>UMHK01092230.1_pt1 | contig 110691 bp, 107 predicted proteins | sample 1965521 | NCBI WGS metagenome assembly UMHK01 (sample SAMEA4836097, study PRJEB28245) | human gut metagenome | biome: gut microbiome; material: fecal sample | place: Denmark | collected 2008
GTGCTCACTCGGCTTTTCTGTGTGACAGGTTATTAAATATGTTTTGCTCGGCTGCCTATAAATTGGCTCCTCCTTTCGGGCATATTAAAGTCGAATTACGCCCGGGCCTCGAACCTAATTCTTGGACAAAATCAGCAAAACCCCAGTGTTTATGCGGCATAATCCTCTTTGTGTTATTATACCGCAATCATCTATTCTTCTTACAATTCCTGTTGCCTTCATATATTAAATCTCCCTTTTACATTATCGGATAATGCTATTATTTGTAAACGAAGATAATATATTCATATGGCTTTAATTTGAACATTCAAAGAATGTATTTTATTTTAATGAAACGGTAAATCCAAAGTTTATATTCTTATCATTAAGCCGTACGTAAATAAAGGACAGTCCTTTAATTAAAAACGGTATTGAATATATAGACGCCCACTATATGGAGGATTTCAATATAGCCTATCTCGCAAAGCTCAGCAATCTGAGCGAATCGCATTTCAGGAAAACATTTAAGGATCTTACCTCCTTTTCTCCCGCCAAATACAGAAACAGATTACGCATAGAGCACGCAAAGGAGCTTTTAAACAAAAACGATATGTCTATTCTTGAAATAGCGGAGGCCGTCGGGATCAACGATCAATTATATTTTTCAAGACTGTTTAAGCAGTTTACGGGCTTTTCACCCTCAAAATTCAAAAACGGCGTTATATAAAAGAACAGCTGTCCCGTTGAAACAAACAGGATAGCTGTTTTTAATTTAAAAGGATAAATCAAATCACTTCTATATTTACCGAATTTTTTGTCAGCGAATCAAATCCTACATATACAGTAAACCTTCCGGTCTCAAGCACCTTTTTTAAATCATCGCCGTAATACGACAATTCATCATAGCCAACGCTGAATTCCACCGTTTCGGTATTACCGGGCTCAAGCTCGGTTTTCTTATATCCCTTCAGCTCGCGTATAGGGCGCATAACGGACGAAACGCAATCGCGGATATAAAGCTGTACGGTTTCCTTACCCTTTACATTTCCCGTATTGCTAAGCCGCGCTCGTATTTTAAAGGTCTTACCGGCTTCTATATCGGAAAGCTTAAGAGCCTCGCTGTCAACGCTCAGGGTATCAAGCTTAAACTCTGTGTATGAAAGACCATAGCCGAACGGATACATGGGACCTGACATTATGTCCTTATAGCTTCTTCCGAGACTGTAATAATCGTTGCAGTACCTTGCAGCCTTAAAATGATTATAATACATCGGGATCTGTCCCGTGGTACGGGGCATTGTCATAGCAAGCTTTCCGCTCGGATTTATTACGCCGTAAAGTATATCGGCTATCACTTCGCCAGCAGCCGTTCCGCAATGCGATGTATAAAGAAAAGCGTCGCAATACGGCTCAAGCTCTTTCAGCGCAACCGGCCTTGCAAAGCACAAAACCGCAACGACCTTTTTGCCCTGTGCCTTTGCCCGTTTTGCAATGTCAACCTGATAATCCGGTACGGATATATCGGCAAGGCAGTTATTTTCGCCTGACATCTGCCTGCTCTCTCCAAGGCAAAGAACATATGTGTCACAGCCCCACGCAAAATTAAACTGGCGGTCAATCAGCCACTGATGATGGCAATTCACATTGCTTCCGCCGATTTTTTTCATAGCGTCCGCAATCGAAGTAACGTCGGCAGGGTTTCCGTCAAGCGTCCATGTGCCCAAATGCGTTTCTTTAATATTTGCCATAGGTCCTATCAAAGAAATACGCTCGTCCGTCTTTAAGGGAAGCGCGCCGTTATTGTTTTTAAGCAGCACCATACATTCTGCGGCAAGCTCGTATGCGTCTTTTCTGTGTTTTTCCTTATCTATCTTATATTTTGGAGCATACGGCTGCTCAAACAGACCCAATCTCAGCTTTACAAGCAAAACATTGCGAACGGCCGTATCAATCGTTTCCTGCGATACCTTACCCTCGGTAACAAGCTCCTCAGCATAGTTCAGGTAGCATTCGTCAACCATATCCATATCAAGCCCCGCATTTAAAGACATCTGCGCAGCCTGCTTTTCATTTTCCGCCACACCGTGATTTATAAGCTGCTTTATAGCCTCCCAATCGCTTATAACAAACCCGTCGAAGCCAAGCTCGCCCCTTAGAATATCGGTAAGAAGCTTTTTGCTTGACGCAACCGGCTGACCGTTAATATCGTTAAACGAATTCATAACCGTTTGTACGCCGCACTTTACCGCCTCTCTGAATGCCGGAAGGTAATAATTATATAAAGAATAATCTGAAATTTCGGCGTGATGATAATCACGGCCGCCTTCTGCGGCTCCGTAACCGATATAATGCTTGGCGCAAGCGGCTATTGAGTCTGCGTCCGAAAGATTTTTGCCCTGAATTCCTTTAACGGCGGCCGCCGCCATACGCGCTCCGAGATACGGATCCTCGCCGGGTCCCTCTACGCATCTGCCCCAACGCGGATCTCTTGAAATATCAAGCATAGGCGTAAATGTCCACCGGATATGATCAAGGGCAGCCTCGCGCGCAATGTCTCTGTAAGCCCTTTCCACAAGCCCGTCGTTAAAGGAATTTGCCATGGCAAGCGGAAGCGGAAAAACCGTATGATGACCGTGAATTACGTCTCTGCCGAATATTATCGGGATTCCGAGTCTGCTTTCGTTAACAGCCGTTTTTTGAAGCTCCTCATAATAATCCGTTCCTGCAACGGCGCTCTCATCGTTTCCGGCAAAGCACGAGCTTGCCATAATTACCGAACCGACCTTGCCTTCCTTAATCAGCTTTAAAAGCGCGGCTTTATCAATATTACCGGACACTTGATTCAACTGTCCGATTTTTTCCCGCAAGGTCATTTTTTCAATTAAATCATCAACGCGTTTTTCAATATCCATATAGTTTTGCTCCCTTTTCGGTAATCTGCAAAACAGTATAGTATAAATATAATTATTTTGCAACAAAAAAATTTTTGTTCCTTATTATTCGTTAAAAGACAGCTTATCTTCCTCATATCCTCGGCAAATGCCCGAAATATACATCAATGCCGCCCCAGTCCGCGGCCGCCAACTCGTAAACAGGGGGATAATTTACGGAAAAATAATCATAATCGTGTATATATTCGTGTACTTTAAAAACACCCTTTAAATCCCGCTTATCACAGGCGCTTTGCAGATCGTTATGCATCTTTTCAAATGCTTTTTTCGTATCGCGGTCCTTTAAATTACTGCAAATGCTTTCAAGCAGCTTTAACACCCCGCCGAAGCTGAAATTTCCTCTGATAACATTTTCACTAAAACCGGTAACAGCCAAATCCCAACCGGCGCCGTTCGGCGTTTTTAAAAACGATACATTTTCAAGAAGTAGGCTTTCCAAACAGTAATGCGCCTGCCTTAGATCCCCGCAAACGACCGATTTTTCATCTTCATTAAGCCCGTACAGCATTTTATTTTGTAATTTAAGGGAAATTTCCTTGTCCGGTTTTTTTAAATCCGATTTATGCAAATAATACTTTCCGGTAGGCAAAGCGCGCAGATCAAAATAAGTTCTTTCGGAAATTCGGAAGCTTGCCGTGCGTGATCCGCCGCTTATTTCCGCAACGCCGTAAGCGTCCACCATCCAGGTCGTCAGATTGATAACAGCAACCGTATCCTGCTTGTTTTTCAGTTCAAATTTTGTGCTTATAAATTTTTCCGCGGTATATACATCGTCATCCTCGGCACTCCAGCTTTCATGAGACAAAAGGTTTGCAAATTCCTTTATTTTCGCCCCGTCGCTCAGCACATATTCGGGCGGATCGCCGCTGTCAACGCAATAATCGGTTATTTTAATTTCCGTTATATCCCCGTTTAAAAAATGGGAAATATTCTCCTTTGCAGGTCCCGTTAATTCGCCGATAATATCGAACGGCGTTTCTTTAGCGCTTTCTGAAGCGCTTTTTTCCACGGAGCTTTCTGCATTGCCCCCTGAGCAGGAGCAAAAGAAAGCCGTAAGCGATATAATAAATAATATCAGCAAACAAAAGCTTTTACGTTTCATTCCATATCACACTTCGCATTATTATTTGAACGGTTAAAATCGGAAATCATTTTCCCGTATTTGTTGCAGTATTCCCTTATCATTTCTTCGGCTTTATTATATATAGGCGAGCCGACTTTTCTTAACGCAATTTTATTCTTTTGCGTTTCTGTCATTTTTAAAACGGCAGAGGTCAGTTCTTTAAGCGAAACGGTTGCCTCCTTAAATATTTTCGTTGCTTCCTGCACCTCTTCATCGCTCAAATTGTGATTTGACATTATATCTTGCGCTAAAGAAACATAGTAAGTATCCAAAAATCTTGTGTATGTCCCGTCCCCGTTAAACGCGGGATAAAGCCCCGAAGTGCAGGAAAAAACCTTAGCGTTTATATAAAGATATATTTTGCTTATACCCTCTTTGGTAAAACCCGTATTTTCTGCGGTTGACGCCATAAGGTTAAGCTCCTCCCAATGATAGCGATTGTACCTCGCAGCGTCCTCCTGCCAATAATTCTTTTCTTTATAAAAATTTACAAATGCGGCACATATTGCCGCTATAATTATAAGGCTGATAATTATTAAGATTTTCTGTTTCCTCGTAGTTTTTGCCACACTACTTCACCTCACCTTTTTTAACATATACCCCTTAGCCACCTTTATCCACTTGGCGGTTACAATGCCGCTTTTGCCGTTTATTTTGCCCTTATAATCCAAAATGATTAAATCGCCGACCCCGATATCGTCAATTTTCATTTTTTCGCTCGTTACCTCTTTCACGGAAATATTGTCTTTGACTTTAACGGTAACTCTTGAGGCGTCATCATAAATCAAGGATGCCTTAATGCAGCTGCATTTTTCTTGTTTGTTGTATTCAATTGATTTTACTACTCCGCTGAAATCAACGGTATCTGACGGTTTTGTTATCCAAAACATTGCCGTTAATACAAACGCAAATAAAATCCAGCCCGAATACAGCAAAGCTTTTTTCATCTTTATCTATCCTCCTGTTTATATGAAGAATATTGTTTTTCATCGAACCTTTTTATTTCCGTTTCGCCGTCGATAACGCATTTTGTTACGTTAATACAGCCGGAAACCTTACCGTTTTTATATCCCTCAAACTTCATTAAAATTCCTGTCTCCCTGTCGGCAAGCATCATAAAGCTGTCGTTATTATGCTTATTGCCGGAATACGGCGTAGGCGTGCCGGTTATTTTAATGCATCTTCTGCCGAGATATTCGACGTCGCCGTCTGCTATTGTCCACCTGTCAAAATCCGCCAGATAGCTGAAAGTAAGCCCCTCAGGCAATATTGAATACGACGCCATGGGGCAGTTGGTTGCGTTTGCTCTGTAACAGTAACAGGGTAACCCGTCACCCGTTTCGGAAGTGATCTTTATTCGCTCTTCCAGCGGAATATACGGCGAATCGGAACGGCTGTATACCTTTAAATAACGGTAAGTGTATGTTTTCTCACTGTGGTCAACGTTGATCAAGGTATAGCGATCGGGGCTGCAAAAGGTTTCAAACCTCAAACGGTTATGATCGTAAACCGCCTCGTAAGCCAAAGATTTGTCTATATTTGAATAAGAGTTTACCGTTAAATATTCATCCGCCGACATATGTATATCGGTGCTTAACTCAATCGTATTGAAATGATCGATAGTATTGAGCATTTTATTGTATATCTCGGTTTTAGCGTCTGCAAAGGTCTCCCCCGTAACAGACGAAGTGCTTTCGTCCTGCTCGGCTGTTCTTTCCTCGCCCTTAAACTCAGTATATTTAAAATCGCCGTCCTTGTCAACCTCGGAAAGAGGTATTCCCTCTTCATACGCTCTTTGAAAAATATTTTTTGTTTTAACAATTATATCCTGAATAATTCCCTCGGCGGATACCCTTACAGGCTTTATACACAGAGCGCCGCAAAGCATTGCCGCAACCGCAATGCATATGATCGCAACCCTTTTCGGAACGGTTTTAATTAAATTCCAATAAGAGCTTTTCTGTGATTTGATAAGCCTTTGCATTTTTTTGTTAAATGCGTTTGAAAAAGAAAATTCAATTGCATTTTCACTTTTCGGGATATTCTCAAACTCGGCGGAAACCGCTTCCCTTAACGCTGATATAAATTGTTCCTTGCATATCGTCATAAACCCCGTCCCCCTATATTTCAAGTAAGCTTATAAGCGCTTTTTTGCCGCGCACCAATTGCTTTTTTGTTGTTGATACCGACTGATCAAGCATTTCAGCAACCTGCTTTACAGGCATTTCCAATACAAAGTGATAATAAAGCGAATATCTGTAAATTTCATCTAACGAGCTTATTGCGTTAAGTATTTGGGTGTACTCGGCTTTTTTACAAATTTCCGCTGTAAAATCATCGTCCGATATACATTCGGAAACAGAACTTATATATTCCCTGCCATTTTTTTCTTTACGCAGCCTGTTTAACGCGGCGTTTTTGGTTGCCTTTAAAAGATAATTCCGCATATCCGTTTCATTATCGATTTCTTTTATAATCGGCATATATCTCTGCGCAATTTTAAGAAAAACGTCATGAACAATATCCTCTGCGTCTTCATTGTTATGTACATAGGATAATGCAAGACAGATCATTTGCTTTCTGTAAGAAAAGAATAAATTTTCAAATAAATTTTTATCACTGACATCGTCGATAAAAGTTAAACATAACAGTAACATAGCAAAACTTTAAACACCTCACAATTTCATTACTGTTAATACAACACTTCAAAAATAAATAAGGGGACAAATTTTTTATTCTTCGTGTTTATCAATAACGGTCAAATGATCCCGATCTGTTTTATTTAAATTTATACCCACCCGTGTATTAAAATGAATACGGTATAATCATTCTGTATTTTAAATACAGCTCTTCAAATTTATCCTTAGACTCATCGGAGTCTATCAGGCTTAAGTATAAGGCTATCAATACTATCCTATCATTTTAATTGCATTTTGGTTTATTATAGCATTTAGGCGTTTTAACTTCAACGCAAATAATTTCGGGAAAGGCTTCCGTTCATACCCCTGCCCGCATTTATTGCAAATGCAAGTGAAATATGTCGAAACAAAAAATTTAATATGAGTTTATATAAGGCGCTTTAGGGTAATAATTCTAATAGTAATTACGGAGGTGCCTTATCATGTATAATAACAAGGTTTTTATATGCGGCGTAGATACTTCAAAGCTTCCCGTTCTTAAAGAGTCTCAAAAGGAAGCGCTTTTAAAAAAGGTTAAAAACGGCGATAATTCTGCCCGCGACGAGCTTATAAACGGCAACCTCCGTCTTGTTTTAAGCGTTATTCAGCGCTTTACGGGAAGAGGCGAAAACCTTGACGATCTGTTTCAGGTGGGCTGTATAGGGCTGATAAAATCAATAGATAATTTTGATATTACGCAAAATGTGCGCTTTTCAACCTATGCCGTTCCGATGATAATAGGCGAAATAAGGCGCTATTTGCGCGATAATAACGCCATAAGGGTAAGCCGTTCAATTAAGGACACCGCCTATAAGGCAATGCAGGCTAAAGAAAAGCTTGCCGCAAAAAAGCAGACCGAGCCTACCGTTAAGGAAATTGCGGACGAGCTTAAAATGCCTATCGAAGACGTTGTGATAGCGCTTGAAAGCATTGTAAGCCCCGTTTCGCTTTACGATCCCGTTTATTCGGACGGCGGCGACACAATTTATGTGCTTGATCAGGTAGGCGACAATAACGACGACCGCAACTGGCTTGACGAAATTTCGCTTAAAGAAGCAATTAAAAATTTAAGCGAGCGCGAGCGCAATATACTTTCACTCAGGTTTATGCACGGAAAAACCCAAATGGAGGTTTCAGAGGAAATAGGAATTTCCCAAGCGCAGGTTTCAAGGCTTGAAAAGGGCGCGCTTAAAAGAATTAAAGAATAAACGATATTCCGAAAAGGAACGCTTTTTTAAATGTGTTCCTTTTCGGAATTTCTTTTTAAAAGAAAATACAAGGGCGTCCTCAAGCGCCGCTTATTTTGCCGCGTATTGATTTTTTATGACGTTTGAGCTATAATATATATATAATATTAAAAGCGAGGGAATTTTAATGGCGGAAGAAAAAAACACCGGCTGTTCGGGCAACTGCTCCTCTTGCTCTGAGGCTTGCTCTTCAAGAAATAAAGAAAGCCTTATAGAGCCTACCGGCGAATACAATACAATAAAACACGTTATCGGCGTTGTAAGCGGAAAGGGCGGCGTAGGCAAGTCTATGACCACCTCTATGTTAGCGGTTCTTTTAAACCGTATGGGCTATAAGGTGGGTATACTTGACGCGGACGTTACAGGTCCTTCCATTCCTAAAACCTTTGGTATAAACTCAAAGGTATTTCAAAACGAAACGGGTATTATCCCTGCCGAAACCAAGATCGGCATTAAGGTTATGTCGGTAAACCTGCTGCTTGAGGAAAAGGATATGCCGGTGCTTTGGCGCGGTCCGGTTATAGCAGGCGTTGTAAAGCAGTTCTGGCACGATGTTGTTTGGGGCGAGCTTGATTATCTGCTTATCGACTGTCCCCCCGGAACGGGCGACGTGCCGCTTACCGTTTTTCAAAGCATACCGCTTGACGGCGTGGTTATTGTAACCTCACCGCAGGATTTAGTTTCGCTTATCGTTCGCAAGGCTTACAATATGGCGCGTATGATGGAAATACCCGTTATAGGTATGATAGAAAATATGAGCTATGTTATATGCCCCGACTGCGGCAAGCATATAAAGCTTTTCGGTTCGGGCAGCACTACAGCGGCAGAAGAGCTGGGCATACCGCTTTTGGCGCAGATGCCTATTGACACCTCGCTTGCACAGATGGTGGATAACGGTGAATTTGAAAGCTTTAACTGCGATTATTTAACCGCCGCCGCAAAAACGGTAGCTGAAAAATTCGGCGCTTAAAATGCTTTTTAAAGCGCCGGCGGCAAGCCGCCGTCCTGTCATTGTGGTGCGGGTGTCCGGTGGACACCTCTGCGGAGCAGAAGCACCGACCGAGCCGTTCTCTTAATGCAATTTTAAAAAAATCTTGCAATTATACAAGCTATATGCTATAATGCTTAAAGTTTAAGGGAGTAGCTGACGGCGTCTGCCGTTGCAATATGCGTCAATACACGGCATTATGCCCGCAATTGCATTAAACAGCAAGACTTTTACTGTATTTTACATACGGTAAAAGTCTTTTTCTTTTACCGTAAAAAGAAAGGTGGAAATTATGTCATTAAGCGATTTCGGTTTTTTGGTTCAAAATTTCGCAGCGCTTGTTGATTGGCGCTATGTTGCCATGTGGGTTATCGGCGGGGTGCTTATATTCCTTGCCGTTAAGTACGAAATGGAGCCTACGCTGCTTTTGCCGCTCGGCTTCGGCACAATACTTGTTAACATTCCATTTTCGGGCGCCGTTGACCGTATGTTCGGCGGCGAATTGCAGGAGGGCGCGCTTTCAACCCTTTATAAAGCGGGTATTGATAACGAGCTTTTCCCTCTTATATTGTTTATAGGTATCGGCGCTATGATAGACTTCGGTCCCCTGCTTTCAAACCCCAAGCTTATGATATTCGGCGCGGCGGCTCAGTTCGGTATTTTCTTTACATTTTGCGCGGCTTCAATGTTTTTTGATTTAAACGACGCGGCTTCGATCGGTATAATCGGCGCGGCGGACGGACCTACGGCGATAGTTGTGGCGCAGAAATTAGGCTCTCATTACAAGGGCGCCATTATGGTGGCGGCATATTCCTATATGGCGCTTGTGCCCATAATTCAGCCCCCCGTTATAAAGCTGCTTACCACTAAAAAGGAGCGGCTTATAAGAATGCCGTATCACGATAAAAGCGTATCAAAGCTTACAAAAATACTTTTCCCCATAATTATAACCGTGGTGGCGGGTATTGTGGCGCCCGAATCGGTATCGCTTATAGGATTTTTAATGTTCGGTAACCTTATAAGAGAATGCGGCGTGCTTAACTCCCTTTCGGAAACGGCGCAAAACGTGCTTGCAAACCTTGTTACAATATTTTTGGGACTTACGATAGCCTCGCAAATGCAGGCCGAAAAATTCCTGCGCACCGATACGCTGCTTATATTGGGACTCGGTCTTATCGCGTTTATATTCGATACCGCAGGCGGCGTTATATTTGCCAAATTCTTAAACCTTTTCCTAAAAAACAAGGTAAACCCGATGATAGGCGCGGCAGGTATTTCCGCATTCCCGATGTCGGGCCGTATTGTGCATAAAATGGGTCTTAAGGAGGATCCGCAGAATTTCCTGCTTATGCACTCGGTGGGCGTTAACGTTTCAGGTCAGATAGCCTCAGTTATAGCGGGCGGTCTTATTCTGAACTTCTTTATGTAGGAGGCGGCTTTTTATGAATTTTAATCCTGTAAACTTTGTAAACAATCTTCACTATATGGCGGTAGGTATGGTGGGAATATTCGCGGTAATCGGCGTTATTATCCTTATAACCGTGCTGTTAAACAAAATATTTACCCCTAAAAACAAAAAATAGTGTTTACACTTTAATTTAAATAAAGTATAATATCCGTATACGCTGCGCCGTGTACGGATATTTTTTGTTTCGGCGTAAAAAGGAATGATAACGATTATGGAGCTTAACTCGAAAAACGTTAAAAAAATACTTCTTATAATTCTTTTCGGGGTAGTCGCGTTTGCGGCAGTGCAAAATCTTAATTACATTGCACGCTTTATTGCAAAGCTTATTGCGGTGTTTAACCCCGTTATAACCGCGCTGTGCATCGCCTTTGTGCTTAACGTGCTTTTAAACGCTCTTGAAAAAAAGGTATTTAAGTTTATGGATAAAAAAGAGGGTTTTGCAAAAAAGCTTAAAAGGCCCCTTTGCTTAACGCTTACATACCTTATAGCGCTCGGTATTGTCGCCCTTGTTATAGGCGTAATTATACCCGATGTCGCGAATACCGTAATATCCCTTGCGGAAAAGCTGCCCTCGTTTATGGCAAACGCGCGCGAGTGGACCGAAAACGCACTAAGCCGCTTCAGCTCCTCAGAAGAGCTGATACCCGATATTAAGATAAACTGGAGCTCGCTTGCAGGCACGCTTAAAGATTTTTTTGCAAGATATTCAAATTCAATATTCGGCAATGCGGTAAATATTACAACCTCGGTTTTTTCGGGCGTTTACCAAACATTTTTCAGCTTTTTAATATCGGTTTATATTTTGGCTCAAAAGGAACGCATAGGCGGCTTTACCGTACGCTGTATAGACGCGTTTGTACCCAAAAAGGCGGCAAAGGCAATATATCACGTAGCCGCTATGACCTACGATTCGTTTTCAAGATTTATAAGCGGTCAGCTTACCGAATCGGTTATATTGGGCGTGCTGTGCTTTATCGGTATGACGGTATTCCGCTTTCCGAACGCGGCGGTTATATCCGTATTTATATGCGCAACCTCCTTAGTGCCGGTAATCGGCGCTACCGTGGGCGTGGTAACCGGATTTTTGCTTATACTTATAGTAAGCCCCTTAAAGGCAATTCTTTTCTGCGTGTTCTTTGCGGTTTTGCAGCAGCTTGAAAACTCGCTTATTTACCCGCGCGTTGTGGGCAAATCGGTAGGTCTTCCGGGCGTTATAGTTGTTTGCTCGGTTCTTGTCGGCGGCAATATAGGCGGCATAGTCGGCGCGCTTACAAGCGTTCCCGCCGCGGCGGTGCTGTTTGTTCTTTTAAAAGAGGCTGTTGCCGCGCGCACAAAGCCGCAGGCCGCTCCCGATTTAAAGGAGGAAAATGAAGTATGCGCAAAATAAGGCTGTATACCGCAGTTATTTTAGCGCTGGCGCTTGTAGTAACGCTTTGCTCCTGCAAAAAGAAAGCAGAAACAACAAACAGCGTGCCCCAGACCTCCGCGTCTGCAAATGACGAAGCAGACCCCGAAAACACCGAAAAAAGCGGCGAGCAGGGCACGGAGATCGAAATTAAAAAGGCGGTTATAAAGGAAGGCTGCGCGAACGGTATAGACGTTTCGAAATGGCAGGGCAAAATAAACTGGAAGGCCGTAAAGGCGGCAGGCATAGACTTTGCGATAATAAGAATAGGCTTTCGCGGCGAAAACGGCAATATATATAAGGACGACTGCGCCGATTATAATATCCAACAGGCGGAAAAGAACGGCGTGCTTGTGGGCGTATACTTCTTTTCCACCGCGGTAAATACCGCCGAAGCCGAGGAAGAAGCCAAATGGACCGTAAACGCCGTAAGCGGTTACCCGATATCCTACCCCGTTGTGTACGACTGCGAGGGCTTTTTAAACAGCGAAAGCCGTATGTACGGCGTAACCAACGCCGCAAGGACCGATAACGCGGCGGCGTTTTTAAAATATGTAACCGAAAGCGGCTACGAGGGTATGCTTTACTCTGCAAAAAGCGAGCTTGAAAACAGTAAATACTGGGATACCCCGCGCATTGAGGGCAGCTTTAAAATATGGGTTGCCCGTTATCCCGCGGCTCCTTATCCCGAAACCGACCACCCCGATTACACGGGCGACTACGATATGTGGCAGTATACCGATAACGGAAGCATAAACGGCGTTTCGGGCAAGGTAGATCTTAATATTTCGTATTTTACAAGAAATAAGGCAGAAGCTAAAAATGCAAAAGCGCGCCCGCAGTCTGCCGCGGCTCCCGAAGAAAGGGACAGCCTCTACACCGCCGCAAACGACGAGGTTACCGCAAAAATAGAGGTAAATCTGCGCGATTCCGCCACAACCAAGGGCAATATTATAGACACCCTTAAAAACGGAACCTTTTTAAAGCGAACGGGTATAGGCAGCAACGGCTGGTCGCGGCTTAATTATAACGGTAAAACGGTTTATGCAATTACAAGCTATTTAACGGCGGATAAAAATTACAGCGCGCCTTCTGTTTCGAGCGAACCGTCCGACGGGTTTAAGGCGGCGGACGGGCAGGTTACCGCAAAGGAAGAAACAAATCTGCGCGCCGAGCCTTCGACCGCGGCGCAGCTTGTCGCAACAATTAAAAACGGCGAGTTTGTAACCCGCACTGGCGAAAACCCGAACGGCTGGACAAGGCTTTTATATAACGGGCAGACCGTTTATGCAAAAACAAGCCTTTTAACAACAGAGGTTAAAAAGCCACAGTCATCGGAAGTGCAGTCTTCCGCGCCGTCAGACGGATTTACCGCGGCAGGCGGCCGCTTTACCGCAAAGGAGGAAACTAACCTTCGCACCGCGCCGAAAACCGAAGGCTCCTCGGTGGTATACACCTTAAAGCGCGGAGAATTTGCAGAGCGCATCGGCTATAATTCCCAAAGCGGCTGGACAAAACTTTTATATAACGGGCAGACCGTATACGCAATTACAAGCTATCTTATTACCGAGGAGGATTACAATACGGTAAGCGGTACGGAATAAAGCCTTTGACTTAAATGTAAGGATATGTTATAATGTGGCTATGGATAATATAAATTTAACTGTTGCAAAAAATTTATCGGATTTAAGAAAACAAAATAAGCTTACCCAGCTTGAGGTTGCCGAAAAGCTGAACTACTCTGACAAGGCGGTGTCAAAATGGGAGCAGGGCGAGTCTCTGCCCGGCATAGAAGTGCTGTACCGTTTAAGCCGTCTTTACGGCGTAAGCCTTGATTATCTTGTGGGGGACGAAAGGGCGCCCGAACCAAAGGCTGTGCAGCCGACAGTTCGCAGCCGCCGCAGAATAATCACCCTTTTATCGGTGCTTGCGGTTTGGCTTACCTCCACAATACTTTACATTGCGTTTGATATATCGCTCGGCAAGGGCATATGGATGGTATTTTGCTGGTCGGTTCCGGCTTCGCTTATAGTGGCTGTTGTTTTCGATGTTGTGTGGCACAAAAGCAGATTTTTGTTTTTGCTTATATCGGCGCTTGTGTGGTCGATACTGCTTTGCTTTTGCCTGCAATTTATAAAATACAATATTTGGATAGTTTTGGCGGCAGGCATACCGCTTCAGGCGGCAACCCTGCTGTGGAGAAGGCTTGTAAGGCAATAAAGGGGAATACTTTATGGTAAGGCTCGGCAATGATTGGGACGGTATTTTGGCGGACGAATGGCAAAAGCCGTATTATAAGGCTCTGCACGAATTTTTAAAGCAGGAATATTCCACACGCCGCATTTACCCCGATATGCACGATATTTTCAACGCGCTTAAATACACCGCGTTTAAGGATACAAAGGTGTGTATTATCGGTCAGGACCCGTATCACGGTCCGGGTCAGGCGCACGGGCTTTGCTTTTCGGTTAAAAAGGGGGTTGCGCTGCCGCCCTCGCTTGTTAACATTTATAAGGAAATAAGCGACGACCTTAATGTGCAGATGCCGCCCTACGGCGAGCTTACGGGCTGGGCAAAGCAGGGCGTGCTTTTGCTTAACACCGTTTTAACCGTAAGAGCCGGCAGCCCCAACAGCCATAAGGACAAGGGCTGGGAGCAGTTTACCGACAGGGTTATAAGCGAATTAAACAAAAAGAAAACACCCGTGGTATTTTTACTGTGGGGCGCAAACGCCGAAAAAAAAGCGCGGATCATAACAAATCCGCTGCATAAAAAGCTTGTAACCGTTCATCCGAGTCCGCTCTCGGCGTACCGCGGCTTTTTCGGGTGCAGGCACTTTTCAAAAACCAACGCCATACTTAAAGCAAACGGTCTTAAGGAAATCGAATGGAATAACATATAAATATAAAAATGAAAAAGAGCCGTATAAAACGGCTCTTTTTCACTTTTAAGGGGTTTGAGGAGAGAACTTCTCTTACAAAAAGAGAAATTATACCAAAACGGGTGCGGCTCCCTTTTCGGTACAAGCATATGATAAAGCATAAATTTTTCTTTTCTGTGAACTGATTTTAAATTTTTAAGGAATAGTGTGTGTGTATTTGTCCAATAATAATAAAGCGAACAAAACCGGCATATAATTGAAAGGACAGATACAAATGAAATATTCCGAATATCATGCGAAACCTAAAAAAAGGGGCAATACCGCATTTTTTATAGTATTAGCCTGCTGCTTGCTTGCAATCGGCGGCGCTTCGTGGTTTGCGGCGGCAAATATAAGCGGCAGAAGTGTTAAAAAGGATAAGGACGAAAGCTCTTCCTCACAAAATCCGTCTTCTTTTATAAGCTCTGTATCAGAGCCGCCCGTTTCCTCAGCCGAAAGCGTGGGTAAAAGCGTATCAGACGAGCCTTATCAGCCGTCCTCGGCGGAAAGCGCTTCAAAAGCCGAGCAGCCGGATGAAAAGCCCGCCGCCGCGGCTTATACAATGCCGATAGAGGGCGATATATTAAAAAATTACAGTGAAAAAGAGCTTCAGTATTCCGCAACCTACGGTGATATGCGTATCCACACGGGAATTGACATAGCCTGCGAGGCAGGCACTATGATAAGCGCCTGCGGCGCGGGAACGGTTACCGAGGTTTCCGAAAACGCGACGCTCGGAGTTACGGTAGTAATAGACCACGGCAACGGCATAAGCTCTAAATATGCCGCGGTTAAGGACGTAAAGGTAAAGGCGGGTCAAAAGGTAGCTATGGGCGATATTATAGGCAGTACAGGCTCTGTTCCGAACGAATGTGCCGACCAAAGCCACCTGCATTTCGAGGTATTAAAAAACGGCCATGCGGCGGATCCGCTTAAAACCCTCGGTTTAAAATAAAACGCGCCCCCGTGACTATTATAACCGTTTAGGGGCAAAAAAGGATTACCGCACGCCTTTCGGTGTGCGGTAATCCTTTTTTACTTCCTTGTCATTGCAAACACCGTAAGGTGCGCGAATATACTTTCGCTTACCTGTCATTGCGAAGGTGCGGGTGTCCGGTGGACACCTCTGCAAGGCAGAAGCACCGACCGAGCCGGCAGGCGAGACCGCAAAACGGCTGCGGCAATCCGTCTCCCTTTTAAGGGTATTATGGATTCTTTCACGCTTCGCGTTCAGAATGACAAACCGTTTAGTCATCGCAAACGCCGTAAGGCGCGCGGCAATCCGTCTCCCCCCGTCATTAAAGCAAGCCCTGTTTAAAATCCCAAAAGCTTTGTTCCGGCGTTCTCAAGCGCCGAAAGCTCCGTTTTTGCAATTTCCATGGTGTCCCCGACAGAGCCGAGGTACAGCTTTATCTTAGGCTCTGTACCCGAGGGGCGAACTATAAGCGAGCTGCCGTCTTCCATATAAAACGCCAATACGTTTGAACGCGGAAGCGTAATCTTCCTTTCGCTGCCGTCGCACATATTGCGGCTTACAGAGGTCTCGTAATCGTCAAAGCGTACCGCCTTATGGCCGTTTATAATGCTCGGAGCCTCGGCGCGTATGCTTTCCATTATGCCCTTTATCCTGTTCATACCGCTTTCACCCTCGCAGGTAAAGCTCTTTTGCGAGCAAAGGTAATAACCGTATTTTTTATAAAGCATATCAAGCACGTCTATAAGGCTCTTGCCCTCCGCCTTATAATACGCCACCATTTCACATATAAGCATTGAGCCTATAACCGCGTCCTTATCGCGCACATATGAGCCGCCGAGGTAACCGTAGCTTTCCTCAAAGCCGAAAACAAAGCGGTTTTCCTCGCCCTTTTTCTCAAGCTCGGTTATCTGCTCGCCTATAAACTTAAAGCCGGTTAAAACGTCTCTTAATTCGCAGCCGTAATTATCGGCTATTTTTCTGCAAAGCTCGGTTGTAACTATTGTTTTAACCGCAACGGGCTTATTCGGCAGCGTGCCGTTTTCGGTTCTTCTTGCAAGGGTAAAATCAAGCAGCAGCGCGCCGACGTCGTTGCCCGAAAGGAGCTTATACTCCCCGTTGTACGGCACAGCTATACCTACGCGGTCGCAGTCGGGGTCGGTAGCAAGCAGCAGATCCGGCTTAACGCTGTCTGCCAATTTAAGGGCGCACTCAAACGCCTGGCGTATTTCGGGGTTCGGGTAAGGCGCTGTGGGAAAATTGCCGTTCGGCTTTTCCTGTTCGGGCACTACCGTCACGTTTTTAACGCCTATTCTGTCAAGTATTTTTCTTACGGGTTTATTGCCGCTGCCGTGAAGCGGGGTGTATATTACCTTAAGAGAAGCAACGTCCGCCTCAGGTGCCACGCGGCAGGCCTCAACGCAGCTTAAGTAGTCGTTTATAACATCGTCGCCTATATATTCGATCTGCCCCTTTTCAACCGCGGTTTCAAAATCGGTATCCTTTACGCCGTCGAAAATATCCACCTTATTCATTATAGAAAGCACATAATCCGCCGCCTCAAGGCCTAACTGGCAGCCGTCCGGTCCGTATGCCTTATAGCCGTTATACTTAGCGGGGTTATGGCTTGCGGTAACCACAACGCCGGCGTCGCACTTAAGGCGCCTTACCGCAAAGGAAAGCATGGGAGTAGGCATAAGCTCTTTATAAATATAAACCTTAATTCCGTTTGCCGCGAAAACGCAGGCGGCGGTTTTGGCAAAAAGGTCGGATTTAATGCGGCTGTCGTAAGCTATTGCTATTTTGCCGTTATCCGTTACCGAATTTACATATGCGGCAAGCCCCTGCGACGCCTTGCCCACGGTATATACGTTCATACGGTTTGTGCCCGCGCCTATAACTCCGCGAAGACCGCCCGTTCCGAATTCAAGATCTTTATAAAATGCGTCCGATATGGCGTCGCTGTCGTTTTCGATTGCCTTAAGCTCCGAAATAAGATCGGGATCCTTAACGGCTTTTTCACACCAAAGCTTATATTTATCCTCAAACATATAAGTTACGCTCCTTTATTTTTTATACTGATATTATAGCAAAAAAATATGTCGATAACAAGTGTTTTGCGGTAATTTGTTTAATTTGCTTTTTTAAAAGAGATGTGTTATACTGTTTGATACCGAGGTGATGGCTTTGTCAGAAAAAAAGCGCGGTATAAGAATACAAACAAGAATTATAATTTCGGCGTTGCTGCTGCTTTTGCAATTGCTGTTTCTTTTCTTTATTCTTTACGATATAACCGCAAAATCGGCGGCTCTTTATATGCTTTCAACCCTTGCGGGTACCGTTACCGTTATATATATAGTAAACCGCCGCGGCAATCCCAGCCATAAAATAGCCTGGATAATATTTATACTTGTTTTTCCCGTGTTCGGAATATCGGTGTATCTTTTATGGGGCGGCGGCAGGGTAATGCCCCATAAACGAAAGCAAATGGAAAAATGCGAATCGCATTATCTTCCCTGCCTACACGACGACAGCGGCGAGCGCGACAGGCTTAAATATTACGATATGTTCCATTCCCGTCAGGCGGATTATCTTTCGGGCGAATCCGGCTATCCGCTTTACGGCCATACCGAAACCGAATATTTATCGCCGGGTGAAAAAATATTTGAAAAAATGCTTTCAGAGCTTAAAACAGCCGAAAAATATATTTATTTGGAATTTTTTATTTTGGCGGAGGGCTTTATGTGGGACTCCATACACAAAATATTAAAGGAAAAGGCTGAAAACGGCGTTGAAATTAAAATAATATTCGATGATTTCGGTTCTATAAAGCGCCAGCATAAGGATTTTATAACAAAGCTGCGCTCAGAGGGTATAGAGGTATCGGTTTTTAACCCGATAAAGCCCTCTGTTAATATTTTTATGAACAACCGCAACCACAGAAAAATTGCGGTAATAGACGGTAAGACCGCATTTACCGGCGGCTTTAATATAGGCGACGAATATATAAACCGTATGATACGCTTCGGCCATTGGTTAGACAGCGGCATTATGCTTAAAGGCGCGGCGGTTAAAAGCTTTCTTGCAATGTTTTGCTGTATGTGGGAATTCACAACAAAGGAGCAGATAGATATAAGCTCCCGCATTTCCGATTACGAGACCTGCGACGACGGCTTTGTTCTGCCCTACTGCGACGATCCGCTTAACGATAAAAACCCCGCCGAGGGCATTTATATGCGAATACTCAGCACCGCGCAAAAATATGTATATATAGCCACGCCCTATCTTATAATAGATAATACTATGACAACGGTGCTCAGAATGGCGGCAAAATCGGGTATAGACGTTCGCATAGTAACGCCGCACATACCCGACAAATGGTACGTTCACCCCGTAACGCAGTACAATTACCTTGATCTGCTTGAGGCAGGAGTTAGAATATATGAATATACGCCGGGCTTTATTCATTCAAAGCTTTTTGTTTCGGACGATAAAATCGCCACCGTGGGTACGGTCAATATGGATTACCGCAGCTTTATTTTTCACTTTGAATGCGGCGCGTGGATATGCGACAATAAAACCGTGCTTGATGTAAAGGCGCAGTTTGAGGAAATATTTAAAATATCGGAAGAAATAAAAAACGAGGAATGGAAAAAGCGCCCGTTAATGCTCCGTCTTAAACAGTCGATACTTCACATATTCGCTCCGTTTATGTGATTGACAATTTTTACATTTGCTGTTATAATTGTAAATAACAGAAAGGTGGTTTTCATATGAAAGGGTTTTTAAAATTCATATTTTCGGTTTTTGCCGTTGCGGCTGCCGTTTTCGGCGCGCTTGTTATAATCGACGGCATTGTAAACAAGAACCGCATTAAGGGCGACTACCTTGAGTGCGAGGGAACAGACGAAATTTAGTTAAACGGTCTTCGCAAAACGAAGACCGTTTAATTTATTATTAAAAAATGCTTGCATTTTGCAGACGAATGTGTTATACTCCATATGTTATCGAGTTTGAAAGGGGTGACGAAGATGAAGGAAGGTATTCATCCGCAGTACGAAAAGGTTACTATAAAATGCGCTTGCGGCGCGGAGTTCGAGACACGCTCTACTAAAAAAGATATCCGTTTGGATATTTGTTCTAAATGTCATCCGTTTTTTACCGGTAAACAGAAATTGGTAGACACCGGCGGACGCGTAGACAGATTTAAAAAGCGTTTCAATATGGACTGATAAGACCTTTTACTCCGCAGTCGCCTTAGGCGATTGCGGTTTTTTTATTAAGCCTTATTTTTTAAAACCATACGGCAAATAAACGTATAGGCAAGCGAGAATAATCCGAACTCGCCCAAAACGGCATATTTTCGACGTATTTTCACTTGTCGTCTTTATAAGGCGAAAGCCTTATCGCATCCTCCGCATAAAAATCCACACGAAAATCATGCTCGTTTTGAGTCGCAGATTTTTTGAGGAGCGGATTTTTTGCAGAGCAAGGCACAAAACGCAGTTAATCCTAACGGATTAACGAGTATTTTAACGCAGCAATGCGAGAAATTCGCTCTCAAAAAACGGGTTCGGATTATTCTCGTTTGCCTAAGGGAGGCGTTGAAAACGGAAAGCTGCATTACCGTTTCGGGGCAGTCAAGCGCAGAATATACCGAAAAGCGTTCGCGCTTTATAGCGGTTATCCGCCATTGCGAAACCGAGCAGGAGGCCGTAAGCTTTATAAACGATATACGCGCAAAGCACCGCGACGCGCGCCATAACTGCTATGCCTATTCGGTTTCGGGCGGTGCCGTAAAGCGCTTTTCGGACGACGGCGAGCCGCACGGCACCGCCGGAAAGCCTATGCTTGATATTATAGACGGCGAAGGGCTTTGCAACGTGTGCGCGGTTGTTACAAGATATTTCGGCGGCGTGCTGCTCGGCACGGGCGGTCTTGTCCGCGCTTACTCCAAGGCGTTAAAGGACGCGGCAGTATCGGCAAACCGCGCTGTTATGATTCCCTGCACCGTTTTTTTCTGCTCTGCCGACTATACTGATTCGGCGCGTCTTTCAAAGCTTATATCCGATATGGGCGGCGTAACGGAAAACGCCGAATACACCGAAAAGGTAGCTTTAACCTTTTTTATGAGAGAAAGCAAAAAAAGCGAATTTGAGCTTAAGCTTAAAGAAATGTTCTGTGCGCGTATAACCGCAAAAGAAATTAAAACCGAATTAAGGCCGGTGAGCGAATTATGAGAAAAATTAAAAAATATGCTTTTGCACTTGTTATTTTTGCGGCGGTATGCGCAGTACTGGCGCTTTCTTTAAATTTTCACATTGTAAAAAGCACCGAAAAGAGCATTTTCACGGAGGACGCGCTCGGCGATACTTCGGAAGCGGACTGTATTTTAATTTTAGGCGCCGGCGTTAAAAACGGCAAGCCCACCCCTATGCTGAGGGACAGGCTGCTTACGGGAATTAAGCTTTACGAAAACGGAAAAGCGGCAAAAATTATTATGAGCGGCGACCACGGCAGCGCGGCTTACGACGAGGTAAACGTTATGCGCCTGTTCGCGGCGGAACGCGGCGTGAAGGAGGAGGACATTTTTACCGACCACGCAGGCTTTTCCACCTACGACAGCATTTACCGCGCAAAAAACATATTCGAGGCGGATAATATTATAATAGTAAGCCAGAAATACCACCTGCACCGCGCGCTTTACATTGCAGAACTGTTAGGGGTAAACGCCGTTGGCGTATCGGCGAACCTTAACCCATACGGCGGTCAGCTTAAAAGGGAAATAAGGGAAATATTAGCGCGGGATAAGGATTTTTTCAAATGCATTATAAAGCCCGAATCCGAATATATGGGGGATAAAATACCCGTTTCGGGCGACGGCAGAAGCACGATAGGCTAAAATTAAAGAAAAATTAAAAAAAATAGAGGTTTTTGCACATTTTCGTCTAATATAATAAGTGAAAGGGGCGAAATGTATGAACGCAAGAGAGATAAGCGAGCAAAACGAAAAGCTTATTTTGTGTAAAAGGGCTTGCTTTTGCACAAATACCGCGGGCCGCAAAATAAGTGAACCCGAAAGCGAGCTGCGCACCTGCTACCAGCGGGACCGCGACCGCATTATCCACTGCAAGGCGTTCAGGCGCTTAAAGCATAAAACGCAGGTTTTCCTATCGCCCGAATCGGATCATTACAGAACGCGCCTTACCCACACGCTTGAGGTAGCCCAGATAGCAAGAACGATCGCAAGGGCGCTGCGCCTTAACGAGGATTTGACCGAGGCGATAGCCTTAGGCCACGATTTGGGCCACACGCCGTTCGGTCATGCGGGCGAGCGCGCGTTAAACGAAATTACAGGTAGCTTTGCCCATTACGAGCAGAGCGTAAGGGTGTGCGAAAAGCTTGAAAAAAACGGCAGAGGGCTTAACCTTACCTATGAGGTGCTTGACGGAATACTTCACCACACAAAGGGCGAAGAGGCGCACTCGCTTGAGGGCAGAATAGTAAGAACGGCAGACAGGGTTGCATACATAAACCACGATATTGACGACGCAGTGCGCGCCGGCGTTATTTCAAGTGACGATATTCCGCGCGATATAGCAAAGCATTTAGGCTGTACCAAAAGCCAAAGAATAAACACGCTTGTAACCTCGATAGTAAATAACAGCGTCGATACGGTGAAAATGGACGGCGAAACCGAAAAATATTACGATTTGCTGCACGAATTTTTGTTTGAAAGCGTTTATAAAAACCCCGTTGCAAAATCAGAAGAAACAAAGGTAAAGGGCATAGTTGAAGGGCTTTTTGAATATTACGGCAAAAACCCCGAAAAAATGTCGGAGGAATATCTTGCAATAACCGAAACAGAGGGCAAGGAGCGCGCCATAACCGATTATATAGCCGGTATGACCGATCACTACGCCGTTACGGCGTATACAAATATTTATATACCAAAGGCCTGGACAATTTAAAGGCGGAATTATTATTAAAGTCATTGCGGTGCGGGTGTCCGGCGGACACCTCTGCGAAGCAGAAGCACCGACCGAGCCGGCAGGCGAGACCGCCGACAGGCGCGCGGCAATCCGTTCCCTTTTCATTTGCATTACGGATTACAGTGCCGCTCCATTCGGTACAGCAATATAAATTTAAAAATAAATCTTAAAAAAGAGGAGGCGGTTTTATGATACCCGAAGACGTAATAAACGAAATTAAATACCGTAACGATATTGAAACCGCCGTTTCACAATATGTTAATTTAAAGCGCAGGGGCAAAAACCTTGTGGGGCTTTGCCCGTTTCACAGCGAAAAAACGCCTTCGTTCACGGTTTACCCCGAAAACGGCTCGTTTTACTGCTTCGGCTGCGGCGCGGGCGGCGATGTGTTCACCTTTACCGGTCTTATTGAAAACCTTGATTATATAGAATCGGTCAAGCTGTTAGCCGAGCGTTCGGGCGTTACCCTGCCGCAGGACGGCTACGACGACTCCATGCAGCGCCTTAAAAAAACGGTTTACGATATTAACCGAGATACCGCAAGGTTTTTTCACGCTTACCTTATGTCGGGCGAAGGCAAATGGGCGCTCGATTACCTTACGGGGCGCGGCCTTACCCTTAAAACAATAAAGCATTTCGGTCTCGGCGCCGCGCCGGACAGCTGGGACAGCCTTATAAAACACCTTAAAGCCAAGGGCTATTCCGAAAGCGATATGATATCCGCAAACGTTGTGGGCAAAAATCAGCGCGGAAGCCTTTACGACAGGTTCAGAAAACGCGTAATGTTCCCCATAATAAACATAAGGGGCAACATAATAGCCTTCAGCGGCAGGGCAATGCCGGGCGAAGACAAGCAGGGCGGCAAATACGTAAACACGGCGGATACGCCCGTTTATAAAAAAAGCGATAATTTATTCGGAATGAACTTTGCCAAAAACTCGTGCGGCGACAGGGTGATATTGGTCGAGGGAAATATGGACGTTATTTCCCTTCATCAGGCAGGCTTTACAAACGTTGTGGCGCCGCTCGGCACGGCGTTTACCATGGAGCAGGCAAACCTGCTTTCGCGCTATACTAAGGAAATCGTGCTTATGCTGGACGCAGACGCCGCAGGTCAAAAAGCTATAAAGCGCGCTTCGGAGCTGTTACAAAACACGGGGCTTTCCGTAAGGGTGGTAGTTATACCGGACGGCAAGGACCCCGACGAATATATAAAGAAAAACGGGGCGGACAGATTCAGGGCTCTCCTTGAGGGCGCCGTAAGCGATATGGAATACAAGCTGCTTACCGCCGCAGCAGGCATTGACCTTGCAAGCGACGACGGCAGGCTTAAATACCTTTCCGCCGCCGCCGAAATAATAGCGGCGGACGACGACGTAATGGCGCGCGACGTATATATAGGCAGGCTTTGCGATAAATACGGCGTTTCAAGAACGGCGCTTACCGCAAAGGTAGTCGAAATAAGAAAAAGAACCCGAAAGCAAAGGCAAAAAAAGGAGTTTACCGAGCTTGTAAGCCCTAAATTTACAAAGGAGGATATAAACCCCGAACGGCGCGTTTCGCCTAAGGGCGCCGCGGCGGAGGAAACGCTTATAGCCGTGCTTTTAAAGCACCCCGACCTGTATAACAAGGCGCGTGAAAAGCTTCCGCCCGATAAAATGATAACCTCGCTTAACCGCCGTATATACGAAACGATAATAAACACGCTCGACAGCGGCCGCTCGCTTGATATATCGATGTTTGCAGAAAAGCTGCTCCCCGCCGAAATAGGGTATTTAGTATCGCTGCAAAACGGCGATAAAGCGCTTAAAAACCCCGAAACTGTATTAAAAGACTGTATAGGGGTAATATTAGAAGAGGATATTATTTCCGCGGCGGACGGAAAAAACGAATCTCTTGAGGATTGGGCAGCCAACCTTAAAAATATTATCGATATCAAATCGAAAGGAAAAACATAATGGAACAGAACAACAAAACACAAGAAAAAGAAATTAAAAAGCTTACAAACCTTGGGAACGATTACGACGCCGAAGAGGAGAATGACCTTACAATAGACGATATTGAAAACGCGCCCGATAATCCCGAAGAGCTTTTTTCGGAGCCGCCCACCCTTGATATCGATTTTGACGAAGAGCCCACCGACGACGAGCTGAAGCTTGAGGAAATGGACCTTGACCTGTTAAACGACGATCTAAGCGTGGAAAATATGAATCTTGACGATCCCGTTAAGATTTATCTGCGCGAGATAGGCAGGGTGCCGCTTTTATCCTCCGATGAGGAAATAGACCTTGCGGTAAGAATATCCGAGGGCGACGAATACGCTAAACAGCGCCTTACCGAAGCAAACCTGCGCCTTGTTGTAAGCATTGCGAAAAAATACGTGGGCAGGGGAATGTATTTCTTAGACCTTATTCAAGAGGGCAACGTAGGTCTTATAAAAGCGGTTGACAAGTTTGATTACAAAAAGGGCTTTAAGTTTTCTACCTATGCCACATGGTGGATAAGGCAGGCAATAACCAGAGCCATTGCGGATCAGGCGCGCACAATACGCATACCCGTGCATATGGTAGAAACCATAAACAGGCTTAAAAAGGTTCAAAGCCAGCTGCTGCACGAAAACGGCGTTGAACCGAGCGAGGAGCTTATAGCCGAAAAAATGGATCTTCCCGTTGAGCGCGTGCGCGAAATAATGCGCGTTGCGCAGGAGCCGGTTTCAATGGAGACCCCGATAGGTCCCGAAGAGGATTCCCGCCTTATGGACTTTATAAGAGACGAGGACGCCTTAGCGCCGGACGACGCCGCACTTAAAACCATAACGAACGAGGATATAGACGGCGTGCTTAAAACCCTTACCCCAAGGGAGGAATCGGTAATACGTCTGCGTTTCGGGCTTCAGGACGGCCGCTGCCACACCCTTGAAGAGGTAGGAACCGAATTTAACGTAACAAGAGAAAGAATACGCCAGATAGAGGCAAAGGCGCTGCGTAAGCTCCGCCACCCCGTAAGAAGCAACAAATTCAAAGAAAGATAAGGAAGCATAAAAGCAATGGAATTTTCATATAAAACTAAGGGAGTATGTGCAAGAAGCATTTTGATCGACGTTGAAGACGATACCGTTAAAGGCGTTCGCTTTGAGGGCGGCTGCAGCGGCAACACCCAGGGCGTGGCAACGCTTGTTGAGGGCATGAAGGTTGACGACGTAATAAAAAAGCTTTCCTCGATCAAATGCGGATTTAAAAATACCTCGTGCCCCGCGCAGCTTGCCGAGGCGCTAAAAGAATATAAAAACCGCAAAGGGTGATTGATTTGTATTCGGACAGTGATATAAAAATTGCGGGCAGCAAGCCCTCGCGCGATATTGAAAAACGCCGCGAAAAAACTGCGGCGCCCAATGTGCCGAATAAGGAAAAAACAGAAAACGCAAAGGCGCTCGGAAAACGCGTCGCCTTAGAATTTATAAGGGATTCAAAGGACTCCTCCTTCCCCGATGAAAACGAAGATTTTGAAATGGCGGCGCAAAGAAGACTGCTGCTTTCCTTTACGGCAACCGTGGGATTTGAGCAGTTTTGCCCGGACGATACCCTTTGCGGCATAGCGCAGAAAAGCTTTATAGATACCGTAAAAAAGGAGGATAACGGGCTTTACAAGGCCTCAAGCGATACCGGTGCGTTTTCGTTTTATTATCTTGCATACCGCCGCGGCAGCGAAATAGACCGCAGAATAGGTCAAACCTTTGCAATGCTCTGCTCGCATGACGGCGATCCCGTTTACCAAGAGCTCGGCGAGGCGCTTTACTGTTGGTTTTTATCGGTTGTTAAAAAAGCCGCAACAGAGCTTAACTTAAAATAAAGAAAGCATAAAAGAAAATCTCCTTTCATATTTTAGAAAGGAGATTTTTTTGTTTGGAGTGACCCATATGCCTAATATTTATCTAAGCCCTTCAACGCAGGAATTCAACCCCTATGCAGGCGGCGGAAACGAGGAATACTATATGAACCTTATTGCCGACGCTATGGAGCCGTACCTTGCCGCAAGCGGCATTACGTTTACAAGAAACACGCCGGATATGACGGCGGCAAGCTCTATTGCAGCTTCAAACGCGGGAAATTACGACCTGCACTTAGCCCTTCATTCAAACGCGGTAGGCAGCGGCAATCCCACCGTGCGCGGAACCGACGTTTATTATTACCCCACAAGCATCGAGGGCAAACGGTTTGCGGATATCGCCGCCGAAAATTTACAGCTTATCTATCCCCTGCCCGACAGGGTAAAGACCGTTCCGACAACGCGGCTCGGCGAGGTGGCGCGGGTAAGAGCGCCCGGCGTGCTTATAGAGCTTGCCTATCACGATAACCCGCAGGACGCCGATTGGATAAGGAACAACATAAACGCAATAGCCGAAAATTTAGTGCTTTCCCTTACCGAATTTTTCGGCATACCCTTTAACACGCCGCAGCCCATACAAACAGCCACCGTTGCAACAAACGGCTCTAACCTTAACATTCGCTCAAACCCAAGCACTGCGGCACAGATTATAGGTAAGGCGCCGAACGGTGCGGAAATTATTATATATAACCGCCTGCCCGACTGGGATCTGATAGGCTACGGCGGCGTAACAGGCTATGTAAGCAATAAATACGTGCTTATTTAAGAATAAGCCTTGATAACAGCTTTTTAATATACACTGATACAAAAAACGCCGCGGCAAGGGAAATTACGTCCTTAATAAGATACGGCGCCGATACAAGCAAAAACGACGGGACAAACGCGATTTTGTAAATAAGCGCATACTGCGCAGAACCGAGCAAATGGCAGATCGCCAGCCCCGCAATACCCGGCAGCGCCTTTAAGTATTTGTTTTTTATAAGCGCGGCGGCGCCGCAAAAAAGCGTTAAAAATATAAAGCCGAAAATAAAGCCGCCCGTTGCACCGAAAAGCACCTGTACGCCGCCCTTAAATCCCGAAAATACAGGCACTCCCGCCGTGCCTAACAGTATATACGTTAAAATCGAAGCCAACCCCCACTTAATACCCAAGGTATAGCCGCAAAGCGCCACCGCAAAGGTTTGCAGCGTTAACGGCACGTCAAACGGAGTGGGTATAGCCGTTTGCGAAAGCACGGCGGTAACGGCGGTAAACAACGCCGCCAAAATTAAATTAAGCGTTCTTTTTCTTGTGTTTTCATTCATTTCCCTATCCCCTTTTAAGGGATATTGTATACCGCGGCTTTAAAATTGTCAACCTTTATTTTAAATTAGGTTTACAATTGTGCCGTAATCGCTCCCCCGTCATTGCGGTGCGGGTGTCCGGCGGACACCTCTGCAAAGCAGAAGCACCGACCGAGCCGGCAGGCGAGACCGCCGCAAGGCGTGCGGCAATCCGCCCTCTTTCTTTTGGGTATTACGGATTCATTTTATTTCCTGTTCAAGACTATTAAATTCATCTGTATTAAAGAAATCTGCCAAAGTTATACCTAAACCGTCACATATCATTTTAATTGTAAGCAATTTTGGGTTTTGACTTTTGCCGTATAGAATGTTTTTAAGTGATGACGGCGGTAAAGCGCATACGGTTGCAAGCCTATTTATTGATATATTTCGCTCGTAACATAAGTTAAATATTCGGTTTTTAACAGCTGTTATGGTATCCATATTATCAACTCCTTTTTGTTATGTTACAATAAACACTTGCAAAAAGTAGGCTATGTATGATACTGTTAGTCTATACATAGCCTATAAGGAGAAGTTGAATTATGACCGTAACATTTTTCGGACACAGAAACACGCCTGACAGCGTACAGCCGATACTTAAAAAAACGCTGATACAGCTTATTGTAAATGAGGACGCAGATACCTTTTATGTCGGCAACGAGGGGAGCTTCGACCGTATGGTATACGGTACGCTGAAAGAATTAAGGAAAATATACCCCTTTATAGAATACAAGGTTGTATTGGCTTATCTTACAAAACGGAAAAGCGATTATTATACGGTTGAGCCTGCCGATACTCTTTTTCCCGATGAGCTTTTAAAAACTCCCCTTAAATTCGCCGTATCTAAAAGAAACGAAATTATGTTAAAGCTTGCGGATACGGTTGTTATGTATGCCTGTATGCCGGGGAACACATGGAATTTAAAGGCCGCGGCGGAGGACAAAGGCAAAAGAATTATAAATTTATATAACGCGGACAGAAAATAAAAAACGGGAGCGGAAAATTCCGCTCCCAAAGAATTGCTTAAAGATATGTCATTGCGAGCGCCGCAAGGTGCGCGGCAATCCGTTTTCCCTTTTAAGGGTATCGCGGATTCTTTCGCGCTGTGCGCTCAGAATGACATCTCTTTTGTCATTGCAAAGCCGTGTAAACTGCTGTGGCAATCCGTTCCCCTCTGTACAAGATTTGTATTATTTTAAAAACCAAAAAAGCAAACGCCGTGCAAAAATACACAGGCGTTTGCTTTTTTAAGCGTTTTATGTAAAACGTTTTTTAATATTATTCCTCGGCGATAGCCTCTACCGGACATCCGGCAGCGCAGGCTCCGCAGCTGCAGCATTTATCAGCGTCGATCTCGTAATGCTCTGCACCCTCTGAAATAGCGTCGCAGGGACATCCGGCAGCGCAAGCTCCGCAGCTTATGCAAGAATCGGAAATTTTGTAAGCCATCAAAAACACCTCCATAGCTTCGTTGCTTTTATTGTATCATATTTTTTAAAAAAAGCAAGTAAAATATTATTCCAATTATCAGGTTCCGTATACCGCATTTAAAACTGTTTATTCTTGCTGCTTTATCGTATAACGGTCTTATCTGTACTTTTCCGCCTGCAAGCGGAACATTTCGGCATATTTGCCGTTTTGTTTTATAAGCTTTTCGTGAGTGCCGCTTTCAATAATTTCACCGTTTGCCAGCATATAAATTTTATCGGCAAAGCGGGTTGTGGAAAGCCGGTGAGAAATAATTATAACCGTTTTATCACTTGAGAGCTCGGTTACGGTTTTATTAAGGGTATATTCCGCAATAGGGTCAAGCGCGCCCGAAGGCTCATCAAGTATTATAATATCCGAGTCCGCATATAGCACCCGCGCAAGCGCTATTTTTTGCTTTTCACCGCCCGAGGGGTTAAAGCCGCTCTCATCAAATTCCTTTGTAAGCTGTGTTTCATAGCCGTTCGGCAGAGTTTTAAACTTCTCCCAAAACGCGGATTTTTTAAGCGCCTCGTCCGCCCTATTTATATCAAGCGGTTTATTATCGGCCGATATGTTTCGTGCAAGGTCGGTTGCTATAAGCTCGTAATCCTGAAACAGAACGCCGAAGCAACCCCTGTAATCCGCAATTCGGTAGTTTTTTATATTTTCCCCGCCGTAGCTAATTTTTCCGCCCGTTGGGTCGTAAAGCCTTAAAAGCAGCTTTATAAGCGTAGATTTACCCGCGCCGTTAAAGCCCACAAGCGCCACCTTTTCTCCCCTTTTAAAGGAGCAGCTTACGTCCTTTAGGGTCGGCTCACTGTTGCCGGGATATGTAAATTCCACATTACGCAAAACTATATCGCCGCCCGCAGGCAAGGCTAAGCGCCCGTTATCCTCCATAGTGTTTTCGGTTTCCGAAAAGCGGCGCAGCTTTTCAATATAAAGGCTGTGGTTTTGAAATTCCGATAAATTTGAAACGGCGGTCAAAACCTTTCCGTTAAGAGTTTGGGTTGAATTATAAACGCCGAGCAGCGAGCCTAAGCCGAACTTGCCGAGCACCAAAGCCTTAAAAAACAGGTAGGAAAGATATACGCCGCTTATTATAAGACCGGCTGCGGAGTTTGTTGCGACATTCAGCGCGATTATGGGTTTTTGGCGCTTTTTAACTATTGCGCGCATTTCTTCGGTAGAATCGGATAAATCCTTTTCCAATTTCGGGCTTATATTGCCGGTTTTTAGATCTTTTACATAATCGGCAAGGTAAAAAATTCTGCTCACATAGTCGCTGCGCCTTTGCACGGGCACAATTTCCTCTTGCATTTTCATTGCGCGCTTATTTATCGCACGCCCGGAAAAATATGTAAACGGCATTAAAAATACTAAAATTAAAAGCGAGGACGCGTCAACCGAAACGATATACGCACCCGCAATAATGCTTACCGTAATTCGGCTTAAAAGCGTATTAAACGCCCCTACTGCTCCCGTTATGTGGTCGGGCGCTTTTTGCATTGCCCAAACAAAGTCGTTATAAAATCCTGAGTCGTCATACCTTGCAAGCTCTAAAGAAGCCGCTTTTTCATAAAGCCGCATACGCGTTTTCATTTGTATTTTTTCCCTTTCGCCGGGCGCTATGTAAGCGTCGAAAAAGGTGTTAAGCATTAGCTTTATAAACACGGCTATTGCCACCGGAATTAAAAAATACAGCACATCGGTAAGCGTTTTCTTCTGCTCAACGCAGTTTATAATATACGCCGTTAAAAACGTGTGCTCAAAAAGCGTTACAACATCGCCGAGCACGGTCTGCATAAGCGTAAACACAGTGTATCCGGGCGCAATTTCAAACTGCCACTTAAGCGCGAAAAGCGTATTCGACAGGGTGCTGTGTTTTTTGGGAGTTTTCTTATTCATACGCCGCCTCCGTCAAATAATTTCGCGCCTGCTTTTTAAACATTTCGGCGTATACACCGCCGTTTTCAAGCAGCTTTTTATGGGTGCCCTGCTCTGCCAATTTGCCCCTATCAAAAACAAATATTTTCTCGCACACCGCAGCCGATGAAAGGCGGTGCGATACTATTACGGATAAAACGTCTTTATTTTTGCAAAGCCCCGCCATAGTTTCAAACATTTTGTATTCCGCAATCGGGTCAAGCGCGCTTGAGGGCTCGTCAAGCAGTATTACGTCGCTGTTTTTCACCACCGCGCGGGCAATGGCTATCTTCTGCCGCTGCCCGCCCGAAAGCTCTGCGCCGTTTTCGTCAAATTCTCTTGTAAGCACGGTGTCCATGCCGTTTTTAAGCTTTAAAATATCCTCGTAAACATCGCTCTTTTTAAGGGCTGCCGTCACTCGGTCGCGGTCTTCGTCAGTCTTCACCTCATCCAAAAGCACATTTTCCGCCACGGTTGCCGAAAACATGGCAAAATCCTGAAAGGCAACGCCTATATGCTTTCGGTATTCATTAACGTCATATTTTTTTATATTAACTCCGTTTAAAAGTATTTCGCCCTTTTTGGGGTCGTAAAACCGCAAAAGCAGCTTTAAAAAGGTGCTTTTGCCGCTGCCGTTTATACCCACAAGCGCGTTTCTGTCGCCCCTGTTTAAAACAAGGCTTATATTTTCGAGCGCGTAATTTTCCGCTCCGTCATATTTAAAATATACATTTTTAAATTCTATGCTTTCCACACGTTCGGGCATTTTAATTCCACCCGCAGTCTCGTCTATTTTAGGCTTATACGCGAAAAACTGCTTTAAATTTTCTATAAACTCCGCGTCGGTAAACAGCCCCGAAACAGACCGTTCAAAATTGTTAAGCATCCAAGAAACGCTTACTATCGCGTTTAAAAGCACAATTAAATCGGGAACGCCTAATTTCCCACTTATGCCGAGTATTGCGGCGCAAAGCCACATTCCCTCGTAACCGAGCAGAAACATTAAAATGCTTTTTGCCCCCGAATAAAGCGATTTTTTAAGCGCGTATTGCCGTGCCACCTCAACCGTTCTTTTGGCGGCAAGCCCATATGCCTCTTTAAGCACGCCGAAAAATCCGGTGGTTCTGATTTCGGCAGCGTATTTGCGGAAATACAGCACACGGTTTACATAATCCTTTTGCCGCCGCGCGGGGGTTGAATCCCTGTCTATCTCAAAGGTTACGTGACCTAACTTTTTGCCGAAAAACAGGTTGCCTATAAGCGGCAGAGCTATAAATATAAGCGCAAGCGGAGTTATTTTTGCCATTGTAACAATAACGGTTACAGAGGATATGAGCGCGGAAACGGCAGCGGAGCAATTATTAAGCACCGACATTGCGCGCGCGGCAGCCTCGGAAGCCGCCTTGGTGTAAATATTGTAAAACTCGGGAGTTTCATAGCAGGAAATATCGGCAGTTTGCGCCTTTTTAAAAAGCTTTAAATTAAGGCGATAGCCTATTTTAATATATTCCCTGTACATATAGCTTTGGTAAAACCAGGCGTTGTATATACTTATAAGAACATCTATAACAGCCGCCGCCCAAATAAAAATGAGAATATCGGAAAACTTGCGCGCACCCGCCGCGCCGAAAAGATATTGCAGGAAAAATACCGAATAAAACACCCACTGTGCAAAACCCAGCAGGGTTGTGAAAAAATTGAGTATTACCGCCGCCGGAGAAATTTGCCAAACGAGCTTTAAAAAATAGAAATTATTTTTTATTGCCGAAACCTTTTTCTTTCCGTTCTTTTTCATATGCTCCCCCAAAAAACTTCCTTTATTTTGATTTTACCATATAAAGGAATTTGCCGCAACGGCGAATATTTATCTGTTCTTAAATATTTTTTATATAATTCCCTCTTAAAAATATCGCCGCTCCGTTATCCCGATTGACAGGGTATAATATTTAGGGTAAAATACTTATTAAGGAGTTGATTTTAAATGGTTAAACACATAATTTTATGGAAGCTGCGCGAGGATATAGAAAAAACCGAAATACCCACCGTTAAAAGCGCCGCTAAAGCCGCGCTTGAGGGGCTTTTCGGCAAAATAGACGGTCTTTGCGAAATACGCCTTAAAACAGAAGGTCTGCCCTCTTCAAATGCGGATATGATGTTAATTACCGTTTTTAAAGACGAAGAAAGCCTTAAGGGCTACCAAAAAAGCCCGCTTCACAATGCCGCCGCCGATAAATACGTACGCCCGTATACCGCGCAGAGACTTTGCTTTGATTTTGAAGAATAATGCGTTCTCTTTAATTTGAAAACGCCGTCTTTATTGTAGTAAATTACCAAAAAAAAATTATTTTATTTAATTTTGACTGTTTTTTTATGTGATTTATACAAATATTCGGCTAATAATAGTTGCAGTTACATCTTGAAAAAGCTTAATGAATATTGTATTATTGTAATGTAAATAATAACCTTGATAAGTTAGGAGATGCTTTTATGACTAAATATACAATAACCGCGCTTTCTTCTATGATAGAGCGTAAGCTGTCGCACAACTTCGGCGTTACGCCCGAACAGGCTTCAGACGAGCTTTTTTACAAGGCATGCGTGCTTGTACTGCTTGAAATTATGAACGAGCGCCGCGCCGAATTTAAAAAGACCGCAGACGGCGAGGAAGCCAAAACAGTTTATTATTTAAGTATGGAATTTCTTATGGGGCGTTCTCTTAAAAACACCCTTTTTAACCTTGACCTTACCGAAACTATGCGCAAGGCGCTTGCAAAATTCAAGGTAAAGCTTGATAAGCTTTACGATTTCGAGCCGGACGCAGGGCTCGGCAACGGCGGTCTCGGCCGTCTTGCCGCCTGCTTTTTAGACGCGCTTTCAACCGGCAGCTACCCCGCTATGGGCTACTGCATACGCTACGAGCTCGGCATATTCCGCCAAAAGCTGGTAGACGGCTGGCAGACCGAAATGCCCGATTTTTGGCTGCCCGGCGGCGGCGTATGGCTTGAACAGCGCCCGACTTCTGCGGTTGACGTTCATTTTGACGGTAAAATAAACGAATGGTGGGACGGCAGCTACCATCATATAGAGCATACGGGCTACCACACCGTTCACGCCGTTCCTTACGACCTTATGGTTGCGGGAAAGGACGGCAAAACCGTTAACTTGCTAAGGCTTTGGAGCGCAGAGTGTCAGGATTTCGATATGTCCGCCTTTAATCAGGGCGACTACGTAAGGGCGCTTGAACAGCGCGCTATGACAGAGACTATTTCTAAGGTGCTGTACCCCGAAGATAACCATATAGAGGGTAAATCGCTGCGCCTGCGCCAGCAGTATTTCTTGGTTTCCGCCTCTGTTCAGGATATTCTTAACCGCCATTTAAGAAAGTACAACACGCTTGATAATCTGCCCGATAAGGTTGCAATTCACATTAACGATACCCACCCCACCCTTTCAATACCCGAACTTATGCGCTTTCTGCTTGACGAATGCGGCTACGGCTGGGACAAAGCGTGGGATATTGTAACGCGCACGGTGGCGTACACCAACCACACCGTTATGCCAGAAGCGCTTGAGTGCTGGTCGGTTGAGCTTATTAAGGAGCGTATTCCGCGAATTTACCAGATTATTAAAGAGATAGACCGCCGCTTCAGGGGCGAGGTGCTTTCAAAAACGGGCGATCCGCTTGTGGTTGAGCGCACCGCAATAATCCAAAGCGGAATTATTCGTATGGCTAATTTGTGCGTTGCCGCCTGCCATACCGTAAACGGCGTTTCAAAGCTGCACAGCGAAATACTTGTAAACGAGCTTTTTACCGATTACGCAAAAATGACCCCCGAAAAGTTTACCAACGTAACAAACGGTATTGCGCACCGCCGCTGGCTTTGCCAGGCTAACCCCGCGCTTACCGAATACCTTACCGAGCTTATAGGCGGCGGCTTTGTTAAGAACGCCGAAGAGCTTGAAAAGCTTATGGCTTATAAAGACGATAAGACCGTGCTTACAAGGTTAGAGGAAATAAAGCGCGAAAACAAGGTTCGCTTTGCCGATTACGTTAAGGAAAGCACCTCGATTGCGCTTGATCCCGATTCTATATTCGATATGCAGGTAAAGCGCCTGCACGAATATAAGCGTCAGCACCTTAACGCGCTTAATATAATTTCGGAATATCTGTATTTAAAGAACAACCCGAACGCCGATTTCACGCCCAAGACCTATATATTCGGCGCAAAGGCGGCGGCAGGCTATCTGTTTGCAAAGGAAATTATACAGATGATCTACAAGCTTTCAACCGTTATTGATAATGACCGCACGGTTAACGACAAGCTTAAGATCCTGTTCCTTGAGGATTACAGGGTAACCATGGCGGAGCTTATGATCCCCTCTGCCGATATAAGCGAGCAGATCTCTCTTGCCTCTACCGAGGCGAGCGGCACGGGCAATATGAAGCTTATGATGAACGGCGCGATAACCCTCGGAACGGAGGACGGCGCAAACGTTGAGATACACGAAGCGGTAGGCGACGATAACATTATAATCTTCGGTATGCAGACGCCCGAAGTTTTGGCGCTGCAGAAAAACGGCTATTCGCCGATGCAGTATTATAACAACAACACAGAGCTGCGCGAAGCGCTTGACTTTATAGGCAAGGGAATTGCAGGTCAGCCGTTTGACAACATTTACACCACCCTTAAAACGCACGACACCTATATGGCTCTTGCAGATTTTGCGGATTACAGAAACGCCCAGCAAAAGGCAAGCGCGCTTTACCGCGACCGCGATACTTGGAACAAAATGTCGCTTACCAATATTGCAAAATCCGGCATATTCTCTGCCGACCGCTCAATTGAGGAATATGCAAAGAATATCTGGCATTTAAACAAAGTAAAATAAACTATGCAGTATTATCCTTTCGATTCAAGAAAAATTCTATACAGAAGTAAATTAGGAGCTTTAGCCGAAGGTGACACCCTTCGGCTAAAGCTGTTACTGCATAATGACGCCCGCGTACATAACGCATATTTAAAGCTTAGAAACGATAACAGCGAAAATATAAGAGAGCTGCGTATGCAGCCCGGCGGCCGACTTGAGGATTACCGCTTTTACGAATGTGAAATTACCTTAAGCGAAGGGCTTTACTGGTATCAGTTCCGTTACACAAGCGATTACGGCGAATTTTGCGTAACAAAGACCGAAACCTCGCTCGGTATAGTGTCGGGCGGCGGCGATTGGTGGCAGCAAACTGTATACTGCCGCGATTACACCACGCCCGATTGGTTAGACGGCGGCATTATTTACCAAATATTCCCCGATCGTTTTTATAATTCCGGTACGGAAAAGAAAAACGTACCCGAAGACAGGTATATCTGCACCGATTGGTACAAGCAGCCCGAATACCGCCAAATAAACGAAAAATGCACCTTGGGCAACGATTATTACGGCGGAGATTTTAAGGGTATTGAACAAAAGCTGCCCTATCTTGAAAAATTAGGCGTTACCTGCATATATTTAAACCCGATATTCGAGGCGCACTCTAACCACCGCTACAACACGGCGGACTATTTAAGGGTAGACCCCTCGCTCGGAACCGAGGAAGACCTTGTTTCACTTATAAAATCGGCGAAAAAGCGCGGTATCTATATCCTGCTCGACGGCGTTTTTTCCCACACGGGGGACGACAGCAGGTATTTCAACTCAAAGCACCGCTATGATACGGTGGGAGCGGATAACTCGCCCGATTCCTATTACCGAAGCTGGTATAAATTCGGTAATTACCCCACAGGCTACGCCTGCTGGTGGGGCGTTCCCTCCCTGCCCGAAACAGAGGAAAACGACCTTTCCTTTTCAAGCTTTATAACCGGAGAAAACGGCGTTATACGGTATTGGCTGAAAAAGGGAATACGCGGCTGGCGGCTTGACGTTGCAGACGAGCTGCCCGACGAATTTCTTGATAAGATCCGCCTTGCGGTTAAAGCCGAGGGGGAAGACAATTACCTGTTAGGCGAGGTCTGGGAAGACGCCACAAACAAAATAAGCTACGGCAGCCGCCGCCGTTTTTTGCGCGGCAGACAGCTTGATTCGGTTATGAACTACCCGTTTGCAAACGCCGTTACCGATTATGTTAAGGGCGGAAGCGCCGAAAAGCTTTTAAACACCGTGCTTAATATACTTGAAAACTATCCTCCGCAGGCGGTAAAGCTTTTAATGAACCACATCGGCACGCACGACACCCCAAGGGCGATAACCGTTTTGGGCGCACACGACGGATATGTGGGCGACCGCAAGTGGCAGTCCGAGCGCGTTTTATCCGCCGAAGAATATAACCGCGGCGTAGGGCTTTTAAAGCTGGCGGCGGTGCTTCAGTTCACGCTGCCGGGCGTTCCCTCGATTTATTACGGGGACGAGGCAGGTCTTACAGGCTACGGCGATCCGTTTTGCCGCGCCGCATACCCCTGGGGGCGCGAAAACACCGAGCTTTTAAGCTTTTACAGGGCATTGGGCGCTTTAAGGCGTTCCTCGCCCGCGTTTGCTTCGGGCGAGTTTGTACCGATAAGGGCAGAGTCCGGCGTATTTGCATTTTTGCGCAAAAGGGGCGGCAGCACGGCGTTTATCGCAGTAAATTCGGGCGACAGCACCGCCGTAACCGACCTTCCGCCGGAGCTTAAAGACATAAAAACCGCTTTCGGAGAAAAGCCGCAGGGCGGCAAGCTTACGTTAAGCCCCAAAACATATGCGGTTTTTACAGCCGAAAGCTAAAAACTAAAAGAAAAACGGATTGCCACGCACCTTTCGATGCTCGCAATGACCAAATAACCTGTCATTCTGAGTGCGGGGCACGAAAGAATCCGTAATTTCCCTTAAAAGAAAAACGGATTGCCACAGCCGCTTACGCGGCTTCGCAATGACATATGGGGTGGATTGCCGCACCGTACAACAGGCACTGTTTGAAATAATAACATTTAAAATATACCGCGGGACTGCCTTACGGCGGTCCCGTTAATTATATTTTGCGCCGTAAAGACAAAATCCCGTTTTCGCAATTGACTTTAAGGCGCGTTTATTGTAAAATATAAACTGATAATATAAAGCCGTACGGCGGAACGGAGTTAATAAAAAATGAAGCCTGTTTATAATCGTATACTTTTAAAGCTCAGCGGCGAGGTGCTTGCCGGTGAAAAGGGCGTGGGAATTGATTTTGACAAGGTGCTTGAGGTGTGCGCAAGCGTTAAGGAATGTGCGGATATGGGGGTACAGGTTGCCATTGTTGTCGGCGGCGGAAACTTCTGGCGCGGCCGTTCCAGCGGCAAAATGGACCGAACCAGAGCCGACCATATGGGTATGCTTGCAACCTCTATAAACGCGCTGGCTCTTGCCGACGCGCTTGAGCAATTAGGCGTTACCGCGCGCGTTCAAACCGCTATTGAAATGCGCCAGATAGCCGAACCTTATATTCGCAACAAGGCCGTAAGGCATCTTGAAAAAGGCAGAGTTGTAATTTTCGGCTGCGGAACGGGCAACCCGTTCTTCTCAACCGATACCGCCGCGGCTCTGCGCGCCGCCGAAATAGGAGCGGACGTTATATTTAAAGCCACCAACGTTGACGGCGTGTACGACAGCGATCCGAAGCTCAACCCGAACGCCAAAAAGTACGATACCCTCTCGCATATAGATGTACTTAAAGACGGGCTTCACGTTATGGACAGCACCGCCGCCTCGCTTTGTATGGATAACGGCATTGAAATACTTGTTTTCAACCTTAACGATCCGAAAAATATAGTAAAAGCGATAACGGGCGAGCATATCGGAACAATAGTTAAATAATATAATATTAAGGAGATTTTGTTTATGAAAGAGCTGCTTAAAAATACCGAAGAAAAAATGAATAAAACCGTTGCCGTGCTTGAAAGGGATTATAAGTCCATAAGAGCAGGCAGAGCCAACATTGCGGTGCTTGACCGTATTACGGTGGATTATTACGGCTGCCCGACGCCGATACAGCAAATGGCGGCGGTTTCCGTGCCGGAGCCGCGCATTTTAATGATTCAGCCGTGGGACGCCACCACCCTTAAAGAGATTGAAAAGGCAATTTTAACCTCCGACATAGGCATAAACCCGCAGAACGACGGCAGGGTTATCCGCCTTTCATTCCCCCCGCTTACAGAGGAGCGCCGCAAGGATATTGTTAAAGAGGTTCGCAAGGCGGCAGAGGAAAACAAGGTTGCGATACGCAACACCCGCCGCGACGCGATTGAAAAGCTTAAAGCTCTTAAAAAAGCGAATACAATAACCGAGGACGACGTTACGGACGGCGAAAAGAAGATACAGAATTTAACCGATAAATTCTGCAAGGAAATCGACGATTTAGCTTCTCTTAAAGAAAAGGAAATAATGGAAATATAAAAAACTTGCGGGCATATTTTAAATGCCCGCTTTTAAAGCAGGTGGAAAATTGAGTCTTTTCGGCAAAAAAGCAAATACGGCGCGCACATTGCCGCGCCATATCGCAATTGTTATGGACGGCAACGGCAGATGGGCGAAAAAGCGCGGTCTGCCGCGTTCGGCAGGTCATGTTGCAGGGGCTAAAACCTTTAAAACAATAGCGCGCTACTGCAATAAAATAGGGCTTGAATATTTAACCGTTTACGCCTTTTCAACCGAAAACTGGAAGCGCCCTCGTGAAGAGATCGACGGCATTATGAACCTTTTGCGCGACTATTTAAAGGACGCGGAAAATTTCAAGGACGAAAACATTAAGGTTCGTTTTTTGGGCGACAGAACCCCCCTTGCCGACGATATTAAGGCGCTGATGCTTAAAAACGAGGACGGCTCAAAAAACGCCACGGGGCTTAAGCTTAATATAGCGATAAACTACGGCGGGCGCGATGAAATAGTACACGCGGTTAAAAAAATAATCAACAGCGGCACGCCCGAAAGCGATATTACCGAACAGCTTATATCCGATAATTTATATACCGCGGGTATGCCCGATCCCGATTTTATTATAAGACCCAGCGGCGAATACCGAACCTCTAATTACCTTTTGTGGCAGTCGGCTTATGCGGAATATTGGTTTTCGGATATACTGTGGCCCGATTTTAAGCCCCGCCACCTTGATAAAGCAATAGAAGACTTTAATCACCGCAGCCGCCGTTTCGGCGGTGTGTAAAGGAGTGTAAAATATATGAAGACCCGAATTATCTCAGGCGCGGTTATGGTAATCATAGCGGCGGCGGTAATAACGCTTGGTATGACGGTAAGCCCGCTTTTTATAACCGCCTGTATTGCGTTTATTGCCGCGGTGGGAATTTACGAGCTTTTACACAACGCCGCAAAAATCGAGTCTAAGGCGGCGTTGATCGGCGCCTGCACTTATGTTGTGCTTATGGTCTTTGCAATAGACGGCAGCACGGGGGCAAAGCTTCAGGAAACTCTTAACGGCACCCACAAGGCGTATATAAAATTAACCTTTACTTTAGCGCTCAGCGTTATTTACTTTATATATTCGGCGGCGGTAACCCTTAAAAACCACAAGACCTTTGAGCTTTCGCATATTGCCTTTCTTTGCGGTATGCCTATACCCGTGGCGTTTGCGTTCAGCTCGCTCGGCGTGGTAATAAACCATGAACACGGGCTTTATTACCTTTTTATGCTGCTCAACTTTTCAAGCGTGTGCGACGCAGGCGCGTATTTTGTGGGCAGCACGTTGGGTAAGCATAAGCTTTGCCCGAATATAAGCCCGCACAAAACGGTTGAGGGCGCTGTGGGCGGAATAGTATCAAGCATAATTGTAACCTATATTTTAGGCTTTTCTTTCTCATTTGAAAAAAATCTTACAAACGCGGCGCTTTTAACCGTGCCGTTCTGCATTTTGGGTATGATAGGCGACCTCTTCGCCTCTGCCATAAAGCGCGCGGCGGGAATTAAGGATTACGGAAATTTAATCCCCGGTCACGGTGGTATACTTGATAGATTTGACAGCATAATTATGACCGCCCCGCTTTTGTATTTGTTTATAGCTTTAGGGGTAATATAATGAAAAGGCTTTCTGTTTTAGGCTCAACCGGCTCAATCGGTACGCAGGCGCTTGAAACCTGCAAAAAAAACAATTGGCAAATAACGGCGCTGGCGGCAGGCAGAAACGTAAGGCTTGCCGAAGCACAGGCAAGAGAATTTAAGCCCCTGTTTGTTGCAATGTTCGATAAAGCCGCCGCAAACGAGCTTAAAATAAAGCTTGCCGATACCGATATCAAGGTGTATTCGGGCGAAGAGGGCGTTATTGCCGTAGCGGAAAGCGATTGCGATACCGTGCTTAATTCGGTTGTTGGTATTGCGGGACTGAAACCTACTTTGGCGGCGATAAACAAGGGCACTACCGTTGCCCTTGCGAATAAGGAAACGCTTGTAACAGGCGGGGAAATTGTAAACCGCAGGCTAAAGGAAACCGGCGTTAAGCTTTTGCCGGTAGACAGCGAGCATTCCGCAATTTTCCAATCCCTGCAGGGTGCGCCCGAAAATTCGCTTAAAAAAATATTGCTTACAGCCTCGGGCGGGCCGTTTTACGGCAGAAAACGAAAAGACCTTGAAAACGTAACGGTTAAGGACGCGCTTAATCACCCTAACTGGTCTATGGGCGCTAAAATAACCGTGGACTCCGCAAGCCTTATGAATAAGGGGCTTGAGGTTATAGAGGCGGTGCATTTATTCGGCGTTACGGCGGATAAAATTGAGGTTTTGGTGCACAGGCAGAGCATTTTGCACTCGGCGGTTGAGCTTTGCGACGGCGCGGTTATAGCGCAGTTAGGCACGCCCGATATGCGCCTGCCGATACAGTATGCGCTAACCTACCCCGAACGCGCCGACAATGCGTTCCGGCGGCTAAGCCTTACCGATATCGGCACCCTAACCTTCGAAAAGCCCGATACCGAAACCTTTAAGTGCCTGCCGCTTTGCATTAAGGCGATAAACGAGGGTGGGCTGGCGCCAACCGCGGTAAACGGCGCTAACGAAGAGGCGGTGGCGCTGTTTTTACAGGGTAAAATCAGGTTTTTGCAGATAGCCGATTTGGTAGAAAAAGCGCTTGAGGAAGTTAAAAACAAAAGGGATTTTACATTAGAGGATATTTTTGAGACTGATAAAGCGGCAAGAAAGCTTGTAAGAGACAGTATTTTTTAGAATCGGGTGGTTGTTATTTCGGCTTTACTTAATGTTTGGAGCAATGTGTGGCCGTATTTGGTGGCTATTGCGCTGTTTTTGGTTTTAATTGTAATACACGAGTTCGGGCATTTTATTGCCGCAAAGCTTTTGGGCGTTCGCGTTAACGAGTTTGCGGTGGGCTTCGGTCCCAAGCTTTTTTCAAAACAGGGCAAGGAAACAAAATATTCCGTAAACCTTGTGCCCTTAGGCGGCTACTGCGCTATGGAGGGCGAGGACGAGGAAAGCGGCGACGAGCGCGCTTTTTGCAATAAAAAACCGTGGCGGCGCTTTATAATAGTGGCAATGGGCGCTACCTTTAACCTGATTTTGGGGCTTATAATAGTCGCCGTTACCTTAGCACCGCAAAAATCCTTTAACTCAACCGTTGTGGCGGAGTTTAAGGAAAACGCGGTAAGCGAGCAATCGGGGCTTAGGGTAGACGATAAAATAATAGAGGTAGAGGGCAGAAAAATTTTCTCCACCTACGATTTAAGCTATGCCTTTACAAATGTTAAGGGCGGCAAAATAGATATGGTTGTAAAGCGCGACGGCGAAAAGGTTGAGCTTAAAGACGTTAAGTTCGATTCTTCCGAAGAAAACGGAATAAGCTATTTAGCCGTTGATTTTTATGTTTACGGCATAAGAAAAACCTTCGGTTCATATATTAAGCAGACCTTTGCCACAGCCGCGTCATACTGCGCTGTTGTGTGGCGGTCGCTTATAGACCTTATAAGCGGAAAATACGGCATAAGCGCGGTTTCAGGCCCCGTGGGCGTTACCGCGGCGATAGGCTCCGCCGCAAAGCAAAGCCTTGAAAACCTGCTGCCCATTATGGCGCTTATAACAATAAATCTCGGTATATTTAACCTGCTGCCCATACCCGCGCTCGACGGCGGCAGACTGCTCTTTATTTTAATAGAAATGATTTTTAAAAAGCCCGTGCCGCAAAAGTACGAGGCGGTAGTTCACGCCGTGGGCTTTGCGCTGCTTATAGGCTTTATGCTGCTTATAACCGCAAAGGATATTTGGACGCTTATAGCAGGGTGACTTAAAATGCAGGAGTATAAAACAAAAAAGGTATTTGCAGGCGGTGTTCAGATAGGCGGCGGCGCGCCCGTTACGGTGCAATCAATGCTTAATATCCCCGCGCACGATACCGATGGGAATGTAAAGCAGGCAAAGGCGCTTGAAAAGGCAGGGTGCGATATTATACGCGTTTCCGTGCCCGATAAAGAGAGCGTTAAAACGCTGGCGGCGCTTAAAAGCAATATATCAATACCCGTTGTGGCCGATATTCATTTTGATTACAGGCTCGCGCTTGAAAGCGTTGCGGCAGGGGCGGATAAAATAAGAATAAACCCCGGCAATATCGGTGCGGACGATAGGGTAAAAGCCGTTGCAAATGCCTGCAAGGCGGCGGGCGTACCTATAAGAATAGGGGTAAATTCAGGCTCGCTTGAAAAAAATATTTTGGCAAAATACGGCGCGCCCACGCCCGACGCTATGGTGGAAAGCGGGCTTTACCATATATCACTGCTTGAAAAATTTGATTTTGACGATATTGTGCTTTCCCTTAAAAGCTCGAATGTAGTTACAATGTATAACGCATATGTTTTGGCGGCGAAAAAATGCCGCTATCCGCTGCATTTGGGCGTAACCGAGGCAGGCACCGCGGCAAACGGCACGGTTAAGTCCGCCGCCGGCATAGGCGGTCTTTTACTGCGCGGAATAGGCGATACAATTCGCGTTTCATTAACAGACGACCCCGTGCGCGAGGTTGAAACGGGCAAGCGGCTTTTAAAGGCGATAGGTCTTCGCACGGGCGGCGTTAAATTTGTTTCCTGCCCCACCTGCGGCAGAACGAAAATCGACCTTATAAAAATTGCAAACGAGGCGGAACAGCGCCTTAAGGACTGCGATAAAAATATAACCGTAGCCATAATGGGCTGCGTTGTAAACGGACCGGGCGAGGCAAGAGAAGCCGACATAGGCATTGCCGGCGGCGATAATTGCGGCGTGCTTTTTAAAAACGGCGAAATAATAAAAAAGGTGCCCGAAAGCGCACTGCTTGACGAGCTTTTGGCGGAAATAGAAAAATTATAAACGGAGTGTAAAAAAGTGGGCAAGGCATTGTTTTCTCAAATATTCGATACAGCGGTTTCGCATAATATTTCGGAAATATTCGGCGGCACCGTTATAGAAAAATGCTCGCTTGATACAGAAGAACGCGCTTTAAATGCAGTGTTAAGGGCAGAAAAATACATATCCGTCGAAAGCCGAAACGAACTTATAAATCAGCTTAAAAGCGCGCTCAAACTAAATGAATGCCATATTTCCTGCATTTTTTCAGAGGACGCTTTAATCCCTGCCGCCTGCGCCGATATTGCGGCGGAATTAAAGGTTAAAAACGCCGCGCTTAACGGCTATTTCAACGGCGCGGAATTTAAATTTAATGATAACAACGTTAATATTACGCTTAAATACGGCGGGTATGATACAATAACCGACTGCGGCTTTGAAAACGCCTTTAAGCGCATTATAAAGGACCGTTTCGGGCGGGATATTACCGTTTCGTTTGACGGTCAGCTTGAAAAGGTGGAAATTGAGCTGCCGCCCGCAGAGCCGCCGATGCCCGCAGAAAAAGCCGAAAGGCAAGCCGCTCCCCAAAAGCAGAACGCGCCCGCGCGCCCCGCTGCGCCCAAAAAGGAAATTAAGTTTGAAAAAAGAGAAGGCATACCCGATAACGGCATAGTCTACCTTGATAATCCGCAGCAGTTTTACGGCAGGGGCGGTATTTCGAACCATACCCGCGATATGATAAGCATTACCGGCGACGACACCGAAATAGCCTGCTGGGGCGAGGTTTTCGGGCTTGAGACCCGCGATATAAAAACCAAGCGCGGAACGGATATGACAATAGTCAACTTCTCGTTTAGCGACCACACAAACTCGCTTAACGCCTCGCTGTTTATAGATACCCACCGTATGGGCGATATTGCCCCCTTAAAGGACGGCGCTTTTATCCTTGTAAACGGCTCGTATGAATTTGATAATTACAAAAAGGATTTCGTTGTAAAGCCGCGCGCCATGGCGCTTTTGCAGAAATACACCGAAAAGGACGAGCACGAGGGAGAAAAGCGCGTTGAGCTGCACTGCCACACCAATATGTCCGCAAAGGACGCGGTTTCCTCTGCCGACGCAATTGTAAGACAAGCCTACGAGTGGGGTCACAAGGCGATAGCCATTACCGACCACGGCGTTGTTCAGGCATACCCCGCCGCCGCAGGCGCGGTTAAGGCAATACGCAAAGCGGGCGGCGATTTTAAGGTTATTTACGGCGTTGAGTCTTATTTTGTGGACGACGTTAATAACGAAGTAAGGGATTTAAACGCAAAGCAAACGGCGAAATACCGCTATCACCAAATTATACTTGTTAAAAACCTTACGGGGCTTAAAAACCTTTATAAATTAGTGTCCGAAGCGCATTTGCACGATTTTCGCGGTAAGCCGCTGACCATGCGCAGTAAATTGGATAAGCTGCGCGAGGGGCTTATTTTAGGCAGCGCCTGCGAGCAGGGCGAATTATACCGCGCGATAATCGATGAAAAGCCCGAAGAGGAGCTTTTAAGAATTGCCGATTATTACGATTACCTTGAAATTCAGCCCTTAGGCAATAACGCGTTTATGGTGCGCGAGTCTTCATATCCCGATAAAAAGGATAAGAAAACGGGAGCAGTTATACCAAACCGCTTTAAAAAGGTTACCGATTTTGAGGTTATAAAAAGCTTTAACCGCAAGGTTGTCGAATTGGCGGATAAGTTAGGCAAGCCCGTTGTAGCCACGGGGGACGTGCATTTTCTTAAAAAGAGCGACGATATAATCCGCAAAATACTTATGGCAGGTCAGGGCTTTGACGATTTTGACAATCAGGCGCCCCTGTACCTTAAAACGACCGATGAAATGCTTGCCGATTTCGATTACTTCGGCGAGCGAGCGCGCGAATTTGTAATTGATAACCCGAATAAAATAGCCGATATGGTAGACGGAGACGTGATCCCCGTGCCCGACGGCAACTATCCGCCTGTAATTGAGGGGTCGGACGAGCTGCTGCACGATATTTGCTGGGATACCGCCCACAGAACCTACGGCGAAAATCTGCCCGAGGTGGTTGAAAAGCGCCTTGAAAAGGAGCTTAACTCCATTATCAACAACGGGTTTTCAATAATGTATATTTCGGCGCAGAAGCTTGTGGCATACAGCGAGGAAAACGGATATTTAGTTGGCTCGCGTGGTTCGGTAGGATCTTCCTTTGCCGCTACCATGGCGGGTATTTCCGAAGTCAACCCGCTGCCGCCGCACTATGTTTGCCCCGAGTGCCGGTACAGCGAGTTTTTCCTGCACGGCGAGGTAGGCTCGGGCTTTGACCTGCCCGAAAAAAAGTGCCCTGAATGCGGCGCGCACCTTAACCGCAACGGCCACGATATTCCGTTTGAAACGTTTTTGGGCTTTAAGGGCGATAAGGTGCCCGATATAGACCTTAACTTTTCCGATGAATTTCAAAACTCGGTGCAGAAATACACCGAAACGCTGTTCGGCAGTGAAAACGTGTTCAAGGCGGGCACTATTTCAACGGTTGCCGAAAAGACCGCCTACGGCTTTGCAAAGGCATATGCCGAGAAAAAGGGCATTACCTTAAGCAACGCGGAATTAAACCGCCTTGCATCGCTTGTGGAAAAGGCGCAGATAAAGCAGACCACAGGTCAGCACCCCGCGGGTATGATAATTGTGCCCAAAACCAACACAATTTACGATTTCTGCCCCATACAGCACCCGGCGGACGACGTTAATTCCGATATTATAACCACGCACTTCGACTTCCACTCAATTCACGATACCATTTTAAAGCTTGACGAATTAGGTCACGTTGTGCCTACTACATATAAATATCTTGAAGAGTATACCGGTATACCCGTAAACGACGTATCAATGAGCGACCCCGAGGTTTACAGCCTGTTTACCTCAACCAAGGCGCTCGGCGTTGAGCCGGAGGAAATAGATTCAAGAACGGGCACCTACTGCCTGCCTGAGTTCGGCACAAAATTCGTGCGCGAAATGCTTATCGACTGCCAGCCTAAAAACTTTTCCGATCTATTGCAGATTTCAGGTCTTTCCCACGGTACGGACGTTTGGCTCGGCAACGCAAAGGACCTTATTGATAACGGCACCTGCACGATTTCCGAGGTTATAGGAACGCGTGACAACATAATGGTGTACCTGATTCATAAAGGCCTTGAAGAAGGCAGAGCCTTTAAAATAACCGAGACCGTGCGTAAGGGCCTTGTGGCAAAGGGCAAGGTTTCGACAGAGGACTGGAGCGCTATGGAGGACGATATGCGCTCGCACGGCGTGCCCGAATGGTACATTGAAAGCTGCCACAAAATAAAGTATATGTTCCCGAAGGCTCACGCGGCGGCTTATGTTATTTCGGCTTTGCGCCTTGCCTGGTACAAGGTGCACCGCCCGCTTGAATTTTACTGCGCTTACTTTACCGCCCGCCCCGAGGATGTGGACGTGCCCACCATAATGCAGGGCAAACAGGCGGTAAGGCAGTATTTGCAGAATATTAAGGCAAAGGGCAAGGAAGCCAGCAAAAAAGAGCTTGACGTTTACAACAATATGCTTATATTCAACGAAATGATGTCCCGCGGAATAGAGGTTCTGCCGATTGATATTAAGCACTCGCACGCTATGAAATATCTGCCCGAAAACGGCAAGATGCGCCTGCCCTTCGGCGCGCTTTCGGGCGTGGGCGAAAAGGCGGCATACTCTATTTACGAGGCGGCGCAGAAGGGCGACTTTGTATCGCGCGAGGACTTCCAGATAGAGGCGGGCGTTTCCAAAACCATTATTCAGAATTTGGCGGACTTAGGCGCTATGAACGACCTGCCCGACACTAACCAGATATCTATGTTTTAACCGGCGGTGATTTATTATTATGAAGCAAGGAATAAGCCTTAAAAAAACAGCATATGCGGCGTATGCCGTTGCTGCGGTTTTGTTTGTTATATTCTCTGTTTATATGCTTTGCTTTGAAAAAACCGTCACATTCAGCTCGCGTGGTGAGCCCTCGTTCGAAGAAATAAAGGATTTCACAAAAACCGAAATTTCCGCACCCGACGCTCCGATAGGAATAAAAAAAGAATACCGCTTTAAAACAGATAAAATATCTTCGGGCGATACAAGCCTTATGTTTTACGTGGTTCACAGCTAATTGACGTAAAGCTTGACGATACCCTGCTTTACAGCACAAGCGCAGGGAAAAGCAACCGTATCGGCTCCACCCCATCAAGCTATTGGGTGGTTATACCGGTTTCCCAGCTTGATAAGGACAAAACCGTTACGGTTACCGTAACCCCCGTATTTAAAAGCGCCGAAAACAGAAAAATCAGCTTTATGATAGGGTCAAGCTATGCGCTGTTTATGAAACAGCTTAAAGCCGACCTGCCGCAGCTGGTGCTTTCTTCGCTTTGTATTGTTATGGGCGCTCTGATTATTACCGTGCAGCTTTACCTTATATTCAAAAAGCGCACTGCCGCGTGGAATATATTTTTCCTCGGAAATTTTTCTATGCTGCTCGGTATATGGCGTATAACCGATACGCGCTTTTCTTCGGTAATGTTCAAAAGCCATACTATGCCGATAGGATATATAACGCTGGCGGCGCTTTTCATTTTAGCCGTTCCTATACTGATGTATATCGATAAGCAATATAAGAACAAGGGTTATATCGTGCTTGATATCGCCGCGCTTATAACCTGCGCGGTCGCCTTGGCGGCGCTGTTCTGTCAGGTCTTCTCAATTGCAGAGCTTCGTCAGATTCTTATTGCCTGCCATATAATGCTTATAGCGGATATTGCCGCTATTGTCTCCTCGGCTGTGTTTTACAACACGCGCGGCAAAAGAGATACCGAAGCCGTTATTTTCACGGCGCTTCTTGTATCGGGCGGAGTTTTAGATATAATTATATTTTATATCAAGGGCTCGTCGTCGGGTATGATAATTACAATGGTGGCTTTTTTAATTTACACGGTATACGAGTTTGTTGTAAGCCTTTTAAACACCAATAAAAAAGCGTACATAGATTCAAAAACAAAGCTTTTAAATAAGGCGTATTGGGAGGATTTGGTTAAAGAGGTCTTCTCTGCCGACGAGCAAACCGCCATGATTATGTTTGACCTTAACAGCCTTAAGCACACAAACGATACGTTAGGTCACAATACGGGCGATAAAATGATATCTGAATTTTCCTCTATTCTTAAAAACGAGCTCGGCTCAAAAGAGCTTTTGTGCCGTTGGGGCGGCGATGAATTTACGGTATTTGTGCGAAACGCAGACCGCGAAAAAACCGAGGAATATATTTCAGCCGTAAATAACGCGGTTGCCGCCTACAACCGATCCGGAAAAACACCTGAAATATACTTTGCCTGCGGTTATGCGCTCTCGTGCGACTTCCCCGGTATTTCGTGGCCGGAGCTGCTTGCAAAGGCAGACAAATATATGTACGAAAACAAAAAACGCTGGTACAGTGAAAATTTAACCGATGTGCGTTAAAAATAAAGGACAATAATATTAAAAAGCGCTTTTAAAGCCGCATTCCCTAAAACGATTCCTATTTTGGCGGGGTTTTTGTTTTTGGGATTTTCCTACGGCGTTTATATGAATGTTTCGGGCTTCAGCTTTGTTTACCCTATGGTTATGAGCATAGTTATTTTCGGCGGCTCGCTGGAATTTTTAATCGTTTCAATGCTGCTTTCCCCTTTTGCGCCGCTTCAGGTGTTTATTGTAAGCCTGATGATTCAGGCGCGGCACCTGTTTTACGGCATTTCAATGCTTGGAAAATATAAGGGAACCGGTCTTAAAAAGCTGTACCTTATTTACGGTATGTGCGACGAGACCTTTTCGGTAAATTACATTACCGATGTGCCAAAGGGCGTTGACCGCGGCTGGTTTATGTTTTTTGTAACGCTTTTAAATCAGCTTTACTGGGTTGCGGGCGGAACGGTATGCTATATGCTGCTTGTGCAGCTCGTTTTTTAAACGATTGTGCAGTTTTCACAAAAAATTAAATAATTATTTGTGTATAAAAAGGTTGCAATTTTGTAACCTTTTTGTTATAATAGCATTATGCTGATTACAAATTGTAACTTTTGAAAGAGGTGAAGCTATTTTATGGATATTCTGAAAAAGGGTGTTTTAAAGGAAATGTTATCGCAGTATAATATTTTCAAAAAGCTTTTTGCGTTTTTAAAATCCAACAGAATTCCTATGAAAATATGCTCCCTTTGTCTTATAGGTATGCTGGCGGTGGGCGTAACGGTTGTTACCGTTGGGATCACCTTAGGCTTTAAGGTTAATTATGCAGGCTCGTTTATAGCCACGGTTAAAAATTCAGGCGTGTTTGACGCCGCTAAGGATATTGCCGTTAACCATATTTCAAGCAGCAATGCAGGCAGCGCCATTAAACGTCCGAGCTTTAAAATGACTCTTACGGTCTCAAATCGGCTCGACAGCGCCTTTAAGGTTGCCGACGCGATTATTGAAAACACCGACGATATTGTAGAGGCTGCGGCGCTTACCGTAAACGGGGAAGCTGCTGTATGCGGCGAAAAGGAACAGCTTAACGCTTACCTTAACGCGCGCCTTAACAGCTTTAATATAGAGGATGCCGAAAACGATCCCCAATTTACCGATAAGCTTGAAATCGAAGAGGGCTATTACCTTGCAAAGGAAGTAGCCACCCCCGGAGAGATAAAGGCCGTAACCGACGCGCTTAACGTTAAAAACACGGCGGTTATTACAAGCGAAGAGGAAATTCCGTTTTCAAAAACAACCGAAAAGACCTCAACCGAGCTTATAGGCTATTCGGCGGTTACAACCGCAGGTCAAAACGGCATAAGGCGCAAAACCGAAACTAAGGAGCTTATAAACGGCGAGGTTGTGTCGTCCGCAGAGCTTTCAAGCGAGGTTATAAAGCAGCCTGTAACGCAAATAACGCTTATAGGAACTGCCAAAACCACCGCTTCGGCAAAGCAGCGTTCAAGCGAGCGCAGCGCAGGATTTATCTGCCCGCTTGATAGGGGCAGCTTTACCATCTCCTCTTATTACGGAGACGGCAGAGGTCACAAGGGTATGGATTTGGCTGCCGATAAGGGTACGCCTATTTACGCCGCCGCCGCAGGCACGGTAGCGCTTGCCAAGTACGACGGTGCATACGGCAACTGCGTTGTGATAAATCACGGCAACGGTCTTAAGACACGTTACGGCCATGCAAGCGTTCTTAAGGTAAGCGTGGGCGCCAGGGTTGAGCAGGGCGATGTGATAGCACTTGTAGGTAATACAGGTCAGTCAACAGGCAATCATCTGCATATAGAGGTGCTTGTAAACGATAACCGTGTAAATCCGATTTCTTATTTAGGTCTTGATTGATAAAAAGGCGGTCTGTGACAGATATCACAGACCGCTGTTTTTTATTAAGTATATAATTTTTAAAGAGAACGGATTGCCGCACGCCTGCCGGCTCGGTCGGGGTGCTTCTGCTTCGCAGAGGTGTCCACCGGACACCCGCACCGAAATGACGAGGGGTTCGGAAAACGGATAACAGAAAATCCGTACAGCTTATCAAACTACCATTTAACCTGCCAGCGTCCGCCGCAGCTTTTATCGTTTGTGCTTACGGCGGTGCTTTCTTTAATTACCGAGTTCTGCTGTTTTTTTGAAAGCTCACTGTCAAACAAGGCGGTATCAAACGGCAGCGGTATACGGCTGTTTCCCGTCCACTGCGATAAATATGCCGCGTTTGATATCATAAGCTCGTTTATGCCGTCATATCCCGGTGATAAAAGCTCTTCGCCGTAAAGTATCGCACCCGTAAAGTTTTTAAGTATGCCGGCGTGCGCGTCTTCCCTTTCGGCGGTAAATTCGCTGTATTCGGTTTCGGGGCTTACAAAGCCCTCGGTCGCGTTTTTGCATATATCGCGCTCGTCTTCGCTTAATTTCCATAATTTTAGCGTTCCGTTTTCAAGCACCGTTTTACCGCGCGTACCGGTTATCTCAAGCCTGTTTGTGCCGGGACAATCCCCTGTTGAAGTAATGAATACCCCTGTAGCGCCGTTTTCGTACTCGGCGTATATCGTCGCCTCGTCCTCTACCTCAATATTATGGAATTTACCCGCGTTGCAAAACGCGGTAACCGCAGTGGGCCTGCCGCATATCCACTGCCAGATATCAAGGTTGTGCGGCGCCTGATTTAAAAGCACGCCGCCGCCCTCTCCGCGCCAGGTGGCGCGCCATGTGCCCGAATCGTAATAGCTTTGGGTTCTGTACCAGTTTGTTATAATCCAAACCGAGCGCTTTATTTCCCCCAATTCGCCGCTCTTTACAATTTCGCGCGCCTTGCGGAAAAGCCCGTTTGTGCGCTGATTGAACATTATTGCGAATACCTTACCGCTTTTTTCAGCCGCCGCACATAAATCCTCGGCTGCCGAAACGGTAATATCAAGAGGCTTTTCAACAAGCACGTGCTTGCCGTATTTAAAGGCTTCAATTGCAATTTTCGCGTGCAGCGGGTGCGGCACAGCTATTATTACCGCATTTGTATCCGAATTTTTTAAAAGGTCGGTATAATCCTCAAATACTCTCAAAGCAGGATACGTGTTCCTTGCCGCATTAAGCTTTTTGGTATCAATATCGCAAACGGCGGTAACCGTCATATCCGGAATATTACCGCCCGTAATCATACGCAAATGAGCAGAGCCCATATTCCCGATGCCGATAATTCCTACCTTTACCCCGTTCATAATAAGCCCTGCTCTCTTAACCTTTTATTTGCTTCCCGCGTATGTGTTGCTTGTATCCGCAACCACTTCTTTAACGTCTGTTTTACGTTTTGAGGTTGCTACGCGCTTCATAAGCTCATTATAATACAAATCTTCATCAAAGGGAAGAGTTATTTCCTTGCCAAGCCACGAAGACAGATGCATTGCGTTTGAAAGGGTAAGTCCGTTTATGCCCTCTTCTCCGCCTGCTATAAGCGGTTCGCCGCGAAGTATTGCGCCGCCCCACGCGTTTATAACGCCCTTGTGCTGGGGATTTTCCCCGTCAAGCTGAGGGTCAACCTCATGCGCGCCTACCATTCCGAACGGCTTGGTATTTGTTTTTGAAAACTCCTGCTCTGTCATATCGTATTCAAGCACGGTAAGACGGTCGCCCTCGGCTACTATTTTAGCCTTATCAAGCTGAATCTCAAAGCGGTTTGTACCGTGCGCGTCGCCCGTTGAGGTAATAAACACGCCCGTAGCGCCGTTTTCATACTCAACATAGGTGGTAACGTCATCCTCAACCTCGATATTATGCCACATTCCGTAATGCAGATGCGCCTCTACCTTTTTCGGCATACCGCATATCCACTGCCATAAATCAAGCTGATGGGGGCACTGGTTTAAAAGCACTCCTCCGCCCTCGCCAGACCATGTGGCGCGCCAATCGCCCGAATCGTAATATGCCTGCGGACGGTACCAGTTTGTTATTATCCAGTTAGTGCGGCGGATATTTCCGTACACACCGCTTTGCACAAGCTCGCGCATTTTGCGGTAAATGCAGTTTGTACGCTGATTAAACATCATACCGAAAACAACGTCGGGGTGCTTTTTCGCCTCTTCGTTCATTTCCCTTACCTGCTTTGTGTAAACTCCCGCAGGCTTTTCGGTCATAACGTGTATTCCGCGCTTAAGGCACTCAATTGTATATTTAGGGTGGTCATAGTGCGGAACGCATATCATACAGGCGTTTATAAGCCCGCTGTCAAGCATTTTTTCCGCTGTATCAAAGCAGTTAATATCGGGTGACAGCTCCTTTTTTGCCCATTCAAGCCTTTGCGGCTTAATATCCGCTGCGGCAACAAGTTCAAAATCGGGGCATTCTCCGCCTACAACGCACTTTGCATGTCCCGAACCCATATTGCCTATACCTATAATTCCAAGCTTGATTTTTTCACTCATTTCGGTTTCCTCCCTTATTTAAAGCCTAAAGAATGTAAATATTTATAACTGCGCTTAAGGCAGTCAAGCGGATCCTCACCGTTGCAATCGTCCTGCTCAACAAGCATATATTCCGTACCCGCCGACTCGGCCTTTTCAAAAACACGGTCAAAATTTATGTTGCCCTCGCCTATTACCGCCATTTTTCTGCCGTAGGCGTAGTCCTTTAAATGTATGCACGGCACCCTGCCCGAAAGCTTTTCGAGCCACTGTGCGGGATCTCCGCCGCCTGCCTGTACCCAAAAGGTATCAAGCGTAAAGCCCATTTCGTCGGGCGCGGTTATTTCGGCAAGACGCTCGATTATAAGCTTACCGTTTTCTTTTTTAAACTCCTGATCGTGATTATGGTACATAAAATACTTGCCGTTTTTCTTTAATTCCTTAATTACGGGTCCGTACTCTGCGGTAAAATCATCGCAGGTCTTTTTATCGCTGTCGTTAAAGCCGAACCAGCCAAGCCCTACATATTTGCAGCCGAAAATATCATGGTCGCGCGCAACGCCTGCGGGATCGGCTTTAAGCTTATCGGCAGGGGTGTGCGTAAGAACGCATTTAAGCCCGTTTTTATTAAGCTCCGCTTTGAGCCATTCGGGGTCAAATCCGCAGGTGCCCGAAATCTGAACGGTTTTATAGCCTATATCAGCCACCCTTTTAAGCGTGTCCGCAAAGCCGTTTATATTCTTGCAAAGCTCTCTTACTGTATAAAACTGTGCGCCTATTTCCATATTTTTCACCTCATATAAGCTCGCGCAGAGCGCTTACCGCCGCTGAGAACGCCTCGGTATTTGAGGAATACTTGTAAACCTCGCCCACAACGCTTGTGTCTCCCTCTTTTTCAAGAGCCTTCAGCCCGTCAAATACCGTAAGGTGCGGCTCTACCGTTACGCTGTCGCCGCCGTTCCTTATATAATCGTCTAAAATAAATTTAACATTTCCTATTCCCTTGCCTGCGGGAACAACCTTTCCGTCTGCAAGCGCGTCCTTGATATGCAGATACTTAACGTAAGGCTTTATCATTTCCCACGCTTTTAAGGTGTCAACCTCGCACTGAACGTAATTCGCGGGGTCGAATATTGCTTTCATTTCGGGCAGTGCCTTATGAATTTCAAGGCAGCGCTCAGGTATATCGCCGTAAATTCCCTTTTCGTTTTCGTGGCAAGGGGTTATGCCGCTGCCCTTTGCAATTTCGCAAAAGGCGCCTAAACGCTCTATTACCTTATCCTTATAGCTGCCGCGGTTTTCCGCCGGCGTAAAGAAAGAAAACAGCCTTATATTTTCAGCGCCCAAAATATCGGCTAATTCAAGCGTATGCCTGAATTTTTCGGTGTGAAGCGCAAAATCGTCCTTTTCAATGTCAATTTTACCTATCGGCGAGCCGATCGTCCACACGCGAAGACCGGCGTCGTCAAGCTTTTTTCTTACTTCTTTCGCTTTTTCCTTTGTTATTCTTGAAATATTAACGCCGTCAACATTTCTTATTTCAAGCCCGTCAAGCTTGTTTTCCTTCATCGCCTTTATCTGTTCGTCAATATTGGCGCTTGCCTCGTCTGCAAATGCGTAAATTTTCATTTTTTATACCCCCGAATAAGCCGAGAAACCGCCGTCTATCGGTATGGTTACTCCCGTTACAAAGCCTGCCTTGCTTTCATCAAGCAGCCATTCAACCGCTCCTAAAAGCTCCTCTGCCTCGCCGAACCTGCCCATAGGCGTTGAACGCAGTATTTTGCCCGTTCTCGGAGTTGCGGCGCCGTCCTCGTTAAATAACAGCGCGCGGTTCTGGTTTGTAACAAAAAATCCCGGAGCTATGGCGTTTACGCGTATATTTTCCTTTGCAAAATGCACCGCAAGCCATTCCGTAAAGTTTGTAACCGCCGCCTTTGCCGCCGAATACGCGGGTATTTTAGTAAGCGGACGGTATGCGTTCATTGAGGAAATATTAAGCACCGAGCAGCCTTTTCTGCCTATCATATCCGCCATAAATACCTGACTCGGCAAAAGCACACCCTTAATATTAAGGTCAAACACAAAATCAAAGCCCTTTTCGTCAATGTTGAAGAAGGTTAAGAAATCGCTTGCCTGCTCGTCGCCCTTTTCGTATTCCTCGTGCGCGGTGGTGCATTTCGGGTTGTTGCCGCCCGCGCCGTTTATAAGTATATCGCATTTTCCGAGGTCTTCAAGCACCTTTCCGTGCACCTCTTCGATATTTGCCTTATCAAGCACGTTGCACTTGTAGGCTTTAGCTACTCCGCCAGCCGCGGTGATTTTATCGGCTACCCTTTGCGCCGCCTCTTCGTTTAAATCAAGCAGTGCCGCCTTATTGCCCTTGCCCGCCAAAAACTCGGCAAAGCCGGAGCATAAAACGCCGCCCGCGCCTGTTATTACGATTACCTTTTCCATTATTTTTTCTCCTTTTCTACGGCCTCAAAAAGTCCGTTTATATATGCCACTCCAAGAGCCCTGTCAAAAAGCCCGTAGCCGGGTTTTCCGCTCTCTCCCCATATCATTCTGCCGTGGTCGGGGCGAACGTATCCGTCAAAGCCCGTATCTACCAGCGCCTTTACTATTTCGTACATATCAAGGCTGCCGTCTTTCGATAAATGCCCGCGCTCTTCAAAGCTGCCGTCCTCTAACAGCTTTACCTGGCGGATATGCATAAACGCTATCCTGCCCATTTCACTGTATTTGCGAACCATTTTCGGAATATCGTTAAACGCCGCACAGCCGAGACTGCCCGTGCAGAAGCAAAGGCTGTTGGCAGGGCTGTTTACTATATTCAACATTCGGTCGATATTCCGCTCGTTTGTTATAATTCTCGGAATACCGAAGATAGGGTACGGCGGGTCGTCGGGGTGTATCGCCATGGTAACTCCGCAGCTTTCCGCCACGGGAATTATCTTTTTAAGGAATTTTTCAAGGTTGTGCCACAGCCCCTCCTCTCCTAAAGCGGCGTAGGCTTTTATCAGATCCCGCACCTCTGCCTGTGTGTAGCTTGCGTCCCAGCCGGGCAGGTGAATATCGTCTTTAAGCGGATCAAGGCTTTTAAGCTGATCCATATACATAACAAGGCTTGTTGAGCCGTCCGCCGCCTCTTTGTCAAGCTGGGTTCTTGTCCAGTCGAACACCGGCATAAAATTATATGTAATGCACTTTACACCGTATTTTGCGCAGCGGCGAATGTTCTCGCAGTAAACCTCGGTATATTCGTCCGCCTTTTCGGTACCGAGCTTTATTTCCTCAGGCACCGGCACTGACTCTACAATATCAAATATAAGCCCGTTTTCCTCTGCCCGCTCCTTTAATTTTTTAAGGCTTTTTTCGGGCCAAACCTCACCCGGCTTTACATCGTAAACCGCAGTCACAACCGAGCGCATATTCGGTATCTGCCTTATGTATTTAAGTGAGATCGGGTCGGTTTCCCCGTACCACCTGAAGGACATTTTCATTGCTCTGTCAGCTCCTTTATATTGTAATAACTGATTTTCTCGGCAAGCCTTACGGCGCTTTCCTTATCGTATTCTCCGCCGTTTACCCACTCGCCTAAAATATCCGCCGCAATTCTGCGGAAATAATCGTGCCGCGCGTAAGAAAGAAAGCTGCGCGAATCGGTAAGCATACCGAGGAATGAGCCGAGCGCCGAATTTTCGGCTATAATTTCCATTTCCTCGCGTATACCGCGCTTGTGGTCGCAGAACCACCAAGCCGCGCCGCAGCGTACGTTCGGGAACGCCCCCGCAACAGAGGCTATCTGCTCCGCGTTTGCGGAATTAAGGGTGTAAATAACCGTTTGCGGCATACCGCTGTTTTTATTTATCGCGTCAAGCATATGTATAAGCGCCGTGCCGCTTATTTCGTCTCCCACGCAGTCTACGCCGCAATCCGCGCCCAATGCGGCAAACAAATTGCTGTTTGCGTTGCGGTAAACGGCTAAGTGCATTTGCATAACAAGGTTTCGCTTTTTATATTCCGCCGCCAAGAAAAGGTACATATTGCCTATAAACCTTGAATATTCGGTATCGGAAATTTCTGCGCCCGCAAGTGCCTTTTTAAATGTATCGTCCGCCGAAGGCTCATCTGCAATTCTGTCGGGGAAATACGGAATACCCACATCTGTAAAGCGGCAGCCGTTAAGGCAAAAGAAATCGAGCCTTTTAATAACCGCGGCTTTAAGACCTTCAAGGTCTGTTATTTCGGTGCCCGATACCTCGGCTAATTTTTTTATGTAATCGGGGTAGCCTGTGCTCCGTACAAGCAGCAGATTATCCGTTCTGAACGAGGGCAAAACCCTTGTTTTAAAGCTTTTGTCTTCCATTATTTTTTTATGGTATTCAAGCGTATCAATAATATCGTCGGTAGTGCAAAGGGTTTCTACTTTTGACTGCTCTATAAGCTTTCTCGGCGACAGCTTGTTTTTTGCAATAAAGGCGTTTGCCACGTCGTATATTTCGGCGGCGTTATCGCTTTTTAGCGGCTTATCAATGCCGAAAAACATTGATAATTCCATATGTGACCAATGATAAAGCGGATTACCCGCGGCAAGCTCCAAAGCGGCGGCGTATTTAATAAATTTTTCGCGCCAGTCGGTATTGCCTGTAATGTACCTTTCGTCTATGCCCGCGGTGCGCATAAGCCGCCATTTGTAATGATCGCCGCCAAGCCACATTTCGCCGATATTATCAAACGGCTTATCCTCAAAAATCTCTTTCGGGGACAGGTGGCAGTGATAATCAACAATAGGCAGGTCCTTTATTTTCGAATATATCTCCCGTGCCTCTTCTGTTTTAAGCAAATAATTATTATTCAAGTGCTGTCCCCCACTTTCACTATCATTATACATTAAGCACTTTAGTAATAAAATTGTTGAAATTATCATTATATATTGCAAATATTATCACGTTTAGACGAATTTTTAAAGGCTTTTGTGAAATAGCCGATATAACCCTGCCGTCATACGCCGTAAAGCGTGCGGCAATCCGTTCTCTCGCCCTCGTCATTGCGAAGGTGCGGGTGTCCGGTGGACACCTCTGAGAAGCAGAGGCACCGACCGAGCCGGCAGGCGAGATGTGTAAACGGCTGTGGCAATCCGTTTCTTTCTTAAGGGTATTACGGATTCTTTCACGCTACGCGTTCAAAATGACAAACCGTTTAGTTATTGCGAAAGCCTTATTTATTAAAACGCAAAATAAAAACACAAGGCTCTGTTTTCAGCCTTGTGTTTTTTAAAAAAGCTTAACATCTTGTCTAATCAAGTATTCTTCCGTCGGTAGAAACGGTTACAACGTTCCACGGTATAAATTTACCGCTGTTTTTAAGAGCGGTTACCGCCGCGTGTTCAAGTCCGCCGCAGCAGGGCACCTCCATACGTACCACCGTAACGCTTTTAATATCGTTGTTTTTAATAATCTCGGTAAGCTTTTCGGAATAATCTGCATTATCAAGCTTAGGGCAACCCACAAGCGTTATGTGACCTTTTATAAATCTTTCGTGAAATGCGGCGTATGCGTATGCCGTGCAGTCTGCCGCTATAAGCAGCTTTGCGCCGTCAAAATACGGTGCGTTAACAGGCACTAATTTTATCTGCACAGGCCACTGCGAAAGTCGGCTTTCGGCTGCCGGAATATTATTGCATTCCGCCTTTTCCTCCCTTACAATGCGCTTTGAATTCGAGCCGGGGCAGCCGCACGGAAGCGCGCCGTTTGAATGACATTCCTTTTTATCATTTTCCTTTTTTGCCTTGTTTTCAGCCACAGCCGCCTCGTTGTATGCCGCCGCCTCGCGCACGGTAAAGGTTATGGCGCCCGTTGGACACGCAGGCAGACAGTCGCCTAAGCCGTCGCAGTAATCGTCGCGCATAAGCTTTGCCTTGCCGTTTACCATACCTATCGCACCCTCGTGACACGCCGCCGCGCAGGCGCCGCAGCCGTTGCACTTTTCTTCGTCTATTTGTATTATTTTTCTTAACATTTGTTATTCCTCCGTTTTTTGTTATGTGCCCATTATAACCTCGCTTTTTATAAAAGTATGTTGTAATTACAACATTTTAAATAAAAAATTTATCTTTTTTGTTTTCCGCAAGTATAATCGCAAGGGAAATAAGGTAGGAAAAATGCTTTTTCGGGTCTTCGGTATTTATATTAAAATCCTCTTTAATTTTATTTATGCGGTAAAGCACGGTGTTTCGGTGGGTGAAAAGCCTATTGCAGGTCTCCATTAACGAGTGGTGGCAGCAAAGGTATGTATAAAGCGTTTCGCACAGCGCGCCGCTGTTTTCCTTATCGTATTCCGCAAGGCTTAATATGTCGCCTTTTATAAGCTCCTTTTTGCCGGCAAGCTTTTTAAGGGTTATTATTACGGCGTATTTTTCACTGTCTTCACAAAAACCGTTTTTGCCGCAAAGCGTTAAATAATCAAGCGTTTCTAAAGCAAAGTCAAAGGCGGATTTAACCGCAAATATACCGCCGAACACATCCGACATCGCTATTTTAAGATTTTCGCCTTTTGCAATTTCGGCAAGGCGGCTTATATCGTGGTCGCGGTGGATAAACATAACGATTTTATTTTTGTAAATAAACGGGTGCGACGCGTGAAATTCGTTTTCAAGGGTTTTTCTTAAAAAACCGTCCGCCTCGGTACTGCCGCCGTAATTGCTTATATCTATAACCGCAAGTCTTTCGGGGTTAAATCTTGAAAGATATGTAGAAGCCGCGCGCAGCTTAAAGCGCGCCTCGTCTGAAAACTCTCCGTCAAGCAGCTCTGTTAAAATTTCCTCGGCGGTGCTTTTAACTATCTGCCGCCGCTCAAAATAAAACTGCTTTGAAACAAGCGCAGCCGCAAAGCTTAACTCCCCGTTTTTAAGCAGGGCTTCTCCGCCGTCCTTTATTATGCATATCATATAACCTATTACCGCACCGGCGTCGGATAGGGTATAAGCTAAGCATTTAAGGCTGCCGGTTTCAAACGTAAAGTATTCTTTTTCAGCCGTTTGCGCGGCACGGCTTAGGGCGGCGCCCGCCTCAAACGAAAGCTCGCCGTGCAAAACGGCACGGGTATATTCCGATTGCCCGTAGTCAACGGGTGCAAAGCTTGCTGCTATACGGAAAGCACAATCCACAATTACGGTGGGGCTTCCCCATATTTCGCTTATATTGCTTATAAATTCCGAAAAATCGGTACTTTCCAAAAAAGCCGTCAAAATTTTCTCTTTAGACATAACAATACCTCTTTGTGCTTACAGCATAAATAATCTCAAGATTATTATACCGCCGTACCGTTGAAATTTCAAGCCCCGCGAGTATAATAATAAGCGTAAAAAGAAAAAAGAAGATGATACCGATGAACAGAAAAATCGGAAACACAAAAACAAAAAATAACGCTTAATAATTTGGAGGCTTTTATATGTTTGAAATGAGACCTTATGCTAAAAAGAATAATTCCCTTTATAATCCGTTCCGCGATATGGACGAATTTGAAAAGAGGTTTTTTGCTTCGCCGTTCGGCTTTTTTGAAAACGGAGTGCTTGACGAGTTCAAGACCGATGTAAAGGACGAGGGCGACCGTTACGAACTGGAGGCTGATTTGCCCGGCTTTGACAAAAAGGATATTCACCTTGATGTAAACGGCGATACCCTTACCGTAAGCGCCGAAAGACATTCGGAGCACGAGGAAAAGGATAAGAAAGGCAAATATGTACGCTGCGAGCGTTCTTACGGCACGTACAGCCGTGAGTTTGACGTATCCGGTGTTAATACCGAAGGCATTAAAGCCAAATACGAAAACGGCGTATTAAAGCTTACAATGCCTAAAAAAGCAGACGCTCTGCCCGAAACAAAACGGCTTGAGATCGAATAACAATAACAGCCGAAACGCACAAATGCGTTTCGGCTGTTATTTATTTTTCCTTTCATCGCACGTATCGAGTATACGCAGTTCGTTTTTCCCTATCGTCATTGCGAGCACCGCAAGGTGCGCGGCAATCCTTCCCCTTTTAAGGAGATTACGGATCACCGCGCTCCGCTTTCGCCTTTAAATGACAACGGGGCTGTTTTAACGCAACAGCCCCGTAATTTATTTTTCGCCGCTGTCTGCTTCAAACCAAAAGCAAACGCCGTCCTCGGTATTATAAACGCCGCATTTATGCCCGTGCAGCTTCATTATGGCGGATACTATTGAAAGCCCTAACCCGAAGCGGCTGCTGTCGCGCTTGTGCGAGGTATCCCCCCTGTAAAAGCTTTGCCATATCTGCGGCATATCCTTTTCGTCTATATGGCTGCCGCTGTTGAATACCGATATGCGGATTATGCCGTTTTCGGTTTTACACTCGGTTTTAACAGTGCCGTTTTCGGGGGTGTGCGCCGCCGCGTTTTCAAGATATGCCTTTAAAACCTGCTCTGTTTGCAGCGGATCGGCCGAAATAAAGGTTCCTTTAGGTATTAAGTTTTCGGCGGTTATTTTTTTCGCCTTAAAAATGCGGCTTATCATATCGTCGCAAAGCTGCGATACATCAAAGCTTTCTATATTAAGGGGTATCTGCCCCGATTCATAACGCGAAAGCTCCAGTATGCTCAGTACCAGCTTGTTCATACGGCGGCTTTCATCAATTATGGTGTTGCAGTATTCCTCTCTTGATTCGGCGTTTATATTAAGCTTAAGCCCCTCGGCATAGCCGCTTATTATCGCAATCGGCGTTTTAAGCTCGTGCGAAACGTTAGCCACAAAGCCGCGGCGCATTACGTCAAGCTGACGTTCAAGCTCAATATCGCTTTTAAGCTTTTCGTTGGTTGCCTTAAGGTTCGTAAGCGCCGTATCAAGCGACGCCGAAAGCTCGTTTACCGAAGCCGCCAGCTGACCTATTTCATCACTGCGGTTAATTTTAAGCTTGCGCTTAAAGTTAAGCCTTGCCATATCTCTTGTTGTTTCGTTCATTTCGGATATAGGCTTTGATATCTGCCTCGAAAGCAAAAGCACCCATATTACCGAAACCAAAAAGCAAATAACCGATACTATTGCAATAAACTCATTTGCAACCGCGGCGGAGTTTGAAATAAGCTGCTTTTGCACCCTTACCTCGGCTGTAAGCCCGTTATCAAGCTGCTTTGTGCAAAGCAGAAATTCCTGCTTATCGAACCGCCTTACCGCCGTTTCAAACACTATCCCGTCAGATAGCTGTTCGCTTTTAACCGCGGTCATTTCCTCGTGCGCCATAACAAATTTATCGTTTTTAAGCGAAAAATAATCCATCATCTGGCTGCCGTGCGTGGTGTAAAGTATTCTGCCTGAGGTATTATAAATTTCAACGTCGAAATTATATTTTTCATTTATATCCGAAAGCGCCTTTATAACCGTGTTTGCGTCGTCAAGGTCAAGGCGGCTTACGGCGTATATCTGCTCTTTAAGCTCCTTTTTTTCCTTTAAGCTGAAAAAACGTATAAGCAGCGCCACGTCCGAAAAGCAAAGCACAAGTACAAACGCGGCAAAAACCGCCGCCAAGCGTATAAAAATATTAAACCACAGACGGTTTTTAAGCTCTTTAAATATCAAGCTTATACCCCATTCCGTATATTGTTTTAAGGTGCGAAACGCCGTAATCGCCGAGCTTTGTTCTAAGGCGCGCTATGTGGGAATCGACGGTTCGCGAGTCGCCTAAATAATCATAGCCCCAGATAGCGTTTAAAAGCTGATCCCTTGTAAGCACTCTGCCGGCGTTTTCGTAAAGATAGGAAAGCAGCTCAAATTCTTTAAGCGTAAGCTCTAACGCGGTGCCGTCTATATACGCCGTAAACGCGTCGTTATCTATCACAAGCCCGCGTTTTACCTCCTCGCCGCTAAGCGGCTGACCGGAGCTGCGTTTTAAAAGCGCGTCGACGCGCTTTACAAGCACCGCGGGAGAAAACGGCTTTGTAACGTATTCGTCTATACCCGATTCAAAGCCCGTAAGCAGGTCGAATTCCTCCGCCCTTGCCGAAAGCATAATAACGGGTATATTGCTTTGCTTTCTTATTTCGCGGGTTACCTCCCAGCCGTCGATTTCTGGCATCATAATATCTATCACGGCAAGCTTTATATCGGGATTGGCGGAAAAGACCTCAAGCGCCTCTCTGCCGTCCGCCGCGCTTACGGTTTCATACCCTGCCGCATTTAAAAAGTCGGACACAAGCTTTACTATACGCTCCTCGTCGTCCGCTATAAGTATTTTTTTCTTTTCCATAAAAGTCCCCCCGTTTTCTGATTTTAATATAAGCGAAATATTTATTATTTTTATTAAGAATTTGTAAATTAAAAAACGCCGGTACGCGAATATACGCGCGCCGGCGGAGCCTTACATAGATTTTTCTGTTTCGGCTATGCTGTTTTCAAGCATTGTGATTTTTTCAAGCACCTTTTTAAGGCTCTCGCGCTGCTGCTCAACAACCGCCGCGGGCGCTTTGGCAACAAAGCCCTGATTATTGAGCTTTTTCTCAAAAAACTCCTTATCGTCGTTAGCCTTTTTAAGCTCCTTTTTAAGCCTTTCAAGCTCGGCGGTAAAGTCTACAAGCTCGCGCATGGGCATAAACACGGTGGCGGCGTCGGTAATAACGCGCACCGCTCCCTCGCTTTCAAAGCTGTCGCCTATTTCCACGTCCGAAGCATAGGCTAAGCGGCAGATATACGCCGTTCCGCGCGAGAAGGTGTCCTTAAATTTGGTTGCAATGCAAACCTTTGCCTTTTTTGATGGGGGAACGTTCATTTCGGCGCGGCGGTTTCTTACCGCCTTTATTACCGCCATAATTTTTTCAAAGTCCTCTTCCTCGGCGGCAAATTCAAGCGCGGCGTCAAACCTCGGCCAATTGGTCACCATAAGCGCCTCGCCCTTATGCGGCAGGGACTGCCAAATTTCCTCGGTTATAAAGGGCATAAAGGGGTGCAAAAGCGCTAAAGTACCCGTAAACACATATATAAGCACGGCTCTTGCAGTTTCGGCGGCTTTTTCGTCCGCGCCGTTTAAGCGGGATTTGCAGATTTCAATATACCAATCGCAGAAAACGTCCCAAATAAAGTCGTAAAGCTTTTGAACCGCCATACCAAGCTCATATTTTTCAAGATTTTCGGTAACGTCCCTTACAACTGCGTTGTATTTTGATAATATCCACTTATCCTCAAGCGCGAAATTATCGGACTCAAGCGGCAGAACCTCTTCCGATTTCAAATTCATAAGAATAAATCTTGCGGCGTTCCAAAGCTTGTTTGCAAAATTACGGCTTGATTCAACGCGCTCTTCAATGTAACGCATATCGTTTCCGGGGCTGTTGCCGGTTGCAAGCGAGAAACGCAGCGCGTCCGCGCCGAATTTATCGATTACCTCAAGCGGGTCTACGCCGTTTCCGAGCGATTTCGACATTTTTCTGCCCTGCGAATCGCGCACAAGACCGTGAATAAGCACCGTATCAAACGGAACCTCGCCTGTCTGCTCAATTCCTGAGAACATCATACGCATTACCCAGAATGGAATTATATCATAGCCCGTAACAAGGGTGTTTGTGGGGTAATAATGCTTAAAGTCGGCGGTTTCTTCGGGCCAGCCGAGGGTTGAAAACGGCCATAAGGCAGAGGAGAACCAGGTATCAAGCGTATCGGGATCCTGCGTGATATTCTTGCTGCCGCAGTGCGCACAGCAGTGTGCGTCTTCCTTTGAAACGGTTATTTCGCCGCAATCCGCGCAGTACCAGGCAGGTATGCGGTGACCCCACCAAAGCTGACGGGATATGCACCAATCGCGTATATTTTCAAGCCAGTGGAAATAAATTTTTTCAAAGCGCTGGGGAACAAATTTTGTCTCGCCATTTTTAACCGCCTCAATAGCAGGCTCGGCAAGGGGCTTCATTTTAACAAACCACTGCTTTGAAACGCGCGGCTCAACCGTTGTGCCGCAGCGGTAGCAGGTGCCCACGTTGTGAACGTGCTCCTCAATCTTTACAAGCGCGCCCTCCGCTTCAAGGTCGGCAACAATAGCCTTGCGCGCCTCGTAGCGATCCATTCCCGCATATTTCGGGTAATCGGCTACAATCCTTGCGTCGTCGGTTAAAACGTTTATAACCTCTAAGTTGTGGCGAAGACCTACTTCAAAGTCGTTCGGATCGTGCGCGGGGGTAATTTTAACAACGCCCGTTCCGAAATCGGTTTCAACGTAATCGTCGGCAATAACGGGAATTTCACGGTGAACAAGCGGCAAAATAAGGGTCTTGCCCACTAAATCCTTATATCTTTCATCATTCGGGTTAACCGCAACGGCGGTATCGCCGAGCAGAGTTTCGGGGCGGGTAGTTGCAAGCTCCAAATAGCCGCTGCCGTCCTTAAACGGGTAGCGCAAATGCCAAAAATGCCCTGCCTGCTCCTCATATTCAACCTCGGCGTCCGAAATGGAGGTTTTGCAGTGGGGGCACCAGTTAATAATTCTTTCGCCCCTGTAAATAAGTCCCTTTTCGTAAAGACGGACGAAAACCTCTTTAACCGCCTTGCTGCACCCCTCGTCAAGAGTAAAGCGCTCTCTTTCCCAGTCGCACGAGGAGCCCATTTTTTTAAGCTGCTCTATAATTCTGCCGCCGTACTGCTTTTTCCATTCCCAGGCGCGCTCCAAAAAGCCGTCTCTGCCGACGTCCTCCTTGGTAAGCCCCTCCTGCCGCATTTTTTCAACAATTTTCGCCTCGGTCGCAATAGAGGCGTGGTCGGTGCCCGGCACCCACAGGGTATCGTACCCCTGCATACGCTTAAAGCGGATAAGTATGTCCTGCAGCGTATTGTCGAGCGCGTGCCCCATATGGAGCTGACCCGTAATATTCGGGGGCGGAATAACTATTGTGTAGGTAGGCTTATTTTCCTCGCATTTTGCGTGGAAGTAATTGCCGTTAAGCCACATTTTATAAATTCTGTCTTCAACCTCTTTCGGGTCGTACTGTTTTGATAGTTCTCTTGCCATTAAGATTTCTCTCCGTCCGTAAAAAAATGAATATTTAAAAAATCAAAGGGTATATTATACTTGTCAGCGACGGATAAAGCGTTTGCACCGGCGCCGACGCAGGGCGCCGGTAATAACCGACGCTCTTTTTAGTTTTACAGTATCATCTGCTCCTGCTCGGCAGTGCCGACAGGCCTTTTACTGCCCGCCGCAGGCAGGTTGCGCGTGCGGTAGCGGTGGTCGCCCCCTAAACTGTCCTTTTCGTAAAAGACTACTTCCGAAAGCCTTTGCCCGCGCTTTTGTGTCATAACGGCTATGCCGCCGTTATCCTTTGTGGTCTTTGCGGGAACAGATGCGGTGTTTACTATAAGCATACGCCCGTTTGTGGATTTTAAGAGCAGCTCGGTATCCTCTTTTATAAAGAAAATGCTGTGCAGAGTAAATTTATCACAATATGCCTTTATAAGCTTTTTGCGGTTGGTCTTTGTTTGGTAAGAGGAAAGCGGAACCTTTGCTATTCTGCCGTTATCAAACACAAAAAGCATATAACCCTTATAATCGGCGGTTGCCACCATATAAACGGCGTTTTCCGCCTCGTCAAATTCAAGCCTTGAGGGTACATAATCGCCGAGCACGCTCGCCTTGCCGTCGGCAAATTCGGCAGTGCGCGATTTATAAACCTGCGATTTATTTGTAAAGAACAAAAGCTCCTCTGCATTGGTGGACTCTACCGTCTGCGTTATTTCGTCCCCCTCTTTAAGCTTTTGCTCGCCGCTCATTCTGAGTGACTGCGGGGTTATTTTCTTGAAATATCCGTCCTTGGTAAAGAAAAGGGTTATCGGTGAGGTGTCAAGCTCGATAGGCTCGTCCTCGCCGCTTTCCTCCGCCGCGCTTATAATCTCGGTCTTTCTGTCCTGCCCGTATTTTTCTGCAACTTCCTTTAACTCCTTAATTATTATATTCAAAAGCTTTGAGCGGGAGTTTAAAACCCCTTCCATCTCGGCGATTTCCTTCATTAAATCTTCAATATCCGCCGTGCGCTTTAAAATATATTCGCGGTTTAAGTGGCGCAGCTTTATTTCCGCAACGTATTCCGCCTGAATTTCGTCTATTCCGAAGCCTATCATCAGGTTCGGCACAACCTGCGCTTCCTCATCGGTCTCGCGCACGATTTTGATAGCCTTATCAATATCAAGCAGTATTTTTTCAAGACCCTTTAAAAGGTGCAGCCTGTCCTTTGCCTTTGAAAGCTTAAAGTAAACGCGGCGGCGCACACATTCCTCCCTGAACGCCACCCACTCGGAAATAATTTCCTTAACGCCCATAACGCGCGGCGAGCCTGCAATTAAAATATTGAAGTTGCAGGAAAAGCTGTCCTCAAGCGGGGTCATTTTCATAACCTTTTTCATAAGCTTTTCGGGGTCTGCCCCGCGCTTTAAATCTATTGTAATTTTAAGACCGTTTAAGTCTGTTTCATCGCGAATATCGTTAATTTCGGTTATTTTTTTAAGCTTTGCAAGCTCTATTACCTTTTCTATAATCGCCTCGCTTGTGGTAGTTGGCGGTATTTCGGTAATGTCTATGCAGTTCTGCGATTTATCGTAAGAGTATACGCCTCTTACCTTAAAGCTGCCGCGCCCCGTTTCGTAAATCCTTTCCATTGCCGCACGGTCATACAAAAGCTTGCCGCCTATCGGAAAATCGGGGGCTAAAAGGGTGTCTGCAACGTTTATATCGTTATCCCTTATATAGCTTATCGTGGTTTCGCAAACCTCGCGCAGGTTAAACGGGCAAATTGAGCTTGCCATACCTACGGCAATACCCGTATTTGCGTTTACAAGCACCGAGGGGAATGTGACGGGGAACAGAGTAGGCTCTTTCATGGTGGCGTCGTAGTTATCCACAAAATCTACCGTGTCTTTATCTATATCGGCAAAAAGCTCTGATGCAATGGGGGATAGCTTTGCCTCGGTATAACGCGAGGCGGCGTATGCCATATCGCGCGAGTACGCTTTACCGAACGAGCCCTTAGAGGCAACATACGGGTGCAAAAGCGCCTGATACCCTTCGGACAAATGCACCATAGTTTCATAAATGGCTGCGTCTCCGTGGGGGTTTAACTGCATGGTGCGCCCCACAATATTAGCCGATTTTATTGTGCCGCCCTTTAAAAGCCCCATATTATACATGGTATAAAGCAGCTTTCTGTGCGAGGGCTTAAAGCCGTCTATTTCAGGTATCGCACGGGATACTATAACGCTCATGGCATAGGGCATATAGTTGGTTTCAAGCGTGTCGGTTATCGGCTGCTCTACCGTAAGCCCCGCGCCGGCAATGTAGGCGTTTATTTTAGGCTTTACCGATTTCGGCTCTTTCTTCTTTTTAGTCGCCACAAACTTCACTTCCTCATTTTAATTCGGAATTCGGAATGCGTAATGCGGAATTATTTTTGCTGAGTTTTAGTTATCGAAACTAAGAGCTTTATAATTTCTTCACAATCCGAATTTATGCTTTCGTATAATTTCTTATCTATATAATCTGTTTCATAAAGAATTTCAAGCCAATATTCGGCTTCGCTGGCTTCTTTAAGCGCTATATTAAGTTTTGCGTAAAAATCGGGCTTTGACTGACCCCTTATTGCCTCTTTTACATTTGCGCCTATACTTGTGCCGCTCCTTAAAAGCTGCTTTGACATAATATATTCACTTTTCTCGGCAGTAAGGTATTTATATGCCCGAATAATCCTTACGGCAAAATCCTTACTTTTTGTAACGATTACGTTCTCCATTTTGTCCCCTTAATTCCGCATTCCTAATTCCGAATTACGAATTAAGATAAGTCTGCCTCGTCAAGATACATATAGCCGTTTTCGGCTATAAAGTCCTTTCTGCCCTGCAAATCGTCCCCAAGCAGCAGATCAAACATCTGCGAGGTACGCTCGGCGTCCTGCGGCATAACCTTTATAAGACGGCGCGTTTCTGGGTTCATTGTGGTAAGGTTCATCATATCGGGCTGGTTTTCGCCAAGTCCCTTTGAGCGCTGAATGGTGTACTTGCTATCCCCTATTTTATCAAGAATATCAATCTTTTCCTTTTCGTCATAGGCAAAGTAGGTCATATCCTTTGTGCCTATTTCGTAAAGCGGGGTTTCGGCAATATAAATTTTCCCCTCGTTTATAAGGGTGGGCATAAGCCTGTATATCATTGTAAGAATAAGGGTGCGAATCTGAAAGCCGTCCACGTCCGCGTCGGTACAGATTATAACCTTATTCCACCGCAGCGCCGAAAGGTCGAAGGTGGCAAGCCCCTTGTTTGCCTTGGACTTTACCTCAACCCCGCAGCCTAACACCTTAATAAGATTGGTTATAATCTCGCTTTTAAACACCTTTTCGTAATCGGCCTTAAGGCAGTTTAAAATTTTGCCCCTTACGGGTATTATTGCCTGAAATTCGGCGTTTCGCGCCAATTTACAGGAGCCCAAAGCCGAATCGCCCTCAACTATAAATACCTCGCGCTGCTCTACGTCCTTTGAGCGGCAGTCTACAAATTTATCCACCCTGTCAAGCATAGAATTTGAGGATTGCAGGGTTTTTTTAAGGTTAATGCGCTCCCTTTCGCTGCGCTCGCGGCTGCGCTTGTTTACAAGCACCTGGTCGGCTATTTTATCCGCCTCGGCTTTATTTTCAATAAAATATACTTCAAGCTGATGCCGCAGGAAATCGGTCATAGCCTCGTATATAAATTTATTGGTAATAGCCTTTTTGGTCTGATTTTCGTATGAGGTTACGGTTGAAAACGAGGAAATAACCAGCACCAAACACTCTTCAATATCCGAAAAGGTGATTTTGCTTTCGTTCGATTTATATTTGCCGCTTTGCTTTATATACGCGTCTATCTGCGAAACAAAGGCGCTGCGCGTAGCCTTTTCGGGCACGCCGCCGTATTCAAGCCAGCTTGAATTGTGGTAATACTCCTTTAATGTACGGCGGTTTGAAAAGCAAAGCGCCGCGTTTATTTTAACCTTGTATTCGGGCTTGTCCTCGCGGTCTCTGCCCTTTCTTTCGGTCTGCCAAAACTGAACGGAGGAAAGCTTTTCCTCGCCCACGGTTTCGTTAACGTAATCCTTAATACCGTTTTTATAAACAATTTCCTGCTGCACAAAGCGCGCGCCCTGCTGCTCTTTAAAAATAAACAGCAGCCCGTCGTTTACAATTGCCTGCCTTTTAAGGGTATCAAGAAAATACTCGGTGGGAATATTAACGTCGGTAAAAACCTCAATATCGGGCTTCCAGCGGGTTTTGGTGCCTGTGTCCTTGCCGTCGTAAGGCTCTTTTTTAAGCCCGCCCACATTGTAGCCCTTTTCAAAGTGCAGGTTATATTTAAACCCGTCGCGCTTTATTTCAACGTCCATATATTCCGAGGAATACTGCGTAGAGCAAAGACCTAAACCGTTTAAGCCTACCGAATACTCATAGTTTGCGCCGTCGTTCGTGTTGTATTTGCCGCCTGCGTACAATTCGCAGTATAAAAGCTCCCAGTTAAAGCACTGCTCCTTATTGTTAAAGTCTACCGGAGCGCCGCGCCCGAAATCCTGCACCTCAATAGAGCCGTCGGCATATTTTGTAACAACTATCTTCTGCCCGTAGCCCTCGCGCGCCTCGTCTATCGAGTTTGAAATTATTTCAAAAACCGAATGCTCGCAGCCGTCAAGCCCGTCCGAGCCGAAAATAACGCCGGGGCGCTTTCGCACCCTGTCGGGGCCTTCAAGCTTTTTTATACTGTCGTTGCCGTATTCCGCGGTGGTTTTCGCCATTAGACGTATCTCTCCTTATTATAATAACTCAAAATACATTATACACCAAATTAAAGCTTGCAGTCAAGTAATAATGCGGCAATAGTTTTTATTTTAAAAAATGCTTGACAAAAACATATGAGCGTGCTATCATATGAATATAAATTCATATGAACGGAGGTTCAAATGATGAGCTGTCAGCACAACCACACGGCTTTGCTTGACTTAGTACGGCACGAGCTGCCGCGCGAGGAAATGCTGTGCGACCTTGCGGATCTGTTCAAGCTGTTCGGCGATACCACGCGTATGCGCATTTTGTTTTCGCTTTTTGAATCCGAAATGTGCGTGTGCGCCATTGCAGAGCTGCTCGGTATGACGCAATCGGCAATATCGCACCAGCTTAAGGTGCTTAAGCAAAGCAACCTTATCGCCTGCCGCCGCGAGGGCAAAACAATATATTATTTCCTTGCGGACGATCACGTGCGGACCATAATCGGTCAGGGCTTTGACCATTTAATTGAAGAAAGGAAAAATAAAAATGAAAAAAGTATTTGAGCTTGAAGATCTTGACTGTGCAAACTGCGCCGCAAAAATGGCGGAGGCTATAAGAGGAATTGAGGGCGTAACCTATGCCGACGTTAATTTTTTAACCCAGAAAATGACCGTTGAGGCAGACGACGAAAGCTTTGACGCCGTAATGAAAAAGGCGGTAAAGCTTTGTAAAAGGATCGAGCCGGACTGCACTATAATACTTAAATAAGAGGTGTTGGCTTATGAGCCGCAAGCATAAAAAAAAGCTGATACGCATTATTATTGCCGCGGTACTGCTTGTTGCGGTTACACTTTTGCCGGCAAGCAATATTATTAAGCTGTTTTTATACCTTATACCCTATCTTGTTATCGGGTGGGACGTTGTTCTGTCGGCTGTGCGCAATATAATTCACGGTCAGGTTTTCGACGAACAGTTTTTAATGGCGCTTGCAACCATAGGCGCCTTCGGCACGGGCGAGTATAAAGAAGCGGTTGCCGTTATGCTCTTTTACCAGATAGGCGAGCTGTTTCAGGGAATTGCCGTCGGTAAAAGCCGTAAAAGCATAGCAAGCCTTATGGATATAAGACCAGACAGCGCGGTTGTTATAAGAAACGGCGAGGAAATAAAGGTATCGCCCGAAGAAGTGGAAAAGGGCGAAACAATTATTGTAAGGCCGGGCGAAAAAATACCGCTTGACGGCGTTGTACTAAGCGGCAGCACCACGGTAAACACCGCGGCGCTTACGGGTGAAAGCCTGCCGCGCGACGTTGAAACAGGCGGCAAGGTAGTAAGCGGCTCGGTTAATCTTACTGGCGTTATAACCGTTAAAACCGAAAGCCTTTACGCCGAAAGCACCGTTGCCAAAATACTTGATTTGGTTGAAAACTCCTCGGCTAAAAAGGCTAAAACCGAAAACTTTATAACAAAATTTGCAAAGTATTACACGCCCTGCGTTGTAATTTCAGCGTTGCTTTTGGCGTTTGTTCCGCCGCTTATAACGGGCGAATGGGGCAAATGGATACAGCGCGCGCTTATATTCCTCGTGGTATCCTGCCCGTGCGCGCTTGTAATTTCGGTTCCGCTTTCGTTTTTCGGAGGTATCGGCGGTGCCTCAAAGCGCGGCGTGCTTGTAAAGGGCGCGAATTATATAGAGGTGCTTTCAAAATTAAACACCGTTGTGTTTGATAAAACGGGAACGCTTACAAAGGGCACCTTTAAGGTCACCGCCGTTCACCCCGAAAAATCGGGCGAAGACGAGCTGCTTGATATTGCCGCCGCCGCCGAAAGCCATTCCAACCACCCGATAGCCGAATCCATAATAGCGGCGCATAAGGGTCATATAGACTCATCGCGTATAGGAAAGGTTACGGAACATGCCGGAATGGGCATTGAAGCGATAATAGACGGCAGGGATATTTTTGCCGGCAACGGCAGGCTTATGGATAAGGCGGGAGCAGAATGGCACAACTGCCATATAAACGGCACGGTTATCCATATTTCAGAGGGGAGCGATTACCTCGGTCACATTGTAATTTCAGACGAGGTAAAGCCCGATTCAAAGGAAGCGATTGCCGACCTTAAAGCGCTCGGCATTGCAAAAACCGTTATGCTTACGGGCGACCGCAGGGAAATTGCCGAAGCCGTAGGCCGTGAATTGGGGCTTGACGAGGTTCACGCGGAGCTTATGCCGGACGGCAAGGTGCGCGACGTTGAATCGCTTTTAGCCGAGGGCGGAACCCTTGCATTTGTAGGCGACGGAATAAACGACGCCCCTGTGCTTGCCCGCGCCGATATAGGCATTGCGATGGGCGCTATGGGAAGCGACGCGGCTATCGAGGCGGCGGACGTTGTGCTTATGGACGATAAGCCCTCAAAGCTGCCCGAAGCTGTTAAGATAGCGCGAAAAACCATGGGCATTGTTTGGCAGAACATAATCGTTTCGCTTGCGGTTAAGGCTGCGGTTCTTATTTTGGCGGCGTTAGGCCACGCAAATATGTGGCTTGCAATATTTGCCGACGTAGGCGTTACGGTGCTTGCTATACTTAACGCTATGCGCGCAATGAGCGTTAAAAAATAACCGAAAGCTGTTTAAGCTTTAATATTACGGGGCTGTAATCCTTTTATTAAGGGAATACAGCCCCGTATAATAATATAACCGATACCCGCACCCGATTTACGGTCAGTCCTTGTACCAACGCACCGTTTAGTCATTGCGGTGCGGGTGTCCGGCGGACACCTCTGCGAAGCAGAAGCACCGACCGAGCCGGCAGGCGAGATGTGCAAACGGCTGTGGCAATCCGTCCCCCTTGTCATTACGATAAAAAAGCTTTAATATCCGCAATGCTTTACGGGTATTAAAGCTTTTTTGTTTTAGTTTCTGTTTTTGCTTTAATTAAAATACTTACTTGATTTCCTGTTCAAGCCCTCTGAACAAATCATCGTCAAAAAAATCGGATATTGATATATCAAGCCCGTCACAAAGCTTTTTAAGCGTAATTACCGATAGATCCTTACGGTTTTCATCCATAAGGCTGTAAACCGTTGACGGGGTGACTCCCGAAAGGGTTGCAAGCTCGTTATATTTAATATTTCTCTTTTTACATATATCCTGCAAGTGTTTTACAATAGCTTCTTTTATCAGCATAATATCACCCACGAATATATTATTAAAATATTCGCTTTAGCGTATACGCACTTGCGTAATTTTACTTTTTAAGTTATAATATACGCATATGCGTATATCAGATAAGGAGAAATAATTATGACCGTAACATTTTTCGGACACAGAAACACACCGGACAGCATACAGCCGGCGCTTAAGAAAACATTGATACAGCTTATTGAAAAAGCCTTGGCGGAGGACAGGGGTAAAAGGGTTATAAATTTATATGAGACAGGGAATTAAAAAGGGAAAACAGACCGCTGCGCACCTTACAGCGCCCAATGCCGCTTGCAACGGCAAAGGCTTTTCGGCAGGGTCGGTTTTTGCCGTTTCGGCACGCTTACAGCCGCGGAAAATCCGCAGCTGTTTTAAAATTAACAAAACGGTTATAATTTAAGCGCCGCCGCACTTGAAAAGCACGCCTTTTTATGGTACAATAAATTCATTACTGATTGAACGGAGAAGTATAATTGACAAAGGCTGTTTTAAAGGCGGAAAGCTTTGCAGAGCAACGCGCTTACGCCGAAAGGGTTAAGGCTTTAGCCCTTAAAAAATACGGTAAAACGCCCAATGCGTGCGTTATCACGTTCGGCTGCCAGCAAAACGTAAGCGATTCCGAAAAGCTTAAAGGTCAGCTTTCGAATATGGGGTACAAAATTACCGATAATATTGAAGACGCGCAGTTTATAATTTTTAACACCTGTGCGGTGCGCGAGCACGCCGAAGACAGGGTTTACGGCAATATAGGCACAACAAAGGCGCTTAAAAAAAGCAATCCCGATATTATAGTTGCGGTGTGCGGCTGTATGGCGCAAAGGCAAAGCGTGGCGGATAAAATTCGCAAAAGCTACCCTTACGTGGATATGGTTTTCGGCACACAGGCGGGCTTTCGCCTGCCCGAATTTATTTACAAAAGGCTTTCCGGCTCAAAACGGGTATTTGACCTGACGCTTGACAACGGCGAAATACCTGAGGATATTCCCGTTAAGCGGGACGGCACGTTTAAGGGCTGGCTGCCCGTAATGTACGGCTGCAATAACTTTTGCACATACTGCATTGTGCCTTACGTGCGCGGCAGGGAGCGCTCCCGCGAGCCGAATAAAATAATAGCCGAGGCTGAGGAAATGATAGCCGCAGGCTATAAGGATATAACGCTTTTGGGGCAAAACGTAAATTCCTACGGTAAGGGCGAAGCGCACGGCGTTAACTTTGCAGGGCTTTTGCGCCGCATAAACGCGCTTGACGGAGACTTTGTAATAAGGTTTATGACCTCCCACCCGAAGGACTGCACAAAAGAGCTTATAGACACCATAAGAGACTGCGGAAAAGTAAGCTCCCACCTGCACCTGCCGTTCCAAAGCGGAAGCGACAGAATTTTAAAGCTTATGAACCGCCGTTACGACAGGGCAAAATACCTTGAGCTTGTAAATTACGCCAAAGAGCAGATACCGGATCTTTGCCTTACCTCCGATATAATAGTGGGCTTTCCGGGCGAGACCTATGAGGACTTTAAGGAAACCTTAAGCCTTGTTAAGGAGGTTGAGTTTACCTCGCTTTTCACCTTTATTTATTCCCCGCGCGAGGGAACGCCCGCCGCCGTTATGGAAGACCCCGTAACGCGCGAGGAAAAGGGAAAATGGTTTTCGGAGCTTTTGGCTGTTCAGGAGGAAATTGCGCAGAAAAACGCGCCGCGGCTTGTGGGCAAAACCTACCGCGTGCTGTGCGATACCGATTGCGGCAACGGCGTTTTAAGCGGTCACACCCGCGGTACGGCGGTAATTGAATTTTCGGGCGATAAAAGCCTTATAGGGCAGTTTGTAAACGTTAGGGCGGAAAGCTTTGACGGCGCTCTTAAGGGAAGAATAATTTAAAAAATAATCTGAAAGGAATTTTTATTATGGATATCATTGAAAAGGCAAGAGAATTAGGAAGGGCTATTCAGCAGGACGAGCGTTTTATCCGCTACGCCAAGGCAAGGCTTGCGAACGACGACAATAAGGAGCTGCAGGACGCGATAGGTCAGTTTAACCTTACCCGTATGGAGCTTGACAGGGAAATAGGCTCTGACAATAAGGACGAGCTTAAGGTAACCGAGCTTAACGAAAAGCTGCGTAAAATTTACAGCGATATAATGTCTACCCCCGCAATGACCGAATACAACACGGCTAAAGCCGCGCTTGACAGTATGGTAAACGAAGTAAACGTTATAATTTCAAAGTGCGTAGACGGCGAAGACCCCGATACCTGCGATACAAGCACGGGCTGCACTGGAAGCTGCTCTACCTGCGGCGGCTGCCATTAAATTTAAAAACAGGACTGTTAGAGAGCGGTGAAGTAGAAAAATGGCGGAATTATCCCCTATGATGAAGCAATACCTTAATATTAAGGAGCAAAATAAAGACAGCATACTGTTTTTCCGCGTGGGCGATTTTTACGAAATGTTTTTTGACGACGCAAAAACCGCCTCTGAAGAGCTTGATCTTACCCTTACGGGCAAGGACTGCGGGCAGGAGGAGCGCGCGCCTATGTGCGGCGTGCCCTACCACAGCTGCGAAGCGTATATAGCGCGGCTTATAGAAAAGGGTCACAAGGTGGCTATCTGCGAGCAGGTAGAAAACCCCGCAACCGCAAAGGGGCTTGTAAAGCGCGATATTATAAGGGTTATAACGCCCGGCACCGTAATTGAAGACTCTATGCTTGAAGAAAGCCGCAACAATTACCTTGCCGCCGTGGCGATGGTTTCGGGAAACGCGGGGCTTTGCTTTACCGACGCATCAACCGGCGACTGCCACGTAACCCTTATCCCGCCCGACGGTCTTGAGGCGGCGGTTAAGGACGAGCTTATGCGCTTTTCGCCGAGCGAGGTGCTTGTGTGCGGAGAGCTGCGTTCAAATTCGCAGGAGCTTTGGGACTTTATAACCAAAAAGCTTGATTGCGCCGTAACCGAAAGATCCGCCGCAAGCTTTGACACGCGCCGTACCGAACGGATATATTCCGAGCATTTCGGCGTTTCCGAGCTTGAAAATTTAGGCATAGAGCGCGGCGGCGCAATGGCGGCGGCGTTCGGCGCGGTTATAGAATACCTGTACGATACCGGCAAAAGCCGCAATATATCGGTCAATCAGATAGACGTATACTCAAGCAAGCAGTATATGCGCCTTGATATGACCGCGATAAGAAATTTAGAGCTTACCGAAACCATGCGCACAAAATCCAAAAAGGGTTCGCTTTTGTGGGTGCTTGATAAAACCAAAACGCCTATGGGCAAGCGGCTTATACGCTCGTGGATAGAAAAGCCCCTGCACAGCATAACCGCCGTAAATGCAAGGCAAAACGCCGTAGAGGAGCTTTGCTCGGACGCGGTTCTGCGCGGCGAGCTTGCTGAAGCGCTTACGGGCGTGCGCGACGTTGAGCGCATTATGACAAAGGCGGTATACGCAACCGCAGGCGCGAGAGATTTACTAAGCATAGCGGCGACCGCCCACAAATTCCCCGTTATTAAAAAGCTGCTTGAAAATTCAAAATGCAGGCTTTTGCGCGAAATATACGAGGGTATAGATCCGCTTTACGATATTTCCTCTCTTATAGACGCGGCAATAAGCGAAAAAGCCCCCATAACCGTGCGCGAGGGCGGCATTATAAAGGACGGCTATAACGAAGAGATAGATCTTCTGCGCGGTCATATGAAAAACGGGAACGACTTTTTATCCGAGATCGAGGCGCGCGAAAAGGAGCGCACCGGCATTAAAAGCCTGCACGTTAAATATAATAAGGTCTTCGGCTATTATATAGAGGTATCAAATTCATTTCTTGATAAGGTGCCTGAGGATTACATAAGAAAGCAAACCCTTACAAACGGCGAACGCTTTATAACCGAGGAGCTTAAGGGCATAGAACAGCGCGTGCTTACCGCTAAGGACCGCGCGTTTCAGCTTGAATACGAAATTTTCGACGGTATAAGAAAGCAAACCGCCGCCGAGCTTAAGCGTTTTCAGCAAACCGCGGCGGCTATTGCGAAAATAGACGTGCTGCGCTCGTTTGCCGAGGTTTCGGTTAACAACCGCTATACAAGACCGCTTGTAAACGACGGCGGCGCGCTTAAAATAATAAACGGCAGGCACCCCGTTGTAGAGCAGGTTATAAGCACTCCCTTTGTTTCAAACGATACCCTGCTTGATATGCAGGAAAACCGCTGCGCCGTTATAACAGGGCCTAATATGGCAGGTAAATCCACCTATATGCGGCAGGTCGCCATAATTTCGCTTATGGCGCAAACGGGCTGCTTTGTTCCCGCGCAGTCTGCCGAGATAGGGCTGTTAGACGCAATATTTACGCGCGTGGGCGCGTCGGACGACCTTGCGGCGGGGCAGTCGACCTTTATGGTGGAAATGAGCGAGGTTGCCGATATACTTAAAAACGCAACGCGCCGCAGCCTGCTTATTCTTGACGAAATAGGCAGAGGAACCTCTACCTTTGACGGTATGTCGATAGCGCGGGCGGTGCTTGAATTTGTAAACGATAAGAAAAGGCTGGGCGCAAAAACGCTTTTTGCCACCCATTATCACGAGCTTACCGAAATGGAAAACGAGCTTTCGGGCGTTAAAAACTACAATATAGCCGTTAAAAAGCGCGGCGACGATATAACATTTTTGCGCAGAATAGTGCGCGGCGGCGCGGACGACAGCTACGGCATAGAGGTTGCAAAGCTGAGCGGCATACCCGAAGAGGTCATAAAGCGCGCAAAGCAGGTGCTTAAAAAGACCGAGGAAGAGGGCATTGTAACCTACAAAACCGCTCCCGCGCCCGATATGCAGCTGCCGATAGAAATGCAGCAGGCAGAGGAGCTGCTCGGCGAGCTTAAAACGCTTGACGTTAACACCCTTACCCCCATTGAAGCAATGCAAATACTGTTTGACCTTGCCAATAAGGCAAAAAGCGTATAGTACAGAAAGGACGGTGTAAAAATGCCTAAAATAAATTTACTTCCGAAACAGGTAGCCGAGCTTATAGCCGCAGGCGAGGTGGTAGAGCGCCCCGCGTCTGTAATAAAAGAGCTTATTGAAAACTCGATAGACGCAGGAGCCGACGATATTACCGTTGAAATTCAGCACGGCGGCATAACCTATATCCGTATTACCGATAACGGCTGCGGTATCGCGCGCGAGGACGTGCCCACGGCGTTTTTACGCCATGCCACAAGCAAAATTAAAACGGGCGTTGATTTAGGCTCGATAGCAACCCTCGGCTTCAGGGGCGAGGCGCTTGCCGCGGTATCCTCGGTATCCCGTGTTGAAATGTTTACAAGGGTTAAGGAGGAGGATTTCGGCACCCACTATAAAATCGAGGGCGGCGAAGAGGCCTTAAACGAGGAAACGGGCTGTCCCACGGGCACCACAATTATAATAAGAGACCTTTTTTACAATACGCCCGCGCGTATGAAATTTTTAAAAAAGGACGTTTCCGAGGCTAATGCAGCAGCCGCCGTGGCGGACAGAATTGCCCTTTCCCACCCCGAAATTGCCTTTAAGCTTATAAGAGACGGCAAGCAAACCCTTAACACCGCGGGAGACGGCAAAATAACAAGCGCCGTTTACAGCGTTTTAGGGCGCGAATTTTCGGGAACGCTTATACCCGTAAACGGCGAACTTGACCGCATAACCGTAAAGGGGCTTACCTGCAAGCCCATATCGTGCAGACCCACAAGAAATTACCAATTTTTGTTTTTAAACGGCAGACTTGTGCGTTCGGGCACGGTATCTGCCGCGGCGGAGCAGGCATATAAAAACAGCGCTATGATAGGCAAATTCCCCGGCTTTGTGCTTTACCTTACCGTACCGTTCGATACGGTGGACGTAAACGTTCACCCCGCCAAGACCGAGGTTAGATTTTCAGACGAAAAAAGAATATTCGACGCGGTTTATCACGCCGTGAAAACCGCAATATCAAAGGGCGATACAAGACCGGAAATTAAGTTAAAGCAGCCTGTGTTCAATCCGTTTGAACGCCTTAAAACCGAAGAGTACCGCCAACAGACGATAGAAAAGCCCACTGTTGCCGAGAAAATATACAGCGAAAGCATAAGTTTACATAAATCTTTTGTTCCTCCTGCGTTTTCTTCACCCGAAAAGCCGAAGGTTATATACGACAACACGCCGAAAGAACCGATAAAACCGCCTGTAATACCCGAAGACAAGCCTGCGGTTAAAGAAAGAGTATCGGTTGACATAATGCGCGAAGAGCCGGAAGAAAAGCCCGAAATACGCATTATAGGCGAAGCCTTTTCAACCTACATAATAGCCGAAACGGGTAGCAGCATTTATATGATAGATAAGCACGCCGCCCACGAAAGAATACTGTTTAACGAGCTTAAAAAAAGGCAGTCGTCCGAGGTGCAGGCTCTGCTTACCCCCGTTACGGTCACCTTAACGCCCGAAGAATACGGCGCCGTAACCCAAAACACCGAAATACTTTCTAAAGCAGGGTTTGAAATAGAGGATTTCGGCAATACGTCCGTCAGGGTATACGCCGTTCCTGCAACCCTTACAAAGGAGGATACCGAGGCGCTTGTATCCGAGCTTGCGGGCAGTCTTTTAAAAACCTCAAGACCGGAAATCGAAAGGCTTGAGGATATTTACCACACCGTAGCGTGCAGGGCGGCGATAAAGGCGGGAAACCGGCTTTCCCCGCTTGAAATGAAAAAATTAGCCGAAAGGGTGCTTGGCTCCGACGACGTTATGTACTGCCCCCACGGCAGACCCGTAGCCTTTGAAATTAAAAGGCGCGAGCTTGAAAAGCAGTTTGGCAGAATACAATGAGCGGCATTAAAACAGTTTTTATAACAGGTCCCACGGCTTCGGGCAAAACAGCGCTCAGCGTTAGGCTTGCAAAGGAATTCGGCGGCGAGATAGTATCGGCGGATTCTATGCAGATATATAGGGGCATACACATAGCCTCAGCCGCTCCCGATGAAGAGGAAAAATGCGGTGTCCCGCACCATATGCTTGAATTTTTAGAACCCGAAAGCGAATTTTCGGTGGCGGATTATACCAAGGCGGCGCGCAAAATAATAAAGGATATAAATTCCCGCGGCAGGCTGCCGATAGTTGTCGGCGGCACGGGGCTTTATATAAACGCGCTTGCCGATAACACCGTTTTTATAACCGAAAAAGCCGACGTCACGTTAAGAGACAGGCTTGAAAAGCGGTTTGACAGTATAGGCGGCGCGGCAATGCTTAAGGAGCTTGAAGCCATAGACCCTGTTTCCGCCGCAAAGCTGCACCCTAACGACCGCAAGCGGATAGTGCGCGCTCTTGAGGTTTACAGCCTTACGGGCGAGACTAAAACGCGGCAGAACGAGCTTTCAAAAACGGGCGAAAAAATAATTAACCCGCTTTTTATAGGCATAACCTATAAAGACAGGCAAAGGCTTTACGACAGAATAAATTTAAGGGTAGACAAAATGCTTGAAAACGGGCTTTTAAACGAAGCCGAGGCGGCGCTTAACCGCAGCGGCGGCGGCGCTTTTCAGGCAATAGGCCATAAAGAGCTCGCAGGGTATATAAACGGCGAATGTACCTTAGACGAGGCGGCAAAGCGGCTTAAAATGCAAACGCGCCGCTATGCCAAGCGCCAGCTTACCTGGTTTAACAAGAACGAACGCATACACTGGCTGTACCCCGACGAGAACGCGGATATATTCGCCGCAGCGGCAGCTTTAATAAATAAATTTTTAAGTGAGGAGGATTAGCATTTGAAAAGCAGTACCGTTTTAAAAACGCTTGTAATTGCTTTAATATCGGTTTTTGCAATACACCAAATAATATCCTCGCTTTATAAACCGATCAAAACCGAAACCGCCGCATACACAACGGCAGCGGACGGAATTAACATAACGGGGCTTATTATAAGAAACGAAACGCTTATAAAGGCGCCTTCTTCGGGCGTACTGCATTTTGTAACGGGCGACGGCAGCCGCGCCCCCAAGGACGGCGTTATCGCCAATATATACGACAGCGAATCGGCGTCTGTAACCATAAGCCGTATAGATTCGGTAAACGCCAAAATAGCCGATATTGAAGAAATGTTAAGTTATAACGACCTTGAGGCGGCGGACCTTGATATGATAAACAACAAGATAAAGCTTTGCCTTAACAATCTTATAATAAACTCTTCGGGCGGCGATTTTCAAAGCATTTCCGATTATTCCGAAAGCCTTTTATCCGCGCTTAACCGAAGACAGGCGGCAATGGGCGAAACGGCGGATTTTTCCGCCCAGCTTACGGCGCTTAAAAGCGAATTAACCACGCTTTCCTCTTCCCTGCCCGCCGCAAAGAGCAGCATAACAGCGCCCATATCCGGCTATTTTGTTTCTAAGGCGGACGGCTATGAAAACGTGCTTAAATGCGATGATTTAGACAGTATCACTCCCGAATTTTTAAACGGAATAAAGGCTCAAACGGTGGAAGACGGCGTTGTGGGCAAATTGGTTTCGGATTACGAGTGGTACATTGCCGCAAGCATACCCGTTAACGATTCGCTGAGCTATAAGGAGGGGGACGAGCTTACGGTTTATACCTCGGTAAAATCGTTTCCCAAGCTGCCCGTTACGGTTAAAAAGATCAACATTTCGTCCGATTCCTCTTCTGCGGCGGTAATTTTTGCCTGCAATGATATGAACAGCGAACTGGCCTCTATGCGGACAGGCCCCATGACGGTGGTCAAAAAGGAATACAGCGGCCTTAAGATACCTAAAAGCGCACTGCGCGTGGTAAACTCAAAGCGCGGCGTATACGTGCTTACGGGTATGCAGGTCAAATTTGTTGAGGTAAACGTTATATACTCGGACGACGACTATATGATATGCGAAAAGCAGACCGAGGACGAAAAGGTATTACGGCTGTACGACGAGGTTATAGTAAAGGGGAAAAATCTTTATGATGGAAAAATTGTCGGCTGAGGAATTTGACCGCAACCTTGAAGAGGTGCAAAAAAGACTTAAAGCGGCGCTTGAAAAATCGGGCAGATCGGAAGACGAGGTGACGCTGCTTGCCGCAACCAAAACCGTTGACCCCGATACCGTAAACTACGCTATTGACAAGGGCATAAAATACGTAGGCGAAAACCGCGTGCAGGAACTGCTTTCAAAATATAAGCTTTTAAAGCCCGTGCACAGCCATTTTATAGGTCACCTGCAAACCAACAAGGTCAAGGACATTATCGATAAGGTTGAAATGATCGAGTCGGTCCATTCCTTAAAGCTTGCAAACGAAATTTCAAAGCAGGCGGCGGCAGCCAAGGTGCAAATGGACGTGCTGCTTGAAATAAATATAGGAAACGAAGAAACAAAGTCGGGCTTCGCCCCAAACGCAGCCGAAAACGCGGTAAGAGAAATTGCAAAGCTGCCGAATATTCACATAAAAGGGCTTATGTGCATACCGCCTGCGGCAGATGTGCCCGAAGACGCGCGAAAATATTTCCGTAATATGTATAAACTGTTTCTTGACATAAGGGGTAAAAACATAGATAATAGTAGTATGAGCGTTTTATCGATGGGAATGTCGCACGATTTTGATATTGCCGTAAGCGAGGGCGCCACGCTTGTAAGGGTAGGCACCTCGCTTTTCGGAAAGCGCAATTATAACATATAAAATAAAGGAGCATTAAAATGGGACTTTTCGACAGCATAAAAAATATTATGAGCATACCTGAGGAGGACGATTTTGACGAGGAGATTGAAGACATAGAGGAGGAAAAACCGGCTGAAAAGCCTAAGCGCGCCCCCTCTTACGAAAGCGCCGCTCCGCGCCGCGAGCCTTCTCCCCGCGTAGTAGGCGGCGGAAAATCAAAAACCGTAAACTTTAACCACTCGCAAATGCAGGTTGTGCTTGTAAAGCCCGACCGCTTTGAAGACGTTACCTCAATAGCCGATCACCTTAACGCCAAAAAAACCGTTGTGCTTAATTTAGAGGCGGCAAACCGCGATGTTTCACGCAGAATAATAGACTTTTTAAGCGGTGTTGCCTATGCCAACGGCGGCAATATCCGCAAGGTTGCCAACAGCACCTTTATAATTGTTCCCACAGACGTTGACGTTATGGGCGAGCTTATGCTTGATGACTTTGACGATAACAAAGCCTACTTTTAATGGATAACGCGCTTTTTGCGGCAAGAGTAAACGACGCCGCCGATATTTGCGAAAAAGCCCAAAAACCTAAATTTTTAGGCTTTTTAACGGCAGACGAAGCGGAGTGTGCCAGGCGGCTTTTAAATAACCGCCGCTGCAGCACAAAATTTTTCGGCGGATACGAGGGAGCGGAGCGTGTTATGCTCGGCTGCTTTCCCGATTGGGACGAAATTCGGAATTTCCCCGTAAGCGCCGTAACATTTACCTTCAGAAAAAGCGATACTCTGCGCCACAGGGATTTTTTGGGCGCGCTTATGGCGCTCGGCATAAAGCGTGAAACCGTAGGCGATATACTAACCGAAGAGGGCAGAGCCGTTATATTTGTTACAAACGAAATAAAAGGCTTTGTGCTGAGTCAGGTTGAAAAGATAGGCAGCGCGGGCGTAAAGGTAAGCGAGGGGTTTGTGCCTCCCCTGCCGCTGTCAGACAGGTTAGAAGAGCTTTCCGTTACCGCCGCGTCCGAACGGCTCGACTGCGTTATATCGGCAATTTGCGGCATATCGCGCGCTAAATCCGAGGAGCTTATAGGCGCGGGGCTTGTAACGCTTAATTCGGAAGCCTCGTTAAAGCAAACAAGGGCGGTAACCGCAGGCGATGTGATTTCGGTTCGCACAAAGGGCAGGTTTACCGTGGTTTCGCTTGACGGCAGGACTAAAAAGAACAGAATAATAATAAAATATAAAAGATATGTATAGGAGGAGTTAAAATGCTTACAGCCGCTGAAATAAGAAACGTAAAATTCAGTAAAGCCATGGGCGGATACAAACAGGAGGAGGTTGACGTTCTGCTTGACAGAATCGAGGCCGACTACGCCCAGTTTGAACGCGCAATCAAGGAATACAAGGCTAAAACAGACGCTATGAACAAGGAAATGGAAAGTCTCAGGTCCTCGCAAAACAGTATTCAAAACGTGCTTTTAAACGCGCAAAAGCTTGCCGACCAAATGGTGGACGAGGCAAAGCAGAAAAGCGCCGAGATAATAAACAACGCGCAGTCTAACATAGAAATTATAACCGCAAGGGAAAAGGAGCTTGCCACCGCGTTTGACATTAAGGCAAACGAGCGCAAGCAAAAGCTTGAAAAAGAGCTTGCCGATATGGTTAAGACCGCGCAGATAAAGGCAGACAGCATTAAGGCGGCTTCCGAAGACAGCGTTGCGCGCCAGCAGCTGCTTTACGATAAGGTAAAAATGGAAATGTCGGCGTTTAAGGCGGCGGTTTCGGCTAAATACAAGGAGCACCTTGAAATGCTTAAATCCCTGCCGGATACCGCGCCTATGGATCCTAAGCATATGGCGGAGGTTATAGCCGCGTCGGTTGATAAAGCGCCCGCTGCGGAAAGCTTTATTGAAGACGCCGAGGTTAAAAACAACGTAAAAAAAATCGAGGGCGAGGAGCCTGCCGCACCCAAAAAGGAAGACGGCTTTAAGGTTGCCGAGGAAGAACCCGCAAAGCCGGAAGAGGAATAAACGCTTGATTATGTATATTGCGGCCGCCTTTTGCGGCATAGCCGTGCTTGCCATAGACCAGTTTACAAAATATTACGTTTCGTCGCACTTTGTAATAGGCGAAACGCGTAAATTTTTAAACGGCTTTATAGACCTTACCTATATTCATAACGAGGGCGCGGCGTGGGGTATGCTTTCGGGCAAGACCTATGCCCTGCTTGCAATAACCCTTGCGGTTATGGTTATATGCGTTATAATATTTATTAAATACGGCAAAAAAAGCCGCCTTATGCTCTGGGCTTTAACCCTTGTGCTTTCGGGCGGCATAGGTAATATGATAGACCGCGTGTTCCGCGGCGGCAGCGTGGTGGATTTTCTGCATTTCGAGTTTTTCCCCTCCTTTCCCGTGTTTAATATAGCAGACTGCGCAATAGTTTCAGGCGCGGTGCTTTTGGCGCTTTACTTTATTTTTGACCTTGTAAAAGAAGAAAAGCAGAAAAAAAGCAATGGAGAAAATTAACACTGTCTTCGGCGGCGAAGCCCCCGTTCGTACAGACGTTTTTGTTGCGCAGGCGGCGGATATTACCCGCTCGCGCGCGGCAGGGCTTATTGAAAACGGCTGCGTTTTTATAAACGGTAAAAAAGCGCAGAAAAGCAGTAAGGTTAAAAACGGCGACGCGGTTGAAATTATAAAGGAAGACCCCGCGGTTTACGATATAACGCCGGAGGATATTCCGCTTGATATTGTGTACGAGGACGGCGATCTGCTTGTCGTCAACAAACCGAAGGGTATGGTGGTGCACCCTGCGGCAGGCAATTACAGCGGCACGCTTGTAAACGCGCTTATGTTTCACTGCAGTGGCAGTCTTTCGGGTATAAACGGCGTTATGCGCCCCGGAATAGTTCACCGTATAGATAAAAACACAAGCGGTCTTTTAATGGTTGCCAAAAACGATCTTGCGCATATCGGTTTAGCCGAACAGATAAAGGAGCATTCGTTCACCCGCGAATACGAAGCGGTGGTTTACGGCAATTTGAAAGACGACTGCGGCACCGTCAACGCCCCGATAGGCAGGCACCCCGTAAAGCGCAAGCAAATGGCGGTGGTTGCAGGCGGCAGAGACGCCGTTACCCATTACCGCGTTATAAAACGGCTTGAGGGCTTTACGCACGCCGCGTTAAAGCTTGAAACCGGCAGAACCCACCAAATACGCGTGCATATGGCGTATATCGGCCACCCCGTTGCAGGGGACGAAGTGTACGGCCCCAAAAAGGTTATAACCGAGCTTGGCGGTCAGTGCCTGCACGCAAAAAAAATCGGGTTTATTCATCCGAGAACGGGCGAATATATGGAGTTTGACTCTCCCCTGCCCGAATATTTTACTAAGTTTTTAAAAAGGTTTGTTTAGCTATGGGTGTTTTTTCGGGCTGTCTTTTTGCCTGCGATATTGACGGCACGCTGCTTATAAACGGCATTATAAATCCGCGCAATATCGAAAAAATCGAATATTTCGTAAGCGAGGGCGGCTGTTTTTCGCTTTCAACGGGCAGAACCGTCGGCGCGGTGGGCCCCGTGCTTGAAAAAATAAAGCACATTTCGCCCTCGATAGTTTCAAACGGCAGTATGATATACGATTATGAAAATAAACGTGTGTTAAACGAGCTTTTTATCGATAAAAGCGATTATTATATAGTTAAAAAGGTTATGGATATGGGGCTCGACGTAGGCATAGAGGTTCATTCGGGCGACAGAGTGCTTACCCTTTGCAGAACAGCCGAGACCGATATACACCAAAAATACGAATGGCTTGAAAGCACCGATATAAGCTTTACACAAGCCGAAAACTATCGCTGGAACAAGGTTGTAATGCTGTTTTCGAATATTGCGGACCGCGACGCGGTTAAGGGAATGATAGCAAAACAAAGAACAAGCTCGGACTTTATAGATACCTCGGCGGTGATCGCCGGCAAAAAACGGGATTATTACGAGCAATTCCCGAAGGGCGTTTCAAAGGCCTCGGCGCTTGATAGGCTTTGTGAAATTTTAAAGGTTAAAAAGGGCTGCCTTTTTGCAATGGGAGACTACTATAACGACCTTGAAATGATAAAAAAAGCGGATATCAGCGCGGTTCCCCTTGGCACGCCGGACGATATCAGACAATATGCCGATTATGAAACGGTGCGCTGTGAAGACGGCGCGGTAGCCGATTTTATAGATTATCTTGCAAAAAAGAAAGGAATGATTTGATGGACGCTGCGGAGAAAAAACAACTTGAAATAACCGCCTGCAAAATCAGAATGGGAATTATCGAGGGGGTGCACAGTGCAAAATCCGGTCATCCGGGCGGCTCGCTTTCCATTGCGGAAATACTAACCTATCTTTATTTTAAAGAAATGAATATCGACCCGAAGGATCCGAAAAAGGCGGACAGAGACCGTTTTGTACTTTCAAAGGGTCACGCCGCGCCGGCGCTTTACGCCGCGCTTGCGGAACGCGGATATTTTGACAAATCTCTTTTAACCACCCTTCGCCATATAGGCAGTATTTTGCAGGGTCACCCCGATATGAAGCATATACCCGGCGTTGATATGTCAACAGGCTCGCTCGGTCAGGGCATATCGGCGGCAGTCGGTATGGCGCTTTCCGCCAAGCACTTCGGCGACAGCTACAGGGTATACGCCGTTTTGGGCGACGGCGAAATAGAAGAGGGTCAGGTTTGGGAAGCGGCTATGTTTGCAGGCAATAAGGGCCTTTCAAACCTCACCGCGTTTATTGATTACAACAATCTTCAGATAGACGGAACTATCGAAGAAGTTAACTCCGCCGCTCCTATCGATAAAAAGTTTGAGGCGTTCGGCTGGCACACTATCACAATAAACGGCAACGATTTTGACGAAATAGAGTCCGCGCTTAATATGGCAAAAATCGTAGATAAGCCCGTTGCAATAATTGCAAAAACCGTTAAGGGCAAGGGCGTTTCTTATATGGAAAACGCGGTCAACTGGCACGGCGCCGCTCCGAACGACGAGCTGTACGAGCAGGCTATGACAGAGCTTAACGCCGCTTTGGCGCAATTACAGTAAGGAGGGGCAAAACAATGGCAGAGGTTAAAAAGGTTGCAACGCGCGTAGGCTACGGCGAGGCGCTTGTTGAATTAGGCAGCGAAAGAGACGATTTTTTAGTGCTTGACGCAGATCTTGCGGCAGCCACCCAAACGGGAATGTTTAAAAAGGCTTTCCCCGAAAGATTTTACGATTGCGGCATTGCCGAGGGTAATATGATATCGATAGCGGCAGGTATAGCCGCAACAGGCAAAAAGGTTATTTGCAGCTCGTTTGCAATGTTTGCGGCGGGCAGAGCATTCGAGCAGGTAAGAAACTCGGTAGGCTACCCCCACCTTAACGTAATAATCGGCGCTACCCACGCCGGTATATCGGTAGGCGAGGACGGCGCCACCCACCAGTGCTGCGAGGATATCGCGCTTATGCGCACGATCCCCGGTATGACAATTATAAATCCTGCAGACGAAACCGAGGCTAAAAAGGCCGTAAAAGCCGCCTTAGAGCTTGACGGTCCTGTTTATATGCGTTTCGGAAGGCTTGCCGTTCCCGTAATATTCGGCGACGATTATAATTTTGAGGTGGGCAAGGGCGTAGAGCTTAAAGACGGCACAGACGTTACCGTTATAGCAACCGGTCTTATGGTCAACGAGGCGCTTGAGGCTTATGAAATTCTTAAAAGCGAGGGTATAAGCGCCCGAATTATAAATATGCACACCATAAAGCCGCTTGATAAGGAAATCGTGCTTAAAGCCGCAAGGGAAACCGGCGCAATAGTTACCGCCGAGGAGCATTCGGTAATAGGCGGTCTCGGCGCCGCGGTAAGCGAAACCGTGTGTGAGGAATGCCCCGTTCCGGTTGTAAAGCTCGGTGTAAACGATACATTCGGTCACTCCGGTCCCGCCGTAAAGCTGCTTGACGAATTCGGTCTTCGCGCCGCAAATATCGCTCAAAAGGCTAAACGGGCAATAGCTTTAAAAAATAAATAAACGGTATATAAAGTCCCCCTCCGCCAAAGCGGAGGGGGACTGTCATTTATAGACTTATTTTTAAGGTGCGCGATGATTCGCCACCCCTTGTCATTACAAGCGCCGAAAAGAGTATGGTAAGCCGTCCTACCCCGTCATTGCGAGCACCGCAAGGTGCGTGGCAATCCGTTCTTTCTCTTTAGGGTATTACGGATTCTTTCGCGCTCCGCACTCAGAATGACAAGTCGTTTAGTCATTGCGAACGCCGTCAGGCGTGTGGCAATCCGTTTTCCCATTTTATAAAGCAATAACAAATAAAAGCTCATCGCCGATTTATTAAAGCGCCGCATTATAAATTAAGATATTATTTTATACGTAAAATTCGGCGTTTCGTTATGAACGTCATCAAAAACCTCTAACATCAGTCGGCATTCGTCCTGCAAGTCTTTATCCATTGAATAAAAGCCGTGTAATTCGGCAATATAATCACCCTGCTCATAAAACAGACCGTCAAGGCAGTCCCAAAGCGCGTCCCAGTTTTCCCCGTAATATTCGGGCAAGCCGAATTTTTCCTTTAGCATTAAATGAATTTCACCTAAATATTTGCATTTTGAAAAATCAAGTGTTATGGGGTTTTCGGTTATTTCCTTAAATGCGTGATAATCATTATAATTCATTGCTTTTCCCCTATACAGTTTCATACATATAAAATCCGACGTTCCGTTATAAAGAACATTAAAAATCCTTAATACCGCTTTAATTGCCTTGTCAAAGCAAATTAAATTATTTCAAAAGAAAACGGCGGTAAATTTAATTCTTTACAGAAGTCGGCATTTCTTTGTAAAATCTCGCGGAGCTTAGGTAAACAATCCGCCAAATCTTTCGGTAATTTATCTTCACCCTTAATAATTACTTTATCAGCGTCGCACTCACTGCGAAGTAAATCCCAAAAAGCGCTCCAGTTCTCGCCGTACCAATCGGGAAAATTAAAGGCTTCTTTAATTCTTTTATGAATTTCCCCTAAGTATTTACAGCCTGTTAAATCCAATTCGATAATTTTCATTATGATATTACCTTATATGTAAAATTATTTTCTTGGGAGCTTGCCCTGTCAAATATCTTCAGCATTTTCTTGCACTCATCTGACAGCTCTTTACTCAGTGTATTCAAATTATAAATTTCAACAATATATTTTTCGCCGTCAAATAAGTATCTCAGGCAATCCCAAAGCGCGTCCCAGTTTTCCCCGTAATATTCGAGCAAGCCGAATTTTTCCTTTAGTATTAAATGAATTTCGCCCAAATATTTGCATTTTGAAAAATCAAGTATTATTGGATTATAGGTTATTTCCTTAAATGCATTATAATCATTATAATTCATTGCTTTTTTCCTACACGGTTGCACATAAAATTTATTATGATATTATTTTATACTTAAAATTCGGCGTTTCGTTATGAACGTCATCAAAAACCTTTAACATCAATCGGCATTCGTCCTGCAAATCTTTATCCATTGAATAAAAGCCGTACAGCTCCACTGAATATTTCTTGTTTTCACAAAATACGTCCTGCATTAAATCCCAAAGGGCGTCCCAGTTTTCTCCGTAAAAATCATGAAAACCGAACTTTTCCTTTAGCATTAAGTGAATTTCACCTAAATATTTGCACTTTGAAAAATCTAATATTACAGGGTTTTCTGTTATCCCCCTAAGAGCATATATATCAAAATTATTATTCATATTTCTCCTCCTATACTATTTCGAAAAATGTTTTGTAATGATCGTATGTTACAAATATCAACCCATCATTAGAATATAATAACCGTTGAGTATTTCGATAGCCAAACTTATAATTTATATCCGCTTCATACCAAATCCTACCTTCAAGAGAGGGTAAATGCCCATTCAAATTCCTATATATACCTTTTGTTATTACTTTGTTTGGACATTCTGTAGCCAAATCACCCAAAATGGGATTATAACCCAATCTTCTTGCGTCCTTATAGCTGATATAATAATCCGGCAATTTAGATTCATATTTTAATGTCCAATCCGCGCCGTCTAACCCTTTTGTTGTGGCGGTTCCGGCTTTAACCGTTACCATAGCCTTAATTTCACATCGGCATCTGTTGTGAATCTTTGGCTCAATTTCGGGTTTTTCTTCCACTTTCCAAATCTTTCCGTGCATATCACGGCACACCTTGCAGGTTCGCAAATCCAAATGAGCTATCCAGTTTTTATATTTTTTACTGATCTCAAATTCCGGTTTCCAATCAAATCCGTTAATTATCTGTAACAGCAAATATGCAAAAATATCCGTATACATATCCTCCTTTCAGAGAATATTGTATACTAAAAATTTGCGACATTCACCGACATCTTTTAAATCAGCCTGCCGGTAAATGTATTCATTTAAAAAAGCACTTGCGATGCAAGTGCTTTTTGGTGCGGATGAAGGGACTTGAACCCCCACGTCGAAGACACCAGATCCTAAGTCTGGCGCGTCTGCCAATTCCGCCACATCCGCGTACCGGATAAATGATATTTTACTTTAATTTATGTTAAAAGTCAAGGAAATAATTGAATAAAAGGGGAAAAAGTGTTATAATCTATTAGCAAACGCCTTTTGCCGCCGTAATATGTAGCAAGGGGCGGTGCGATATGAGAAAACGCAGATACAAAAGCGGAAATTTTGCAGTAAAAGCTTTAGCGGTGCTTACGGCGCTTACGGTCTCATTGTTTATTTGCCTTTATAAAATGCGGCCTGTTATAATAAGATATGCGGTAAGCGTGGCGGAAACAAAATTTCTTGACTCTGCAAACGAAGCGGTTTTAGAGGTATTAAGCGAAGAGGGCGTTTCTTATAACGATATCGCCTGTCTTTCGCGCAATGAGGACGGTCAGGTAACAAGCATTGTTACCGATATAGTAAAGATCAACCGCCTTAAAAGCCTTATTGCAAAGCGGCTTTCCGCTATTATAGACAGCAAGGAGTATTACGACCTTTATATACCCATAGGCACCTTTTTTTCAACATCATATACAAACGGGTACGGACCCAAGCTTCATTTTAAGCTCCAGCTTACGGGAACCGCCGTTGTTAATTTTTCGCACGAATTTAAGTCGGCAGGTATAAATCAGGTGCTTCATATTGTTATGGTGGATATGGATATATCGGGCTGTCTTGTAACGGTGGGTTATGCGGACCCGATAAAGGTTTCCACCTCCGCTATGGCAATGCAGACCCTTGTTGTGGGAGGCACGCCCGAAGCGTTTACGCAGGTTGTTGAATATGAAGACGATAACACAGCGGGACTTATAAACGATTACGGCGCGGTAGCCGGCAAATAAAATAACTGAAAGACGGTGGCTGTTACGGATATTAAAGCGGCAGAGGAAAGAATTAAATATTTAAGCGACACCCTTAAATACCATAATAAAAAGTATTATATAGAAGACGCGCCCGAAATAGAGGATTTTGAGTACGACGCGCTTTTGCGCGAGCTTGAAGACCTTGAAAACGAATATCCGCAGTTCAAAAAAGAGGATTCGCCCACACAAACCGTAGGCGGCGCCGCGCTTAAGCTTTTTGCCGAGGTTACCCACACGGTAAAAATGGAAAGCCTGCAGGACGTTTTCAGCTTTGAAGAGCTTAAAGCCTTCTGCGATAAAATAGACATATCGCGCACCGAGTTTTCGGTAGAGCCTAAAATAGACGGTCTTTCGGTCTCGCTTGAATATAAGGACGGTCTGTTTTTCCGCGGCTCAACACGGGGCGACGGCACGGTCGGCGAGGACGTAACCGCCAACCTTTTACAGATTAAAAGTATACCCAAAGCCATTAAATTCGATGGCGAGCTTGAGGTGCGCGGCGAGGTGTATATGCCGCGCGAAAGCTTTGAACGCTTGGTTGAAAGGCAGGAAACGTTAGGCGAAAAGCCGGCTAAAAACCCGCGTAATGCAGCGGCAGGCTCTTTAAGGCAGAAAAATTCAAAAATAACCGCCGAACGCGGGCTTGATATTTTTATATTCAATATTCAGCGCATAATCGGCAAAAGCTTTAAAACCCATACCGAAACCCTTGATTTTATAAAATCGCTCGGTTTTCATACCCTGCCCACCTATAAAAAATGCAAAAATGCGGAAGAAGCCGTTGCCGAGGTAGAGCGCATAGGTCTTTCACGCGGCAATCTGCCCTACGATATAGACGGCGCAGTTATCAAGGTAAACGAGCTTGCCTACCGCGAGGAGCTTGGCAGCACATCTAAATTCCCGAAATGGGCGGTAGCCTTTAAATATCCGCCGGAAGAAAAGGAAACGGTGCTTAAAAGCATTGAAATTAACGTAGGCAGAACAGGTGCGCTTACCCCCACCGCCGAATTTGACCCGATTATTCTTGCAGGCACAACCGTAAGCCGCGCCACCCTTCATAACGAGGATTTTATTAAGCAAAAGGGCATTTGCATAGGCGATACGATAGTTGTGCGCAAGGCGGGTGACATTATACCGGAGGTCTTAACGGTTAAAAGTCACCCCGAAAACGCCGTTCCGTTTGAAATGCCGGATATCTGCCCCTCCTGCGGCTCCCCCGTCACAAGGGAAGACGGTGAGGCGGTACTGCGCTGCACCAATGCCGACTGTCCCGCACAGCTTTTACGGCATTTAATACACTTCACCTCGCGCGACGCTATGGATATAGAGGGGTTAGGGCCCGCAGTGCTTGAACAGCTTTTAAACGCAGGTCTTATAACCAACATCGGCGATATATATTCGCTTGATTACGAAAGGGTAAAGCAACTTTACCGCACAGGCGAAAAAAGCGCCGAAAACCTTAAAAACGCAATTTCAAAATCAAAGGAAAACGACGTTTCGCGCCTTATTTACGCTTTCGGAATACGGCATATAGGCAGTAAGGCGGCGGCGCTTGCGGCAGAGCATTTCGGCGATATAGACGCGGTATTAAACGCCGAAAAGGAAGATTTTGCGGCAATAGACGGGTTCGGCGAAATTATGGCGGAGTCCGCTTATGAATTCTTTTCACTGCCCGAAACCTCGGCCTTAATAAACAGGCTTAAAGCGGCGGGGCTTAATATGAGGTCTCTTAAAGAGGTAAAGGACAACCGCTTTGCAGGGCTTACCTTTGTGCTTACGGGCACCCTGCCCACCTATACCAGAAACGAAGCCGCGGCGATAATCGAGTCGTTCGGCGGCAAAACCTCTTCCTCGGTTTCTAAAAAAACATCATACGTTTTAGCGGGCGAGGAAGCCGGCAGCAAGCTTGATAAGGCAAATAAATTAGGCGTTGCGGTTATAAACGAGGAAGAATTCAACAATATGGTAAAATAGCTATGCTTGATAATGATTTGGCATATGAAATATTATCGGCGGTATCGGAAATACCAAAGGGGCGCGTGGCAACCTACGGTCAGATAGCCGCGCTTATAGGAAGGGAACGCAACGCCCGCCTTGTGGGGCGAGTGCTCAGCGTTGCGGAATATTACGGTGATTACCCCTGCCACCGCGTTGTAAACGCCGCAGGCAGAACCGCGCCGCATTTTTGGGAACAGCGCGCCCTGCTTGAAAGCGAGGGTGTGAAATTCAAAGCCAACGGCTTGGTTGATATGAAAGTCTTTAAATGGAACATCTGAAAGCGCAAAGCCTGCAATAAGTATCTATATGTAAGTTACGCCCGCAGGCGGCATAGCTGCGGCGATCCGTTTTCTACACACCTTGTCATTGCGGTGCGGGTGTCCGGTGGACACCTCTGCGAAGCAGAAGCACCGACCGAGCCGGCAGGCGAGACCGCCGCAAGGCGCGCGGCAATCCGTTTTCCTTTTTAAAAAACACATATTTACACCGCCTTCGCGGCGCTTAGGCAAAAACCACTGTTTTACAGCCAAACTGAAACGGCTTGAAAAAGCATACGCTTTTTCAAGCCGTTAAATTTATTTTTTTGAAAGCATTACCGCAAGTATGCCCTCTTTAACCGAAATTTCCGCCGTGCCGTTCCATTCGTTGCTTACCCCGATCGGAAAGGCGTTTGTTATAACCGCATTATCAAGCGGATATTTAACCCCCGTTTCGGTAACGCCGGTGCATTTATCGGTAAGCGAAAAGACCGAAAGCGAATATCCGTTTTTTTGCGGAACGATAATTTTTGTGTTTTTTAAAACCGTAATTTCGTTATTGCTGTCGGTTATTCTTACAACAGCGCCGTTTGCCGCCGCATACGCCGCAGACTGTATATTTGCGGTAAGGTGGTCAAGTCTGCCTCCGCACGCGCAGTAAAGCGTTATTTCCTTATACCCTTCAGCTATCGCGTGCCTTATTGCCGCTAAGGTAACGGTATCGTCCTTTTCGACGGGCAGATCAAGGCGCGGTATATTGTCAGGCAGAGAGCCGTTATACGAATCAAAATCGCCCACAAGAAGATCCGGCGTTATGCCGCAGGCGGCCGCATGCTCATAGCCCTTGTCGCAGGCTATTATATAATCGGCGTTTTCAATACCGTTTATCGGGGAAAATTCTCCGCCCGAAATTATCGCACAGCTTTTATTTTTCTTCATTGCCTGCGTCTTCCGGCTCCTTTTCGGGTTCCTCGTCCTTTACGCCTGCGTCGCTTACAACCGCGTTGTCAAAATCGCCGCTGAACATAACGTCCTCGTCGTCTTCATCGGGGATACCGTTTTTGCCGAAAAGCTTTACTATAAGCAAAACTATAAGAACAACAGCCGCAATAAACGCTGCCGCCATACCTATTACTACCGTTTTCGCATTGGCGGAAAGCGAAGAAAAGCGCGATAAAAATCCTGTTTTTTCGGGCTGTTTTTCGTCCGCCTTAACAAGTCTGAACTCCGGGCAGCGCTGCAAAACGTTTTCGGCGCTGTCGTAACGGTATGTATCGAACTTGCCGTTATAAAAGCAGTAAACATAATAAAAATCCGTGTATTCGGAGTCGGTCGCGGCATAAGCGGTAACGTCGAATTCGCCTATTTTTACCTCGGTTTCGTAATAACCGTCGGGCGCGGTATATCCATCCGGTATATCCGCAAATATATATGTCTTATCGCCGAAGGCGGCATATTTCAGCTTTTCAAACTTATTCCCCTTTTCGGAAATTGTGTAAAGTATGCAGCTCTCGGAATCGGCGCTTTTAAGGAAATATACGGTATAATTTCCGCTTTTATCCCTTGCAACCGCAACCTGAGTGCCGTTATATTCGGTAGTATCAGCCGAAAAGCCCGTAGGCAGCGTAATATCCGAAATATCGGTAAGCACGGTATACGTCACACCGTCTATTACCGCCTCGTTAAGCGCCCTTTCGGGCTCGGAGGAGGATTCGTCCTCGCCCTCTTCCGCGCGCGTAATGGTAATACTATACTCCTTTTGCTTGCCGCTTGGTGCCGTTACAACAACGGATCTTGTATTTTTGCCTACCGCAAGCGCGTTTTTGCCCAATATTTCAACCTTTGCGCCCGCGTCCGCCGCCGCGGCAAAAACCTTACATTCGGTAACGTTGTTGGCAACCGATACGTTATATTTGGTTCTGCTTGCCGCAAAGCTCGGCTCAAGCTTGCCTACGCTTAACGATAATGATTTAAGATTGGCATTGTCAGACTTTGCGGCGTCCGTAACAGTAAGCGCTGCCGAAGCGCCGAACGGCAGGTCGTTATCAACGCCGTATGCCGTACCCGATACCGATATCGTAGCCGAGCCTGCGGCTATGCCCGAAAATGTAAAGGTATATGTTTCTTTATCCTTTCCGCCGGGTGCGGGGCTTGCCTTTACTATTCCCGCTCCTGCGTTAACCGTGGTATTAGAGCTTTCATATTTTAAAACGTCGGGATTATAGCTTAAATCAAATGTTGCGTTATACATAGCCTCGCCGCCGTTTACCGTAACGCTTACGGTAACCTTTTGCCCTACCGAAGGCTTTTGATTGCTGAATGCAATTGTTGCGCTTGCGGCTGCCGAAACGTTAACCGCCCATATACCGAGCAAAAGTACTGCCGCACAGAAAAAGGCGGTAATTTTTTTAAAATTTTCAAACATATATTTCTCTCCCGTTTTTTAAGTAAGGTTTCTTATACCGAGTATATGCAGCTGAACGTTCGCGGCGTCCCTGCCGTTAACTACGCCGTCGCCGTTTGTATCGGCGGCGGTAAAGGCGCTGCCGCTTAGGTTTCTTATGCCGAGTATATGCAGCTGAATATTTGCCGCGTCTCTTCCGTTAACCACACCGTCGCCGTTTGTGTCTCCCCTTGCATTGCCGGAGGGTGTGGGATCCGGCGTGGGTACAGGAGACGAACCGTTTGAATTTATGTAAACGGTGCAGGCTCTGTCTGCCTTAACGCTTATTCTGTAATCGGTAGTATATCCGCTTTGCCCCCGTACGGTAAGCACAATATCGGTTACTCCGGCATTAAGCGCAAATGAGCTTGCGCTTACATAAGCAGCCCCTGCTGGCACCGTAACCTTTATCGAGGTATCGCCCGAAACGGCAAGCGTATAGTTATATTTAAACCTGTTAAACGAGTCTGAAAGACCGTAGACCTCAATACTGTCAAAATAATAGTTGTTTAAATTGCCGTTTTCGGCGGGCTTTGCCGCCGCGGTATCACCCATACCGTTATAAACGGGAATAACAAAGCTTAAGCTGCCGTTTCTATCTGATGAGTATGTCTTTGCAAGCCCTTTGCCTTTGTTCGCCGCGTCATAAACCGCAGTGGCATATTGATGATTTATTAAACTTGGATTTTTAATATTATAATCCATATAATAAAAGGTGTTTTGACCTACCGAAATATAATTTCTGGCATAAAATTTTGCTCCGCCTATTATAGAAGCACTGCGCGAATTCCATCCATGGGCTCTTGCATAATTCAACCCGTTTTTAACTTTGTCACCCGAAGTATCGCTGCTGGCTGCCACATTGAAATAATTGTAATACCCTTCGTATCCGGCATATGTACCGGAAATTAACGGCGAAGTACCCTTAGTGCCCTGCTCCTGAATAATTTTTGCCGCTATAACATACGGACTCACGCCCGACTGCTGCGCCGCGTCCATGATAATATTTATATATTCGTCTGTATCCAAAAATGTGTTTTTTACTATATTTCTTACTCCGTCGGCATTCTGGGCGGAACCGTCATACCCCTGAAGCATAAAGGTATATATATAGCTGCCGTCAAGGAAGTTGCGCGGATCCATATAATATTTTACAAGCTCGCGAGAGGCTATGTAATAACTTGTATCACGCAATACCCACTTGTTTTGAGAATATTCATATGCGCCGAAGCCCATTGAAAGCCACGATTTGGCAGTAGTGTAATGTACCGTTTTGTAAGTTATGGGCGTTGCATTAAGCCGTGGAGCCTCAAGCTCCACCGCTTCATCAAGCGTTAAATTTATTTTATCCGCATAAAACTTCCAGTTGGGGTAAACCGCGTGCAGATCCCTTAAATAAGGCTTATAGCTTTCGGGAAAGGCGTTAAGCTGCTCTTCAAACGTTGCGTCTTCCGTTTGCTCTATTATCTTAATAAAATCGCCGCGGATATAGCCTGTAATTCCGTTATAGGTTATATTATACCATATATAACCGTCGACACCGGTCTTTTGACCGTTAACCGTAACGTACACCTTTTCATAAAGCGGCGTTTTTCCGAGCGATTTACTTTTAGTTGTTGCGTCCTCGCGTATATTAACGTCGGTTGCGTCAACATAGCCCCTTTGCGCGGCATAGGTTCTTAACACCCACGCGGTACTGCAAAAGGCCGCAGAAATCAATATTGAAAATGAAAGAAAAAGGCAGAAGGCTCTGCGTATTCCGGTCATTTTATACGTCTCCTTAGATATAAGCAATTATTATACAATTATATATTTTTCTCTTCTTTTTGTCAACCTTTTGCACGAAAAAACGCCTTTTTTCGACAAAAAACGACAGGTTTTTACCTTAAGCCTGCCGTTTTTAAGTTAATTTTCGTTATTAAGCCTGTAAGAAAGGGTCATAAGGCTGTCCCCGAAATGCACGTTTTCAACCTTTATATCAGGGAAATTTAACGACAAATCGTAGTGACTGAAATTCCAAACGCCCTTTATTCCGAGATCGACCAGCTGCTTTGCAAGCGCCATCGCCGATTTTTTAGGTATGCAGAGTATAGCTACCGTGGGCAGATTTTCGCGGCAAAACTCGTCAAGCGTTGAAATGCTCCTTACCGGAATGTTTTTAATAACCTGACCCACAAGCGACTCCTTAATGTCGAACAGTCCTGTAAGCCGAAATCCCATAGACTCAAAATTTATATGCTGCGTTACCGCCCTGCCTAAGTTGCCCGTACCTATAAGTATGGTGCTTTTAAGCTTATCCAAACCTAAAATATGCCCGATCTCTTCCCTTAAAATATCCACGTTATAGCCGTATCCCTGCTGCCCGAAGCCGCCGAAGCAGTTTAAGTCCTGCCTTATCTGGCTTGCGGTAAGCCCCATACGCTCCGAAAGCTCTCTTGACGATATTCTCGATACCCCGAAAGCCTTAAGCTCGCCCAAAAAGCGGTAATACCGCGGCAGGCGTTTTATAACGGAATTAGACACCGTGTTATTGCCCATAAACCGATGTATCCTTTCAAATTTGCTATAATATAATAATAGTTTATCGCCAAAAAAAAGTCAAGAAAATTAAACGCGTATAATATGCATAAAAAATGCTTGACCTTGCCGATAATATGTGATATAATGGCATTACCTCTGAAGGGTTCTTTTTTTTTGCAAAAGAACCGGTTGGAAGTAAAGCGGCCGTATGGTGCTTTCCGTCAGCGTATGCCGGCGGTACGGCGTTTTACCCTACCGAGGGAGGCGTTTACTTTTACGGCGTCGGTTATACGGCGTTTTCGGGTAAAAGCAAAAAATATTTCCGTAAAGCGGGAGGTGCCGTTATGAGAGTTAAAATCACACTTGCTTGCACAGAATGCAAGCAACGCAATTACAACACAATGAAAAACAAGAAAAACGATCCTGATAGGCTTGAAATGAACAAGTATTGTAGGTTCTGTAAAAAGCACACCCTACACAAAGAAACAAAGTAGGAGGGACGTGCGAATGAAAACTCTAAACAGAATTTTTCAGATTCTCGCAATCGTCTTCTCGGTAGGCTCGCTTGTTCTGTTCTTTACGCGCTTTGTTAATATAACAAGCGGTGCAAACGAAGTAGGCCTTGTGGGCGCTCAGCTTGGCTTCGGCAGCAAAATCACCGTTGCAGGTACCGAATATCATATGTCAAAATCGTCCGATATTCTTTTCTGCTTTTTGCTTACGGTGTTGGCGTCGGTTTTCAGCGTGCTTTCCTTTAAGTCGAAAAGGCTTCGCTATTTTGCGCCGGCGGTTGGCATAATAGACGCTGTTTATATGCTTGTAATCGCCTTAAGCGGCGCGTGGAAATTTGTGGATAAACGTCCCTTGCCGGATGTAACCGCAATGAGGTACACACCCTTTGTTCTTATCACCGCAATCGCGCTGTTTGTATTCACAGCCTGCGCGGTGGCCTATCTCCTTATAGACGACTATATTGAGGTAAAGGAATCGAGCGGTTCTAAGCTTACCATTCTTAAGCGTATAGCCCGTTTCTTCCGCGATTATAAGAGCGAGGTTAAAAAAATAGTATGGCCGGGCTGGAAGGACGTTCTTAAGAACACTCTTATCGTTCTTATAATGTGCGTTCTTGTAGGCGCGTTTATTTGGCTTGTTGACTTCGGTCTCGGTCGCTTGCTTGAACTCATTTTGGGCGCGTAAGCACCGGAGGTAAGTTTATGTCTGAAACACAAGAAGCTAAATGGTACGTTGTTCATACCTATTCGGGGTATGAAAACAAGGTAGCAAGCGATCTTGCAACCATGGTGGAAAGCCGCGGTATGCAGGATCTTATACAGGATATTAAAATCCCCACCGAAACCGTAACCGAGATAAACGAGGATAAAAAGCGCGAGGTTGAGCGCAAGATATTCCCCGGATATGTTCTTATAAAGATGATCGTTACCGACGACAGCTGGTACGTAGTAAGAAATATCCGCGGCTGCACGGGATTTGTGGGTCCGGCTTCAAAGCCGGTTCCGTTAACCGAAGAGGAAGTTGTCGCGTTAGGCGTTGAAAAGCACAGCGTTGAGGTCGGCTATTCCGAGGGAGATCGCGTTAAAATTATCAGCGGCCCGCTTGAGGGCTATACCGGCGTTGTTAAGTCGGTTGATACCGCCGATAATAACGTATGCGTAATTCTCTCAATGTTTGGCAGAGAAACTCCGGTTGAGTTTGAGCTTGACCAGATTTCAGCCGACGATTAGTTCAGTAATACGCAGAAATGCATATTACCGTCCGTATATCGGGCGGGTTTTACCCCGGCACGGGTTAAGTGCCACGGTGGGAGGGACGGAATATGACCGTTCCGCCACGTGCCGAAAGGCGCGGTTACCACGAATAATGGAGGTGCAAATAAATGGCTCAGAAAATTACAGGTTACATTAAGCTGCAGATCCCTGCAGGTAAGGCTACACCGGCTCCGCCGGTAGGTCCTGCTCTCGGTCAGCACGGCGTCAACATTATGGCGTTTACTAAGGAGTTTAACGAAAGAACAAAGAACGATGCCGGTCTTATAATTCCGGTTATTATCACCGTATATGCGGATCGTTCCTTCAGCTTTGTTACAAAAACTCCGCCGGCAGCCGTTCTTATAAAGAAGGCTTGCGGCATTGAAAGTGCTTCCGGCACACCTAACAAAACCAAGGTTGCCAAGATCACCAAAGAGCAAGTGAAGAAGATCGCAGAAACAAAGATGCCCGACCTTAACGCAGCAAGCATTGAAACAGCTATGAGTATGATAGCCGGTACAGCTCGCAGCATGGGCGTAGAAGTAGTCGATTAATTCTCTCTTGTGGGAGGAAAATTCCGATTTAACCACTTATTGGGAGGTAAACAATGAAACACGGAAAAAAATATGTAGAAGGCGCAAAGCTTATCGAAGCCGGCAAATTCTACGATGTAAACGAGGCTGTTGAAATAGCCGTTAAAACCGGTACTGCCAAGTTCGACGAAACAGTTGAAATTCACGTTCGTTTGGGCGTTGACTCTCGCCATGCCGATCAGCAGGTAAGAGGCGCCGTAGTTCTTCCGAACGGAACCGGCAAAACCGTAAGAGCTCTTGTTTTTGCAAAGGGCGATAAAGCAGACGCAGCTAAGGCTGCAGGTGCCGATTATGTAGGCGCCGAAGAGCTTGTTGCTAAAATTCAGAACGAAAACTGGCTTGATTTTGACGTTGTAATCGCAACACCCGATATGATGGGCGTTGTAGGACGTCTCGGTAAGGTTTTAGGTCCGCGCGGTCTTATGCCTACGCCTAAGGCCGGCACGGTTACTCCGGATGTTGCCAAGGCTGTTACCGAGGCAAAGGCCGGTAAGATCGAATACCGTCTTGACAAGACAAATATAATCCACTGCCCCATCGGCAAGGTATCTTTCGGGGCTGAAAAGCTTCAGGAAAACCTTGACGCTCTTATGGGCGCTATTGTTAAGGCAAAGCCTGCCGCAACAAAGGGTCAGTATATTAAGTCTTGCGTTATAGCAACAACCATGGGCCCCGGAATTAAGCTTAACGTAGCTAAATTCGGCGCATAATTTATAAGCTTCAAGCGGTGCCGCGAACATACTCACGGCACCGCCGAAATTTAAAAAACTTTATATTTTTCAAAAAAACTGTTGCATTATCCGCCGTTATGGTGTATAATAATATTACAGTAAAAAACATTTAAATATCGCGGAGTGGAGCAGCTGGTAGCTCGTCGGGCTCATAACCCGAAGGTCGTTGGTTCAAGTCCAGCCTCCGCAACCAAATAAAGCATTCCGTAAGGAGTGCTTTTTCTTTATACAATTATACGACCGAAGCGATTATTCGCCCGCGGGTGAATAATCGCTCCCAACAACCAAATCAAGGTACGATAAATCCTTTATTTAAGCGGCTTTAGGCACATTTTTCGATGTGATCTCTTAATAGGGATTCCGTAAAGCACTACGGGAAAACCAAGGCGTCGAAAATTTATTTTTTACGGCTTTGCCGCCATTTTACAACAAATGCAATACAAGAGCAAATCAATTTGTACTTGATTATCCTTACGGTGTATGCGATAATTATATATACGCAAAAGCCTTTAAAGGAGCGAATGGTATGCGCAGAACAAAATTAAGCGGCAGCTTTTTTATTTGCCTGCTTATCAATATGCTTTTAAATTTTGAAGGTATTATTCCCGCAGCGGTTTTGCTTGCTTTGCACCTCGTGTTAAAGCTGTCGGTTTGGTGGGCGGCTGCCGCGCTTATAATCTGGCTTCTTTGGCTTATTGTATGGATGAAGATAATAGGCAGCGCGGGACAATGCGGCAATACAGCAGACCCGCCGAAAGAAAACAAAAACCCGTATTCTTCCAATCGGCAGCAAAAAAAACGATAAATCTTCGGCATTATTCCGAAGAATCGAAATATAATATATTATTAAAAAGGGGATATTATTATGGGACTTATTAAAGCAGGAATAGGCGCTTTAGGCGGTACGCTGGCAGATCAGTGGAAGGAATTTTTCTACTGCGAAGCAATGCCTAAGGAGGTGCTTGTTACCAAGGGGCAAAAGCGCGTAAGCGGCCGTTCCTCCAACACTAAGGCAAGCGACAATATTATCTCAAACGGCTCCGGCATTGCCGTGGCAGACGGTCAGTGTATGATAATCGTAGAGCAGGGCAAGGTTGTAGAGGTTTGTGCCGAGCCGGGCGAATTTACATACGATACCTCAACCGAGCCTTCAATTTTTTCGGGAAGCTTAGGCGAGGGCATTAAACAAACCTTTAAAACAATAGGCAAGCGTTTTACCTACGGCGGCGATACCGGTAAGGATCAGCGCGTGTACTACTTCAACACAAAAGAGCTTATAGACAACAAATTCGGCACGCCGAACCCGATTCCGTTCCGCGTGGTAGACAGCAAAATCGGCTTAGACGTAGACGTTTCGGTGCGCTGTTCGGGCGTGTATTCCTACAAAATTGCCGACCCGCTGCTTTTTTACACCAACGTATGCGGCAATGTTGAAAAGGAATATACCCGCGACGAATTGGACGGTCAGCTGAAAACCGAATTTATAAGCGCCTTGCAGCCGGCGTTCGGCAAGCTTTCGGATATGGAAATGCGCCCTAATCAGATAGTAAGCCACAATACCGAACTTGAAAATGCTATGAACACGGCGCTTTCCGCTAAATGGGGCGAATTGCGCGGACTTGCGGTGGTAAGCATTGCGTTAGGCTCTGTTACCCTGCCCGAAGAAGACGCCGAGATGATAAAACAGGCTCAGCGCACCGCCATTATGCGCGACCCGACCATGGCGGCAGCTACGCTTGTCGGCGCACAGGCGGACGCTATGAAGGCGGCGGCTTCAAACGAGGCGGGCGCTATGACCGGCTTTATGGGTATGGGAATGGCAATGAACACAGGCGGCGGTGTGAACGCGCAGAATTTGTTTGCTATAGGTCAGCAACAACAGGCTCAGTCTAAACAAACCGCGCCCGCTGCAAACAGTTGGAAATGCAAGTGCGGAACAATCGCCGCAGGTAATTTCTGCCCCGAATGCGGCTCGCCTAAGCCTGCCGCCGAAGAGGGCTGGACCTGCTCCTGCGGCGCGGTAAACAAGGGAAAATTCTGCCAAAACTGCGGCGCAAAGAAACCTTCGGGCGTGCCGCAATACCGCTGCGATAAATGCGGCTGGGAGCCTGAAGACCCTAAAAATCCGCCTAAATTCTGCCCTGAATGCGGCGACCCGTTTGACGGCGGCGATATTATTTAACGGGGGAAAAGAATATGCAAACCTTACAGGAGTATAAATGCCCCTGCTGCGGCGGCGCAATTGCGTTTGACAGCACCCTGCAGAAAATGAAGTGCCCCTACTGCGACACCGAATTTGATATTGAAACGCTGGCAAGCTATGACGACGGCTTAAACGGCGAACAGGATAATATGGAATGGGAAACCTCTGCCGGCGGCGAGTGGCAGAACGGCGAAACGGACGGACTGCGCTCCTATGTGTGCAAATCCTGCGGCGGCGAAATAATAGGCGACGAAAACACAGCGGCAACCGCCTGCCCGTTTTGCGGCAACCCCGTTGTTATGACGGGGCAGCTTTCCGGCGCGCTTAAGCCCGATATCGTAATACCCTTTAAATTAGATAAAAAAGCCGCCAAGGCGGGGCTTCAAAAGCACCTTACGGGCAAGCGGCTGCTGCCTAAAATTTTCAAGGACCAAAACCATATAGACGAAATTAAGGGCGTTTATGTTCCGTTTTGGCTTTTTGATACCGAGGCGGACGCTCAGGTGCGTTACAGGGCTACAAAGGTACGCAGCTGGAGCGACAGCGATTATGATTACACCGAAACAAGCCACTTTCTTGTGCGCCGCGGCGGCAGCGTTGCATTTGAACACGTGCCGGTGGACGGCTCTTCTAAAATGGCGGACGATTTAATGGAATCAATAGAGCCGTATGATTTTTCCGACGCAGTGGATTTCAGGACGGCGTATTTGGCAGGCTATTTGGCAGATAAATACGACGTTACCGCCGAGCAGAGCATCGAGCGCGCAAACGAGCGCGTGAAAAGGTCTACCGAAGAAGCATTTGCCTCAACCGTTAAAGGCTATGCCACGGTTACAACCGAAAGCAGCAGTATTAAGCTGCACGGCGGCAAGGCAAAATACGCCCTTTACCCCGTATGGATCTTAAACACCACCTGGAACGGCAATAAATACACCTTTGCCATGAACGGGCAAACCGGCAAATTTGCCGGCGATCTTCCCGTGGATAAGGCGGCGGCAAGAAAATGGACGCTCGGTTTAACGGCGGCATTAAGCGCCGCGGCATACGCCGTTATATGGCTGCTGCACATAGCAGGAATAATTTAAGGGGGCGGAAATTGTGAAAAAAAGAATTACCGCAATCATATTTTCCGTTCTTTTATGCTTTTCTGCCGCAATCCCGTCATTTGCGGCGGAAAAAAGCGCAAGACTTAACGACGCCGCAAATCTGCTTTCCGAAAGTGAAAAAGCAGACCTGCTTTATAAGCTGGACGAAATAAGCGAGCGGCAGCAATTGGATATAACGGTTGCAACCGTGGATAACCTCGGCAGTTATAATACCGCAAGCGCCTATGCCGACGATATTTACGACAATTCGGGCTACGGCTTCGGCTCCGAAAGGGACGGCATTTTACTGCTTATATCGTTAAGCGACCGCGATTGGGCAATATCCACCTGCGGCTATGCCATCACCGTATTTACAGACGCCGGAGCAGACTATATAGGTGAGAAAATAACACCCGCTTTATCTGACGGCGATTACGCCGCCGCTTTCAGCAAATACGCGGAGCTTTGCGATGAATTTATAACCCAGGCAAAAAATGAAAAGCCCTATGACATAGAAAATATGCCGCGCGAACCGCTTTCGCTTATATGGATACCCGTTTCGGTTATTATAGGCTTTATAATAGCCTTAATTGCGGTGGGAGTTATGAAAAGCAAGCTTAAAACCGTGCGTTTTAAAACTACGGCAAACAGCTACCTTAAAAAGGGCAGTCTTAATATTACCGACAGCAGCGATCTGTTCCTTTACCGTGCCGTAAACCGCACGGCAAAACCTAAGGATAACGAGGGTTCGGGCGGCAGCTCCACCCATACCTCGTCCTCAGGCACAACCCACGGCGGCGGCAGCGGAAAGTTTTAACGCCGGTGCTTGCCGATCCTGCGCTTTGCGCCCGATAAATGCCGAAAGTACCTGTACTTTCGGCGCAAATTTAAGCTGAAATTTAAAAACTGCCTGTCAGGCGGTTTTTTTCTGCTTATAACTTTTTGAAAGGGGAAACGGATTGCCGCAGTCGCTTTGCGTCTCGCCTGCCGGTTTTTTCGACATGTCCATACTGCCCGACCGGCGGTTTTTTTCAATGCCTTTATTTTATTTCGGATAATATTCCGTAATGATCGGACGGATAATTCCCGTTAACCGTATCCCTTATTATATACGACTTAACAGGCTTAACGTTGCCCGCAGCAAAGCAATAATCTATATGGTGACCTACCTTTATTTTTCCGTAATTATGGTATGTGGTTCCGAAGTCGCCCGCGGTTGTGGCATTAACATCGGTAAAATACTTTACAAGTCTTTTGTAAGCCGGAGCTTCGGGCGTTGCATTGAAATCTCCGGTAACAACCGTATAATCGCCCGCCATATTTTGAACGGTTTTTATAAGCAGATCCGAGCTTTTTAATTGGCAGTCGTTTCCGAAGCCGTAATGCGTGTTCAAAAAATTAAAAATTTTTCTGTTTTCTCTGTCAAATAGCCTTGCCCAAATACAAATACGCTTATATTTCAGCTCATCCCACCCGTCAGACTGAATATGCGGGGTTTCCGAAAGCCAAAAATAACCCTTATCTATACAGGAAAAGCGTTCTTTATTCCATAAGATCGGTGCTGATTCCAAATGATCGGTATCACGGTAACGGTTAAACATCTCGTACTTTTCACCGTAATCCCTTTTAATAAATTCATACCATTCCGGTGTTGATTCCTGAAATCCTATAAGCCCGGCGTCGTATTTATCAAGAACCGTTTTAAGTCTTTCCGCCCGTTCCTTTACAGAATTTCCGTTTGGATCGCCTACACATCTTATATTAAAGGATACTATTTTCATTTACCGTATCTCCTAAAGAAAAATCTCCTCTTCCACCCTTGCGCAAAGGTAATGGTATACGGGCAGGTGCAGCTCCTGCACCTTAAAGGTATCGGTTTCAGGCACGCATATGCATATATCGCATATACTTTTAAGTTTTCCACCCGTTTTGCCTGTAAGTCCTATTGTTTTAATACCCAGTGCCTTAGCGGTAAGCGCCGCGGCAACTACATTTTTTGAATTACCCGATGTGCTTATGCAGAGTAATATATCGTCCTTTTTTCCAAGCCCCATTAAGCATTGTGCGAAAACAAGTTCCGGTTCAACATCGTTGCAAAACGCAGTATTGAGCGCCGTAAACGAGGGCAGAGCTATTGCAGGCACCGCCCTTTGCAAAAGTGAAAGATACTTTTCCTCTATTTCGGGGCAGTTTGCTTTCATTTTCGCCTTTTGTTCTTCGGTTAGCGGTCTTTTGCTTAAAAAGCCCTTCATAAGCTCGCCTGCTATATGCTCGCAGTCGGCACAGCTTCCGCCGTTGCCGCATATAAGCAGCTTGTTGTCGTTTTTAAAGGCTGTTATAAGCGCCTTTTCGGCTTTCACAATATCTTCCCTTGTTCTTTCAAGACAGGGGTATCTTTTTAATAATTCATTTAACATATTTATCACCTATAATAGCGCTGCGGATACTGCGGCATAGTCGCCTATTCTCTCGCCTAAAGCGGCAGGTACTATCTTACAACACTTAAGAGACTGCGGCAGCGCCTCTTTGTTTATTACCCTTT
>UMHK01084564.1_pt1 | contig 100471 bp, 74 predicted proteins | sample 1965521 | NCBI WGS metagenome assembly UMHK01 (sample SAMEA4836097, study PRJEB28245) | human gut metagenome | biome: gut microbiome; material: fecal sample | place: Denmark | collected 2008
GTGTTAAATATTGAGTGAAGAATCATTCAACATTCAACACTTCTAAAGACTTTCGAGGAAAGCCTTGGTAACATTGAAAGAGCCTTCAGCCATTTTAGCCCAGAAGTCGAAATACTGCTGTGCCTTGGTATCTTTCAGCGGTACATCGCTGATGATGCGGAAGGAGATGAAAGGCGTCTTGTAGATGTGGCAGGTCTGGGCGATAGAGCTGCTCTCCATATCCACCGCCATCGCCTGAGGGAAGTGTTCCAGGATAGAGCGCATCTTCTCCTTGCTGTCTACAAACCATTCGCCGCTCACAATCTGTCCGGCGTGGATCTTCGGGTGCCTATTGCCCGGCAGGTTGTTGATGGCGAGTGCCTTCTCCACATATTCTTTAGGTGTTTTGAAGGAAGCAGGCATGCCCAGAATCTGTCCGAATTCGCATTCCTCGCCGCAGTAGGCATCGTGGTAAACGCAGTTGGTAGCCACTACCACCTCAGTCACGTTGAGGTTGATATCAGCGCCTCCAGCCACGCCAGAAGAGATAACAAGGTCTGGGTGATAGTTGTCAATCATTTCCACGGCTCCGATGGTACTGTTCACCTTACCGATGCCGCATTGTTGCATCACCACCTCGTTATTGCCTATCTTTCCGATAACGAAGTCTTTATAATTTTTTCTCTCAACCTGCGATTCGGTCAATAATGTTTTGAGTTGCGCGAACTCCTTGTCCATCGCAACGATAATTCCTATTTTCATCTTGTATACTAACTTTTGGGTGCAAAGTTACTAAAAATATTGCAGAGAGTAGCAAAGTTTAAGGAGTTTTTAAGGAAAAAGGCTTTTAAAGGTAAAAAAGTAAAAAAAGCCCCCGATGCGTGATGCACCGGGGGCTTCGGCCGGTTACCGAAGTAGCATACCACTTCTTCTTCTTACCTGCGTTTTCACCAGTCTGAGGTGTGCGCTGTACTTTACGATATTTCAATGTTCCTTTCTGTTCCATAATCTTTAGTTTTAATGTTGAATGTTGAATGTTGAATGTTGACTTGGTGGGGTGCACAAGCCTTCTTGAATCACAGTGCAAAGATACTGCAATTTCCCGATACCACCTAATTTCAGCGTGTGATAAAGCGCGATTTTCAGCACGCTTTCAATCCGAAAACTGTTAAACAATCTAACTCGCCGTTTTACGCCCCGCAACTCATACTTTTTCAGAAGAGAAAACATAGAGTTAAAGAGAAGAAAACACAGCACCTTATTCAGTATTCAGTTATTCAGTTTTTTTTTAAGGGGTTACTTTTCCCCCCCCCCCTAAAAAGTAAAGTTTATATACTATCTGTATATCTATATATATAATATATATAATATAATATAATAATAAAAATACATTACAAAATAACCAATCCCTTTCTTCCGGGTTTTCAAACCCTTTATCCATGTAAGGGGTTAAAAAAAAACTGAATAACTGAATACTGAATACGGATGGTCTTACCCATGCCCCCTGTTTTAGGGTGCATGGGTAGTTTTTTTTAAAAGGAGAACCGCGGTTCTGTGCCCAACAGATGCTCTATGTTAACGAGAGCGGTTTCTATGCTTTGGCTCTCGGCTCTAAGCTTTCTACTGCCGTGAAGTTCAAGAACTGGGTTACTGCCGAGGTTTCCTAGAAGTTAACTCCAAAATTGAGCTGGAGGGCTCCATTGCGCGATTTGTCGAAACTGTCGTGGCAGATGTTGGCAAGACCGATGTCGTAGGTGAGATCGGCATAGAACATGTCGTAGCCGATGCCGCAGCCGATGCGGATACCACCATCAAGGCGGCGGAAGTTTGCATCCTTGAATGAACTCTCTGCTTCACGCTCGGCAAAGTTCTTGATCTTGCCTCCTACACCAACGGCAAAATAGCCGCCTACCTGAGGCTGGATGGAGAAGTGGTCGTCTACTTCGTACTTGTACTTCAGTACGGCTGGAATCTCAAGATAATTGAGGTCGTAGGTCATCTTCTTGCCTTCAGGAAGATCCTTCTTGCCACCTTTCTCTATATATGAAAGTCCGGTCTCGAGATAGAGTGGGGCGCTGTCGGTCAATGGGATGCCGGCTACTACGCCCACATTCAGGCCGGTCTGCCAGTCGCCACCATCCAGACGGGAATCGTCGGAATTGACAAAGGTGAAGGCAGGACCGATGCGGAATCCGTAATACGGACTGCCGTAGTTGTGGTTGTAACGGTAGTCGAGACGGTCTGTCCTGCTGTTGTAATATCTGCTGTCACGATAATTCTGTGCTGCTGCCGGCATCAGAGCCAGGAGCAATGCCATCATGATGAATGCTAATCTTTTCATAATTCTTATTCTTTTATTCATAAATATATACAGTTTGAAGAAACTTGTTTTACGGTGCAAAGGTAGGGATAAAAACCGAAACGGCAGCGAGTGTTTCCCTAAATGATAGAGGGGAACCCCTATTTCTGACCTAATACAACTTTCTCAACAAAAAAAATATAAATTTTTGCTATATTTTTTTGTTTTGTCTCCAATTTGTGCTATCTTTGCCTTCAAATTATAAACGTTTATATAGAAATATGAAATTTTTGAAGAAGTATCTACTGGATATTCTGGTAGTTATTGCATTTGCAATCATCTCCTTCGTCTACTTTATGCCTGCCGATATGGACGGACGAATCCTCTTCCGACATGATGCAGCGGCAGGAAAGGGACTGGGACATGAAAAGGAACTCTTCCAGCAGCAGACGGGAGAGACTACACGATGGACGAACTCGGTGTTTGGCGGTATGCCTACCTATCAGATGTCGCCTTCGTATGACAGTAATCAGGTGCTCAGCCAGATTGTGAAGGCATATCATCTGTGGTTGCCAGACTATGTTTGGTATGTCTTTGTATACCTCCTGGGCTTCTATATCATGCTGCGTGCCTTCAACTTCAGACAGTCGCTGGCGGCGCTGGGAAGTATCATCTGGGCATTCTCGTCCTACTTTTTCATCATCATTGCTGCCGGACATATCTGGAAGGTATGGGCGCTGGCTTATCTGCCTCCGATGATTGCGGGCGTGGTGCTTGCCTATCGGGGCAAGTATCTCAAGGGACTGCTCCTTACTGCCATCTTCTCGGCTTTCGAGGTGCAGGCTAACCACGTGCAGATGACTTATTACTACCTCTTTATCATCCTCTTCATGGTGATTGCCTTCCTGGTAGATGCCATCAAGAAAGGTGAACTCGCACGCTTCGGAAAGGCTACGGCGGTATGCGTGGTGGGTGCCCTCATCGGTATTTCGCTCAACCTCTCGAACCTTTATCATACCTGGCAGTACGGTCAGGAAACCATGCGAGGAAAGAGTGAACTCGTAAAGAAAAATGCGGCTAACCAGACCAGCAGCGGTCTGGATAGAGACTATATCACACAGTGGAGCTACGGTATCGACGAAACCTGGACGCTGATGATTCCGGATGCCAAGGGCGGTGCCTCCGTGCCGCTGGCACAGAACCAGCAGGCGATGGAGAAGGCTGATCCTAACTTCGTGCAGATTTACCAGCAGCTGGGACAGTACTGGGGCAACCAGCCGGGAACGAGCGGACCGGTATATGTAGGTGCCTTCGTCTGCATGCTCTTTATCCTGGGTCTGTTTATCGTGAAGGGTCCGATGAAGTGGGCGCTGCTTGCTGCCACCATCCTGAGCATCCTGCTCGCTTGGGGTAGAAACTTCATGCCGTTTACCAATTTCTTCCTCGATTATGTGCCGATGTATGCCAAGTTCCGTACGGTGGCATCTATCCTGGTCATCGCAGAATTCACCATCCCGCTCCTGGCAATGATGGCGCTGAAGAAGATTGTGGATGAGCCGGAGATTCTGACAGAGAAGATAAAATATGTATATGCCAGTTTCGGTCTGACAGCAGGTTTCTGTCTGCTCTTCGCCATCATGCCGGGCGTATTCTTCCCAGATTTCGTATCGGTACAGGAGACTCAGGCGCTGCAGCAGTTGCCTCAGGAGTATATCTCTCCAATCATGAGCAATCTGACAGATATCCGCAAGGGCATCTTCACATCCGACTGCTGGCGTTCGTTCTGGATTATCCTCATCGGTTCGGCACTGCTGATGCTCTTCAAGATGAAGAAGCTGGGCAAGGAATATATGATTGCTGGTATCGCCGTGCTCTGTCTGGTGGATATGTGGATGGTGAACAAGCGCTATCTCTACGATGATATGTTCGTGGACAAGGCGCAGCGCGATACACCGCAGCAGATGACCGAGACCGACAAGATTATCTGCCGTGACAAGGCACTCGACTACCGTGTGCTGAATCTGGCATCGAATACATTCAATGAGAACGAGACCTCTTACTACCACAAGAGCATCGGCGGTTATCATCCAGCCAAGCTCCGTCGCTACCAGGAGATGATTGATGCACATATCGCTCCTGAGATGCAGAAGACGATGCAGGCGGTAGCTGCTGCGGGCGGCGATATGACCAAGGTGAACGGCGACAGTATCTATCCGGTTTTGAACATGCTGAATACCAAATACTTCATCATGCCGCTGCAGGGCGGACAAACCGTTCCGGTTCAGAATCCGTATGCCTACGGCAATGCATGGTTCGTAGACGAGGTGAAGTATGTGAACAATGCCAACGAGGAAATCGATGGCGTGGGCAAGGTGAACCTCCGACATGTGGCTGTGGCTGATGCCAAATTCAAGGAACAGCTGGCGCAGAGCGTGAAGCAGGATGATACTTCGGTGGTGAAGATGACGCAGTATAAGCCGAACAACCTGACTTACGAAGTGAAGTCGAGCAAGGGCGGCGTGATCGTATTCTCTGAGATTTACTATCCGGGCTGGACGGCTACGATTGATGGACAGCCGGCTGAGCTGGGCAGAGTGAACTATATTCTGCGTGCGCTGAACGTGAAGGCTGGTAACCACAAAGTGGTTCTTGATTTCCATCCTCAGTCGCTCAAGAATACCGAGACGGTGGCTTACATCGGTTATGGCGTTCTGGCTCTCCTTATTATAATAGGTGTAGTGGTTGAGGTGAGAAAACGCAAGAAGGCTTCTCCGGAAGTGAAAGAATAAAAAGGAGAAAGACTTATGCTGTTTCGCACAGAAATAGATATTCCGAAGGCCGACTTCGAGATAGGGGCGGCAGATCGGATGCTCTTTGTGGGCAGTTGCTTTGCCGATAATCTGGGTAGGCGGTTTGTGGAGAACCGCTTCCGGGCTACGGTGAATCCCTTCGGGGTGATGTATAATCCGGCAAGCATTCTCCATACGGTAGAGAAATGTTCCGAGGTCTGTCCCCGTGTGGCTGTCTTTACGCTGGGTACCAACCATGTGTATATCCTGAAGGAGACGGGCGAGATAGTGGACAACTGCCAGAAGCGCCCGCAGCGCCTCTTCGAAGAGCGGGAACTGAGCGTGGACGAATGTGCCGGCTATCTGCAGAAGGCTATCAATCTGCTGAAATCGCAGACCGAAGCATCCGGTAGCAGTGAAGGCACTCTGAAGGTAATCATCACGGTAAGCCCTATCCGCTATGCGAAATACGGCTATCACGGGAGTCAGCTTTCGAAGGCTACGCTCCTGCTGGCAGCCGATAAGCTGGTGAAGGAGAATCCCGGAGTGGTGAGCTATTTTCCGGCTTACGAGATTATGAACGATGAACTTCGTGACTACCGCTTCTACAAGGAAGACATGCTGCACCCGAGCGAACAGGCTGTGGAATATATCTGGGAGCGGTTCCGGGCAACTTACTTCGGCAAGGCAGCGGAGCAGTTTCTGGAAGACTGGAGGCCTATCCGCGAAGCACTCGGCCATAAGCCCTTCCATCCCGAGAGCGAGGAACACCAGAAGTTCATCGCCAGGACGGAAGAGAAGAAAAGACAATTTGAGGAGAGATATCATCTCTTATAAAATGGAGAAATATCATCTCTTATAAAATAAAGAATATTTAAATAACAAGACAATGACATATACTATTGAAAAGGTAACCACACTGATAGGTGCGCGTCGCTATGGAGACAATGATACCAACATCGGTTTTATCCTGACCGATAGTCGTTCACTTTGTTTCCCAGAGGAAACTCTGTTCTTTGCGCTCAAGTCGGAGCGTAATGATGGTCATAACTACATCCCTGAGTTGTATCGCAGAGGTGTGAAAAACTTTGTTGTAACGAATGTGCCTAAGGGCTATGCTTCTGATTATCCGGGAGCCAACTTCCTGAAGGTAGTAAACACGCTCGAGGCTCTCCAGCGTCTGGCTGAGCGCCACCGTGACGAGTTCAACATCCCTATCGTAGGCATCACGGGCTCAAACGGCAAGACCATGGTCAAGGAGTGGCTCTACCAGCTACTCTCGCCAAGCATGTTTGTTACCCGCAGTCCGCGCAGTTACAACTCTCAGATAGGTGTGCCATTGTCGGTATGGCTGATGAACGAGCAGACCCAGGTGGGCGTTTTCGAGGCAGGTATCAGTATGCCTGGCGAAATGCTTGCCCTGCGTGACATCATCCAGCCAACCATCGCCGTACTGACCAATCTGGGTGCTGCGCATCAGGAGAACTTCTCTTCCTTGGAGGAGAAATGCCGGGAGAAACTCATCCTCTTCCATGACGCAGAGACCGTAATCTATGATGGTGATGACGAGGTTATCAACAAGGTGATAGCCGAATATCCCGACTATAAAGGCGAGAAACTCTTCTGGTCGCTCAAGAATGCGGAGGCTCCTTTCTATGTAAAGAACATCGAGAAGCAGCAGAGCGTGAGCGTGATTACCTATATATATAAAGGTGAGGAAGACAGCTTCTCTATCCCGTTCATCGACGATGCATCTGTACAGAATGCCATCATCTCTGCTGTCGTGGCATCGAAACTCGGTCTTTCGGCTGAAGATATCGACAAGCGCATGACACAGCTCGAACCTGTGGCAATGAGACTGGAGGTGAAGGTAGGACAGCACGGATGTACGCTGATTAACGACAGCTACAACAGTGATATTAATTCGCTCGATATCGCCCTCGACTTCATGAACCGCCGTCCTGACCATCGCGGTCGTCGCCATACACTGATATTGAGCGACATCTACCAGAGCGGTCAGGCACCGGAGGCATTATATAAAGAGGTGAGCGATTTAGCCCGTAAACGTGGCGTGGTAAAGTTCATCGGTATCGGTCCTGAGCTCTGCAAGCAGCACGACGTGATTCAGATTTCAGAGAAGTTCTTCTTCCCGAATGTAGAGGAATTCATCGCCAGCGAGGTGTTTGCTTCCCTGCGCGATGAGGTGATTCTGCTGAAGGGCGCCCGTCAGTTTGGCTTCGACCAGCTCACCGAATTGCTGGTACAGAAGGTACATGAGACTACGCTGGAGGTGAATCTGAATGCCGTGGTAGCCAATCTGAACTACTACCGTGCGTTTATGAAGCCGGAAACCAAGCTGGTATGTATGATCAAGGCAGACGGCTACGGTGCAGGTGCCGTGGAGATAGCCAAGACCCTGCAGGATCATCGTGTGGACTATCTGGCTGTGGCTGTCGCCGATGAGGGCGTTACGCTGCGCAAGAACGGCATCACCAGCAACATCATGATCATGAATCCGGAGATGACCGCCTTCAAGACCATGTTCGATTACGACTTGGAGCCGGAGGTTTACTCTTTCCGTCTGCTCGATGCGCTCATCAAGGCAGCTGAGAAAGAGGGAGTAACCGGTTTCCCTGTCCATATCAAGCTGGATACCGGCATGCACCGCATGGGCTTCGACCCTGAGAACGATATGGAGGAACTCATCGGCAAGCTGAAGCACCAGAATGCCATCATCCCACGTTCTGTGTTCTCTCACTTCGTGGGCAGCGATGACGACAGTTTCGATGATTTCTCAGCTCATCAGTTTGAACTCTTCGACAAGGGCAGCAAGCAGTTGCAGGCAGCCTTCGACCATAAAATATTGCGCCATATCTGCAATTCGGCAGGTATCGAGCACTTCCCGGAGCGCCAGCTGGATATGTGCCGTCTGGGACTCGGACTCTACGGTATCAATTCGCGCAACAACAAGACCATCAACTGCGTGAGCACCCTGAAGACAACCATTCTGCAGATGCACAACGTGAAGGCAGGTGACAGTGTGGGCTACAGCCGCAAGACAATTCTCGACAGAGACAGCGTCATCGCAGCCATCCCTATCGGATATGCTGACGGACTGAACCGTCGTCTGGGCAACCGCCATGCCTACTGTCTGGTGAACGGTCAGAAGGCAGATTATGTGGGCAACATCTGTATGGATGTGGCGATGATAGACGTGACCGACATCGCTTGCAAGGAAGGAGATTCGGTAGAAATTTTCGGCGAGCATCTGCCTGTCCAGACACTGAGCGATATCCTCGAGACCATCCCTTACGAGGTGCTGACCACCATCAGCAACCGTGTGAAGAGAGTTTACTTCCAGGACTAGGAAGTGAAGAGGGAAGAACGAAGAGGGAAGAATGAAGACCGATTCGGTAAAAAATCATTTAAAAACGTATAAAAAATAGAGAAATCCTATCAGAAATGTTCTGATAGGATTTTTTTTTGCGTAAATTTTTCCATCAAAACGTATTGTAATTGAAGAAAAAAGTGTATCTTTGCACACAACAAATCATCTAAAGACAAAAAAGGGTGCTCCTTGTCGAGTATTTTCTAACAATTAAACAATTCAAAAAATTAAAATGGAACAAGTATTTAGCTATATTATCAGTCTCGGTGCGAGCGTGATGATGCCTATCATCTTCACGGTCATCGGTCTGTGTATTGGCATGAAATTCGGAAAGGCTCTGAAGTCGGGACTCTTCGTAGGCGTGGGTTTCGTAGGCTTGGGCGTGGTAACAGCATTGCTTACTACCAACTTCAACGACCCATTGAAGGCTATTTCAGACATCTACCACCTACAGTTAAATGTTTTTGACATGGGATGGCCTGCAGCTGCAGCTGTAGCTTACAATACAGCAGTGGGCGCATTGATTATCCCAATATGTCTGGGTGTCAACTTCCTGATGTTGATTACCAAGACAACACGTACCGTAAATATCGACCTCTGGAACTACTGGCACTTCGCCTTTATCGGTGCAGTGGCTTACTTCGTGATGGGCCAGAGTTTGCTTTGGGGCTATTTCGCAGCTATCGTCTGCTACATCAACACGCTGGTTTGTGCAGACCTGACAGCCGACAGATTCCAGAAATATTACGATTTGGATGGTATCTCTATTCCGCAGCCATTCTGCCAGAGTTTCATGCCATTCGCTATCGTTTTCAATAAACTCTTCGATATGATTCCGGGCTTCTCTAAGCTCGATATCGATGCAGAGGGACTGAAGAAGAAGTTTGGTGTGCTCGGTGAGCCACTGGTACTCGGTGTTATCGTAGGTGCCCTGATAGGTTGGGCAGCCCAGCTCGATATCAAGAAGATTCTCTTCCTGGGTGTAACGATGGGTGCTGTGATGGAGCTGATTCCTCGTATTACAGCCCTGTTTATCGACGGTTTGAAGCCTATCTCTGAGAAGACACAGGAGTTGGTGAAGACCAAGTTTAACGGCAAGAAGGTTCATATCGGTATGAGTCCTGCCCTGGTTATCGGTCATCCTACTACCCTGGTAGCATCTGTGATTCTGATTCCGGTTATCCTGGCTATCGCAGTCTTCCTGCCAGGCAACCAGTTCTTGCCTTTGGCATCGTTGGCAGGTATGTTCTACCTCTTCCCAATGATTCTGCCGTTTACAAGAGGTAATGTGGTGAAGACGCTTATCATCGGCCTGGTAACCCTCGTCATCGGTCTCTATTTCGTTACCGATATGGCACCAGACTTTACGCTGGCAGCCAACCAGGTTTATGCAGCAACAGGCGATAATGCCGCTCATATCCCTGACGGATTCTCTGGCGGTGCACTCGATTTCGCATCCTCTCTCTTCGGATGGGTTATCTATCGCGGTGTGAAGCTTTCATACGTAGGTATGGGTGTTCTCGCAGTCATCACAGTAGCCATGATGGTTATCAACCGTCAGCGCATCGTGAAGGAAGAGAGAAAGGTAAAAGGGTAAAAAGGTAAAAAAGTAAAAACAAGATAATTATGAAGAAATTAACATTAATATTAGCAGCAATGGTATTAACAGCAAGTCAGGCTTTTGGCCAGTGTGGAAAATGTGGTTATGAAGTGAAGGCAGAAAATGCCTACACTAACTACAACGTTCGTTATGCAAGCAATCCGATGGATGCAAAGCACTATACAACAGACCGCCTTCGCGGTGAATTCGCTATCGAGAAGGTGTTTGCTCCAAGCGAGGTAAACTGGACATACACCATGTTCGACCGCTTCCTCATCGGTGGTGCTGAGCCAACAACTGCTCCTCTGAAGCTGACTTCTATCGCTCCTCTCTATACAGACAAGCCAAACGATCAGAAGAATCTGCTCGACAACCGCGAGTTGGGTATCATCAACATCGGTGGCGAGGGTACTGTTACCGTTGACGGCAAGAAGTATACACTCGGTTTCCAGGAGGCTCTCTACGTAGGTCGTGGTGCCAAGAACATCGAAGTAAACAGTAAGGATGCAGCTAAGCCAGCTAAGTTCTATATGAACAGCGCTTGTGCTCATCAGACATATCCTACCAAGAAGGTTACCCTGAAGGATGCCAACAACATCAAGGCTGGTAGCCTAAAGGAGAGCAACGACCGCGTAATCCACCAGTTGATTATCGACGGTGTAGCCGGTGTTCGTACCTGCCAGTTGCAGATGGGTGTTACTGAGTTGAAGGAGGGTTCTGTATGGAACACCATGCCAGCCCATACTCACCTCCGCCGTATGGAGACTTACCTTTATTATAATGTACCAGAGGGTCAGAAGATTCTCCACGTAATGGGTGAGCCACAGGAGACACGTCCTATCTGGTTGAACAACGAGCAGGCTGTGATTGCTCCAGAGTGGTCTATCCACTGTGCAGCAGGTACCAGCAACTATACCTTTATCTGGGGTATGGCAGGTGAGAATCTTATCTACAACGATATGCAGGTAGTGAAGATTCCTACATTGGAATAATAAGATACATGATATGGCAACCTGGTTCATGATTAATATGAGCCAGGCTTTGCCGTCTAAATAGTAATCTAAAATAAAAATAAGTATAACGCTTAAAAACTTTTTGCAAAATGAGTCCTATTACAACAAGCAAAATGTCCAACTTCCGTTGGGTAATCTGTGCGCTGCTCTTCATCGCAACCACAGTCAATTACATGGACCGTCAGGTTCTCTCTTTAACATGGAAAGACTTTATTGCTCCAGAATTCCACTGGACAGATGATCATTATGGTACCATCACTGGTCTTTTCTCAATCTTCTATGCCATCGCCAACCTCTTCGCAGGTAAGTTCGTTGACTGGATGGGCACCAAGAAAGGTTATCTCATCGCTATCTTCGTATGGTCAACAGGTGCTGTGATGCACGCCGGTTGCGGTTGGGTAGCTATGCAGATGGAAGGTTATGATTCTATCGAGGCGCTCCGCATGGTACAGGCAGGTAGTGATGCAGCTGTAGCGATTGCTACAATCAGTGTATGGCTGTTCCTCTCTTGCCGCTTGATTCTTGCTGTGGGTGAGGCTGGTAACTTCCCTGCAGCCATCAAGGTAACAGCAGAGTATTTCCCTAAGAAAGACCGTGCTTTCTCTACCGCTATCTTCAACAGTGGTGCTTCAGTAGGCGCTTTGGCAGCTCCAGCTACCATTCCATTGTTGGCTCGCAGCATGGGTTGGGAGTGGGCTTTCATCATCATCGGTGTGCTCGGTTACGTATGGATGGGCCTCTGGGTATGGCTCTATGACAAACCTTCTAAGAGCAAGCATGTTAATAAGGCTGAGCTTACTTATATTGAGCAGGATGAGAATCTTGATAAGGTTGAGGCTGAGAAAGAGACAGAAACTGCCGCTGAGGAGAAAACTATCGGCTTCCTGAAGTGCTTCAGCTACCGTCAGACCTGGTCATTCATCGTAGGTAAGTTGATGACTGATGGTGTTTGGTGGTTCTTCCTCTTCTGGGCACCTGCTTACTTCTCTGACCAGTATGGTTATTCTTCAGATTCAGGTATGGGTATCGCCCTTATCTTCACACTCTATGCTATTGTAACCGTATTGAGTATTGGTGGTGGTTACTTGCCAACATACTTTGTAGACAAGAAGGGTATGAATCCATATATCGGTAGAATGCGTGCGATGTTGATTTTCGCTTGCTTCCCATTGCTCGGTCTGATTGCCCAGCCTATGGGTGAGTACAGTGCATGGTGGCCAGCTATCATCATCGGTTTGCTCGGTGCAGGTCATCAGGCATGGTCAGCTAACCTCTATTCAACCATCGGTGATATGTTCCCTAAGTCAACTGTAGCTACTATCACCGGTATTGGTGCGATGGCAGGTGGTATCGGTTCCTTCCTGATCAACAAGGGTTCCGGTATGCTCTTCACCTATGCAGATGGTCAGGGTTCAGCCTTCAGCTTCATGGGCTTCGATGGCAAGCCAGGTGCCTACATGATTGTATTCTGCATCTGTAGTGTAGCTTACCTCGTAGGTTGGTGCATCATGAAGGCATTGGTTCCTAAGTACAAGCCAATCGTTGTAGAATAATGAAAAGGTAAAAAAGTAAAAAGGTAAAAAAGTAAAAAGGTAAAAAAGCCTTAACCCTTTATACCCCCATTCCCTCGTAAATTTATATAGCCCCTGGTGTGTTATTACATCAGGGGCTTTTAGCATTACGGGGAACCTGCGATGGAATCGCAGGGAACGGGGGCGCAAAGAGGGAGAGGGGGCTTTTTACCCTTTTACTTTTTTACCTTTTTACTTTTTTACCTTTAAATAAATCCTTGCTGCTTGAGGGCTTCGATAAACCCAACGCTCATCGCCTCGCAATCCTTCTTTGTGTATCGGATGTCGGTAAAAACCTGGGCTAGGGTCTCTACGTTGTTGATGCGAACGAACTCCTTGTTTTCTTCAAGAGCTTCCTTCTCTGCATAGAAGTCATCTATCTTTTCTGGGGTATAATCCTCGAAATGCTCGTGGTGGATGATGCTGCGCAGAGGGAGACGGTCGCTCAGAGCTGGATGTTCTGCCGGCCAGCCGATGGTCAATGTGGCTACTGGCATTACGAGCTTAGGGAGCTTCAGGGTGTCGATGATCATCTTTGGCATATAAACCGTAGTTCCCAGGAAACAGGTGCCTAAACCGGCTTCTTCTGCCAGGTTCGTGAAGGTCTGGGTGAAAAGAAGGGCATCGGTAGCTGCATTCATAAAAGAGAGAATGTTGTCATAGCCCGGGGTTCCCTTGCGGTTCTCTGCCCAGAGGGTTGTGCGGCGATAATCGGCACAGATGGTGAGGACGACCGGGGCTTCTGTTACCATCGGCTGGTTGAAGTGGGCTGGCGCTAGCGCCTTCTTTCCTTCTTCACTTCTTGTTACCACAACGCTGTAAAGCTGCAGGTTTCCCATTGTCGGGGTGCGCTCTGCCTCTTCCAAAAGGCGGTTCAGGAGTTCTTCAGATACTTCCTTCTCTGCATATTTTCTGATGCTTGTTCTGTTCTTAATCGATTCCATATCTTTTTTATTTTATCATTATACCTTATTATATAGGAGCTCTGTTCCATTTCAGAACCCTATTTTGCTGCAAAGTTAGTGAAAGTTTCCCAAAAAGTTGTCTTTCTTTCGCTTTTTTAGTGAAATATATGGCAAAACGTTTCAGATTTTAGAAATAAAAGTTTAATTTTGCACCTAAATATGAAACGTTTGATATGAAATATACTGAAAATATGACTTTTGAAGAGGCTTCCAAGGCTCTTATAGATGAACTGAATGCTAATCTGGCAACACTTCATCAGAATTATCATGTAGAACAGTCTGATTGGAATAAACTCTATGATCAGATAGCCAATGTTGTTTCAGAGGAAACTCATCTTCCTGTTTTCTCTCCTGAAGTGATGGAGGTGCGACCTAGAGAACTGGAATGCGATGTGGTGCGATTCCAGAATAATAAGGAGAAATGGGTGGCTCTGGTAGGACTGCTTGACGGTCATCCATACGAAATCTTTACGGGTTTGCAGGATGAGGACGAGGGCATCATGCTGCCTAAATCTGTAAGCAAAGGCAAGATTGTGAAGACCATTCTGGATGGAGGATTGAAGCGATACGACTTCCAGTTTGTGAACAAGCGAGGATATAAGATTACGGTTGAGGGATTGAGCGAGAAGTTTAATCCTGAATACTGGAACTATGCCAAGCTGATTTCCGGTGTGCTGCGCTACCGTATGCCTATCGAACATGTCATCAAACTCGTTTATCAGCTCCAGCTTACTTCAGATAACATCAATACCTGGAAGAAAGGTGTTGTGACAGCCCTGAAGAGATATCTGAAGGATGGTAGCCTGATGAAACTTTACGATGATAGCGATTCCGAATCCTAATCCCCAAGATAGAAACTGATATAAACCATGCTTTTCCGTAGTAAGATATACTTAAAGAATGTCCGTTTCCATGCATATCACGGCGTTCTGCCACAGGAAACCAAGGTGGGCAACGATTATGTGGTGAATCTGGATGTGAGCTATGATTTCTCCAGTGCCATGGAAACCGATGAACTGGCTGGAACCCTCAATTATGCAGAACTCTATGAACTCGTGAAACAGGAGATGGAGATACCTAGCAAACTGCTGGAACATGTAGCCGGAAGGATAGGAAAGCGACTCTTTGCAGAATATCCGACTATTCAGAAAATACAACTCGCCATTACCAAAGTTAATCCTCCTTTTGGAGCAGATTGTGACGGCGCAGGGGTAGAAGTTGTATTAACAAATGATAAAACTTTATAGTAGATTTAGGTTTTCTGATACAAAAGTAGTAATTTTGCAAAATCATCAGAAAGATATGTTGGAGAAAATAACATTCATATTGACCCTATTGTGTATGTTGGTGCTGACAGCGACAGGCGCCAACCGCCGTTTCACGCTCGTTATCGACCCAGGTCATGGCGGTCATGATGCGGGTGCACTTGGTGCTATTTCCAAAGAAAAGAATATCAATCTCTCTGTGGCATTGCAGTTTGGCAAATATGTTGAGCGCAATATGCCGGATGTGAGAGTCATCTATACCCGCAAGACGGATGTCTTTATTCCTCTGAAAGAGCGTGCCAACATTGCTAACCGCGCCAATGCCGACCTGTTTATCTCGGTACATACCAATGCACTGCCAGCCGGTAAGATAGCCCGCGGTTTTGAAACCTATACGCTCGGTATGCACCGTGCCAAGGATAATCTCGATGTGGCTATGCGAGAGAACTCCGTTATCTCGATGGAGAAGGGCTATCAGCAGACCTATCAGGGTTTCAACCCAAGATCTTCTGAAAGCTACATCATCTTCGAGTTCATACAGGGTAAGAATATGGAGAGAAGCGTAGAACTGGCGCGCAATATCCAGCGAAAGGTATGTTCCGGTGCCAACCGTCCGGATAAGGGTGTGCATCAGGCTGGATTCCTGGTTCTCAGAGAAACCTCGATGCCTAGCTGTCTGATAGAGCTCGGTTTCATCACTACTGCCGATGAAGAAAGACTGCTCAACGATGCCAGCAGGGTGGATGATATCGCCCGAGGCATCTACGAAGGTTTTGCGCAATATCGCAATAAATACGATAAATCCATCTCGGTTCCTTATCGGGCTGCGGATACCGAATCGGTGCCGGTTGCCAAGATAGTTTCTGATACGAAGCAGGAGAAGGACGAGCGCCGTGCTGAGGAGGCGGATTCTGCGCCGAGAAGAATGGTGAAGCAGGTGGAAACCAGAGCAACAAAGGCTAAAACGGTTCAGCAGAACAGAAGACAGAACCTGCAGGATAAGCCGGCTCAGCAGAGCAGACAGACGCAGCAGAACAGACAGAATCAGCAGAACAGAACTGTAGCTCAGAACAAGCCGGCACAGCAGAAAGCCCATGTAGCCGATGCGCCTGTCTTCAAGCTTCAGATATTTGTCAGCAACCGCACGCTCCGCAAGGGCGATGCCCATTTTAAGGGCGAAACCGGTTATGACAGTTATCAGGAAGGCAATATGGTGAAATATACGATGGGAGCCTCTACCAACTATAATGAGATTTTCCGCTTGCGCAAGACGCTTGCCGAGAAGTTCCCGGAAGCTTTCATCATAGCTTTCAAGAATGGAAAGAAATATGATGTGAATCAGGCTATACGTGAGTTCAAACAGAACAGAAACCGCTGATTGACCTGAGTAAGGATAAGATATAAGCACGAATATATAAAGAGATAAATATGAAGCTAACAAAAGAAATCAAGATAGCTCTTGTAGCTATTGTCGGTATTTTGATTCTGTATTTCGGAATCAATTTTCTGAAAGGCATGAATCTGTTCTCTACCAACAATACCTATTTTATAACGTTTGATGACATCCAGGGACTGGGTGCCTCTACGCCTATTTATGCGGATGGTTATAAGGTAGGTACCGTGGATGGTTTGGAATATGATTACAAGGAGAATGGTCCTATCAAAGTAAAGGTGGATATTATCAAGGATTTGAGAATCCCGCAGGGCAGTAAAGCCGAAATAGTAAAAGACCTGATGGGTAACCTGCAGGTGAATCTGCTTCTGGCAAACAATCCGCGCGAAAGAGTAGAACCGGGTGGTATCATTCCGGGTGCTGTAAACGGAGGCATGATGGATAAGGCTGCCAGCCTGGTTCCGGTAGTGGAAAAGATGTTGCCTAAGTTGGATTCTATCCTTACCAGCGTGAATGCGCTGCTGGCTGACCCGGCTCTGGCTGCTTCGCTGCATAATGTGGAAACCATCACAAGCAACCTCACCGTTTCTACACGTGAACTGAATACCCTGATGGCGGGTCTCAACAAGCAGGTTCCGGGCATGATTGGAAAGGCAAATGGCGTGCTGGATAATACCAACCGCCTCACAGCTAATCTGGCCAGTCTTGATGTGCAGGGCACTTTGAACAAGGTGAACCAGACTTTGGAGAGTGCTCATCAGTTTACTGAGAAGCTGAACAGCAACCAGGGAAGCCTCGGATTGCTGATGAACGATACCAAGCTGTACGACAATCTGACGTCAACCATGGGTCATGCCGACTCCTTGGTTATCGACTTGAAGGCACATCCGAAACGCTATGTCCATTTCTCTGTTTTCGGCAGAAAAGACAAGTAAAAAGAGTCCGAGCTAAATAAATTTAGTCTAAATAAGATTCGGTATGTTTCACGCCCCGAAATGACTCGCAAACTGTTTGTTTGTTAGCCGTTTCGGGGACGTTACATTATTGTTTCACTGAATTTCAGTCTGCTATATTTGTATTTTAGACAAGTGTTTGGTATTCAGTAATTTAAAGACTATCTATTAAAATGTTTTAAATAAGGGGATTTGCATTTCTCCTATTTTTTTTGTAACTTTGCACGTGATTTCGCATCTTTCGGTGCGTCCCGTCATTTGTGAATTAAAGTATTAATAATATAAGTAATCAATGTTAGCAAGTCCAAAAGCCCTCTGGGACAACAGTCTTTTGCTCATAAAGGACAGTGTAACAGAGCAGCAATATAACACATGGTTCAAGCCAATCGTCTTTGAATCGTACAAGCCGTCGACAAAGACTTTGTTGGTGCAGGTTCCGAGTCCGTTCGTATACGAGTACTTGGAACAGAACTTTGTTGACTTGTTAAGTAAGGTGCTGCATCGTAATTTTGGTGAAGGAATCCGTCTCACTTATCGTGTTGTAACCGATAAGGAGCATAAGCTTTCTCAAGATATAGAGGCAGATCCGGACGATGCTGATATGGCAAAGCAAACACGTGAGCGTGCCCAGCAGACGGCTGCCCAGCCTGCCGCTCCCCAGCAGCAGGAAGACATTGATACACAGTTAGACCCGAAGCTTACTTTCAACAATTATATGGAGGGTGACAGCAATAAGCTGCCTCGTTCCGTAGGATTGTCTATTGCCGAGCATCCCAATACCACCCAGTTTAACCCGATGTTCATTTACGGACCTTCGGGTAGCGGTAAGACGCATCTGGTGAATGCCATCGGTCTGAAAGCGAAGCAGATGTATCCTCAGAAGCGTGTGCTCTATGTGAGTGCCCGTCTTTTCCAGACCCAGTATACTGATGCCGTGCTCCATAATGCGAGCAATGATTTCATCAACTTCTATCAGTCTATCGATATGCTGATTGTGGATGATATCCAGGAGTGGGCTGGTAAGGCGAAGACGCTGAACACCTTCTTCCATATCTTCAACCACCTCTTCCGCAACGGAAAGCGTATTATCCTGGCGTGCGACCGCCCTCCGGTAGAGTTGAAGGATATGCCAGACCGTCTGCTCACCCGTTTCTCTTGCGGTCTTGTCTGTGAGTTGGAGAAGCCGAATATCCAGTTGTGTGTGGATATCCTGAGCAATAAGATCCGTCGTGACGGTTTGAAGATTCCGGTAGATGTCATCTCTTTCATCGCCCAGACCTGTAACGGAAGTGTGCGCGATTTGCAGGGAGCCATCAATGGCCTTCTGGCTTACAGCATCGTTTATAACAGCAGCATTGATATCCGGCTTGCCGAGCGTGTCATCAAGCGTGCCGTGAAAATCGATGATAAGCCGCTCACCATCGATGACATCGTTGAAACGGTTTGCCATCATTATAATGTAACGGTTACAGCCGTGAACAGCAAGAGCCGTAAGCGTGATTATGTAGTGGCAAGACAGGTAACGATGTATCTGGCACAGAAATATACCAAAATGCCTGCTTCGAGAATCGGCAAACTCGTTGGTAATCGTGATCATAGCACAGTTATCCACAGTTGTACAAAAGTGGAAGAAAGACTTAAGATTGATGCTGGATTCAGCGATGAACTGGTTAGTATCGAAAACGGATTAAAGGTGAAAAGGGCATAAAGGATGTGCTTTTCGCTGATAGGATAAGTTTAAGCGCGGAACCTTGGTATAGTGGTTCTTGTTTATATAAATGAAATAAAGGAAGCCTGGCAAGTTTGTTTTTGCCTTGGCTTCCTTTTTCCGTTTATAATATCTGAACTATTAACTATCAACTCTTTTTCATCATCTTCTTCCATTTAAAGTATCCGGCTACGGCGATGATGACGTAGAGACCGTAAAGTCCTGCCTTGAATGGGATGCCTTTGACGATATAGAGATAGAAGCAAACGGCATCTACGATAATCCAGAAGAACCACTGCTCGATATATTTGCGTGCCAGCGCCCAGAGACCCACAAAGCTCAGGGCATTGGTGAAACTGTCTTGCAGAGGAACTGTAGAGTTGGTGAAAGTTATCAGTATATAATAGGTGATGCCCCAGGCTGCCAGGAAGAACAGAAGAGTAGGGAGATAAAGCGACTTCTTCATATAGGTAATCGGAAGTTCTTCTTTCTCCTTCTGGTTGTGCTTCTTGCCATATTTCCATACGGCATAACCATATATACCGGCTATCGTATAGTAGACCGCCATACCCGCGTCGCCGTAAAGACCATGACTCCAATAGAGCCATACGTCCAGGGCGGGCATGATGATGCCTACCAGCCAGAGCCAGATACTGGCACGGTACTCCAACAGGATATAAACCAGTCCGAGTACCGTGGTAAAGATGTCTAAACCATGTGATGCAATATAATCCATCATGATGATTTCTGATTAGAACTTCAATGTAAGATGCGTCATCCAGGTGGTATCTGCCATTGGGATGTAGGCTATCTGCTTGAATCGTTTGTCCAATGTATATCCGTAACCGGTAGCATTGCCCCAAGTGAATGCGCTGGCTGCATAGTGGCGGTTGAAGATATTGTTGATGTCCACACCGAAGCTTACCTCCTTGATGCCGAGTGCCTTGGTTACCTTAGCACTGTAGTTCAGGCTCAGGTCGCTCTGTGAATAGCATGGCAGTGAGAAGTCGCGGTCTTCTGTGTTGGTAATATACTGGCGACTTACAAAGTTGGTATGCCAGGTAGCTGAGAAACCGGCATAGTGGATATCGATGAATCCGTTCAGGATAGCTGATGGAGAATAAGACAGGGTTGAGTTGTCGTAATGTACTACGCCTGGCTTCGTATCGTCTTCCCAGTTGCTTACATACTCATCAAAGTCCTTGATCTTGTTCTTGCTCAAAGCGGCATTTCCTTCTACAGACAACCATGACAATGGTGCCCAGCCGGCTGTCAGCTCTACGCCCATACGGTAAGAATCCTTGATGTTGGTGGTCAGCGCCTCGCCGATGTCACTCAACTGTCCGGTCTGAGCCAGCTGGTTGTCATAATCCATATAGTAGAAGTTGGCGCCTGCATGCCAGTTATCGCCCTGATACTGATAGCCGAACTCTACATCGAGCAGCTTCTCTTCTTTAGGGAATGGATAGTTGAAGTTGTCGGTAAAGTTGTTGCGCTCTGGCTCGCGGTTGCTGTAGGCTACAGATGCGTATGCCTTGTGGCCATCCTTGTTGAAGCTGATACCTGCCTTAGGGTTGAAGAAGTTGTACTTCTCGTTGATGTTCAGCTCCTGGTTCTTGTAGCTGCCATCTGCCTGGGCGATAAATTTATCGTTGATACCGTCGGTCTTGTATTCTACACGGCGATACTGCAGGTCAGCGAAGGCATTCCAGTAGTCTGCAAAGCGATAGCTTGCCTTGACAAAGGCGCTGTAGTCGTACTTGTGGGCATCAGAATCATAGTACTTATACTGGCCGTTGCTGCCGAAGAACTTCTTCTCGGCATCCTGGTTGGCGATATAAGTAAGGTATCCCCAGTGGTTGCCGCGGAACTGCTGCAGGTTCAATCCGCCGATAACATCCCAGTGCTCATCCTTGTAGTTGGTATTGTATACCATGCCGTAGGTATGCTGGGTGAGTCCCTTCTTGCGGATGAAGTCAGACTTCTTAACCTTGTTGCCCTCTGCATCCTTGTAGACGAGTCCGAACTTGGCAAACTTGGCGTTGTTCTTGAACTCCTTGTAGTAGCCGTAGCCATAGGTATAATGCAGTGAGAGGCTGTGGCTCCAGTGGCTGCTTGGTGTCCAGGTAGCTGAAAGGATGTTGTGGTTCTGATAGAAGTTATCAGTAGTCTTGTCCCATTTGCTTCCGTCGCGCAGGGTATAAGGAGTGATGGTATAATCGCCCTTGCCGTTGCGAACCAAATCACCTGTCAGTACATTAAACTTATCCAGACCTGCCTTATACATATCTTTATAAGTGCGGATGCCATCCTCAAGGAGGGTGAAGTTAGAATTGTAATCTCCGCCCAGCACTCCGTTCCAAGCCTGACCGGTCTTCTCGAAGTTGCCGATGTTTTTGTAGCTTACCTTGAAGTTATCGCCCAGCCAGGTCAGTCCGCCATAGTAAGAACCTGAGCGGCCTGCTGTGCCGTCTACATAACCGTCGGTAGCTGTCTCGTGATAAGCACCGTCAAAAATCAGATGCTTGCCGAGCAGACCTGTAGAGAAGCTGGCGCCTGTATGATAGGTATTGTAAGAACCGAAAGAACCGGTAACTTCTGCAGTAGGGGTGAGCGAAGGAGCAGCTGTAGCCATAGAGATGCTTCCACCGAAGGCACCGTCGCCATTGGTAGAAGAGCCTACGCCGCGCTGTACCTGGATGCTGCCCAGGAGCGAAGAATAACTGTTCATGTTAGCCCAGAAAACGGTCTGGTCTTCCGGTGAGTTGAGAGCCACTCCGTCGAGTGTTACATTGATGCGGCTTCCGGCAGCGCCACGAATGCGCATATAGGTAGTACCGGTGCCGATACCGTTCTCACTCCAGGCGAGAATGCCCGGTGTACGAGAAAGGAGAAATGGCAATTCCTGACCTGAGCAAGAGAATTGTTTGAGTTCTGATTTCCTGATGTTAGCCACGGCGTATGGAGCTTCCTTTGCGGCACGTACGCCTTTTACAATCACTTCATTCAAATTCTGCACCTTCAAGGTGTCGATTTTTGTCTGTGCCAGTGCAGCCTGGCTTGCCAAAGAGCAAAACGCTACACTGAGTGCGATCCCGTTGAATCTTTTCATTTATTTAAATTAAAAACATCATATAAGGGGGGAATGTGCCTTATTTTCCTACGCCAGCATTACCTGGTTCAGGTCGATGGGTATATTCTCAGCATCCGCTTTTTTCTCTTTTCCGGCGGTAGCACCCCTTAGTTAGCTCTCTGCTAACCGGGTGCAAAGGTACAAATAAATTTGATAACCGCAAAATTTACGTAGATTTTTACTATATTTGTGTCCTTTTATCATTCTTTTTTCTTATATTTGCAGTCGGATTGCTGTTATTCGCAGTCTTGACAGTTTGAAACCTAAACTTCATGTGATAGGATTATGAGACGGTATATTTCACATTTGTTCACGTGGGTCATCTCTTTCCTGACCCTGTTGGCATTCTCATCGTGCTTGAATGAGCATCCTAAGGATCAGCTCGATGGGGATGGCAGCAATGGTTCTGCGTCTGAAATATTCGATACGACCATAGCTCCTTTATATGATTTTATGGGTGGAACGATAGATGAGGAAGGCATCAGCGATATTCAGCGTTTGGACAGTCTGCTTTCTCTTTCTCCTGATGATGAGCAGCTTTATTCTTCCTGGCAATATCTTTATCGGGCTATCGGTATGTGCAACAAGTCGCTGGATATGATAGATTTCCAGTCTGTACGGCTTACCGATAACCAGAAGGCGCAGTTCAAGGCTGAGGTGCGTGCCATCAGAGCCATGATGTATTATGAGGCGATGGATTTGTATGGCAGGATTCCGGTACTCCTGTCTTCGGCAGAATCACTCATCTATGAACCGGCATCGGGCTCTTCGGTTACCGATGAAAAGCTGTCGGCTCAGAGCGAACGGAGCGAAATCTTCCATTTCATCTTCAGCGAATTGCAGCAGGTGTTGCCTTATCTTCCTCAGACGTCAAGTTTGGAGGAAGACTCTCATTATGGGCGCATCACGCAGCCTGTGGTCAACTTCCTGCTGGCTAAACTGGCGCTGAATGCTGAAATCTATATGTATAACGATTGGGCGCAGGGTTACAGGAAGCGTCCGAAGGGTAGGGACCTGGAATTTATGGTGCGTACTGCCGATGGTGCCTCGCTCATTACGGGCGGCAAGGCGAGTGAGAACCGCAGCAAGATATTGAATGCATGGGAAACCTGTATCTTCTATTGCAACAGACTGGCTGATGAAGGCTGCAGTTTAGAGGAGGATGAAATCTTCAACAGTTCTGTGCGTTATCAGATGCCGAAGGATGCGCTGGTGATGGATGAGGCTGATTCTGTTCTGCATTCCCGACCAGCCAAACCTCTTTTCCGTTTCCGTTATGCTGATGTTTTGCTGATGAAGGCTGAGGCGATGGAGCGCAACGATGGGGATGGCAGGGCAGAGTATAATATGGTTCGTGCGCATGCCGGTTTGCCTGCGCGCAAGTCTTCGCTTGCCAATATTCTGGAAGACCGTCAGGTTATGCTGGCGGGCGAGACCTGTCACCGTCAGGACCTTATCCGTTTCGGCAAGTTCCTCAAGTCCTCGCATCTTCGCCGTTCTGTTCAGTCCGCTCTTACGTCCTGTTCCATCGTCTTCCCGATACCTCAGCGAAGTCTTGCCTTCAATGGCAAGTTGGTTCAGAACAAAGGATATGAGGCAATGGAATAGCCAAAAACTCTTCACTCTTCACCCGATAGCTCGAATCCCCTTTATATAAAGGCGTTGCGGAGGGTGAAGAGTTTTTTGTAACTCTTCACCTCTCTTCACCCACTCTTCACCTCTCGAATCCCCTTTATATAAAGGCATTCCCAGCGATTGGGTGAAGAGTGAAGAGTAAAATCAATTCGACCTGTACGGTTGAAATTACCCAATACGCCCTGAAAGGGCAGAAGCTCCTAGCCCAGGGCATCGCCCTGGGTTATTATGGGCGCAAACCTGTCGCCCTGTAAGGGCAAAAGCTTTCAAATACCAGGCAATTAATAAAGCTTTTGCCCTTACAGGGCGCCTTGCTGACTGCTATTATACCCAGGGCGATGCCCTGGGCTAGGAGCTTCTGCCCTTTCAGGGCGTGTGGGGCAAAACTTGCGAAAGTTCTATCGGTTATTTAAAAACCTGGCAAACCGGTTTTCATTCGCTGTTTGGCTCAGACAGCCCACTGTTCTTACTACCGCTAGTCTGCTGTTCTAGTTTCTCTAGTCTGCTGTTCTTGTTTCACTCGTCAGCTGTCCCCGATAAATAAAACCATTTTTTTCCTTTTTAAAATCACTTTTTTCCTTTTCCCATCCTCATTTAAAAATAAAATTTGTACTTTTGCATACGTTTTAACGTGTTAACGGTAATCTTGGCAGATGCCAAATACAAAAATAAGAACGAAATGGATACATTATATTTATTGCAGTTCGCCTGTTTCCTATTTATGTTCGTCAATATCCTCATCCTGGGTATTACCCGACTGCACATGAAGTGGATGAACCGGCGATATGAAGTGTCACGATGGCTGATTATCGGAGCCATGGTAGGATTGGCCATACAATTTCTCATGCAGATGCTTCTGGGCTTCCGGGCTCAAAACGCTGCTGTGGGAGCCGTTTTCAACATTCTGGTCTATCCCCCTTGCTTCTCGCTCATCTCTATTGGCATTTACAATATCGAGGCAACGCATGCCAACCGCCGGAAGATGAGCATCGTCTGCGCCAGCATTTATGCCGCCATATTGGCTGCCTTCTGCATCGGCTTTATCCAGAGCGGAAACTTCCATATCGGCAGCTGGATTTATGTGATGATAATCCTGTTCGGCATCAACGTAGCCTATTGCATCTATATGATAATAGTGGAAATCAGAAAGCGCAGAAGGATGCTGGAGGTGATGGCTGGTTACGATATCCTGCCTTACGTGAGATATGCGCGAGCCAGTGTATTCATCGTCTTTTTCCCTGCAGTAGCCCTGCCTTTTGCAGTCCTTTCCACCAAATCTCTATATGTAATCGGACCTCTGGGACTGCTTGCTGTCTTTTTCTTCACGCTCAGTTTCATGGCTTTGGGCTATAATTACATGCCTACCGAAGAACTCTTGGATAAGGAGGAAGAAGAGGAGGCTGCCATGGAAAGTGTGGAAGATAATGCCTGTTTAGAACTGCAGGATGAAGAACTTGATGATAAGAAAGAAACTTTACAATCACAGCGTTCAAAAAGACGGCAGAAGATCGTCCGTGAGAAGTTGGATGAATGGTGTGCTGCCAAGGGTTATAGGGATACGTCGCTGAATATGATTACCCTGTCACGTTCGTTGAATATCAGCAGATACGAGTTGTCGCGCTACCTCTCATCCTGTCTCAATACCACCTTTCGCCCCTGGCTTGCCGAGGTGCGTTTTGAGGCTGCCAAGAAGATGATGTTGGATAACCCCGACTTCGGTAATGACATCATTTCTGCCGAGTGCGGCTTCTCTTCCCGTACCCATCTCTACCGTATGTTCAAAGAGAAAGAAGGCTGCTCTCCTACGGCTTGGAGAGAGAAAAACTGTTAAAAAGTATGTATTAGGTGTCGCATTCCTCACGAATGAGACACCTTTTTTGTAGGAATGCGACACCTATGTGGGGGAATGCGACACCTTGTTTCAAAGAAAAACACTATCTTTGCACCATGAAAAGTATAATAGAATCATTAGCCAAAGAAGAACAGGCTATCCTGATAGTAGCTTTGTTTCTCCTCATTTATGTTGGCATCATGATTAATGTCATGGTGAGGGAATATAGGACCTATCTTGATGATTACCCGATGTATCATTTCAGCCTGGGTGATTTCATCAGGAGAGGGCGTTTTTATATCTGCCTCATCCTCGGCGTAGTGTTTATCACGTTCGTGTGTCTGGTAGTCAGTCTGATGGCAATCTGTATTCAGTAATTTCTTGATAAAAAATAATAACAAAGCATGGTGTAAAATTATATCAAACCAGTGGTTAGCGTCATGGAAATGGAACCCTCATGGGCCGACTATCCCCTGTTACTCTATCGTCCCCCAGGCAGCACATCTGATGCTTGGGGCAAAATAAACAGCCCCCGGAGCTATTACGCTTCGGGGGCTGTTTCTGCTTTCTAGGTATCGTGTTGATAGGTAAGTTCATGAACATCCACAACATTTTTTCCGAAACTTTTCTCCTGTTTTCTTTGCACTTTCAAAATAAAGTAGTAACTTTGCAATCAAGATAGGTTAAAAAAGGAGGTTGCGATGCCAAAGATATTTGAATACTTCGGATTTATCTTTCTGTTCTATTCGAATGAGCATGAACCGATACACGTTCATGTAATGAAGGATGGACATGAAGCTATTTTCGAGATAATATTAGAAAATGGTGAACTTGTTGAAATTCACAGAAGAACTTCTAGCAAGATACCACCTTTAAGTGAGAAGGATGCTGCTACAGCAGAGGCCTTTGTGAAGAAGTACTATAAGAATATAGTTGATAAATGGGTAAACTTCTTTATTTATAAGAAAAGAATACGTTCAACTAAAATAACGAAGAAATTATGAATTTAAGTATCGTTTCTGCAAAATATGTGGCACCATTAAAAGTTGAATTACACTTTAATGATGACACTGTTAAGACGATAGATGTTGGGGCTTTTATTAGAAATCACCCACATCCGCAATATAACTCTTACTTGAATGAAAACAAATTCAAAAAGTTCAAGATAGAGTTTGGAAATATCGTTTGGGGAAAAAATTGGGATTTGATATTCCCTATAGATAAGTTATATGCTGGCGTTTGCTGCTGAACAAAAAGCCCCCGGAGCTATTACGCTTCAGGGGCTTTTTCCGCTTTCTTCCTTATGCTTCCTTATACTTCTTTCCAATCTGCCAATCCCTTTCCCTTATCATCCAGTTCTATGGCAAGGGCGATTACTTTTCGCTTGTCAGCCTTGAATGGCTCGGCATACTGCTTGGCTTTTATCTGTTCCGTGGCAGCATCCACGCCACCGTTGTTGCTCAGCTTCAATTCAAGTACATAGATAAAGTTGGTAGTTTCTACTACCATATCAATCCTGCCCGTAGCAATCATCTTCTCTACTTCCACCCGGCAGCCGATGGCATTGAAGATGGTACTCAGAATCAGGCGGTAGCGCTCTTCCATATCCATGCTGGCAAGCTTCTTGTTGCTGTAAGGTACATCCGCAATAAGCGCCTTCAGGCATTTCATGGCTTCGGGGAGATTGCCAAGCTTTAGGGAGTACAACAACATATTCTGGGTTGATATTACCAGTGCATTCGATTGTAGTGTCAAGGCTGGCAATACAATCTTGTATAGAGCCTTTCGAACTTCATAGTTTGGAATGCCTAGCAGATAAATCTCATCCATATACCCCTTTATCGTAAGATACCCCGACTGATAGAGGAAAAGTTCCGCTCCGCCACCTGTTACGTCGGAAGTCTCCAGTGTATCGCTGTCTATCGGACAATTCTCAAAATCTTTCAGTCTCATTTCTATATTATCCACAAATTTAGGGAGTAGCGAGGTTGCGCCCGATGAAGCCCAGTAGTTTTTCAGTTTGGAATCAGCGAGTGCATTGATAAGGCTGAATGGATTGAAGACATCAACCATGTTTTCATGACAGAAATGATAGCCATCATAATAGGCTGTCAATTGTGCAACGGCTTCGTCGAAAGTCCATCCCTTGCTTGCTGCCAACTTGTTGATTTCCGGCTTGAAATCACGCAAAACTTCTTCCTTGGTGATACCGCAGAGAGCCGCATATTCCGGCTCGAAACTGATGTTGCTCAGATTGTTGAGCACTGAGAAGAGAGATATCTGCGTAAACTTGGTGATGCCGGTGATGAAGACAAACTTTTCGTATTTGTCGTCTGCTTTGAGAATGGCAAACACCTCCCTATAGATAGCGGTACATGCTTCGTGATAAGGAGTCTTCCAGGAATGCTGCAATGGTGAGTCGTATTCATCGATGAGGATGGCAACCTGCTGTCCGGTTTGCTTATATGCCCCCACGATTATTGCATTGAAGCGGTCGGCAAGACTATCTGCAGGGTCAGGAACCAATGAATATTCTCCTTCGTATTGTCTGAATATATTATTGAGATAAGAGCGCAATGTTTCCGGCTCTGCGCCTGCACGGCTCATATCCAGTCTGATGACAGGTCGCTTCACCCATTCCGTCTCCATCTGCATGATCTTCAACCCCTCAAAGAGTTCCTTCTTGCCCATGAAGTAGGCTTCGAGCGTATCGACCAGCACTGATTTACCAAAGCGGCGTGGACGGCTCAGGTAATTATACTTTTTCCCTCTGTTGGCAAGTTGCCAGATGATATCTGTCTTGTCAACATAAAGATATCCACCCTTTCTGATTTCCTCGAAAGACTGGATGCCTACCGGCAATTTTCTATCGTTAGTCTCTACCATAATTCCTAATCTTTGTTTTCCAATTGCAAATTTACGATTATTTTCCCAAACCGCCATGCTTTTTCCTCTTTTTTTTCTTCCCATATTGCGTATAGTGTATTTCTATATGGGTGAAGAGGGGTGAAGAGTGGGTGAAGAGATAAAGAAAACTCTTCACCTCCCGAAACCCCGATAAACAGAGGGGTTACGGGCGAGAAGGTGAAGAGTGAAGAGATAAATCGGGATTGCTTACAACTGATAGAACTTGGTGAAAGCCTTCACGCAATATTCGTGGTCGATAACACTACCGGTTTCGCGGCAACTGTGCATAGCGAGGATGGCATTGCCCATATCCACACCCTTCAATGGGATGGAAGAGGCGAGGATATTGCCCAAGGTGCTGCCACCTGCTACATCGCTGTGGTTTACGAAACGCTGGCATGGTACACCGGCTGCATCGCAGATGTTGGCGAAGATGGCTGCTGATACAGCATCGCTCGCATACTTCTGGGCTGCATTGAACTTGATGACCGGACCACCGCCCAACTTAGGATGATTCGTAGGGTCGAATTTTTCGCTATAGTTAGGATGCCAGGCATGCGCATTATCGGCTGAAATCATGAAGGCACGCTCTACTGCCTGATAATAAGCCTCTTCTGTATGGCTCTGTGCCAGGGCGATGCGCTGGAGCATATATGAAAGGAATGGACTTCCGGCTCCCTGCTTGGTCTGAGAGCCCGTTTCTTCATTATCGAAGATGGCGAGAACCTGGGTGGTATCATTGGCATCTGCTGCAATCATCGCCTCTACACCAGCCCAGCACATAGACAGGTCATCGAGTCTGCCTGAAGAGATAAACTCATCGTGTACACCGAAGGTGCAGGCTGGAGTGGCATCAGCCAGATAGAGATCGAAATCAAGAACATCCTCTTTCTGAATATTCAGTTCGTCGGTTATCACATTCATCAGGAGATTACCCTTCTCCAGTTCATCATTGATGATGCCGAGGATAGGGAGCACATCTTTCTGCTTGCTCAACTTCACACCATCGTTCACCTGACGGTTGAAGTGGATAGCGAGATTGCTGATCTGCAGCAATGGGCGCTTCACATGAAGAAGGAGCGTCTGGGGATTCATCGCATTCTCGCCCTTCACGATAACTCTACCTGCCAGGGTGAGCGGACGGTCGAACCAGGTTGACATGATAGGACCACCATAAACCTCGGTATTCAGTTTTACGATACCGCCCTCGCAAAGCATCTCAGCATTTGGCTTGATGCGGAAGGTAGGCGAATCGCAGTGGGCGCAGATCATGTGGAAACCGGCATCTGCCAAAGGCTTCTTTCCGATTTGGAAGGCGTAGATGGAAGAGTCGTTCTTGGTAACGAAGAACTTTTCACCCGCTTCAATCTTGCCCAAAGGCTCCTGTGGGTTCATACGTCGGAACCCGTTCTTCTCCAATTCCTCGGAGATATTCTTTACTGCCAGGAAATTCACTGGCGATGCGTCTAGAAAGGATAATAATCTTTTGATCATAGTCTATATCTTTATATTAATATCTTGCAAAGATAATAGATTTTTTTCATTTTATCTCATTATTCTATTTGTTTTTCATTTTTTTGTATTATCTTTGTCCCCAAATAAGATCAATGAAAGAATTATGAAACGATATAAATCCTGTACTCTCATTATATTGCTGCTGTTGGCATCGGCTCTTCAGGCATATGCGCATATTTCCAGAAATATGTTCATGCTTTCCAATCTCAATGCTGACAATGGTCTTTCCAGCCCTCGAGTTTATTCTATTGTCGAGGCAGAGGATGGTGCCATGTGGATAAGTACTAAGCGTGGAGTTGACCGATATAATGGGCAACAAGTAACCAATTATACTTTATACACAGAGATGCCGTATAGTGATGCTAGTGGTAGATGTATTAAACTGACTAAGGATGCGCAACATCTGATTTACGCCTACGACAACAAGGGAAAGGTGTATATATATGATAAGAGGAAAGATACATTTGTCTTGAAATGTAATCTTCAGCATATTTTAGGTGGAAGTATCGTGTTGAACGAACTGTTGGTAGACGAAAAGGGCAATTTCTGGTTAGCTATGGATAGAGGCATTTATTGCTTATCAGCAGCTACTGATGGAAAGGAGATAGTTCGGGAGACAGCTAAGGGTAGGTTTGTATTGAAAAATACCTATATTAATCATATCCAATTTATAGGTCAGAAACTCTTGATAGGAACATTTAAAGATGTTTATTGCTATTCGATGTCTGCCCGGAAGTTAGAAAAGAAGATTAGTGGCAGTTCTGTAGTATCCTCTTATCATGATATTGTGGGACATCGTATCTGGCTGGGTACTTTTCACGAAGGAGTTAAAGTGGTGGATGATCGTACTTGGAAACTGATAAAATCTGCTGATTTCCAATCTTTGCAAAACATTCCTAAAATTCCCGTACGTTCAATCATTTTATATGATAAGCAGACTCTTCTGATGGCTGTAGATGGAGCAGGAATATATGCTTATGACAGTTCGAATAAACAAACCAAGCTCTTGCTTGATACAGATGGACGTCCTGGTAACGTATTGAATGGTAACGGATTATATACCTTGTGCTGCGATCGTTTTGGCGATTTATGGACAGGCTCTTACTCGGGAGGAGTAGATTTGGCAATACCGTTGAAACATACATTGGAATATATCACACATGAATATCTCAACAGTCAATCACTGATAGATAATTGTGTGAACGATGTTTTCCAAAGCCGTGATGGGAAAATATGGTATGCCACAGATAAAGGAGTAAGTGTTTATGATGCGCAGACTCGTCTTTGGCATCATGGATTATATAATAAAGTGGCGCTTACGATTTGTCAGACTGTAGACGGCAGAATTCTGGTTGGTACCTATGGTAATGGCGTATATCAGGTTCATGCTGATGGCACTAGTATGCCTGCTTATTCTGTGGAAACAGGAATGTTGAAGAGTGATTACGTATTCAGTCTTTTTACTGATAGCGATGGTAATGTTTGGGTGGGATGTTTGGATGGAGATATGGCTTGTTTCCCTTCAGATAAATATAATTTGAATGGAACGGGAAAGTCGGTATTCTATCTGCCTGTCAACGAAGTGCAATGCATCACGGAATCACTGGATAAGCGTTTTATTGCTGTAGGAACTTCGCATGGAGGCTATTTGATTGATAAGCGCGAACCTTTGCATCCTCGTCGTTTCTTTTATCCTGAACAGTATCCCGAAAAAGACATTAATTTGTTTGTCAACAGTATGTCTTTTCAGGATTCCCGTCATATCTGGATTGGAACGGATGGAGGAGGACTCTATGATTATGATTTACTGACAAAGAAGTTTAAGCGTTATACTAATCAGGACGCTTTGCCTTCTAATACTGTTTATGGACTTATAAAAGGTATTAATGGCAATTTGTGGATCAGTACGGATAAAGGATTGGCGTTCATGAAACAGGGGAAGATTGTAAACCTCAACATCTTTAAGGGAATGGAACGTGAGTATAACCGAATGTCTGTTGCGTGTACTTCAGATGGCAGGGTGCTTTTTGGCAGCAACGATGGAGTTGTCGCTTTGACTCCTATGTTTGCCAAAGGTTTGAATTATGCCGCTCCACTTCGTATTCATAGTGTTGAGGTTGAAGGTGTCGAACGTTCCGATTACTGGAATGAATGTCTCTTTGAAATGTTGAAGGAAGGCAAATTGAGTCTTAGCCATAATGAGAATACGCTGGTTGTTTCTTTCGAGAGTATCAATTATCAATACCAGTATGATATTCAATATCAATATTATTTGGAAGGATACGACCGTAATTGGAGTAAACCATCTTCTAATCAGTTGGCACGATTTGTAAATTTGCCTTCGGGCAGCTATGTGCTTCATGTAAAGGCTATCTGCAGAAGTAATGGTAGAGAATTGGGAGAAACAACTTTGGAAATTCATATAGCCCAACCTTGGTGGAATACCTGGTGGGCATGGATTATCTATCTCTGTATTTTTGCTGCCATCTTATATTTTGTCTGGCAGTATTACAAAGAGCGCTTACAGCGAAAGTATTATGATGAGAAAATCAATTTCTTCGTTAATACTGCCCATAACATACGTACTCCTTTGAGTCTCGTGTTGGCTCCTCTTGATAATCTGGCTAATGATTCCAACTTGAGTGAGAAAAGTCGTGGATTCTTGGATATGGCGCATCGCAACGGCAACAAACTATTGAAGATGGTTACAGAATTGCTTGACTTCCAAAAGGTAGAGCAGTCTGCCGAACAGGTTCGCCTGCAAGATATAGAATTGCCGATGCTTTTACGTGTGCAGTTGGAAAAGTTTGTATTGGCAGCTCAGGAGAAGCATATTCAACTGTGTATTGAAACGTGTCCGCAGCAACAGATTCATTCTGATGTCAAAATGATGGATCTGATATTGGAAAATCTTCTCTCGAATGCTATCAAATATACACCTCAAGGTGGAAAGGTTACGTTGTCGGCTTCTGTTGAAGGTAAGATGGCTATGATTCATGTATGTGATACAGGTATAGGTATTCCAAAGGCCGAAATTAAGAGTATCTTCAAGACCTTCTTCAGGGCTTCTAATGCGATAAATTCTCAGGAAATGGGAAGTGGATTAGGACTGATGCTTACACGAAAGCTTGTAGAGAAATTGGGAGGAAAGCTTAGTTTCGTAAGTGAGGAAGGAAAGGGTACTACTTTCTGTGTGAAGATGCCATTAGGTAATGTAACAGATTCTTCTGTCCGGCTTGTAGGAGAAAAGAAAAATGTTGCAACTGAATCTTCTTTAGCTGAAGATAAGCATGATGAAACTTGCCAGACTGTGTCTTCTGCGGTTCAGCAGGATGCTGATGTTTCAACGGATACACTTCTTTTTGTCGATGACAATGAAGATCTTCGCAAATATATCAGAATGACTTTTGGTGATTCTTATCAAGTAGTTGATGTGGAGAGTGCAGAGGCTGCCTTGAAATATTTGAAAGAGGGCGGGGTATGTGATATCGTTGTTTCTGATGTCATGATGCCGGGAATGCACGGAGATGAGTTCTGTCGCAGCATCAAGGAAAATAAGGAAACATCATGGCTGCCTGTTATCCTGCTGACTGCTAAGGCTGGTCGTGACTTTATGATAGAGGGACTCGGACTTGGTGCTGATGACTATATAGCCAAGCCATTCGATACTGCTATTCTTGCGAGTAAGGTTGCCAGTATTTTGAAGAATCGTCGCCGGTTGAGTCAGTATTATATGGACAGAAGCCTTGCTCTTGTTAAAGGAGAGGTTGCTTCTGATTCTGCTTCTTCCGAGCAGATTGTGGGTTCTGATTCTTCCGATGAACACTTGGAACCTACTGGAACTTCTGAAGAGAAAAAGGATGATACTGTCTTGAATAAGCAAGGCCAGACATTTGAAAATGTGGCAGAAGCTGTTCTGGATCCGCAAGACCAGGCTTTTGTAGATAAAGCTACCCGTTTGGTGTTGACTCATCTGAGCGACACAGACTTTAATATTGACCGACTCTGTAGAGAGATGGCGATGAGCAGAACGCTTTTCTATGGTAGGCTGAAGACTCTTACGGGTCAAAGCCCGCAGGATTTTATGCGTTTGATACGTCTGGAGCAGGCTGCAATCTTCCTGAAACAGGGGGATAGTGTGCTGGATGTATCTGTGAAAGCCGGTTTTGTAAATGTGAAGTACTTTAGTACTGTATTTAAAAAGCACTTTGGAGTTTCTCCAAGTAAGTATCTGTAAATTAGAGTTTTAAATTCAAAGAAAAGGTTTCTGCTTAGACGATATGTCTGAATTGAAACCTTTTTTTGTTTGTTATCTAACCCTCTGAAAGTTCCTTTTCTTTATCTTTGCAACCAGATTCTGTTAAGTAAGTCAAACAGTTATTTAAAAAACGAAACAATAACAATATAAACATAAAAATGAAAAGGAACTTTTTGAAAATTAGCCTCTTTTTAATAGGCGTCTTCACATGTTTCTCATGCGAAGCAAGTACGTTGCCCTCATCCAGCAGTTCTGATGGCATAGGCGAATCCATACCTACTGCCCAGCAATGGAATAAAGATGTTGTGGGGTGGAATCTTGGCAATGAATTCGAGTGTTCAGCTCCTGGACAGGATGGTGAGTCGATGCAGATTGGCAACCCTGATGGTTCTATCCATGCAGAGACAGCCTGGGGCAATCCCGTTGTTACCAAGAAGATGATACAAGCCGTGAAGAAGGCAGGTTTCAATGCCATCCGTATTCCAATCCGTTGGCAGTGCCACATTACCAATGCTCAGGCGATGAGCATCGACAAGGCTTGGATTGCTCGCATCAAGGAGGTGGTGGGCTGGTGCCTTGACAACGGTTTGAAGGTTATCATCAATGTGCATCATGAAAAATGGCTCGAAGGTCGTCCTACCAATCAATATAAGGAAGAAAACTGCCAGAAGCTTGCGCTCCTCTGGATGAATATCGCTTCTGAGTTTGCCAATTATGATTATCGTCTTGCTTTCGCAGGAACTAACGAAGTGCATATCAAAGATAACTGGGGCAAGCCTACTGCCGAGAATCTCGAAGTGCAGAATGCTTACAATCAGATATTCGTGGATGTGGTTCGTGCCACAGGCGGCAACAATGCCAAGCGCCACCTCATCTTACAGACTTACGTTTGTAACCCTTGGTTTGGCATCGAGAATGGAGATTTCATCATTCCAAAGGATGCCGAAGGCAATGGCAACAACTATATGAGTGTGGAATTTCACTACTATCAGCCATGGAGCTACGCCGGCGATTGCACCTACGATTACTGGGGTGATGCCTACAAGGATGCTGGCAAGATACCTGCAGACAACGAGAAGACGATGACGGATTTCTTCGACAAGGTGGTGAATACCTGGAGCAACAAAGGACTGGGTATCGTTATAGGAGAGTGGGGAGTAACCGATCACTATAAGTCAAACTCAGAGAAAGTGCATGAAAACATGATCTACTACTGTAAGTTCTTGACTACGGAGGCTCGCAAACGAGGCTTCTCTACTTTCGTTTGGGACAACAACCACTTCGGCAACGGCTCTGAGAAGTATGGCATCTTCGACCGTTTCAAGAGTATGAAGGTGAATGCTCCTTGGATTCTCGAAGGAATCTTTGGGAAAGAATAATGTTAAACTAAAAACAAAAATATCAATTATGAGAAAGAAAACTATGTTTCTCGGCCTGCTTGGTGCAGGTTTGATGTGGATGCCTGCTTCTGCCATTCTCGCTGCCCAGATGAACAATGCAGCGATGAGCGTTCAGCAGAACCAAGGCATCAAGGGTACAGTGGTGGATGCCACTGGCGAAACCTTGATTGGCGCTAGCGTGAAGGTGGCTGGTACAACCAACGGTGCCGTTACCGATATAGATGGTAACTTTACGTTGAACTGCAAGCCTGGAGCAACGCTCGAAGTGAGCTACATCGGTTACAAGACGATGACCGTGAAAGCTGCTAATGGCATGAAAATACAGATGCAAGAGGATGGTAAGGCCTTGAATGAGGTCGTTGTTACCGCCCTTGGTATCAAGCGCGACCGCAAGGCTTTGGGCTATGGCTTGGAGGAGGTTAAAGGTGAGGAACTTACCAAGGCGAAGGAAACCAACGTCATCAACTCTCTTTCAGGTAAGGTGGCTGGTCTCGTTGTACAGAACACCGCTGGCGGTGCTTCTGGTTCTACCCGCGTGCTTCTTCGTGGTAATACAGAAATGGCAGGCAATAACCAGCCTCTTTACGTGGTGGATGGTGTGCCTTTGGATAATACCAACTTTGGCAGTGCTGGTGAAGCTGGTGGTTATGACCTCGGTGATGGTATCTCTGCCATCAATCCTGACGATATCGAGACGATGACCGTATTGAAAGGTCCTGCTGCCTCTGCCCTCTATGGTAGCCGTGCTTCCCATGGTGTTATCTTGATTACGACCAAGAAGGCGGAGAAGGATAGAATTTCCGTGGAGTACAATGGTTCTTTCACCATCGATACCCAGTTGGCGAAGTGGGATGACGTTCAGCAGGTATATGGTATGGGATATGGTGGCAAGTTGCCTACCTCCAGTACATCAGGCACCAACTCCAGTTGGGGTCCTAAGGCAGATGACTTCGTATATAAGTACTTCGATGGTCAGGAGCATGCCTTCAAGATGTATCCTAACAATGCCTCCGACTTCTTCCGTACTGGTTTTACGGCACAGAACTCAGCCATCCTCTCTGTCAACTCTGGTAAGACTGGCATGCGCTTCTCTGTCACTGACATGCGCAACAAGGATATTCTGCCCAACACCAATATGAGTCGTGACAACTTCAATCTGCGTGTCAACACCTCAGCCGGTCCTGTAGATTTCGACTTCACTGCCAACTACACCCGTGAGAACGTGAAGAACCGTCCTGCCCTCGGCGAGTCCCAGAGCAACGTAGGTAAGAACCTCATGACCCTAGCTGGCACTTACAACCAGGCTTGGCTCAAGAACTATCAGGATGCAGACGGAAACTACCAGAACTGGAATGGTAACGACCAGTACAACAAGAATCCATACTGGGATCTCTATAAGAATGGCAATACTTCTAAGAAAGATGTGTTCCGCTTCACAGGTAAGGCTATCTGGAACATCGACAAGCACTTGAAGTTGCAGGGTACCATCGGTACCGACATCAACAACATGAACTTCGAGGACTTCATCGCCAAGACCACTCCAGGTACACCAGCAGGAAAGCTTACCGACCAAATCTTCAATAACAGAACACTGAACGCAGAGCTCCTTGCCCTCTACAACAACTCATGGGGCGACTTCGATGTCAATGCCACAGCTGGTGGTAACATCTTCAAGGTGAACAACAAGACCATCACCAACACCGGTCTCAACCAGCAGATGAATGGCATCAAGAACATCATGAACTATCAGGAGCAGAACACTCGTGAGAGCATGTACAAGAAGCAGATTAGCTCTCTCTATGCCAGCGCAAGCATCGGCTACAAGCATACTTACTATCTGGAGGGAACCATCCGTGGCGATAAGTCATCTACGCTCCCTACCAGCAATAATACATACGTTTACCCATCTGTATCAGGTAGCTTGGTATTCTCTGAGTTCATCAAGAACAAGAAGATTATCAACTATGGTAAGGTACGTGCATCTTGGGCTAAGGTAGGTAGCGATACCGACCCTTATCAGCTTGCACTCAACTACTCCACAGGCAAGTACAGCTATGCTGGCTATACCATCGGTATGATTAGCAATGCTACCCAGCCAAACAAGGACTTGAAGCCAACCATGACAGGCTCTTATGAGTTGGGTTTGGAGATGAAGTTCTTCAATGGTCGCTTGGGCTTGGATGCCACCTATTATAATCAGAACTCCAAGGACCAGATCTTGAGCCTTGCCTCTACCACTACTTCTGGCTACTCTTACCGCTTGGTAAATGCCGGTGAGATTCAGAATAAGGGTATCGAGATTGCCCTCAATGGTCGTCTGCTTCAGATCAAGGACTTCGGTTGGGACATGGGTGTCAACTTCTCCAAGAATACCAACAAGGTGAAGTCGCTTGTAGATGGCATGGACTATTTCGAGTTGGCTAAAGCTACCTGGTGCGGCGTATCTGTAGGTGCCGAGGTAGGAGAGAATTATGGTGCTATCCGTGGTAAGGACTTCAAGCGCACTGCTGATGGACAGGTGATTATCAATCCAACAAGCGGTTTGCCAGAGGTTGACCAAACAGTGAAGACCATCGGTAACTCTTCTTGGGATTGGACAGGTGGTTTCTATACCACATTCTCTTACAAGAACTTCCGACTCTCTGCATCCTTCGATGTGAAGGTGGGTGCCGACATCTATTCTATGTCTATGAACTCTGCTTATAAGACTGGTAAGGCAAAGCAGACCTTGGCTGGTCGTGATGAGTGGTATGCTTCTGAGGAAGCTCGTGAGGCTGCTGGTATGACAGATGAGCAGTGGCGTGCTGCTGGCAATGCCAAGGGCTTTGTGGCTCCAGGTGTCATCGACAATGGTGATGGAACTTATCGTCCAAACGATATCGCAGTCAACCCAGAGACTTATTGGAAGGCTATTGCCAACAATGTGCAGAGTGCCTTTGTATATGACAACTCTTACGTGAAGTGTCGTGAGATTACCTTCGGTTATACTTTCCCTGAGAGTTTGTTGGGCAAGTGGGTCAAGGGCTTGAATGTTTCCTTCGTGGCACGTAACCCATTCATTGTTTGGAAGAACATTCCTAACATCGACCCAGACTCAAGTTATAATACTTCTGGACTCGGTTTGGAGTATGGTTCTTTGCCATCTCGCAAGAGCTATGGTATCAACGTGAATGTGAAGTTCTAACTTTATTTTAAAAGACAAGAAAAAATGAACAATATAATCAAGAAATATATAGGCAAAGGCGGTTTCGCCATGGCTATGCTGTTGATGGCTACTGGCGGTGTGATGACTTCTTGCTCAGACGATATGATGGAGCGCACCAACACCGATAAGACCAAGGTGAACCAGCTGGACCCTAATGCGCAGTTGACAACATCTTTGTTGCAGACTTATGGTGACTTTAGTTTGATGGATACCTATCGTAACTATATCACTGGTTTCACTCAGCATTTTGCTGGTGGTTGGAATGTGACCAATTACGCAGGTGCCGTACATCATGAGGATGATATTGCCCGCCGTATCTGGGACCGTTATTATGAGGTGGCTATCAAGAATCTCGTAGATGCCATCCACAAATCTGAGGACAAGGCTAACCTGAATGCTGCCCTCCGCATCCATCGTGTCTATCTACTTTCTGTATTGGCAGATACTTATGGTGACATTCCTGCTTCAGAGGCAGGTTTGGGTTACATCTCAGGTATTTCCAATCCTAAGTATGATACCGTAGAGGACTTGTATGGTTGGTTCTTCACCGAGTTGGATGCTTGCGAGCAACAGTTGGGTACTGGTACCGACCATATCTCTGGCGATGTTACCAGCATGGGTGGTGATGTGGCTAAATGGAAAAAATATGCCAACTCTCTGCGTATGCGTTATGCGATGCGTATCTCTGATGTAAATCCAAGCAAGGGCCAGGAAGAGTTTGAGAAGGCGATGAACCATGCCGATGGCTATATTGCATCAGCTGCTGACGATGCTTATATCAAGTATGCTGATTCACCTTATACCTATTATGATGGTGCCAACGACTACGACTTCCGTACCAATGCCTTGGGCGAGATTCTCTATGGTCAGGATCCATCGTCGCCAACTTTCGTCAGCTCGACATTGTTCTATCAGTTGCAGAATACAGGCGACCCTCGTCTCTATCGCATCTGCCGTCACTACTACAATATCAAGCGTAGCCAGGTGAAGCCTGACAAGGAGCAGAACATCGACCTTACCGATGAGGTGTTGGCTTATTTCCAGCGCAACAATATCGGTGAGGAGCCATGTAATACAGGTTCGGCGTGGTATGAGAACTGGATGAATGTAGCTGATGCTGCAGAGTTCCCTACCTTGGCAAAACTTGCTGAGCAGGATGCCAACAGTTATGACAACTCCGACTATCGTGCCCGCTTGATGCGTCCTTGCTTGAACATCGATTTCGAGATGCCTTCATGCCCTGGTATCCTCATCACTTCTGCCGAGGTGGATTTCCTTTTGGCTGAGGCTAAGACCAAGGGATGGAACGTAAGCGGTGATGCCGAGAGCCATTACGAGGCTGGTGTGCGTGCTTCCATGGAGATGCTCAACAATTATTATCTTACATCCAATAAGATTTCTGAGGATGAAATCAATGCGTTTATCGCCAACAATCAGTTGGGCGAAAATCCAAAGCAAACCATCAACACACAGGCTTGGATTCTCCACATGATGAACCCATCTGAGGCTTGGGCGAACATGCGTCGCTCCGACTATCCTGCCTTGTTGGATCGCAGTCGTTTGGCGACATTCCCTGGTGATGGTTTCGTATATGACGACCCTAATATGTCAATGCCTACTCGCTTGCGCTATCCTGAGTTGGAAGGTCAGTACAACAGTGTGAACTATAAGGCTGCCATCGAGCGCATGGGTGGTACTGATGACTGGCACAAGAAGTTGTGGTGGGATAAGTCGGATGTCAACGTACAGGGCGACTTCAATCCTCCTTACGGCAAGGGCTACATTAAGTAATTAAGAATTAATAATTAAGAATTAATAATTAGGGGCTGACGCCTTTATGAATAAATATTATTAAGATGAAAAAGATAATGAATCAATATATGGGTAAGGTGTTGAAGTCATGGATGATGCTTTTCGCCATTAGCTTCGCACTCGCAGGCACTGCTACACTGTCTTCTTGTTCCTCTGACGATGATCCTTTCTTCACCGTATCAGAAGATGACAGTCCTCGTATCTTGAACACCGACTTGGCTGACAAGAAGTTGGATCGCAAGACCAAATTGAACTTGGAAATTAAAGTCACTCCTGTTCACTACACCACTGTGACATGGCTCTTGGATGATACTCAGATTGCTGAGGGTACAACCATCGACCAGACTTTGCCAGTGGGCAATCATACTTTGAAGATTGTGGCAACCACCACCAAGGGCAAGAGCACATCCCGCACCTTGAACGTTACCGTGATTCCTGCTGCCGATGACCCAGCCCTGGGTACCAATGCCGTCGAGCTTTGGGTAGCTCCAGGTGCTGAGACCACTATCCATAATTGCAAGAATCTCGGTACAGTTACTAAAGTAATGGTAGGTGGCAAGGAAGTAGCCTTCGAAATCTTGGAAGAGGGCACAGCCATGAAGCTCACCGCTCCTGCCGATTTGGAGAATGGCGACTATGCCATCACGCTCGTGGATGGCGATGGAGTGGAGTTCCCTGGCGGCACCATCAAGGTAACCTCCGAGCCTAAGCCTTCTATGGAGAATGTGCTCTGGGAAGGTCATCACTATGTATCTTGGAACTTGGGAGATGGTGACCCTAACAAGAGCTTCAACAAAATCACCAAGGACCAGGTAGCTAAGTGGAAGGAGGGGCAGACCCTCCGAGTTTACTGCTCGATGAAGGATGACGATACTTACCATCAGATCAAGCTTGCCACCGGCTGGTGGACCGACTTGACTTCTCCATACGAGTTTGGTGAGGGCAATGTCGTGAAGTTTGAGTTGACCCAGGATGCACTCGACAAGATGGCTGCAGAGGATGGGTTCATCTGTGTGGGACATGGCTATTATGTAGATAAAGTAACTATTGAATAATATATTAGAAAGATTTCCGCTTTTATCATAAAGCGTCAAACCTTTACTGTTTATGAAGAAAATTTTATTATCTATTTCATTATTGGCATTGGCTTATACAGCCAGTGCCAATGTTCCAGTTATCAAGAGCGACCCTAAGATTGAGGCTCAGGTAGAACAAACCCTGAAGAAACTCACCTTGGAGGAAAAGATAGGTCAGATGATGGAATTGGTGACCGACCTCTTTGGTGCCAACGACAAGAACGGTGTGTTCTATATCGACGAGCACAAGACCGATTCTATCCTTTCCCGCTATAAGATCGGCTCTATCCTCAACGCTCCAAATACCTGCGCACCAACCGCCAAGCAGTGGGAGAAGTACATCGCGCAAATCCAGAAAATCTCGATGAAGCGCATCGGCATCCCTTGTGTCTTCGGTCTCGACCAGAATCATGGTTCTACTTATACACAGGGCGGAACCCTCTTCCCGCAGAACATCAATGTGGCTGCCACCTTTAATCGTGAGATAGCTCGCCGTTCGGCTGAGGCTACCGCTTACGAGACTCGTGCCGTGAGCATCCCTTGGACCTACAGTCCTACCGTTGACCTCGGTCGTGATGCCCGTTGGCCTCGCATCTGGGAGAACTTTGGCGAGGATTGCTACCTCAGTTCAGAGATGGGCAAGGCGATGGTCTATGGTTTCCAGGGCGAGGACCCAAACAACATCGACCAGTATCACATTGCCACTTCAATGAAGCACTTCATGGGCTATGGTGTGCCTTGGACCGGTAAAGACCGTACGCCAGCCTATATCTCTCCTGCCGACTTGCGAGAGAAGCACTTCGCTCCTTTCCTGGCGGGTCTGCAGGCTGGAGCCTTAACCGTGATGGTGAATTCCGCTTCCGTTAATGGTATGCCGATGCATGCCAACAAGGACATCCTGACAGGATGGCTGAAGGAAGAGACTGGATGGGATGGTGTGCTCATTACCGACTGGGCAGACATCAACAATCTCTATACTCGTGAGATGGTGGCAAAGGACAAGAAGGATGCGCTCCGCATCGCCATCAATGCTGGTATCGACATGATTATGGAACCTTATTCTTGCGATGCTTGTGGCTATCTTGTAGAACTGGTGAAGGAAGGTAAGATTCCGATGAGTCGCATCGACGATGCCTGTCGCCGTGTGCTTCGCATGAAGTACCGTCTCGACCTTTTCAAGAACCCAACCCAGAAACTGAAGAATTATCCTAAGTTTGGTGGTGAGGAGTTTGCCAAGCTCGCCTTGGAGGGAGCTACCGAGAGTATGGTGCTCCTGAAGAACGAGGGTAATATCCTTCCTTTGCAGCATGGCAAGAAGATTCTCCTTACGGGTCCTAATGCCAATCAGATGCGCTGCCTGGACGGTGGATGGAGCTATACCTGGCAGGGACATCGTGCCGATGAGTTTGCCGGCAAGTACAATACCATCTATGAGGCATTCTGTAATGAGTATGGCAAGGAGAATGTTATCTTGAACCAGGGTGTTACCTATAATGAGAAGGGAAAATACTGGGAGGAGAACGAACCTCAGATTCAGGGCGCAGTTGATGCAGCAAAGAATGCTGACATCATCGTGGCTTGCATTGGCGAGAACTCCTATACAGAGACTCCGGGCAACCTGACCGACCTTTGGCTCTCAGAGAACCAGCGCAATCTCGTGAAGGAACTCGCCAAGACCGGTAAGCCTGTCGTTCTGGTGCTGAATGAAGGTCGTCCTCGTCTCATCGCTGACATCGAACCATTGGCACAGGGCATCATCGACATCCTTATCCCTGGCAACATGGGCGGCGATGCCTTGGCAAACCTGGTATCGGGCAAGTCAAACTTCAGTGGCAAGATGCCTTACACCTATCCTAAGGAAATCAATTCGCTCGCCAACTATGACTTCAAGAAGAGTGAGGAGGTGGGTACGATGGAAGGTGCTTACGACTACAATGCGAAGATTACCCAGCAGTGGGGCTTCGGATATGGTTTGAGTTATACCACTTACAAATATAGCAACCTGAAGGTTTCTCAGTCTGATTTCCGCCACGGCGACATCATCAAGGTGAGCGTGGATGTGAAGAATACGGGAAAGGTGGCAGGCAAGGAGAGTGTTCTCCTGTTCAGTAGCGATCTCATCGCTAGTATGGTGCCTGATGGCCGTCGTCTCCATGCCTTCGACAAGGTGGAACTTCAGCCTGGTGAGACCAAGACCATGATATTTGAATTGAAGGCAGACGATTTGGCCTTCGTAGGTTGGAATGGCAAATGGAGATTGGAGGAAGGCGACTTCAAGTTGATGATTGCCGACCAGAGTGCTGATATCCATTGCACTGATACTTATCAGTGGCCTACTGCCAACCGATAATGTATATTTAAAAGATGATTTAAAGAAAAGAGCGTGCCAAGAGTGGTGCGCTCTTTTTGTTTGCATAGTAAAATGCAGAAGAGTTAAATATCTACAAGAATCCCCCATGATGTTTGGTGTTATGTCTTGAAATGATTACTTTTGCAAATCATAATTTTTGCAGATTTACAGAATCATTCAAAACAAGGATAAATGGAAATAGTAATTGGAATCATCATAGGGCTTGCCATCGGATTCTTCGTGGGGAAACTGATGGAAGCAAAAAGTGCGGGAGAGGAGAAAACCCAGCTCGTAGCGAAGGCTCAGGTGCTAGCGGCTAACATTGAACAGATAAAACTGCATCATGCTTCTGAGGTTCAATCAATGAAATCTCAAATGGAGAACGAGCGGCTGTATGCGGCGAAACTCAGGGCGGAAAGTGACCAGCAGTGGGCACAGAAACTCGATAGCCTGAAGCAGGAAATGCAGCGAATGACGATAGAACAGCAGAAGGTGGCGGCTGAGCAGTTGGCTGCCAAGCAGTCGGCTCTGCAGGAAAACAACCGTCTGCAGATGGATGAACTCCTGAAACCTATCAAGGAACAGTTTGCTGATTTCAAGAAATCGGTAGAGGAGAGCAAAACCCAGAACGAGGTGAACAAGAAGGAACTGCAGAACACCTTCGAGGCAACGATGAAACTCTTCCAGCAGGAACAGCAGCAGGCTGTACTGAACCTGAAGGAGCAGACCGAGAAGATTGGCTCCGATGCTGCCAACCTGACCAAGGCATTGAAGGGCGACAGCAAGATGCAGGGCGACTGGGGCGAGATGGTGCTGGAAACCATCCTGGAGAACAGCGGACTTCGTAAAGATGAGGAATTCTTCATTCAGGAGAATACGAAAGATGAAGAGGGAAAGAACTATCGTCCGGATGTCATCGTCAGATTCCCGGAAGGCAGAAGTGTGGTCATCGATTCCAAGGTTTCGCTTACCGCCTATTCCGATGCTCTGGCAGCTGAAGATGAGGCTGAACAGGAACGCTTGATGAAGGCACATGCGCTGAGCGTACGAAAGCACATCGATGAACTGGCAGCCAAAGACTATTCCAAACTGGTGGATGATGCCATCGGCTTCGTACTGATGTTCATCCCTAACGAGACCAGCTATATCGCAGCCATGAAGCAGCAGCCTGACCTCAGCCGTTATGCTTATCAGAAGAAGATTATCATCATCTCACCAAGCAATCTGCTCATGGCACTCCAGCTTGCCTATAATCTCTGGCAGTACGACCGGCAGAACAAGAATGTGGAGAAAATCGTGAAGACGGCTGCTGACCTGTATGATAAGGTGGCTGGCTTCGAAGATACCTTTATGAGTGTGGGTGATCTGATAACCCGCCTTTCCGGCACCTTCGACAAGGCAAGAAAGCAGCTTTACGATGGAAGTGGCAACGTGATGCGCAGGGTGGAAAGCTTGAAAGGTCTCGGCGTAACGCCGAAGAAGCAGATCAAATCGCTGGAGGAATCGTAACATTTTCTTTTCCTGGTCTTACCATATTGTTCAAAAGTATTTGTTAATCGTTCAATTTTTGAAATTAGTTCTCTAAAAATGAGCGGTTTTCGATTTTTCTTTGTACTTTTGCCACGCCTATTCGGAAAGATAGGCACATACATGGAACAATCAAAAAAACGTATAATCATGAAACTGAACGAAATTCTTTCTCGCAGCTTTAATGCTGCAGAATGGGAAGCTAAGGGTTATGAGCTTCCTAAGTATGACATCGCAGCCGTAGCTAAGAAGACTCACGACGAGCCTACTTGGGTTCACTTTGGTGCAGGTAACATCTTCCGTGCTTTCCCGGCAGCCATCCTTAACGATGCACTTAACACCGGCAAGTACGATCGTGGTGTTATTGTTGCTGAAAGCTTCGACTACGAAATTATCGACAAGGCTTATCGCCCTTACCATAATCTCTCTCTTCTCGTCAGCCTCCAGAGCAACGGAACCATCGAGAAGAAGGTCATCGCTTCTATCACAGAAAGCCTCAAGGCGGATAAGCAGTTTGGTGAGGACTGGGCGCGATTGGTCCAGATTTTCCAGGCACCAAGTCTGCAGATGGTAACTTTCACCATCACAGAGAAGGGATATTCTTTCAATGATGCCGATTTGGCACGTGGTCTTGATGCAGTATTTGCTATGGGTAAGCTTACCGCTCTTCTCTATGAGCGTTATAAGGCAGGCAAGTTGCCGCTTACTCTTCAGTCTACCGACAACTGTTCTCACAATGGCGACCATGTTAAGGCTGGCGTAAAGGCTTATGCTGAGCGTTGGGCACAGGATGGTATCGTAGAGGCTGGTTTCGTAGATTATATCAATGACAGCAGCAAGATTACCTATCCTTGGTCTATGATTGATAAGATTACTCCTCGTCCACACGAGAAGGTACAGGCGATGCTCGCTGAGGATGGTTTCGAGGATAACAATACGATTATCACCGAGAAGCATACTTTCACCGCTCCTTTCGTAAATGCTGAGGAAGTGCAGTATCTCGTTTGCGAGGATACTTATACCAACGGTCGTCCGCCATTGGAGTTGGGCGGTGCGCTCTATACATCCCGCAAGACTGTAGATGAGGTAGAAACCATGAAGGTAACCACCTGTCTGAACCCTCTCCATACAGCGATGTCAATCTATGGTTGCATGCTCGACTATACCTTGATTTCTGCCGAGATGGCTGATGAGGACCTTCGTGCCTTCATCCAGAAGATTGGTTATATCGAGGCGATGCCAGTAGTAACAGATCCAGGTGTATTGAACCCATACGAGTTTATCGGCACCGTTATCAACAAGCGTCTGCCTAACCCGTTCATGCCAGATGCTCCTCAGCGTATCGCTACCGATACCAGCCAGAAACTCTCTATCCGTTTCGGTGAGACTATCAAGAAGTATATCGGCCGCGGTCTCGACAAGAGCAATCTCGTGTTGATTCCTCTGGTATTGGCAGGTTATGCCCGTTATCTCAAGGCATTGGATGATAACCTGAAGCCATTCGAGCCATCTTCTGACCCATTGTTGGCAGAACTGCAGGCCATCGTGGCTCCTCTGGAGGTAGGCAAGGCAGATCAGGACTATTCTTGCCTGAAGAACCTCTATTCTCGCAAGGATGTGTTCGGACTCGATCTCTACGAGGCTGGCTTCGGCGAGCAGATTGAGGGCATGGTGAAGGAACTCTTTGCCGGTAAGGGTGCCGTAAGAGCGACATTGCATAAGTATGTTTCTGCAAGATAATTCATTTTTAAACTTATACATTATATAATATATATGGAAAGAACATGGCGCTGGTTTGGCAAGAAAGATAAGATTACACTTGCACAGTTGAAGCAGATTGGTGTTGAGGGCATTGTTACCGCATTGCACGATGTTCCTCTGGGCGAGGTTTGGACACGCGAGAAGATTCATGAACTCAAGGAGTACATCGAGTCTTATGGCATGAAATGGAGCGTGGTAGAGTCCTTGCCTGTGGTTGAAACCCTGAAATATGGCGGTCCTGACCGTGATCATCAGATTGAGGTTTACAAGGAAAGTCTCCGCAACCTGGGCGAGGAAGGCATCAAATGCATCTGCTACAACTTTATGCCTGTTTTGGACTGGGCACGTACCGATTTGGCACACGAGAATCCTAACGGAGCCAACAACCTCTATATGAACTGGGGCGAGTTTGCCTACTTTGACATCTATATCCTGCAGCGTGAAGGCGCCCGTGAGGATTGGGCTGAGTTCTCTAAGGAGCACAAGTGGGGCAGAGACCTCGTGGCTGAGGCTGATGAAATCAAGAAGACTTCTACACCAGAGCAGGATCATGCCCTGGTAGAGAATATCATCATCAAGACCCAGGGCTTTGTATCGGGTAACTTCAGCGAGGGCGATTCTGCTCCTGTCCAGAAGTTCCGCGACCTGTTGACGCTTTATGATGGCATCGACAAGAAGAAGTTGCAGGAGAACATGAAGTACTGGCTGGAGGCTATCATGCCTATCTGCGATGAGTACGATATCAACATGTGTGTTCACCCAGATGATCCTCCTTATCCTGTATTCGGTTTGCCAAGAATCATCGGTCGTGCCGAGGATATCCAGTGGATGTTGGATGCTGTGCCAAACAAGCACAACGGTCTGACTTTCTGTGCAGGTTCATTCTCTGCCGGCGAGCACAACGACTGTGTGGCAATGGCTAAGCAGTTTGCCGACCGCACTCACTTTGTTCATCTGCGCTCTTGCTACATCTTCCCTAACGGCAACTTTACAGAGGCTTCTCACTTGGGTGGTCGCGGCCATCTCATTGAACTTTGCCGCATCTTCGAGAAGGCTGAGCAGGAAGGCAAGTGCAATTCGGGTCGCCGATTGCCTATGCGAGTAGACCACGGTATGACCTTCACTGATGAGCCAGGTGGCGTATTCGATGAGAGCAATCATGGTCACAATGCCGGTTACACTCTCCTCGGCCGTATGTTTGCCATGGGTCAGATTCAGGGTGTCATCGCAACAGTAGATGATGAACTCGGCATTGAGTATAAGCAGCCGGGATTTTATGATTAGTTGATAGTTTATAGTTGATAGTTTATAGGCTTAGTTTATAGGCTATTAAGTGATTTGAAATTCAGGTTAGATAAAATACGAAAAAGGCTAGCGTTTCTGATAAACGCTAGTTTTTTTATGCTGATTTTATGGTTATTGGCAAAATGTGCCGCTTGCTTTTGCCAATAATGCTTAAAAATAGGTGCTATTGGCTGAAAATTATATAAGAAATAGCCAATAATTACTTTTTTCTTGCTATTTTTGCAAATAGTTAGAAATTAAAGCAGGAGAATAAGAAATGAAGAATAATATTATAGGCAGAAAGAGTGAACAGGATACCTTGGCACGTATATACGAGTCAAGGCAGTCGGAATTTGTGGCAGTATGCGGACGCCGCAGAGTGGGGAAAACGTTTCTTGTGCGCGAATATTTTGAGCAGGAAATGGTGTTTCAGACATCAGGATTGGCGGGCGGAAACACACAGGAGCAGTTGAAAAACTTCTTTTATACGCTTCGACGTTATGATAGGAATGTAACCTCTGTTCCCCACGACTGGCTCGATGCTTTCGAAATGCTTATCACTTATCTTGATTCTTTAAACGGGATAGAACGTAAGGTGATTTTTCTTGATGAACTGCCTTGGATGGATACTGCAGGCTCTAATTTTATCTCTGCCCTGGAGCATTTTTGGAATGGATGGGCCTCTGCACGTCGCGACATCGTTCTCATTGTCTGCGGCTCTGCCACTTCCTGGATGATGGATAAACTTATCAATAACCATGGCGGACTTTATGGTCGTCTTACTCATCGTCTTTTCCTGCAGCCTTTTTCTCTTGGGGAGTCGGAAGCATTTCTGAAGACCAAGGGGATGATGTTGTCCAGATATGAACTGGCTGAACTTTATATGATATTGGGAGGAATTCCGTATTACCTGAATCTTTTGGACGAGCGGTTAAGTTTGGCTCAGAATATAGACCGTCTGCTGTTCAATCCCAATGGTCAGTTGTACAATGAATTTACGATTCTCTATCGCTCTCTGTTTAAGGATTCTGAGGCATACGTCAAAGTGGTAGAATGCCTGAACGAGCGTGGTTATGGTATGATGCGCTCGGAAATAGCCGATGCCGCAGGGATGAAGTCGGGCAAATCGTTGACTACGATTCTCGACAATCTGGAATCTTGCGGTTTCATCAGAAAGTATGTCAACTATGGCTGCTCTACCCGAAAGTCTCTCTATCAGTTGGTAGATTTCTTCACCTTGTTCTATTTCCGTTTCCTGCGCGATAGTTCATTCCGTAATCTTCTGTATTGGAGCAAGTTGCAGCGCACGCCCCGTTTTTATGCCTGGGCTGGAGTCTCTTTCGAGATATTGGCGATGAATCATATCGACCAGGTGAAGCAGCGGTTGGGAATTTCTGGTGTGTCTACCCAGTTGTATTCCTGGCGAAGCAAGAGTGATGCCGGGGCGGCGGAGCGGGCAGCCCAGATAGACATGGTGATAGAGCGTGGTGACAATACCATTAATCTTTGCGAAATGAAGTTTTCGGAGAGTGAGTTTGCCATCAATAAGGATTACGAGAAGATTCTGAGAAACAAGATTGTCCGCTTTATGGAGGAAACGAAGACCCGAAAGTCGATACAGCTGACGTTTATCAGCAGTTACGGTCTTCAGCGGAATATGTATTCGGGCATTGCCCAGAATGAAGTGGTGCTTAATGATTTGTTTTAAGCACCACCTCCTCAACATACTTCACCAGCGAATCCTTGCCGTTATGCAGATAGAAGTCTACACGAACTACGTGGTTGATGTCGGCATTGCCCTTCACCTTTATGTGTCGGGTCTTGCTGTACATCATCGTGTCGCGGCGTGAAGGATAGGATACGAGCTCGATGAGGTCTTTGGTAGAATTGCTGCCCACATAATAGATACCTACACTGTCTTTTCCGTTCTTGATGGCAGCAATCTTCGCCATCTTCTTGGCATGAGCCGCAGAGGTATCTATCGGGTAAAACTCGCTGGCAGCTACCGTGTCGCCGTCATGCTGGTCGGGTGCAAACTTGCAGCTGGTACCCATCGTAGTGATAATGGATGTAGCAGCCAGGGCTGCCACAAAGTATAATATTTTCTTCATTGTTATTTCCTTTCTTTTCTTTAAAGAATCCTGTTTTGTTCGCAAAATGCGTTATCGGCTGCAAAAGTACAAAAAATAACTCGAAAAGCCATACCTTTTTTATCTTTTTCCTTTTAATACTTTGGATGGAGAGACGCGTGCTGAGTTGGGCGGAAGGAGTTATGGGGGATGGCATGGAAGGAGTTGGAAGGTATGGTAGAGATGGATGGAATGGAAGGAATGGATGGAATTCCGTGCAAAGATACAACTTTTCTCTGATACTGCCAAATTTGGGGGTGTGATAAGGAAATGTTTGAACTATGCTTTCAGATTGAAAGTAGTTAAACTTCCTTACTCATAGTTTTGCGGGTGACAACTCATAGTTTTACGGGTAGCAACTCATAGCTTTGTTCTCTTAAAGTATAGAGTTAAGCAGTAAATCAGGTGTTTACGAGGATTATGATGTTTTTACTACAATGACTCAGTTCCTCAGTTCCTCAGTTCCTCAGTTTTTCTCTGACCCTTCACTTTTTCTTTTATTTAGAAGTTTATTATATATATAAATAATTTATATATATAATAATATATAACATATAACAATTTAAACAACTTTGAACTATAAGGGCTATATACCCCTTAGAAAAAAACTGAGGAACTGAGGAACTGAGGAACTGAGTCAATGATAGAGACTTAGAATCTTACTCTTGATACTGTTGAATATGTGCTTGTATTAAAAGTTAAGTGGTAGATTATCAGATAGATAAGATACTTGACGCCCTAAAATAGGGCGTCAAGGTTTTATTGTGATACCCATACGTTGTGAAACACGACGTATGGGTATGAAAAGAGTTTCGTTACATTGAACTTTCAAATCGTAACTTGATGAGATCTGGCTAATTTTACATCTCAACCACTACTTCATGCTTGCCTTCAGAGCAAGGAATGATGGTGCCTGAGATAGGAGTGCCATCCACTGTAATCTGCTTCACACCCTTCTGGTTTCCGCTAGGATTCTTTACTGTGATATGGTATTCGCCACCACGGAACTTGCGGGTTACCTCATACTCCTTAGCGGTGCTTGGGAGACAAGGATCGATGAGTAAACCTTCATAATCTGGCTTGATGCCGAGGATGAATTCTGATACTGTATACCACATCCATGCCGCTGTACCGGTGAGCCAGGAGTTCTTTCCTTCGCCCGGTTTGGCTGCATCCTTACCGGCTACCATCTGGCAGTTTACGTAAGGTTCAACCTTGTGAAGTGTCTGATATTTTTCCTCTACATAGCTAGGCAGAATCTTGGTATAATGGCTCCAGGCATCGTTGCCTCGGCCGGCTACAGTCTCTCCGATGATGACCCAAGGATTGTTGTGGCAGAAGATACCGGCGTTCTCCTTGTAGCCTTCAGGATAAGAAGAAATCTCACCCATTTCTACATGATAGGTAGTGTAGGCTGGGTTGTTTAGCACCATTCCGTGCTCGCATTCCAGTCGTTTCTTGCTGCTGTCCAGTGCTTTATCGCAGAGTCCTTCTTCCAAACCGATACCAGCCATCGTACACCAGCCCTGGCTCTCGATGAAGATTTTGCCTTCCTCGTTCTCATCACTACCAATCTTGTTGCCGAAGAAATCGTAAGCGCGGAGGAACCATTCACCGTCCCATCCATGCTGCTTCACAGCCTCGTTCATCTCATCTACAGCCTGCTGCATGCGCTCGGCTTCTGTCAAATAATCTTCCTCTGCAAGACCGGCTATTTCGCCCTCCTTGCTTTCCATAGCTTCCTTGGCAAGCTGCTTGCACAGAGCCACATAATCCTTGCCGGTAACCACGAACAGACCGGCTATCATCAGACTCTCTGCCTTGCTTCCTTCGCCCTTGTTTTCGGTGGTCTGGAAACTCTCGTTAGGGTCCCAGGAGAAGCAGTTCAGGTTCAGACAGTCGTTCCAGTCGGCTCTTCCGATGAGTGGCAACTTGTGTGGACCCAGGTTGTTGATAACATGGTTCATCGAAATCTTGAGGTGCTCGAAGAGGCTTACTTCTGTGCCTGGCTGGTTGTCGAAAGGCACCTGCTCAGCGAGGATAGAGAAGTCGCCCGTCTCCTTGATATAGGCTACGGTACCGAAGATGAGCCAGCAAGGGTCGTCGTTGAAACCGCCACCGATATCGTTGTTGCCGCGCTTGGTGAGTGGCTGATACTGGTGGTAGCAGCCACCGTCAGGGAACTGGGTGCTGGCGATATCGATGATGCGCTGGCGGGCACGGGTAGGTATCTGATGAACGAAACCTACGAGGTCCTGGTTGGAATCGCGGAAGCCCATGCCTCGACCGATGCCGCTCTCGAAGAAACTAGCCGAGCGCGACATACAGAAGGTGATCATGCACTGATACTGGTTCCAGATGTTCACCATGCGGTCTAACTTGTCGTTGCCGCTCTTCACGGTGAAGATGTTCAGCAGGTTATCCCAGTACTGGTTGAGTTCTGCGAAGGCAGCATCCACCTTTTCGGTGGTATCAAACTTGGCGATAAGCTGATGAGCTTTCTCCTTGTTGATTACCTTCTTGGCGCTGAACTTCTTTTCCTGCTCGTTCTCCACATAGCCCAGCAGGAAGATGAGGTCGCGGCTCTCGCCTGGCTGCAGGGTAACCTCGATATAATGAGATGCGATAGGGCTCCAACCGTGGGCAAAGCTGTTGCGTGGCTTGCCTTCCATCACAGCCTCAGGCTCGGAAAACTCGTTGTAGAGTCCGATGAAGCTCTCGCGGTCGGTATCGTAGCCCTGAATCTCGGTATTCACAGTGTAGAAAGCATAGTGGTTGCGGCGCTCACGATATTCAGTCTTGTGATAGATGGTAGAACCCTCTACCTCCACCTCGCCCGTAGAGAAGTTGCGCTGGAAGTTCTCCATGTCGGTAGCAGCATTCCAGAGGCACCACTCTGCAAAGGAGAACACCTTGAGGGTCTTCACCTCCTTAGTCTGGTTCTTCAGCGTCATCTTCTGCACCTCAGCCCATGTATGGAGCGGAACGAAGAAGAGCACACTCGCCTCCACGCCGTTCTTGCTGCCCGTGATGCGAGTATAGTTCATGCCGTGGCGGCACTCGTAGCTGTCGAGCGGTGTCTTGCAAGGTTTCCATCCCGGGTTCCATACGGTATCGCCATCTTTGATATAGAAATAGCGACCGCCGTTATCCATCGGCACACCATTGTAGCGATAACGGGTGATGCGACGGAACTTGGCATCCTTGTAGAAGGAATAACCACCTGCTGTGTTTGAGATGAGCGAGAAGAAATCCTCGTTACCCAAATAATTGATCCAAGGCCATGGAGTCTTTGGATCAGTAATCACGTATTCGCGATTGGCGTCATCAAAATGACCATACTTTTTTTCTGCCATTGTTTTTTTAATGTTATTTCTTGGTAAAATATACTATTTTGATGCAAAGATAGTAAAAAGTTTCAGTTTCGGGGTTAGAAAACAGTTTTTTTTTGTATTTTTGCAATGAAAAGTTTGATGATTATCATCATTCTATTAACATTTTATACAGTTGGCTTATGAAAAGAAACATTTTATCACTTCTGATAGCCCTCTTTGCTACGATGCAGGTAGCGGCTCAGACATACGACAACTTGTGGAAACAAGCTGAAATCATTGCTCAGAAGGACCAGCCTAAGAGCGAAATTGCGGTGATGAAGAAAATCATCGCCAAGGCTTCGGTTGCCAAAGATTACGGGCAGCTGCTGGCGGCTGAGATGAGGCAGATGACTCTCTGGAAAGAGATTTCTGCTGACTCGCTGACGCCTAACGTGAAGCGGATGGAAGCAGAGGTGCTGAAGGTGAAAGACCCGGCATTGAAGGCGGTGAGATATGCCGTGCTGGGTAAGGTGTACTGTGATATGAACGAAAAGAAAAGCCAGGAGTTCTTCAAGAAGGCCTTGGAACAGCCTGAACTTCTTGCTCGACATACCTCCACTGAGTATGTGCCATTGACGCTGAAGGGCGTGGATGGCAGTTCTTTTAACAACGATCTGCTGCATCTCATCGGATTCGAGGCAGACAGCAAGGAGGCGTATCTGCAGCTGTACACCTATTATAATAAGGTGGGCAATCGGGGTGCGGCTTGTCTCTGTGCCTATAAGCTCATCGAGAAATACCGCCAGGACGACGTGAGAGAGGTGAAGAAATCGAAGTATCTGCAGACCATCGACTCGCTCATCCAGGTTTATCAGGATATTCCGGAGGCAGGCGAACTTGCCGTGGAGCATTTCCGCTTCATGGAAGGTGCTACCGATGCCAAACCGCAGGATAAGCTCAACTATATCAACTATGCGCTGAGCCGCTGGGGTGGATGGTCGAGAATGAACGAACTGAGAAATGCGCAGAAGCGACTCACCGAACCGATGTTCCAGGTGAAGGATATGCCGCAGGTATTGCGACCTGGGGAGAAGGCGTGGGTGCATATGAATGTGCGCAATCTCCAGAACCTGAAAATCAGTATCTCCCGCCTCAATATTACGGCAGATAACGATTATAATGCGCAGGATGAGGCTACCTATAAGATGCTCCTGAAGAAGACCACGAAACTGCATCAGAAGGATTACAGCAGGAATTACTATGGTCGCCCGGATTACGAAGAGGTGAAGGATTCCATCGAAATCGGTGGCAATCTGCCGCTGGGTGCCTATCTGATGGAGGTGACTTCGGATAATACCGGCATCGCTCCGCAGCGAGAACTCTTCTATGTCAGCAATCTGGCGGTGATGATCCAGCAGTTGCCGGATGATAAGCATCGCTATGTGGTGGTGAATGCTACCGATGGCCAGCCTATCGCCGGGGCGAAGATTGAACTCTATGACCAGTGGTATGATTTCAACACGAAGAAGAACAAACGAACGGTTCATGCCCGCTTGACGACCGATGAGAACGGAGAGGCTTACTTCAAGAATGTGGATGGAAATGTATTGATTTCTACCAACAATGACAAATTTACGCCAGCCAAGTACATCTATCTCAGCCGTACCCGCTATTATGAGAAGAAGGATAATGAGACTAAATATCAGGTTTATACCGACCGTGCTCTCTATCGCCCGGGGCAGAAGGTGCATGCCTCAGCCATTTCCTATACTGTCAAGAAGGGGTTGGATGCCAGCGTGCCAGGAAAGAGTATGGAACTGAAGTTTGTCCTGAGTGATGCCAACTGGAAGCAGGTGGCAGAACAGAAGGTTACGACCGATGAATATGGTACGGCTTCGGTAGATTTCGAACTCCCGAAGGAGGGAAAGACAGGACAGTATTCCATCTCCGTGAATGGTACAGCAAGCGAATATTTCAGAGTTGAGGAGTACAAGCGTCCAACCTTCGAGATTACCTTCCCGAAGGTGAACGAGAAATATACCTGGGGCGACACCGTGGTGGTGAAAGCTTCAGCAAAGACCTATGCCGGTATACCTGTGCAGGGTGCCAAGGTGGAGTATCAGGTGACCCGCAGAAACCAACTCTGGTGGTGGGGCGCAGGATCTGCCGGACAGTTGGTGAAAACTGACAGTTGCGTGACTCGTGAGGACGGAACCTTCGACGTCGAGATTCCGCTGGAGGCTTCCTTGTCAGGAAAAGACGAGGCTGATATGAGCGATTTCATGCGCCAAGCCCGTTTCTTCAACTTCGAGGTCTCAGCCATCGTTACCGACATCAGTGGTGAGAGCCATGAGGGCGTGATGAGTCTGCCTCTGGGCACCAAGCCAACCATCCTCACGGTGAATCTTCCTAAGCGTATCGAAACAGACAGTCTGAAGACGGTGACCTTCGCTTACCGCAATGCCAGTGGTATGCCGATTTCTAGTAGGTTGAAATATCGAATTGATAAGGGCGAATGGAAGGATGCCGAGGCGAATGCACCGGTTTCTATCAAGGAATATGCTTCTTCTGCCTCTTCTTCCCTCGTTTGGAAATCTGGCGTTCATCAGTTGGAGGCAATCTGCGGAACAGATACCCTGCAGCAGAAGTTCACGCTCTTCAGCATGAAGGATACCCATCCGGTGGAGCCAACTACCGAATGGTATTATCAGACGGCGAAGACCTTCCCTCGTGATGGCAAGCCGGTCTATATCCAGGTGGGCTCTTCGGAGAACGGAGCGCACATCGTATATTCCATCATCGCCGGCAACAAACTGCTGGAGAAAGGTGCCTGGGAGTTGGGCGACAGTATCGTGACCCTGCCTTTCACCTACAAGGAGGAATATGCGTCGGGCATCGTACTGAACTATAGTTTCGTGAAGCAAGGCAAGTGCTATACCCGAATGATGAGCATCGCCCGTCCTTTGCCTGAGAAGAAACTGAACATCGCCTGGAAGACCTTCCGCAACCGTCTGACCCCTGGACAGAAGGAGGAGTGGACGCTGAAGATTACCACCCCTGACGGCAAGCCAGCCAAGGCGCAGCTGATGAGCGTACTCTATGACAAGTCGCTCGACCAGATAGCCCCGCATTTCTGGAATTTCTCCCTGGGCTTCTATCAGAGTTTGCCAGACTGCTACTGGGAGGACAACCTCACTTTCCGTTCATTATACTTGAATGGCGTTTATCCTACCAAATATTATGACGAGAGGGGACTGGATGTGGATAAGTTTGATGGCAAATACTTTAGTTATTATGCTTATATGCAAGCGGTGGAGCTAAGCAAGTTGGAACGTTCTTCCGGTAGAACCGTTGAGGCTGTTCGTATAAAGAAAGACGAGCTGGTTAAGGAAGAAGCGAAAGTCATCAGGATTCGCGGCTCTAAAATGACCCGTGTCGGAGCGGCTGCTCCATCTGCCAACAAGGTTTTTGATGTAGTAGAGGAGATGCCGCAGTTTGCCGGCGGTTCTGGCTCAGATGCAGAACTGTTCCTCGACCAGGTGCAGGTGCGCGAGAACCTGAACGAGACTGCCTTCTTCTATCCTGCCTTGGAGAGCGACAACAATGGCAACGTAGCCATCAGATTTACCCTGCCGGAGAGCGTGACTACCTGGAAGTTCATGGGATTGGCGCACGACAAGGAGATGCGCAACGGTTTGCTGGTGGATGAGGCTGTGGCTCAAAAGACCGTGATGGTGCAGCCTAATATGCCTCGCTTCCTGCGTGAGGGCGATAAGAGCACCATCGTGGTGAAACTCTTCAATACTTCCGACAAGAAGGTGAGCGGCAACACCCGTATGCAGATTCTCGACCCGGAGACCAACAAGGTGGTTTGGCAGAAGACGCAGAACTGCAGCATCGATGCCGAGGGCTCTGCTACTATCTCCTTTGATGTCCAGGGACTGAAAGAAGGCGTATATATTAATAAGGTGGTGGCTGCCGGTAATGGCTACAGCGATGGTGAACAGCACTATCTGCCGGTTTTGAGCAACCGTGAACTCGTGGTGAACACCCTGCCTATCACCCTGCATCAGAAGGGTGAGCAGAACTTCGACCTGAGCAAACTCTTCCTGGACAAGGAGGGCAAACAGGCAAAGGGAACAGAGGAGGCAAAGGTCACCGTGGAATATACCAACAATCCAAGTTGGCTGATGATCAAGGCGTTGCCTGCCATCAGCAATCCGGATGATGAGGACGCCATCTCGCTGATGTCTGCCATCTATGCCAATACCATCACCACTTATATCCAGAAAAATCTATCTTTGGAAACCAGCCGTCTGCAAAATCAGGTGGAGAAACTGAGGAAGTTGCAGAATAACGATGGTTCCTTCTCCTGGTGGAAGGGAATGAAGGGCAGCCGGTATATGACTACATCGGTAGCCGAAATGATGGTTCGATTGAATGCCATCGCAGGTGTGCAGAAATCCACCGCCAAGATGCTGACTTCCGCCATCGATTATCTCTCTCTGCAGACCGCACAGGAAGTAAGAGAAATGAAGAAACAGGAGGAGAAAAAGCAGAAGGTGAGTCCTAGCGAACAGGCGCTGCATTATCTCTACATCCTTTCGATGGATGGCAGAAAGATGAAGCAGAATCTGGAAGCTGACAAGGCTTATCTCCTGGACAAGATGTCGAAGATGACCGGTGATTTCTCCATCTATGGCAAGGCGCGTGCTGCCGTGGTACTCGCCAGAAACAGCCAGCAGAATGCTGCTTACCGCGAGAAGGCAGGCGAATATCTGCAGAGCGTGAACGAATATGCCGTTTACCGCGAGGAGATGGGCCGCTATTATGATACCCGTAAGGCACTCTATAGCTGGAGAAATTATAAGATTCCTACCCAGGTATCTGTGATAGAGGCGATGCAGCTGCTGAAGCCGAATGACAAGCAGACCATTGAGGAACTGCAGCGTTGGCTTCTGATGTCGAAACGCACCCAGGTTTGGGATACGCCGGTGAACACCGTGGATGCTGTTTACGCCTTTATGAAGGGCAATGAGAGCAACTGGAGCAGGAAGGCTGAAAATGCCGTGCTGAAACTGGATGGCAAGCTGCTGCCGATGCCGCAGGATTCCACTACTTTGGGCTATGTGAAGACCGAAAGACCGGGCAAGGCATCTAAGCTGAGCATCGACAAAAAGAGCGATTATACCAGCTGGGGAGCCGTCTATGCAGAGTTTAAGCAGCCTATCAGCGAAATCGGTTCCATGGAGTCGGGCATCAAGGTGCGCCGTGTCATCGTTCCTGCCGAATCTGAGGGCAAGGGCAAGGCGCAGGCGAAGGTAGGCGAGAAGGTGAAGGTAACGCTCCTCATCACCGCCGACCGCGACTACGACTTTGTGCAGATTACGGATAAGCGTGCGGCATGTCTGGAACCGGTTAACCAGAAGAGCGGTTATCAGTGGGGCATAGGCTGCTATGTTTCTCCAAGAGATTATGCAACAAATTTCTATTTCGATCGTTTATCTAAAGGTATGCACATCGTAGAAATGGAGTATTACGTGGATAGAAAGGGCGACTATCAGAGCGGAACTTGCACCGCTGAGTGTACCTACAGTCCGGAATTTGGTGGCCGAACAGAGGCTTATGAATTGAAAGTTAATAATTAAAGTTTATAGATTGATAATTTAAAATAGAATAGTATGAAACGGATGAATATATGGATGCTCTCAGCGCTGTTGGCGCTGCCTGCATCAGCACAGAAGATTACAACCCAGCACGAGGTGGTAGACTGCGGACAGGTGGTGTTCCACAAGCCTGTAACTGCCGAATTCGTGCTGAAGAATGACGGGCACAAGCCGTTGGTTATCAACAATGTATTGAAAAGTTGCGGCTGTACGGAGGTAGATTATCCGAAGACGAGCATTGCTGCCGGCGAAAGTTTCGTCATCAAGGCGGTATACGATGCCAAGCAGATGGGTACTTTCACCAAGCAGGTTTGCCTCTATACCAATGCGGGTGAAGACCCGTTCATCCTCTCTATGAGGGGAAAGGTAGTGGGCAGCGTAGTAGATTTCGCTGGTTCTTACGATGAGATGCTGGGTGTCATCAAGAGTGATGCCCAGGAGGTGGAGTTTGATGACGTGAACCGTGGCGACCGTCCGGTTCAGCGCATCCATATCTTCAATCCTACCGACGAATTACTGGAGCCGGTAGTGATGCATCTGCCATCCTATCTTCATGCTTTCGTATCGCCTTCCAAGGTAGCTCCGCGTCATTCTGCCGAAATCAGTTTCGTGCTGGATTCCAAGAAACTGCGCGACCTGGGCTTGAACCAGACATCGGTTTATCTCGGTGAGCGTCCTGGCGATAGGATTGCGCCTGAGAAGGAAATCGTGGTATCAGCCGTTCTTCTTCCTGGTTTTGAGAACATGACTCCAGCCAAGAAGACACTGGCTCCGAAGATAGAGATGTCTGCCACCGATCTCAATCTGGGTAGTTTCAATGGAAAGAAGAAACTGAAGGGTGAGATTCTGATTACCAATAAGGGTAAGTCGGAACTGGATATCCGCAGCATGCAGATGTTTACGATGGGCTTGCAGGTGAACCTGAAGAAGAGTAAGATTCAGCCAGGAGAGACCGTTAAGATGAAGGTGACGGCTGTGGCTGCCGACTTGAAGAAATCGCGTGTCAGACACCCTCGTATCCTCATGATTACGAATGATCCTGACCATGCTAAGGTGGTGGTGAAGATTAATGTACAATGAATTAAAAACGAATATCGTGCAGATAGAAATAGATAACGGCAGTGGGTTCTGCTTTGGCGTAACCACTGCCATCAAGAAAGCTGAAGAGGAGTTGGCTAAGGGCGGTAAACTTTACTGCCTGGGCGATATTGTGCATAATGGTATGGAGGTGGAGCGCCTGCATGAAGCGGGACTCATCACGATAGACCATGAGCAGATGGAGGAACTGCAGGGCGTAAAGGTCTTGCTCCGTGCTCATGGTGAACCGCCTGAAACTTATGCCCTTGCCGAGCGAAATAACATCGAAATCATCGATGCTACCTGTCCTGTGGTGCTCCAGTTGCAGCGCCGCATCAAGAAGCAGTATGTCAACAATCCGGAGGCACAGATCGTGATTTTCGGCAAGAATGGGCATGCTGAGGTGCTCGGACTGGTGGGGCAGACGGAGAGTCATGCCATCGTGGTAGAGAAGTTTGAGGATGTGAAGCAGCTGAAGGAAACCGGTCAGTTGGATTTCTCTAAAGATATCTATCTTTACTCCCAGACTACCAAGAGTCTCGATGAGTTCCACCGCATCATCGAATACTGCCAGGAGCATATTGTTGAGGGCGCTGTCTTCAAGAGTTTCGATACCATCTGCCGTCAGGTGGCTAACCGCATGCCTAACATCGCTGCCTTTGCCAGCAAGCATGATGTCATCCTCTTTGTGAGTGGCAGAAAGAGTTCGAATGGTAAGGTGCTTTTCAAGGAATGCAAGAGCGTGAATGCCAACAGCTACCAGATAGAAAGTGCCGACGAGATAGATATGAACTGGTTCAAGGATGTGGAAACGGTAGGTATCTGTGGTGCTACCAGTACGCCGAAGTGGCTGATGGAAGAGTGCAAGGATAAGATTATCAAGGAAAGTTCTGCTCTTTTGTAGTAAGAGCTAAAATATTGATTATCAGTTATTTGATATACTTGATACGGTGTTTCACCGTATATGGGTAGAGGATAGTTTTATCGTTGATTGAAAAACTTAATGTGCTGGTTATTAATTGGTTAACCCATTTGACGCTGTGTTTTACAGCGTCAAATGGGTTTATCTTTTATAAACTGTCTGAAAATAAAACAGGTGATAAATCTTCTCCCGAAGACCTATCACCTTCAAAAAACAGTAATTAACTCAAAATTTATAATCTATATCATTACTACCTTGTTAATATGATTGCAAAGATACTAAATTGAAGTTTTTTTTCCAAATCTTTTTCATCGAATAAAATAAATTTATCGGTAAAAGTAGTATATTTAACGTATTTTTGCACAAATAACCCGGCAGTCTCTTTTCTGTAGCTTATTCTGCTATTGCCTTTTGATATTGTTCCATCAGCCATGCCTTCTGTTCAGGAATGGTCATGTTGCTGTTGTCGAGCGTGATGGCATCATCAGCCTTTCTGAGTGGGGAAGTCTCGCGGTGGGTATCGATATAGTCGCGTTCCTCTACATTCTTCAGAATCGCATCGAAGTCGGCTGGCATTCCTTTCTCCTTCAGTTCATCGAAACGGCGCTGTGCTCTCACCTGTGAGCTGGCTGTAACGAAAATCTTCAGTTCGGCATTAGGGAACACGGTGGTACCTATATCGCGACCATCCATCACGATGCCCTTGTCTTCGCCCATCTTCTGCTGCTGTTCTACCAGCGCCTCTCTGACGAAAGGAACGGCGGCAATCGGACTAACGTGGTTGGAAACCTCTAACGAACGGATTTCCTTTTCTACCAGTTCGCCGTTCAGATAGCAGTCAGGGCGACCGGTTGTTTCATTAAACTTGAATGAGATGCTGATGTTCTTCATCTCCTTCTGCAGTTCTTCAGTCTTTACGGCTCCATCTGCTTCGAAGAGCTGATGACGCAGCGCATAGAGAGTTACCGAGCGGTACATGGCGCCCGTATCTACATAAACATAACCTATTTCCTTGGCAAGATCCTTTGCCATCGTACTCTTACCGCAAGAAGAGTATCCGTCTATTGCTATTGTTATTTTCTTCATAATTTCGAACTAACTTTAATGTATAATAATGTAGAATTTATAATCTGTAACTTACGTTCAGCATGAGGCTGCTGCTACTGACGTGATATTTGCCGTAGGCAACGTTCAGATGGAAGCGCTCCAGGTTGATACCGCCACCCACAGAGAAACCGGCTCCATGACTGCTTTCCTCATCTTCTGAGGTGCTGATTTTCATCTCGTTGGCTCTCCGGAAGTTGTAGCCGGCACCTATCCACAGGCTTTCCGAAAGCAGAATGTCGGCACCTACTACGGCATGATCACGAAGACTGCTGTCCCAATGGTTCAGGTTGACCAGTGTGGCTGATACCCTGAACGGTGCGTTGGCGAAGCGTTTCGTCACACCCAACTGCAGGTCGATCGGCATCTTCTCGTATTCATTGTCGTAAGCTTTCAGCTGTCCACCCAGATTCTTTGCCACGCATGAAACCGACCATTCCGTTTCAGGGTCGTAATAGTTGATGCCCAGATCCACTCCCACAGCGATAGAATTGTAATCGCCAATATACGAAGTGATGAATTTGGCGGCAATACCACCCGCAAACTTTTCACCGAGCATATAAGAGAAGTAACCCGCAACGGCAATGTCCTTTGCCGAGAACTCACCCATCTGGATGTTGTTCTCATCCGTCTCTTTCATCTTGCCGTAGTCAACAAGCTGAGCCGAAACAGCCCACGAAGCCTTGTCGTTGACAATACGGTTGAAACTAGCCGAGGCAGTGTTCACCCCCGACATATAGTTCATATAATTGAGATTGACCGTCTTGTCGTTTACTGATGACAGGAGAGCCGGATTATGGAATATGAGTGCCTCATCATCTTCTATCAAGGTGATGTTGTCGCCACCCAGAGCAGCTGCATGAGCACTCACCGGCAAGCGAAGGAAATTATACCCCGTTTGGCTCTCTTGAGCATCAATAATTGTCGCAAAAAGCGTCAATATTGCGGAAATTACATATTTTTTCATTTAAATTTTCTAATTCTTTGGCAAAGATACTGCTTTTTTCAATAATAAGAAGTAATTTTGCAATGTTTTCGTAGGAAATAACGATTTTAAACGGTTTTTATTGTGGAAATTAAGAAATCAAATAGCGCACAACTGGAAGATAAGCGGGTTACATTTTTCCTGCTAGGGTTGCTGCTGGCTTTTACTTTCATCTTCGTAGGACTCCAATATCAGAAAGGTCCGCAGGGAGATGATGACTTGTCGGAATCGATGGAAGATCTTTCACAGGATCTGGAAATGTCGGCTCGTCCCGACCTGAAAGATATGGTGAGTGCAGAGGCTGTTTCGGCTCCTGCTTCTAAGTCAATTACCCAGGAAGTGAAGGCTGCCGAGCAACAGACTCAGAAGGCACCGCAGAAAATCAGTTCTACAACCAGCGAACTGGTTATCGGCGACGGCTCGGGTGTAGTGGATGGAGCAGAGGTGAAGGAAGCGGTTCCTGAAACTCCCATTGAGAATCCGGGAGCTGAGGCTCCTATCAAACTGACCGTCGTGCAGAAGATACCGCAGTTTCCTGGTGGCTGGTCTGCCTTCATGCAGTGGCTTACCAAGAACCTGAAGTACCCTGTAGCTGCCCAGAAAAGTAGGATTCAGGGAACCGTAGTGGTATCCTTTATCGTAAACAAGGATGGAAGTGTTGCCAATATCAAGGTAAGCACTTCGGTAGATCCATTGCTCGACAACGAGGCTTTGAGGGTGATGAAGATGATGCCGAAGTGGAAACCGGGCATCGATAAAGGCAAGGTCTGTCGTACGATGATTGCCATCCCAGTAGTGTTCCAGCTATAAATTATAAATTGTTCATTGTAAATTATACATTATAAATTATACATTATTATGAAGACAGCAGATGAAATTTTAAGCATGGTAAATGAGTTTCTGGCTAATTTGCCTTACGAAAGAAAGCCAAAGTCTCTTTATGAGCCTATCAGATACGTACTTTCTATGGGTGGCAAGCGTATTCGTCCTACGCTCATGCTTCTGGGCTACAATCTTTTCAAGGACAATCCTGAGAAGATTCTGATGAATGCCGTTGCCCTGGAAACTTATCATAACTATACTTTGCTGCATGATGACTTGATGGACAATGCTGATTTGCGTCGCGGTCATGAAACGGTTCATAAGAAATGGAATGCCAATACGGCAATCCTTTCGGGCGACAGCATGCTCGTTCTGGCTTATGAACGTATGGCTCAATGTGATGAAAAGCATCTTGCCAAGGTGTTGAAACTCTTTACGACCACTGCCCTGGAAATTGGTGAAGGTCAGCAGTTTGATATGGAGTTTGAAAACCGCAACGATGTGAAGGAGGAGGAATATATCGAGATGATCCGCCTCAAGACCAGCGTTCTCCTGGCTTGTGCCTTGAAGATGGGTGCTATCCTTGCCGATGCTTCTGATGAGGATGCAGAGAACCTGTATAAGTTTGGCGAGCAGATAGGATTGGCGTTCCAGTTGCAGGATGATTACCTCGATGTTTACGGCGATACCAAGGTGTTCGGTAAGGAGATTGGTGGCGATATCACATCCAACAAGAAGACTTACATGCTCATCAATGCCTTCAACCATGCCAACGACGCTCAGCGTGCAGAACTGCAGAAGTGGGTTGATGCCGAGGAGTTCGACCGCAAGGAGAAGGTGGCTGCCGTTACCCGTCTATACAACGAGATAGGTATCGACAAAATGGCGCAGGATAAGATTGCTTATTATTTCGAGCAGAGCAAGAAGTATCTGGATGCCGTGAATGTGCCTGCTGAGCGTAAGGAGGAATTGGCAAAGTATGCTCAGAAAATGATGAAGCGACAGTACTAGTTGGTAGTTAATAGTTTATAGTTGACAGTTGATAGGGCAATGTTCAAAGTAATAGATACACATACGCATTTCGATGCGGAAGAATTTGATGAGGATAGGGCGGAGGCTTTCGCCCGTGCCAAGGAAGCGGGGGTAGGCAAGGTGTTCTTGCCTGCCATCGATGTGAAGACCACACACGCGGTCCTGGCATTGAGCAAGGAATATCCAGGCTACGCCTATCCGATGATTGGTCTGCATCCTGAAGAGGTAAAGGCTGACTGGAAGGAACAGCTGGCTGAACTCCGGAAGATACTGGAGGAGCATCGCATGACCGGTAATGCCTGTCAGGAGGGTGGTTCTCCTCAGTTTTCAGACTTGATTGCTATCGGAGAGGTAGGACTTGATTATTACTGGAGCCGTGAGTTCGAAAACGAGCAGCTCGAGGCTTTCGAGGAACAGGTAAAATGGTCGGTAGAAACCCAGCTCCCGCTGATGATTCATTGCCGCAAGGCGCAGAACGAGATGGTGCATCTGCTCAGAAAGTATGAGAAGGAACTGCCGGGTGGCGTCTTCCATTGCTTTACGGGCAATCAGAAGGAGGCAGAAGAACTCCTCTCGTTCGATAAGTTTGTATTGGGCGTCGGTGGCGTATCTACTTTCAAGAGCAGCCATCTCAGAGAAGACCTCCCTGCCGTAGTTCCTCTGGATCGCATCGTTCTGGAGACCGACAGTCCGTATATGGCTCCCGTTCCTTATCGCGGCAAGCGTAATGAGAGCGCTTTTGTAGTAGAAGTGATGAAGACGCTCGCCAAGGCTTATGGCATAAGCGAAGAGGAGTTTGCCCGGCAGACTAACCTCAATGCAGAGCGGGTTTTTCCGCTATCCGTATCGCAAGTATAGGACGCAAGCGTTCAAAACTCCTTAAATAAACATAAAAAAACAATGAAAGTTATGGTATTTCGGAGGAAAAGCAATAATTTTGCACTTCGAAATTGTTGCAGCAGCATGTTGCGGCGATTAAGAAGAGTTCTTCGGAATATGGAAAGGTGCTCGAGTGGCTGAAGAGGCACGCCTGGAAAGCGTGTAACCGGCAAAACCGGTTCGGGGGTTCGAATCCCCCTCTTTCCGCTTTTATATATATAATAAGGTATATGAAGAAAAATACAGCTATTGCACGTTTTGCAATATTGGTTTTCACATGGATGTGTTCTCTGCCTATGATGGCTCAAGAAGAGAGCATGGGATTTCATCAAGCTCTTAAGACAAAGTTTATAGAGGGTAATGCGGGATTTATGTCTCTCGTTGCCATCGCCCTCATTGTGGGTATGGCTTTCTGTATCGAGCGTATCATCTATCTGAGTCTCTCTGAAATCAACGCCAAGAAGTTGATGCAGGATATCGACCAGAAGGTGTCGGCGGGAGATGTGGAAGGGGCTAAGACGCTCTGCCGGAATACCCGCGGACCGGTGGCTTCTATCTGCTACCAGGGTTTGATGCATATCAGCGAGAGTCTTGATGACATCGAGCGCTCGGTAAGCGGATATGGTACCGTTCAGGCGGCTAACCTGGAGAAGGGATGCTCCTGGATCAAACTCTTTATCGCTATGGCGCCATCGCTCGGATTCCTCGGAACCGTGATCGGTATGGTCATGTCGTTCGACCAGATTCAGCAGGCGGGCGATATCAGTCCTACTATCGTTGCTTCTGGTATGAAAGTGGCGCTCATCACTACCATCTTCGGTATCATCGTAGCCCTCATCCTTCAGGTTTTCTATAACTACATCCTTTCTAAGGTGGAGCACCTGACAAGCCAGATGGAGGAGTCGGCGGTTACTTTGATGGATATTATTGCCAAGAATAAATAAACGAAGAGAGAAATGGTTAAATTTCAATTTTCAAAGCAGAAGACGAAATCGGCCGAAAAGATATCGCAGCAGGTGTTCTATATCATGATAGGACTGGCGGTGCTGGTTTTCGGTCTGTTCTTTTTGGTAGGCTACGATTTGCCTTTCGAAGAGAACCCCGACTTTAATGCGCCTCTCTTTACCGATGTGCTCATCCTGCTGATGTGGCTCTTCCTGATAGGAGGTACAGGTCTGGCAGTCTTTTCGATGATCAGAGATTATCGCAGCAGCAAGTCGGAGGCTGTAGTGAATGGCATTCCCGTGCGCCGCATCTTCCGCATCACATGGATCGGAACTTTGGCAGTTTTGCTGCTTACCTTCTTTTTGGGCGGTTCTGCTCCGATGCTCATCAATGGCGAGAATTATGTCGACTGGCTCTGGCTCAAGCTTTCAGATATGTTTGTCATCACATCGCTCCTGATGCTGGTGGCAGGAATCGGTGCCGTCTGTTTCGGTGCCACACGTTATATTCGGAAGAAAAACTAAAGAGAGTGCTTTGGGCTCTCTATTCTATAAATAAGGATTAAATATGCTGATTAGAAGCAAGCAACACGAAACCCCGGGACTGAATACCACATCTACAGCCGACATCTCGTTCATGCTGTTGATATTCTTTCTTGTCACCACATCAATGGATGTGGATAAGGGACTGTTGCGCCAACTCCCTTCACCTGAACCGCAGAAGAAGGAACAGCAGCAGTCGGTGGTAGACAAGGCTAACCTCATGGAGCTGCGCCTGACAGCTGGCGATACGCTTTTGGTTAACGGTAAGCCGATGCAGGTGAGTCAGCTCAAGGAAGAAACCATCCGCTTTGTACACCGCCTGGGCAAGAAACATCTCATCTCTATCGAGAGTGACCGCGATGCCGACTATAATCTCTATTTCCAGATGCAGAATCAGCTGATGGAAGCATATAGCCAGCTACGCAACGAAACAGCCCAGAAGAAATATCACAGGGATTATGCCCTCTTGAACAATGACCAGAAAGAACAGGTGCGCAACATCTGTCCGCAGCGCATCACAGAGTCGTATGCCAACGCAATGACTCATGCCGACCAGCGTGTTGATGCCAATGCAGAAGAAAAGCAGGGAGAAGAGAAAACGGTAGAAACAGCTACAGAACAGCAGAAAGGAGGTAAACAATGATGAATTTTCATAAGAAATCGCATGAAGTGCCAGGGTTGAATACATCTTCTCTGCCAGACCTCATTTTCTCCGTACTGTTCTTCTTTATGATTGTTACCCACATGCGCCAGGTTACCTTGAAGGTAGACTGCCGTTTGCCACAAGGCAAGGAACTCACCCGCCTGACCAAGAAATCGGCGGTGAGCCATATTTATATAGGTAAGCCAACCAAAGAGATGCAGGCAAAGTATGGTACCGGTACCCAGATTCAGTTGAATGATAAGTTTGCTTCGGCTCCCGAAGTGATGGATTACATTTCGGCAGAAAAGAAACGTATGTCGCCGGAAGACCAGAAGCTGATGACCGTATCAATCAAAGCAGACCAGGAAACCAAGATGGGTGTGATAACCGATGTAAAGCAGGCTTTGCGCCAGGCAAAAGCACTAAAAATCAGTTATTCTGCCACAGAAAATGGAAAATAATATTAATTTATCATGTTTTTCTCTTAAAAAATTGCTTTTATTAATTTTTTGTATTATCTTTGCAAGCAAATTATTAGTATTATGTCAAAACAAATTTTAGATTCATTAGATAGGCAGATTCTGAAGCTGATTTCTCAGGATGCCCGTATTCCATTTTTGGAAGTGGCACGCGCTTGCAATGTGAGCGGTGCTGCCATTCATCAGCGTGTTGCTAAACTTACAAATCTTGGTATCATCAAGGGTTCACAATTCATCATTGACCCAGAAAAGATAGGTTATGAAACTTGTGCTTATATGGGACTCTATCTGAAGGAGCCTGAGAAGTTTGACCAGGTTGTAGAGGAGTTGAAGAAGATTCCTGAGGTTGTAGAGTGTCACTATACTACAGGTGGTTTTGATATGTTTATCAAGATTTACGCGCTGAACAACCACCATCTTCTGGAAATCATCCACGATAAGTTGCAGCCATTGGGATTGTCTCGCAGCGAGACCATCATCTCTTTCAATGCATCTATCAACCGTCAGCTTTCTATGCAGGATCTCAAGAGTTTCAACGATGATGAAGAGGAAACTGATGAGGAGGCTGCAGCAGAGAAATAAGATATAAAAAGAAAAAAAGCAGTAGCTCCCTGCGGGATTACTGCTTTCTATAAAGGGTGAGGAATGTGAACGGTAAGCCGTTTTCATTCCTCATTTCTTTTTCTGTCACTTCCCATTCTGCCGGATTGATTTCCGGAAAGAAGGTATCGGCATGTTCAGGTTCCTTTTCTACGATTGTGAGATAAAGCTTGTCTGCAAAAGGCAAAGCCTGTTCATATATGCTGGCTCCTCCGATGATGAAACATTCATCTGAAGCTTCTTTGCTTCCAACCGCTTTTTTGTTTCCAACAGATTCTTTGCTTCCAACCTCTTCTTTCCTTGCTGCCAGCGCTTCTTCCAGAGAGCTGTATACTTCGCACCCTGTTATCTGCTCTCTTGTCTTCGAGATAACAATATTCCGGCGGTTGGGCAAGGCTCCGTTCGGCAGCGACTCAAATGTCTTCCTGCCCATGATGATCGTATGTCCGGTTGTGAGCATACGAAATCGGGTCATGTCCGATGGGATGGCGTAGAGCAACCGGTTCTTGTACCCGATAGCTCTATGCACTTTGGATATACAGGCGATGATGCTGAGCATTTTTTATTTTAATGTTGAATGTTGAATGTTGAGTGTTGAATGTTGAATTATTCATTCTTGCTGTAAACTGTTAACTATAAACTGTTAACTATAAACAGCTCTCCCGTCCCATGGCTGCTTTTGATCTTCCACTCCTGCGGATAGAGGTTGTTGGCACGGTTGCCAATGTTCTTTTCCCAGCCTATCGGAACCTGTCTGTAGGTTACCAGTACATAACCCTTAGGCGTATCGGCAGGCAGATTCACAGCCTCCTTGCGAAGGTAGCGGATGGCATCATCGTAGGATAACTCCACCTGTGGGAAGTGATCTTTGTTGAGCATCGTAGAGAGAGCGAGAGCCTGGTCGGGGATAAGTCCCTTTCCCTTGTCTGTTCCCAGTTTCACACCTGCATGCAGCACCTTCAGGTTCTTTTCAGCCTGGTCGTAGATGTCTTTCCATCTGCCCGGAATGGCGTAAACCGTCTCGTTGCTCTCTGCAGGCATCCATTCCGTATCAGTCTTCAGCCAGCCGTCCGGAATCTCCGGTCCCTTTCCTTTAGCCACCTTCTTGTCTTTCTTCTTCTTATCCTTCCTGTTCTCCTTGGCTGAAGAACCTGCTTCCCATTCGCCCTCTTTCTTCAGAATCGCCATAAACAGACCTTCGCCTCGCGAAACGCCAGGAATAAACCGGTAAACCGGGAAGTCGCTGCCCGTGAGGTTGCGGGTGATGTTCCATGCATCTTCTACACCCTCCAGTGCCATCACTTCTGCGCCAAGTTCTTCGCATATCCAGTCCACGTTCTCCTCATCTTCGTGCGCATTGAAGGTGCAGGTAGAGTAAATCAGAATACCGCCTGGCTTCAGACAGTTCCAGATATCCGATACGATTTCGCGCTGCAGCTGCCAGCAGTTGTTCACATTCTGGGTACTCCATTCGCCGATAGCCCCTTCATCTTTGCGGAACATTCCTTCGCCGGAGCAGGGAACATCGGTAAGAATCACATCAAACTGCAACTTAGATTTCTTGTAATCGCGGGGATAGTTGTTGGTAACAATCATATCCGGATGACCGAACTTCTGTACGTTTTCGGCAAGAATCTGCGAGCGGGTGCGCATCGGTTCGTTGCTGAAGAGCAGACTCCCTTCCGGCAAGGCAGCTCTTACGGCAGTCGACTTTCCGCCAGGGGCAGCACAGAGATCCAGCATCATCACCGGTTCTTTTACGTACTGTCGGATAGCCATATCAACAAACATGGATGAGGCTTCCTGTACATAATATAAGCCGGCATGCAGCAGCGGATCGAAGGTGAATCCGGGACGGGTAGAGAGATAACGTCCGGTTTCCGGACACCAGGGAATCGGTTCGCCATCAGCATCCTTGCATTTAAAAGGATTGATGCGGATACTGGTTGGTGCCTCCTCTTCAAGGATAGCATGCTCCAGACGCTGATACAGCTTTTCGCCCATCAGTGCCTGCGTATATGTTCTGAAATCTTCAGGTAATGTCTTCATTCTGTTTCTTTTTCTTTAATTTGTTTGCAAAAATAAGAAATTTTTCGTTTCTTTGCAACTAAATCGCGAAGAGATGCGTCTAAGAAGCAGAAATTTTTCAAAATAACAAGGTAAAACAATAAAAAATAATGATATGAAGAAAGCAATATTGGCATTAGCGCTCGTTATGAGCATCGGAGCCACCCAAGTGTCTTTGGCGTCTTCAGCTCCAAAACATCGTTATCATCCAACTACCCAACAGGTAGATTCAAAGGCTGCTCCTGCATCTGCCGCACAGCCATCTACTTCGAAGGATAAAGACGACGAGGCGTTGGAGGCTTATTCTGATACAACCAGTACAGATTCGGCCAACTATGATGATTATGATGAGAATGATAATAGAACTGTTCATTCTAGATACAGTTTAGACAACTATGATGATCCGTTCGATTTCATCGGTTCGGTATTTGGTGGCGGAGCGCTGGCTGTTATGATCATCTTCTGTATCATCTTCGGTCTGCTGTTTGTCTTTGCTCCGCTGATCATCGTATTTCTGGTTATCAGATATCTGATTCGCCGCCACAACGACCGGATGAAACTGGCGGAGATGGCGATGGAGAAGGGCATCAATGTTCCGGAAAGCGACCGTCCGATAGACAAGCAGAGCGATGAGTATCTGGTAAAGCGCGGATTGAGAAATGCCTTCCTGGGAGCCGGCTTGTGCGCCATGTTTGCCTGGTGGGATGCTGATTTCCTGGCTGGCATCGGAGCCCTGGTCTTCTTCTATGGCATCGGTCAGACCGTTATCGGCTCGCTTCCTGCCATCAAGGACTGGTGGAAGAACCGTCATGGCGATCAGGGCACGGGATATAATGGAACTCCGATCTAGCAGCCGACATTCAATATATCATGGCTTCTCAATAGGAGGGGAAGTCACAAGGAAAAGAACAACAATTATTAGTTAATATATATAAGGTGGAAAAGTTATCCGATATCTCTCTCGTCACGAAGGTGGTGATGCTTCATGACCGCAAGTCGTTCGACCTGCTGGTCAGGAAGTATCAGTCACCCATTCGTGGGTTCTTCCTGCGGCAGACGCTGGGGGATGCGCAGCTGAGTGACGACTTGGCTCAGGATACCTTTGTCAAGGCATATACCCATCTGTCCGGTTTCAGGGGTACAGCCTCTTTCTCCACCTGGCTCTACCGCATCGCCTATAATGTATGGTATGATTATACCCGCAGTCATAAGGAGACGCAGGACATCGATACGCCTGCCGTTTCCAGTAAGAATGCACAGGGCGCCCATGCCGGATTAAAGATGGATTTGCTCAAGGCATTACAGATATTGAATGAAAATGAACGTACATGCATCACGCTGCAGCTGATGGATGGACTCTCTATCGATAAGATTGCAGAGGTGACGGGAATGGTGCAAGGCACCATCAAGTCGCATCTCTCTCGTGGAAAACAGAAACTTGCAAGTTACTTAAAACAGAATGGTTATGACCGATAAGATAAATGATAAGAAGTTGGAGAGCATGAAAGGGGAACCGTTGAACCCTCAGGATGAAGAACTCTTACAGATGTTCTTTTCCGATTGCCAGATGTCAGAGATTCCTGATGACGGATTCTCCGACAGGGTGATGCAGGCATTGCCGGCTTTACCCGAAACTGATACTGCGATGTCGCTGGTTAAGCGCCAGCGCCTGGAACATTTATGGACGGCAGTCTGTGTGGCAGCAGGCATCATCATAGCAGTAGTCTGTCAGGGATGGGAGCAGATTCAGGGATGGCTTTTCTCTATGAAGATAGATTTCCTCCTCTCCGGTTCGCGTGCGCTTACGCATGTGGCAGATTCCATCGCCCACTCTCAGAATCTCCTGATGGTACTGGCTGGCATCGTTGTCCTCATCATGGTTTGGGGATATAATGAACTGGCTGATGCACGTCAGTAGGCTTCTTCCCTGATATCAATTGTATGAATGATCAACTCTTTCTATTAGCAGAATAGTTTTTAGTGCTAATAGAAAGAGTTTTTTATTACTATAAATATCATCTTTATGCCTTTGAAATCTCCGTTCAAAGCTTTTGAATGTCCGTTCAGTGTCTTTGAACGGACATTCAATGACTTTGAACGGACATTCAATGTCTTTGAACGAAGATTTAATATTGCTGAATATAGAAAAACAAATAGGTGCTGCTACTTTTTCAGTAGAGCACCTATGCTTATGATATCGGTTTCTAAAACAATTTATAGGTAGTGCGTAGCACTTTGAACTCGGTTCGGCGGTTCAGCTGGTTGCAGATTTCCTGATGCTCCTTGCTCTGCTTCAGGATAAATTCTTCGCTGAGCACATCGCCTTCCTTGAGCCAAGGATACTTCTCGGTAAGTTTCTTGCGCACATTCTTCGGCTTCTCCTTGCCGTAGCCCACAGGGGTGAGGCGCTCTTTTTCTATGCCGTGTTTTATCAGATAGTCTACTACCGATTGGGCGCGGCGCTGAGACAGATGCTTGTTATATTCGCTGTTTCCCTTGTAGTCGCAATGGGCGCTGAGTTCGATGGTAACGTGCGGGTTCTCTTTCAGTAGCGTTACCAGCTGGTCGAGGGCTGTTGTACTGGCTTCGGTAAGGGTTGCCTTGTCGAAATCGTAGAAGATGTTGTCGATGAGTACAGGGGCTGTGATGGAAGCCAGCGGGAACTGGAGCACGTATTCCTTACTCTCTTTAGCCGAATCAACCCGAAGTTCTTCCTTGTGGTTGAGGTAGCCTTTGCAGGATGCCATCACCAGGTAGTCGACATGCGGATTGATAGGGAGGACAAACGAACCGTCGCCCTTGACGGATAGTTTCCTGTTCGTTCCGTCGTTGCCTACGATTCTCACCTCTGCGGCAGGCAGTTCATAACCGTCTTTCTCGTAAACCCATCCCTTCATCGTGGTAACAATCTCCGGATTCTCGAAGGAGTAGATATGATCGTAGCCTCTTCCGTCTTTTCTGTTAGAGCAGAAGAAGCCCTGGTTGTGGAGACCCTCGAAAGTCATTCCGAAGTCATCGGCTTCTGTATTCAGCGGATAGCCGGGGTGGGTGAGTTCATATTTCCGGGTGATGGAATTCACTTTGGCGATATAGATGTCGAGTCCGCCCATTCCCACATGACCGTTGCTGCTGAAGTAGAAGTCGCCGTTAGGACGGAAGGTAGGGAACATCTCATCGCCTGGGGTGTTGATAGGTTCTCCCAGGTTCTCTACGCCGCCCAGTCCGGCAGGAGTGATGCGCACTCGCCAGATGTCGAGACCGCCCTTTCCGCCCGGCATGTCTGATACGAAATAGAGCCATTCGCCATCAGGAGAGATGGCTGGATGGGCAAAACAACTGAGCGTATCTTTGCTGATTTCCAGATTTGAAGGCTTGCTCCAGGCTGCATCTGAGCGGTTGGAGGTTACTATCTGGGCTAAGCGGGGCGAAGTGGGATCGGTGGTACACTGGGTGAGGTACATCTGCTTGCCGTCTGGGGTAAAGCAGCATGCGCCCTCTTCGTAGTCGGTATTGAGACCGGTTCCGATGGCTTCCGGCTTGCTCCATTTGCCTTTGTCGTTCTTTTCAGAGAAGAAGATGTCGGCAGATTTCGTTCCCGTCACTCCGTTCAGGTCGCTGCCCTGGGCTTCGTTGCGGGTTGAGGTGAAATAGAGCTGGCTGTTGTCTTCGCTGAGGAACATCGGCGAATAGTCGTCTCTTCGGGAGTTGAAAACATCCATCCGCTTTACCTTGTACCGGCTTCCTTCCTTCTTCCAGACTGGGGCTTTTCGTGCCGATTCGAGTCCGTTCTTTACCAGCACGTTGTCGGGCATGGAATCGAGCAGGAATTCGAATTCCTTGGCAGCCTGTCTGTAACTTCCGTTCTTCAGGAGAAGCCGGGCGTAAGCCAGGCGGTCGTTGAGGTCTGCCTGCTTGTATCGGATGGCATTGCTGTAGGCAGCCAGTGCCTTCGGCGTACTGTTGATTTTATCATAGCAGCGTGCCATCTTCAGAGCCACTTTGCCCCGGGCAGCCCGCTCTTTGGTAGGTGTCTTGGTGTACACCTTTTTATATTGGGTTGCCGCATCGAAGTATTCGCCTAAAGAAAGATGCTTGTCTGCTTTCTTCAGGTTCTGTTCAATGCCGCAACTTATCAGAAAGAGGCAGCTGATTGCTGTTATGATTTGATAAAATCTAATCTGCTTCATACTGGAACAACTTAATTATTTTACTGAACTTTCGCAAGCAACTCTCCCACACGCCCTGAAAGGGCAGAAGCTCCTAGCCCAGGGCAACGCCCTGGGTATAGTAGCAGTCTGCAAGGCGCCCTGTAAGGGCAAAAGCCTTATAAATTGCCTCGTTCTTTGAAGCTTTTGCCCTTACAGGGCGACAGGTTTGCGTCCATAATGACCCAGGGCGTTGCCCTGGGCTAGGAGCTTCTGCCCTTTCAGGGCGTGTGGAGTTTATATGTGAAACTTGAGCTATATCTTATTACATCTGCGAGAATGGCTGACGATATTGGCAGCCTGCCTTCCAGTTGCTGCAGCCATAAGCTGTCTTGCCCTTGATGATGACGCCCTTGCCGCAAAGCGGGCATGGCTTGCCTACCATTGGGTCGGCTGGAGCCTGAGGAGCAGAAACCGGCTGTGCTGCTGCATTCTGCGTATCTGCATTTTGTGCAGTAGCTTCATCCTTTTTCTTGGCTGGCATCTTCTTGGCAGGAGCCTTTCGGGCTGCCGGTTTCTTGGCAGCCGGTTTCTTCTTGAGGTCTTCCTCTGTCATGATGGTCACTCTCCGGTTGCTGTTGTCTGACAATACATCGATGACAATCTTGTTGATCTGTTCTTTCAGTCCGTTGATGAAGTCGGCAGGATCGTAGGTCTTGTGCTCGATGTCGCGGAGTTTCTTCTCCCAGATACCGGTCAGTTCGCAACTCTTCAGCAGTTCCTCGTGGATGGTGTCGATGAGTTCGATACCTGTTGGAGTTGCCATCAGATTCTTGCGCTGGCGACGGATATAGTGGCGCTTGAAGAGGGTTTCGATGATGCCGGCACGGGAGGATGGACGGCCGATTCCGTTCTCCTTCAAAGCCGCACGAAGTTCTTCGTCTTCTACGAATTTACCGGCAGTCTCCATCGCACGGAGCAGGGTTGCCTCGGTATAATACTTAGGTGGCGTGGTCCATTTCTCCGTCAGGGTAGGCTGATGTTCTCCCGATTCGCCTTTTGTGAAGGATGGGAGGGTTCTTTCTTCTACTACTTCCTTCTTGGCACCGTTTCCTGAGTCTGCATTTCCGTTGGCGTTATCTGAAGCATCATCGTCATCTGCATTCTTTACATCCTTGGCATAGACTATTCGCCAGCCCGGTTCGAGAATCTCCTTACCGCTCACCTTGAACTCTATCTTTTCCGGTTTCGGTCCGTCTTCGTTGATGACTTCGCCCAAAACGGTGGTGGTGGAGAATTTACAGTCCGGATAGAACACGCTGATAAAGCGCTTGGCGATGAGATCATACACGTTTGCCTCCATATCGGTGAGTCCGGTTGGCGGAACACCGGTTGGGATAATGGCGTGGTGGTCGGTTACCTTACTGTTGTCGAAAACCTTCTTGCTCTTCGGCAATTTCTTGCTGATTGTTGCGAGCTGCTGGATGAGCGGGAGGTATTTCTGCTGACTCATGATCTTTGCCTGACTCACTCCGTTTAGAATCTGCGGACATTTCGGATAGATATCGTCGGTCAGAAACTGGGTATCTACACGAGGATAAGTGGTGTACTTCTTCTCGTAGAGACTCTGGATGAGTTTCAGCGTAATATCGGCAGAATAAGCAAACTTTTTGTTGCAATCCACCTGCAGCGAGGTGAGGTCGTAGAGATGAGGTGGCGCCTCGTTTCCCTTTTTCTTGCTTACATCTGTAACCGTGAAGGGTTTGCCGGCAATGGTGCTGAATGCCTTCTCGCCTTCCTCCTTGCTGGTAAACTTGCCGCTGGTGGCGGTAAACTGGGTGTCGCGGTAGATGGTGGCGAGTACCCAGTAAGGTTCGGAAACGAAGTTGTCGATTTCCTTCTGTCGGTTCACGATGAGGGCAAGGGTAGGGGTCTGCACCCGGCCGATGCTGAGCACCTGTCGGTTCTGGCCGTATTTCAATGTGTAAAGTCGGGTGGCGTTCATACCGAGAATCCAGTCGCCGATGGCGCGGGAAAGTCCGGCAAGATAGAGTGACTGATATTCCCCCTGGTCTTTCAGTTCCTGGAAGCCCTGCTTGATGGCTTCATCGGTCATGGACGAAATCCACAGTCTCTTGACCGGGCATTTCGCCTGTGCCTTCTGCATCACCCATCTCTGGATGAGTTCTCCTTCCTGTCCGGCGTCACCGCAGTTGATGATGCTGTCGGCAGCCTGCATCAGTTTCTCGATGGTAGCAAACTGCTTCTTGATGCCTTCATCGTTGATGAGCTTGATACCGAAACGCTGTGGAATCATCGGCAACGCCGCAAGGCTCCAATGCTTCCACATCGGAGTATAATCATCCGGTTCCTTCAGCTCACAAAGGTGGCCGAAGGTCCATGTTACTTGGTAACCATTACCTTCCATATAACCGTCGCGTGCCGTGGTAGCCCCGATGATTCGGGCGATATCCTTAGCCACACTCGGTTTCTCTGCTATACAAACTATCATGTTTTATTCTTATTTCTGTTTGCAAAGGTACAATAAAATAATGAGATAGCCATCATTTCAGCTTTTTTTCTCATGGCAGGGAATAAAAAAGCCCTGTAAGGCTTGGGCCTTACAGGGCGTATTTCATATAAATCCGCGTGCGATTACTCGTACTCCTGCCAGCTCTTAATCTGAAGCTGATCCTGGCTCAATGTGCAGAATGCCTCGATGAAGGCGGAAGCCAGACGGGCATTGGTGATCAGAGGAATGTTGTGGTCGATGGCGCCACGACGGATTCTGTAACCATTGGTCAACTCACGCTTGGTGTGATTCTTAGGGATGTTGACGATGAGGTCGAACTTGTGGTCGGCAATCATCTGCATCACGTTAGGGAGATCCTTGTGGTCCTCATCAGGCCATCCTACGGCTGTAGCCTTCACGTTGTTCTCGTTCAGGAACTTCGCTGTACCGGCTGTAGCGTAGATGGTGTAGCCGTTCTTCACCAGCGCCTGTGCAGCGTCGAGCAGAGAAGCCTTCTCCTTCGCACCACCGCTTGAAAGCATGATGCCCTTGTCCTTAGAAGGAATCTTGTAGCCGGTGGCAATCAATGAGTTGAGCAATGCCTCCTCGAAAGTATCACCCATACAACCTACCTCACCGGTAGAACTCATATCTACACCCAAAACAGGGTCGGCGTTCTGCAAACGGGCGAATGAGAACTGGGATGCCTTCACACCCATACGGTCGATATCGAAAGCAGACTTATCCGGTTTTTGATATGGAGCATCGAGCATGATGCGGGTAGCCGTTTCGATGAAGTTGCGCTTCAATACCTTGCTCACGAATGGGAATGAGCGGGATGCACGGAGGTTACACTCGATTACCTTCACATCGCGACCCTTAGCCAGGTACTGGATATTGAAAGGACCCGAGATGTTGAGCTCCTTGGCGATGGCACGTGAAATCTTCTTGATCTGACGGGCTGTAGCGAAGGAAATCTGCTGGGCAGGGAAGGTCATGGTGGCATCACCAGAGTGAACACCAGCATACTCTACGTGCTCTGAAATACCATACTCTACAATCTCACCGTTCTGAGCCACACCGTCGAACTCAATCTCGTTGGTCTCTGTCATAAACTGAGAGATAACCACAGGGTACTCCTTAGAAACCTCAGAAGCTGCCTCCAGGAAGCGACGCAACTCATCATCGTTGTGGCAAACGTTCATGGCTGCACCGGAAAGAACGTAGGATGGACGAACGAGCACAGGATAGCCTACCTCGTCGATGAACTTCTGAACATCCTCCATTGATGTGAGGGCGCTCCACTTAGGCTGGTCGATACCCAACTTATCGAGCATGGCAGAGAACTTACCACGGTTCTCGGCACGGTCGATGTTGACAGGAGATGTACCCAGGATTGGCACAGACTGGCGATGGAGCTTCATAGCCAGGTTGTTTGGAATCTGACCACCTACAGAAACAATCACGCCACGTGGTGACTCCAGGTCGATGACATCGAGTACACGCTCGAACGAAAGCTCATCGAAGTAGAGACGGTCGCACATATCGTAGTCGGTAGATACGGTCTCCGGGTTGTAGTTGATCATGATTGACTTGTAACCCAATTTGCGTGCTGTGTTGATAGCGTTTACTGAACACCAGTCGAACTCTACGGAAGAACCGATGCGGTAAGCACCCGAACCGAGAACGATGACAGACTTCTCGTTCTTGTAGTAGTTGATGTCGTAACCCTCTACAGCGTATGTCATGTAGAGATAGTTGGTAAGGTCAGGATGCTCGCTAGCCACGGTAGGGATGCGCTTTACGGCAGGCAGAATGTTCAGCTTCTTGCGCTGGGCACGAACTGCGAGCACCTCCTTCTCCATATTGGTGTTCTGAGTCTTCAATACGAAGCGCCCAATCTGGAAGTCAGAGAAGCCCAATACCTTAGCCTCGCGCAATACCTCGGCAGGAATCTCCTCCAAAGTATTATATTCAGAAAGCTTGTGCTTGTAATCTACGATATTCTTCATGCGCTCGATGAACCAAGGGTCAATCTTGGTCAACTCCTCGATGCGCTCGATGGTGTAGCCTTCCTCCAGAGCCTGGGCGATGGCGAAGATACGGAGGTCGGTAGGATTAGAAAGCTCCTCATCCAGGTTATCAAACTTGGTGTGGTCGTTGCCTACGAAACCGTGCATTCCCTGACCAATCATACGAAGACCCTTCTGGAGCATCTCTTCGAATGAACGGCCGATAGACATGATTTCGCCTACAGACTTCATGGAAGAACCAATCTTGCGGCTTACACCGGCAAACTTGGTAAGGTCCCAACGAGGAATCTTACAGATCATATAGTCGAGTGATGGAGCTACATAAGCTGAGTTAGGAGTACCCATCTCGCCAATCTGGTCGAGCGTATAACCGAGGGCAATCTTAGCTGCAACGAAGGCGAGCGGATAACCGGTAGCCTTAGAAGCAAGGGCAGAAGAACGGCTCAAGCGAGCATTGATCTCGATGATACGGTAGTCGTTGGTTTCAGCATTGAAAGCATACTGGATGTTGCACTCACCCACGATGTTGAGGTGACGCACACACTTCACGGCGATGTCCTGCAACATCTTCACCTGCTCGTCGGTAAGAGAACAGGTTGGAGCTACAACGATAGACTCACCTGTATGGATTCCGAGTGGGTCGAAGTTTTCCATAGAGGCAACGGTGAAGCAACGGTCGTTGGCATCACGGATGCACTCAAACTCAATCTCCTTCCATCCCTTCAGGCTCTCCTCAACGAGTACCTGAGGTGCGAAAGTGAAGGCAGATTCAGCAATCTCCTTAAACTCCTCTTCGGTCTTGCAGACACCAGAACCGAGACCTCCCAGCGCATAGGCAGAACGGATCATGATAGGGTAGCCGATGTTGCGTGCCGCAGCCACAGCCTCCTCCATGTTCTCGCAAGCGTCGCTTACAGGAACCTTGAGGTCAACCTTGTTAAGCTCCTTTACGAAGAGGTCGCGGTCTTCCGTGTTCATGATAGCCTCTACCGAAGTACCCAACACATCCACACCGTACTCCTTGAGCACACCGTTGAGGTAAAGTTCTGTACCAACGTTCAAACCCGTCTGTCCACCCCAAGCCAGCATGATGCCGTCTGGGCGCTCCTTCTTGATAATTTCAGTTACAAAAAAAGGTGTCACCGGCAAGAAATAAACCTTGTCAGCAATACCTTCACTTGTCTGAATTGTAGCAACGTTTGGATTAATGAGGACGGAACTAATACCCTCCTCGCGCAAAGCCTTGAGAGCCTGCGAACCGGAATAGTCAAACTCACCTGCCTGGCCGATCTTCAAAGCACCGGAACCCAGAACGAGGACTTTCTTAAGCTGTTTCTTCATCATTAAATATAACTATAAGTTTGTTCTTTATATGTCTTGTTATTTATGTTTTTAGCAACTAAACTGTATTTGTGTTAGTTCACAAATGGTAGACACACTATTTCTAGATGCAAAGTTACGCTATTTATTTGATTATCCCAAATTTTCTGCAATTCTTTACAGTTAAATAACATCAATTATTATTATTTCTTCTCTAGAATGTCGTATTTTTGCAATTATTTTGTTACTTTTGCAGCGGCTTTTAGTCATGTAGAAAAAGAATAAAAAATAGCAAACAAGATAAATATAACAACAATGAAAGTCGGATTATTCGTCCCTTGTTATGTGGATGCCCTTTACCCTGAAGCGGGTGTGGCTACATACAAGTTGCTTAAGCATTATGGACTAGACGTGGGTTATCCCGAAAAACAGACTTGCTGCGGCCAGCCAATGGCTAATGCCGGTTTTCAGGACAAGTCGGAGAAGGTCATAGAGACATTTGATGAGCTGTTCAAGGATTACGATTATATCGTAGCTCCTTCAGCCTCATGTGCTGCTTACGTAAAGGTGTATTATCCTAAAATCCTTGAGGGTAAGCACGAGTGTATTTCCTCAAAGAAAATCATGGATGTTGTGGAGTTCCTTCACGATGTGCTGAAGGTGGATCATGTGCCGGGCAAGTTCCCGCATGTGGTGAGTGTACACAACAGTTGTCACGGTGTGCGCGAACTGGGATTGTCATCTCCTTCTGAGCGCCACATCAAGCCGTTCAATAAGATTATTGACCTTTTAAATATGGTGGAAGGTATTACTATCCACGAACCGGAGCGCAAGGATGAGTGTTGCGGATTTGGCGGTATGTTCTCTATTGAGGAGCCTGCCGTTTCTACCCGTATGGGCGAGGACAAGATCAAGCGCCACATGGCTACAGGTGCCGAGTATGTAACGGGTCCGGATTCTTCCTGCCTGATGCACATGGCTGGAATCGCCAAGAAGGAGAATATGCCGATCAAGTTTATTCATGTTGTTCAAATATTAGCTGCAGGACTATGAGTACAGAACATTCCAAGAGAGCTGCGAAGTTTACGCAGAACGTAGAGAAGACCACCTGGCACGATGCTACCTTCTGGTCTGTTCGTCAGAAGAGAGATAAAATGGCGCAGGAACTTCCTGAGTGGGAAGACCTACGTGAGCATGCGTCTGAAATCAAGATGCATACGATTACCCATCTTGCCGATTACCTCGATATGTTTTCCAAGAATCTGGAGAGCCGTGGGGTGAAGGTTCACTGGGCAAAGGATGCACAGGAATTTAATGAGATTGTGCTCGGTATTCTGAAAGACCATAACGTGAAGAAGATGGTGAAGTCGAAGTCGATGCTCACCGAGGAGTGCGAGATGAATCCTTATCTGGAGCAGCACGGCATTGACGTGGTGGAGACCGACCTGGGTGAGCGCATCATCCAGCTCTTGCATCAGAAGCCTAGCCATATCGTGATGCCTGCCATCCACCTGAAGCGTGAGGAGGTAGGTAAGATGTTCGAGGAGAAGGGTATCTCCAAGGAAATCGGCAACTATGATCCTACTTATCTGACCCGCTGTGCCCGTCATCATCTCCGCGACCAGTTTATGGAAGCTGGAGCTGGTATGACCGGATGTAACTTCGGTGTGGCTGCTACCGGCGATTGCGTGGTTTGCACCAACGAGGGTAATGCGGATATGACCACTTCCATGCCTAAGCTCCATATCGTAGCGATGGGTATCGAGAAACTGGTTCCTGATTATAAGTCATTGGCTGTGTTCCAGCGCCTGCTTTGCCGCTGCGGAACCGGTCAGCCTACCACCGCCTTCACTTCTCATTTCCGCCAGGCTCGTCCGGGTGCTGAGATGCATGTGGTGCTGGTGGATAACGGCAGAAGCGACATACTTGCTGATAAGGACCACTGGCAGACGTTGAAATGCATGCGCTGCGGTGCTTGCATGAATACCTGTCCGGTTTATCGTCGTTCAGGCGGTTACAGTTACACCTATTTTATACCGGGTCCTATTGGTGTGAACCTGGGTATGCTGAAGAATCCTCAGAAGTACAGCGACAATGTTTCTGCCTGCACCTTGTGCCTGTCTTGCGACAATGTCTGTCCTTCCAAGGTAGGACCGGGTTCGCAGATTTACGTATGGCGCCAGAGTCTGGAGAAGCTGGGCAAGGCAGATCCTGTGAAGAAGGCGATGTCGAATGGTATGAAGTATCTCTTCGACCGTCCTGCGCTCTACACCACAGCCTTGAAGTTTGCGCCACTCGCCAACCTGATTCCTGAATGCTGCACGCACTTCAGCAATTGGAATGCCTGGGGCATCGGTCACGCCATGCCTGAGTTTGCAAAGAAGAGTTTTCATCAATTATGGAAGGAGGGAAAAGTAAAATGAAGAAAGAAGATTTCCTGAACAAGTTGCGTAAGAATACGCACGTTCAATTCGATATGCCTGCCGTAGATGTGAAGGGTATCCAGTATGAGGATACGCTGAAACAGTTTATTGAGATGACGGAATCGGTAGGTGGCCACGTGATAGAAGCGAAGGAGGGTGAGAGTCTGGATGAGCTGGTGAAGAAGGCTTATCCGGAAGCCAAGGTCTTTGCCTCTCATCTGCCAGAAATCACGATTGCCCAGAAAAATCCTGATACGGTGGCTGAGGCTAATGACCTGAATGGTACTGATGTGGGTATTGTTCGTGGTGAAGTGGGTGTTGCCGAGAATGGTTGCATCTGGATTCCTCAGACCATGAAGGAGAAAGCGGTGCTTTTCATCTCGGAATACCTTGTGATATTCCTCGAAAAAGAGAAGATTGTGAACAATATGCATGAGGCTTATGCCCGTATTGAGATGGATCCGAAGTACAATTTCGGTAATTTCATCAGTGGTCCGTCAAAGACTGCCGATATTGAGCAGGCACTGGTTATGGGTGCGCAAGCTGCTCGTGGTGTGACAGTTATACTCTTGTAAAAGGCAGAAATCCCGAAGCTCACTATCGTGTGAACTTCGGGATTTCTCTTTATACTGTCCATTCATAGGTATCATAAACCACGCCTCTTCCTCCGAAACCTTCTTTCTGGTAGATGAGGCTGGTGTTGAGTACCTTTCCTCCTTCTTCATTAGATGTTCCGAAATCGAAATAATCAAAATCCTTATACCTTATATTAATGAGATTCTGAAACAAAGCATCGAGTGCATGCGCCTTTTTTCCCTCTTCTGATGCGGAAATATACTGCGTGTGAACCACTTTTCTGCTGATGTACAGAACGGTTCCGCCTAGCATCTTGCCAGATTCTTCTCGGGCAACATACAGTTTGATATTGTCAGGGAAAGATGTTTTCAGTCTGCTCATCTCTTGCAAGGTATGAACAGGATGAGCCTGATAGGTGTTCATCAGGTTTACGGTTAAGATGCTCCAGAACGTTTCGTAATCCTCACTTTCTTCAATGAAGATTCCTTTTTCCAGGGCTTTCCTTGCGCCCGATTTTCTGATATTATACCATTTCAGCGGATGCTTCAGGTCGATGACAGCCGCAATGTTTCTGGCGCAGATTTGCGCCCGGCATTCCTTGAAGAGGGCATAGAGGTCTTCTTCAGCTGGCAGTTGCTGGTAAATCCAGGGTATCGGTTTGTAGATGCACTTCCGGAAACCTGCCTGCTTCAGGTATGTGTTGATGGCAACGAAAACCTGACAGATATTTTCTGCTGAGGCGTGTCCGGTAGTGAGCAGTCCGGCATAGGTGAGTCCCTGATGAGAATAGAAAATATCTCCGTCCTCATTGGCAGGGAGCAAGGCATAGAGCTTGTTGTTGTGGAAAATCATGAGCGAATGGTCATGGAAACGATCGCTGTGATAATCCATGTAGGAACGGTTGAGAAGGAAAGTGGCGTTGCGTGCATGTTCTACATAAGCATTCCAGACTCCCTTGTCTGCATCGTTGTATTTTCTGATCTCAAACATGATTTTTAGCGTTATTGATTCTCGGTCTTTGAGAGATTAGGACTTTGGGATGAACTGATGAATCTGAGGTATTCGTCATATTCGCGTATGTAGTCTTCCTCCTCAAACTTGTGGGAAGCCAGAACCAGACACAATGAGCCGGAAGAGAAATCATCCAGTGTTCGCCAGATATTGACATCTACGAACAGTCCCTCCCAAGGGTGGTTAAGATGATAGGTCTTCTTCTGTTCTCCATTATCCAGTGTTACCGAAAAGGAACCGCTGGCTGCTATGATGAATTCCTGGCATTTCTTGTGAGCATGGCCACCGCGACTTTCTCCGCCCGGAACATCATAGGTCCAGTAGGTACGGGCAATGGCAAAGGGAATATGCGTCTCTCCCTCTGCCACTGTCAGGTTGCCTCTTGGGTCGAATATCTTGGGTAATGTGATAATTCTTCCTAATTCTTTCATGTCTTATTTCTTCATATATGGGTCGGTTCCCAATACAGTCTTTGCCAGACGCTTTGCCTTGTCGCGGAGCTGATTGAGGTCATCGCCCTTCTCGCCGTAGCAGAGTACGACGCCCATGCGGCGGCCTACGTGAGCCTCTGGCTTGCCAAAGATACGGATGCGGGTGTGGTCTTCCTTCAGGGCATCGAGCATATTGTAGTTTAATGGCTCGGTGCTTTCCTCTGGCGAGAGGATGACGGCAGAACAGCCGATGTGCTCCAGATGGATTCCGGCGATAGGCAAGCCCATCACGGCACGGAAGTGGAGTTCAAACTCGCTCAGGTTGGTGGTGTGACCGAGGGTTACCATACCTGTATCGTGTGGACGAGGACTCAACTCTGAGAAGATAACCTCGCCCTGCTTGCTCAGGAAGAACTCTACGCCCCAGAGACCGGCACCAGTCAATGCCTTGGTTACTTCACCTGCAATGTGCTCAGCCTTCTTCAAAGCCTCTTCTGGAATCTGGAATGGCTGCCAACTCTCGCGGTAGTCGCCGCCCTTCTGTACGTGGCCGATAGGTGGACAGAAGAGGGTAGGACCGTCTTTCTGGGTGACGGTGAGCAGGGTGAACTCAGAATCGAAGTCGATAAATTCCTCGATGATTACTTCCTTCACGTCGCCACGACCTTCTTCCATTGCCTCCTTGTAAGCCTCCTTCAGTTCATCATCGTTGTGAACATAGCTCTGACCATGGCCGCTTGAACTCATCAGAGGTTTCACTACGCATGGGAAACCGATTTCATCGGCAGCGTTCTTAAACTCCTCGAAGGTCTTGGCATAGAAATACTTGGCGGTGCGCAGACCCAGTTCCTTGGCGGCAAGGTCGCGGATGGCACGGCGGTTCATGGTGTAGTTCACGGCACGGGCAGAAGGCACAACCTGGATGCCCTCCTTCTCGAAGTCGAAGAGTCGCTCGGTGCGGATAGCTTCAATCTCAGGCACGATGATGTCTGGGTGATGTTTCTCTACCACTGCGGTCAATGCGTCGCCATCGAGCATCGAGAACACTTCTCGCTCGTCGGCTACCTGCATGGCTGGTGCATTGTCATACTTGTCGCAAGCGATGACGTACTGTCCTGCTCGCTTTGCGGCGATGGTAAATTCTTTGCCCAGTTCGCCTGAGCCCAAAAGCATAATCTTCTTCATTATGAATGATGTTTAATGTTTTATGTCCCTAAAATTAATCCCTAATCACTAATAATTAATCACTAATAATTAATCACTAAGTCCGAATTTCTTTCTGATAAATTCTGCGATAAACTTCTCTGTTTCTTCGATTCCCAGATGGCTGCTGTTGATGCAGAGGTCGTAGCTCTCGCTGTGTCCCCACTTCTTGCCTGTATAGTAATCGTAGTAAGAGGCGCGCTGCTCCTCGTGGCTTTCGATGAACTTGCGGGCGCTGGCTCTGTCTATGTTCTTTCGCTTGCACACTGCCTTAATGCGGTCGTCGATGTTGGCGGTGATGAAGATATTGATTACGTTCTTGTAATCACGCAGCACATAGTCGGCGGTTCTGCCCACAAACACGCAGTTGCCCTCATCGGCTGCCTTTCTGATGGCGTCGCTCTGGAACTTGTACAGACCTTCCTGCGAGAAGTCGTTGTGATAGAAATTGTTATCGCTCAGGAAGGGCAGATGGGTATGGAAGAGTGACTTGAAGAATCCCTTCTGCTCATCGTTCTGCTCGAAGAATTTCTCTGAGAATCCACTCTCCTTGGCGGCAAGATTCAGCAGCTCACGGTCGTAACATTTGCAACCGAAATCTTCAGCCAGCTTCTCGGCGATGATATGGCCGCCGCTACCTATCTGGCGACCTACGTTTATGATAATCTTATTCATAAGCTTAAAAAATTAGCTGTTAACTGTTAACCATTAACCGTTAACTTTCATATTTTCTTTATGTTGTCTTTTCAACTTGTTCATGTACCATGACATTACGATGGCAGCGATGACTGCGGCTGAGAAGTCGGAGATAGGCATGCTGTACCATACACCATCAATGTCCCATATCATCGGCAGAAAAGCCAGGAGCGGCAGGAGGATGAGCAACTGTCTCGACAAGGAGAGGAAGATACTGATCTTCACCTTTCCGATGCACTGGAAGAAGTTGGTGATAACCATCTGGAACCCGATGACCGGGAAGCAGAACATCACCACTCTGATAGCCTTGATGCCCAAGTCTATCAGATGCTTATCGGTAGTAAACATTCTCGCGCAGTAGTAAGGCAGGAACATCGCTATCAGCCAGCCCGTTACCATGATGGCGGTGGCGGCAATGATGCTCAGGTTCAGTACGCGAATCAGTCGGTCCAGTTTCTGGGCTCCATAGTTGTATCCGGCTATAGGCTGCATTCCCTGGTTTACGCCGAATACGAACATCACGAACACCATTGCAATACCATTGGCTATTCCGTAGGCACCCACGGAGAGGTCGCCTCCGAAACGCACCAGCTGGTTGTTGATGAAGATGACGATGATGCAGGCGCACACGTTCATCAGGAAAGGCGAAATGCCGATGGCAAGGATATTATCCACGAGCTTCCTCTTCAGTTTGTAGATGCCTTTCTTGAAGTGGAGCAGCTCATTCTTGTTGCTGAAGAGCTTGATTTGCCACATCAGCGCCATCAGTTGCGAAAGGATGGTGGCGATGGCGGCACCCTGTATTCCCCATTTGAAAACGAGGATGAAGAGGGCATCCAGTATCACGTTCATCACCACCGTGAAGATGGTGGCGTACATTGCCTGCTTAGGCTTGCTCGCTGCTCGGAGCAGGGCATTCATACCGAAATACATGTGGCTCACCACATTGCCCAGCAGGATGATGACCATGTACTCATGGGCATAGATGAGCGTCTGGTCGCTGGCTCCGAAGAATCTCAGGATAGGGTCGAGGAAGAGCAGACAGATGATGCTCAGTCCGATACCGATGATGAGATTCAGAGAAATAGTGTTACCCAGAATGTTTTGCGCTGTGGCATAGTCTTTTTGTCCCAGCTTCACGCTGATGGCAGTAGATGCTCCTACGCCCACACCGGCTCCGAAAGCGGCGGTGAGGTTCATGAAGGGGAAGGTGATGGCGAGACCTGAGATGGCCATGGCTCCCACACCCTGACCGATGAATACTCGGTCAACGATGTTGTAGAGTGAGGCGGCGGTCATCGCAATCATCGCTGGCAGGGCATACTGAACGAGCAGCTTGCCCACCGGCTTCGTACCTAATTCTAATGTCGCTTGTTTATTTTCCATTTATATCTGTTTTTTCCTCATAGCCGCTCGCCCAGCTTCTTTCAGAATGCAATTGCAGCGGCTACTTGTCTGCAAAAGTACAAAAAATATCTGATACCTTATTATATATATGAGAAAAACTTGCATTTCATGATAAAAACTTCCCTTTTCCTTTGGTGTTTTCGTACAATTTCTGTACTTTTGCACTTCAGAATAAACAATTCAACTCATTAACAAATGCAATACAGAAATATTGCAGCAACAACAATAACAAACCGGACTACCGATATAATGATGAAAAAATATTTGATGCTTTATGCATTTTTAATGACCGCTCTTTCTTTGTTTGCTCGCGAAGACAGGGTTAGCAATTTTGAGCAACTGATGCGGTTGCCCCGCATCGCCGAAACCGATATGGTGTCGTATCCGGGAGGCAAGTGTATGATGTATCGTCTTTATCTCAGAGACAAAGACCTCAGTCACACTCCCTTTTCGGTAAGTCGCCCTGCAGATTTTCTCTCTCCCCGTTCCATAGAGCGCAGAAAGAGACAGAATCTGCCCATCGATGTTACCGATTTGCCTGTGGCTCCTGCTTATGAGCAGGCTGTAAGCGAGGCAGGCATCGAGATTGTGGGCAAGAGCAAGTGGAACAATACCCTGCTGGTCCGCATTCATAAGGAGAAGGAACTACGGAAACTGGATGAACTCGATTTCATCACCCGGAAGATGAAGGTCTTCTCTGCTCCCGATTCTGTCAGTCAGCGCGTCAGAAGTAGCGTTCGCAGGGGATTAAACGATTGGACTGGTGGAATAGGCGAATATGGTGCTGCCGATGCGCAGATTCAGTCGCTCAACGGCAAGCGGCTGCATGGAACCGGACATTTGGGCAAAGGAATGATGATTGCTGTCTTCGACGGCGGATTCATGAATGTGGATAAGATTCCGGCGCTGCATAATATCAGATTGGCGGGCATTAAGGACTTTGTGGTTCCTCAATCCAAGAATATTTTCGCCGAGATGGAGCATGGAACGATGGTGCTTTCTACGATGGCTGCCAACGAACCCGAAAGATTCGTGGGGGTGGCGCCTGAGGCTCAATATCTGCTGGTGCGCTGTGAAGATGAGCGCACAGAGAGTCTGGCAGAAGAGGATTACTGGGCTTTTGCGGCTGAATATGCTGACAGTTGTGGCGTGGATGTCATCAACTCTTCGTTAGGCTATCATGCCTTCGATGATGCGTCTACCAACCATCATTATTATGAGCAGGACGGCAATTCTACCCTCATCTCCCGCACCGCTTCGATGTGTGCTGACAAGGGAATCATCTGTGTCAATTCTGCAGGAAACGACGGAATGGGAAGTTGGAAGAAAATCAATTTCCCTGCCGATGCACGCAATATTCTTACCGTGGGCAGCGTAAACGAAATGGGCGAGAATGCGGCTTTCAGTGCCGTGGGACCTACTGCTGACGGCAGAATCAAGCCTGATGTGATGGCTTACGGAAGTCCTACCTGTGTGATTACGGGCCGTGGAAATATCATCAATGATAACGGAACGTCTTTCTCATCTCCGCTCATCGCCGGAATGGTAGCGTGTCTCTGGCAGGCTTTGCCTCAGAAGACGGCTAAGCAGATTATGAAACTCGTGAGATTGGCTGGTAATAATCAGCATCATCCCGATAATGTATTCGGATATGGTGTGCCTGATTTCTGGAAGGCTTATCAGACGGGAAAAGCAATCAAGTAGTTAATAGTTGATAGTTTATAGTTAATAGGGCAAATTTGCTCTGCTAGCTATAAACTTTCAACTATAAACTGTAAACTTTAAACAGTAAACAGCATGGAACGACTTCGATTATCACTTTTTGAATTAAACTCCATGGTCCGCGACGTCATTTCGATGTCCTTGCCCGACAGCTATTGGGTGGAAGCGGAACTCTCCGAGGCTCGCGAGGGCTACGGCGGGCACTGCTATCTGGAACTCATCGAGAAGGATGAGCGGTCTAATACGCCCATTGCCAAGGCGCATGCCTCCTGCTGGCGAAACCGATGGATGTTCATCAAACCGAATTTCGAACGCATCACCGGACAGCGCATTCATGCCGGAATGAAAGTGCTGCTCAAGGTACACGCGCAGTTTCATGAGAACTATGGCTTTTCCTGGATAGTAGATGATATTGACCCTAACTATACGATGGGCGATATGGCGCGCAAGAGGTTGGAAATTATCAATACGCTGAAAGTAGAGGGCGTATTCGAACTGCAGAAGGAGTTGGTGCTCCCGATGTTCTGCCAGCGCATCGCCGTCATTTCCAGTGCAACGGCAGCAGGTTATGGTGATTTCTGCAACCAGCTTGCCGATAACGATTATGGTCTGCAGTTTCAAACCCGCCTCTTTCCGGCTACGATGCAGGGCGAGGGGGTAGAGCAGAGCGTGATTGCTGCCCTCGACAGTATCAATGCCGAATGGGAACAGTTTGACTGCGTAGTCATCATCCGAGGCGGTGGTGCTACGAGCGATCTCTCGGGTTTCGACACCCTGGCGCTTGCCGAGAATGTGGCAAACTTCCCGCTGCCTATCATCACGGGAATAGGACATGAAAGGGACGAGAGTGTGCTGGATATGATTTCTTTCCAACGTGTAAAGACACCGACAGCCGCTGCCGCCTTCCTCGTTAATCATCTTACTGAGGTTTATGCCCGTGTGGTGAATGCGCAAGAGGCTATCGTGCAGAATGTGAAGCATCGTCTGCAGGTAGAGAAGATGAGGCTCGACAGATTGAGCAACACGATTCCTGTCCAGTTTTCGCTGGTGAAGACGAAGCAGGGAGCCTATCTCGACCGCTTGATGAGCCGTTTAAGCACAAATGTCCAGTCGAAACTATCGGAAGCCCAGCGCCATTTCGAGATTCTTTCTCAGAATATTCAGCCGATATTGGAAAGGAAGATGCTCAACGAGAGTCATCGTCTGCAGCTTCTTTCCCAGCGCATCCAGGCACAAGACCCCGAATTGTTGCTGAAACGTGGCTACAGCATCACGCTGAAAGATGGCAAAAGTATCCGCTCTTCCTCGCAACTGAAGTCTGGCGACATCATTGAAACGAGGTTTGCCGAGGGCAGCGTGAAGGCGCAAGTTGAATAATAGTTTTTAATTTATTGAAGTTTTGCATGTGGTTTAAGTACGGGCTGAAGGCCCAAAAGCTCTTAGCCCAGGGCATCGCCCTGGGTATAATGGCAATCAGCAAGACGCCCTGTAAGGGCAAAAGCTTTAAAATATCCACTGTTAACTCTGTTACCCCAAAACAAAATAAAAAAAATGGAAAAAGAAGGAATGAAATACGAACAAGCCGTAAGAGAGCTTGAAGAAATCGTAGAAAGAATGGAGAATGATGAACTCGATATTGATCAGCTCTCCGAGCAGTTGAAACGTGCCAAAACCTTGGTGAAACTCTGTAAAGACAAACTCACCAAGACCGATGAGGAAATCAAGAAACTCCTCAGCGAGGATTGATTTACGATAAGCAGAAACTTGTTGGAAATTGTAGAAGAAAGTTGAATTTTCGCACACGGATCTCACGGATTCGACTCTTTCGGAGTTTTTTCTGTGAGGCATAGTGACTACTGTTGCTTGCAACAAGATTATCTGTGTAAATCCGTGAGATCCGTGTGAGCCTAATTAGAATTGCTTCCATATTATTATGTTACTGAGTCCACTTAAAAGTGGGCTCAATACAGAACTTTCGCATGTGGCTTAAGTACGGGCTAGGGGCTTCTGCCCTTTACCTTTGCTTTACCCTTCGGCCAGCGATTTTCAATTCCCTTCGGCCGGTGACCGTTGGCTCAGGGTGTGTGGGGCAAAACTTCCGAAATTTTAGTAAAGAATTTATATCTATAGTGATGCAAAAAGACGAATAATTCGCTGAAAATCAAAGGAAACTATGATTTTTTTGTCGATTTGCCTGAAAATATTTGGTATTTTGAAAACTTCTGTGTATTTTTGCAGGAAATAAGTGATATTTGGAATTAAAAAAACAAATTTTTATAAAAGGAGTAGTATGACAACATTAAATATACAAGCAGCACAGAATGATATTATTCGTCAGGTGCTTAATACACAAGATATCCATCTTTTGGATAGGATAAGAAACCTCTTTGCAAATAAAGAGGCAAATGAGGCGTGTATGGTTCAAGAAGAGCCTTGCATGACTAAAGAAGAAATACTCTCAGGTTTCGACAATGCCCTCCATGAGCTGAAGTCCTATCGTGAAGGAAAGCTAGAGCTTAAACCATTGGAGGACGTGCTGAATGAGTTGTAAGATATTTACTTTCCCTTCTTTTGAAAGGGAAGCTAAACGATTGAATAAGCGCTATAAGTCGTTTAAATCTGATTTGAAGGAATTGATGAATGAGTTAAGTTCTTCCCCCTCTTTGGGTGCAGATTTAGGTGGCGGCTTGCGTAAGGTTCGTATGGCTATTAAATCGAAAGGAACTGGTAAAAGTGGCGGTGCCCGTATTATAACAGTTGTGTTAGCCGATATAAAGGATGGTCTCGGCTTGCTTTATATTTATGATAAATCGGAGAGGAGTACTATAAAGGGGAAAAATTGACAAATTTGTTGAAGAAGAATGGCTTAGTTTGATATGCTATTGAAGAAAGGAGTAAAAATTGAACAATACAACGAAATTCCCTGTTGCCGATGCTTGCCAAGTAGTATCAGCAACAGGGATTCTTCGTTTTACTTCTCGTCCTTGTTCAGCTATCGCCCATACGATTCTTAATGTCGTAGTTGATGATGAAGTCGAGCTCCCTTCTTCAGTAAAGCCGTAATGCTTGGCGAGAAGCAAGATTATTTGTATATTTTGTCTATTTCTTTTCTTTAGAAAGATAGATAGTTTGTGCCAAAACATACAATATGTTTGAATAGTGGATGATGGCGTTGAAGTCTAGCTCTGTGCTTTTTCTGTCTTTAAGCCATTTAGATAAGGTTCTCGAATCTGGTGCTGTGCTCGTCATCAATGATGCTTTTCTCTTATTCTTCTGCCAGTTCTTTCATCGCATCGTTTAATGTGTTGAAAAGAACGTTGATGTTTTCTTCTTCATTCTTGCATGCCTCCTTGAAGAGGGCAACAGGATCTTCGGTGCTGCTCTTGAGCGGAGTCTCGTTGAGCAGGATGTTGACATTGTTCAGCAACATGCCGTGAAGGGTAGGCATGTGGAGCTGGTGCTGCTCGCCCTCCTTGCTGCCACACTTCAGTCCGGCTGCGTATGCCTTTACGATGATGCGGACCAGGAGATGGATGGCCATCGGCTCGTCGGCGAGACTGATGAGAATGCCGTGGGTGTAATCGCGTACATGCTCTTCAAGAGTGGTAAACTTGCCTTGCAGAAGCCAGGTGAAGTTGCGTTTGTATTCTGACTCCATCGCCTTGTAAAGCTGGTTCGATTTGCAGGCTATGCGCAAGTAGTCGAGCATGGTTGGCTCAAAGGTCGGGTCAGCCTGTTTCATGCTGTCGAAGTTCTTCTTCATGCGCTCGTTGGCTTCCTCGGCAGTCTTGTAGTTGAGGCGTACGAGGGTAGAGAACATGATGTCGAAGAAGTATTGGTTTACCTCGCCATAGTGCTCCAGCATCATCTGCTTGATCTGTTTCGGGTCGTTCTTCTTGCTGAAGTCATTGCCTTCGATGGTAGCATCGATGATGCCACGTGCGTAAGCTTCGAAGAAACCTCTTACAAATGCAGCTACTGCCTGATAACTGTTGATTCTTTTGCTCATTTCTTGTCTGTGTTTATTGGGCTGTTCCTGTTTGGAAATAACAGCTTCTTATTCAAAAGTCTTAAATTCATACCCCTGTTCCATGAGCCATTCTATGGCCTGAGGGAGCGCCGTCTTCAGCTTTTCTATGCTCTTCAGCGAGTCGTGGAAGGTGATGATGCTGCCATTGCGGGCATACCGCTTCACATTGTTCACCACATCTTCTGCCGTCATCCATTTAGAATAGTCGCGCGTCACCACGTCCCACATGATGACCTTGTAAGTGCGGTGCAGCCACCAATACTCACTTGGTCGCATCCAGCCGTGAGGGGGACGGAAGAGATGGGCATGGATGATGTCGTTCGCCTTATTGGTGTTGAGCACGTAGGAGATGACGCGGTGCTTGAAGGCACCGATATGATTGAATGTATGGTTGCCTACCTGATGACCCTCTGCCACAATCTGGTTGTAGAGGTCATGATGGCGCAATACATTCTCGCCTACCATAAAGAAAGTTGCCTTGATATTGTACTTTCTCAGGGTCTCTAAGATGAATGGAGTTGACTCTGGAATCGGACCGTCATCAAATGTAAGATAGACAGAATGGTCTTTCTTGTCCATTCTCCAGATGGCCTTTGGATATAACCATCTGAGCCATTTGGCTGGTTGCTCTATGAACATGGATAAAACAGGTTTATATGAATAATGAAAAGTTTGGTGTCGTGTTTCGCGACACCAAACTTTTTTCTATTTTTTACTGATTGCCTTCCGGCATTCTGCCACCTCTGCCATGATAGAGACGGTAGAGGTTGTTGAGCTGCTTCTCATACTTCTGCTCCAACTGTGGACTCACCATTCCGGCAGCCTCGCAGATGCTCTGCATGATCATAATCTGACGGATGCAGTCGTGCTCTGCCTGGAGGAAACGGTCGTTTGGCAGCGAGAGATAGTAGTTGAGGTATTGTGAAGCATTCTTCCATACCGCTTCTATATATTCCTTGCCCTTGGCTTTCTGACCGGTCATCAGCCAGCCGCGAGCCATATCCAAGCCACCGCTCATGTAGTCGAGCGTAACATTGTAGGCAGGAATCTCGGTATCAGCCTTCTTCAGAATGTTGATAGCCTTCTGTTTCTTGCCTTCGGCGATGAGCTGGAGGGCTGTCTGGGCGAGCAGGCGACGGTGGGTATAGCACATGCGCATGGTTGTCTCGTCGATGTAGAGTCCCTTCTGCTTCAGGTTGCCGAACTTGAATCGGGTCATGATGTTGTGATAAGCCTTCTCTGTATCGAAGTTCTTGGCACCTGGCTTGTTGGTGGTGAACGGAGTGATACGGTTCACAAGTCCCTCCTGTACGAAGTTGTCACCCAGGTTCATATAGTTCTCTTCGCCTACGGTGAGTGCTACGTAGAGCGGACGGGTCCAGTTACACTGTGCCAACATTTCGAGCATCATGAGGTCGCCCTTGTAGAGTGCGCTCTTGCCGGCAAGAGAGATGACCATCTTGTCTGGAATAGAATCTGATGCCATCATCATGCCGCTCTTCTTTACAGCCTCCTTGTCGATGGTGACATAGAGGGTATCTGTAGGGATGAAGTGCATGTCAGGGTTCTTGCTGCGTACCCAGTTCTTCAGGATGTTCTTGAGTTCGAACGGTTCGTCACCAAACTGCTTCTTGGCGTTCTCTGGATCCTGCTTGTAGAAGTCGAGAATCTGCTTCTTTGCCTCAGGCTCAACAGATACATATTCGTTGGTACCTGAACAGAAGTCGAGACGTGACCAGGTGATTGGCACGGATGGTGAGTTGTATGCAGGACGCTTCATCTGGTCGATATACCAGTCGGTCTGCAGGTAGCTCAGGTTACATACGCGGGCATCTGTTCCAACGCCTTCTACCTCCTGGTTGTACCAGAGTGGGAAGGTATCATTATCACCATTGGTAAAGATGATAGGGTTGCCCTTCTCCTGGAGTGACATCAGGTAGTTCTGACCGAAGTCACGGCAGGTGTAACGGTTTGAGCGGTCGTGATCATCCCAGGTCTGTGAAGCCATCTGGATAGGTACGAGAAGTGTGATGACTGCTACGATGGCTGTTACGGCAGTACCGCTGAGCTTCATCTTGCGCTTCAGAATGTCGATGATGGCGAGTACGCCGAGACCGCACCAGATAGCGTATGCATAGAATGAGCCGGCATAAGCATAGTCACGCTCACGTACCTGCATAGGTGTCTGATTCAGGTAGATGACGATGGCAAGACCTGTCATGAAGAACAGGAAGAATACAATCCAGAACTGCTGGATTCCGATAGGGAGGAGCACTTCCTCTTCCTTGCCGTTCTTCATTACCTTCTTTTTGCGGGTATACCAAGCCTGCCAGAAGAGACCGATGAGACCGAGAATCAGCGGCATGCAGTAGAATACATTGTGTCCCTTGTTCTCCTTCAGGTCGTCTGGCAATTTGCTCTGGTCGCCATAGAGTGAATCATCAATGAATGAGAAACCGGTAATCCAGTTGCCGTGCTCTGGCTCACCATTGCCCTGGATGTCGTTCTGACGGCCGGCAAAGTTCCACATGAAGTAGCGCCAGTACATGAAGTTGCACTGGTAGGATAGGAAGAAGCGGATGTTGTCAAACTGTGACGGCATCTTCACCATCATACTCTCTCCGCAGCGGTCGTAAGGAATCTCTGTGCCTTCTACACCGCCCATCCAGTCTTCGTATGCCTGGGCATGAGCCGAACTGTACATACGAGGGAAGAGCATGTTCTGGGCATAGATATACTTATTCTTGTGACTTACTACGAAGTAAGAGTCCTTCTCATCAGCCGAAGCCTTCTCCTTGCGCTGGTAAACCGGTGCGCCTTCCTTCATGACAGGCTTGCACATGTTGCCGTCTACTTCGAGGGCTACCTGTGATGTATAAGCCTGGCCATAGAACAGAGGGCGGTCGCCATACTGGTCGCGGCTCAGATAACTTCCCAGGGTAAAGATGTCCTCAGGAGAGTTCTGGTCCATAGGAGGGTTGGCAGAAGAACGGATCACGATGAGTGCGTAGCTGGAATAACCAATCATCAGCATCAGCATGCAGAGCAAGGCTGTGTTCTTGACGCGTGCAGAGATGAGCGGCAGAAGCTGCATCTTCTTCTTGGCGATGCCAGTAGATTCGTCAACGCCTGTAACTACTTCCTGCTTGCGCTTGTAGCCGAGTACAAACCAGAGGATAACCAGCACGATGATACCGGTAATGGCAGCTGTCCAGCCATATCCGTAGAATGGGATGCCGAGCATGCCGAAGCCGAGAACGAAGGCGATATTCTGCTTCTTCTCGTTCTTCTCTGATGCATTACAGGTTTCGTAGATACCCCAGATAACTGAGGCTACAAGACAGATGATGTATACGATTTCACCGGTATTGAACGGACAGCCGAGGGTGTTGACAAAGAACAGCTCGAACCAGCCGCCTACGGTGATGATACCTGGAACCACACCATACAGTACGGCTACCACTACGAGGAATGAAAGGAACAGTGCCAGGAGCGAGCCCTTGAGGTTGGCATGTGGCACCTTCTTGTAGTAATAAACCAATACGATGGCTGGGATACAGAGCAGGTTGAGCAGGTGGACACCGATACTCAAACCGGTCATATAGGCGATGAGCACAAGCCAACGGTCGCTATGAGGCTCGTCAGCATGGTCTTCCCACTTCAATATCAGCCAGAATACCACAGCGGTAAAGGCAGAAGAGAACGCATAAACCTCACCCTCGACAGCAGAGAACCAGAAGGTATCGCTGAAGGTGTAGATGAGTGCGCCCACCATACCGGATGCCTCGATGGCAATCAGCTTGCTGGTAGTCAGTTCTTTCCAGTCGCTGATGACGAGTCGGCGAGCCAGGTGGGTGATGGTCCAGAAGAGGAACATGATACAGACGGCGCTCAGCAGGGCGCTCATCGTATTTACCATCTTGGCTACCTGGGTAGTGTCGCTGGCGAAATGTGTGAAGAAATTGCCTAAAAGCATGAAGAATGGTGCCCCAGGTGGGTGACCGATCTCCTGCTTGTAAGCAGTCGTAATAAACTCAGGACAGTCCCAGAAACTGGCTGTCGGTTCAATTGTGGAACAATAAGTGAACGCCGCAATGATGAATGCGACCCATCCGAAGATATTGTCCACTAATCTGTACTGTTTCATTATTGTTTAAACTTTAATGTATTATATTTCTTTCTGAATGCTTTCTCTGTTTCTGAGTGCTTTCTCTGTGCCTTTCAAAAAGGCACATTCCAGTTGCAAAGATAATAAAAAGATGAGATAATATGGATTTTTGCACCTGTTTTTTAGGCATTATTATATAATAAGCCTATACATTTAAGAAATGCTCTTCCAGTTTCTCTCTCGGCATATCTGCCGTATCGTGGTAGTGGAGATGATGATTTACGCAGGCGATGTGCTTTACGTTATTGAGCACTTCGGCTACATCATGGCTTACGATGATAATGGCGCACTCCCGGTTGATCTGTTCCAGCATCTCGTACATCTGCTTCTGGAAACGGCGGTCGATGTAGGTGTTGGGCTCATCCAGTATCACTACATCGGGTTTGGAAACAATGGCGCGGGCGAGGAGTACTCGCTGCAGTTGTCCGCCGCTCAAGGCTGCGATATGTCGGTCTTTCAACTCCGTGAGCTGCATCTGTTCCAGACAGTCGAGTACCTGCTGGTGCTGTGCCTGGGTGTATCTCGAAAAGAGACTTTTGGCCTTGCTGAGTCCTGAGAGTACCACTTCATAAACGGAGATAGGGAACTGTTTGTCGAGATGGTTGTATTGGGGCAGATATCCCATACTGATTTCCTTTACTTCCTCCCCGTCTTTATAAAAGCGGATGCTGCCGTCTGTGGGTTTCATCAGCCCCAGGATGAGGCGCATGAGAGTTGTCTTGCCACCACCATTGGGACCGATGATGCCAAGATAATCGTCTTTGTAGACGGTGAGGTTGATATCGTGGAGCACCTCCTTGCCTTCGTAGCCAGCAGAAAGATGCTCTATCTCTATTAACTTTGAACTTTGAACTTTGAACATTGAACTTTATGATTAGTTGTTGTTTTAACAAAGCTTTTGCCCTTACAGGGCGCCTTGTTTACTGCTATTATACCCAGGGCGTTGCCCTGGGCTAGGAGCTTCTGCCCTT
>UMHK01056830.1_pt1 | contig 98641 bp, 77 predicted proteins | sample 1965521 | NCBI WGS metagenome assembly UMHK01 (sample SAMEA4836097, study PRJEB28245) | human gut metagenome | biome: gut microbiome; material: fecal sample | place: Denmark | collected 2008
AATGCCTGCGTTTATACAAACTTGACGAACAGGGAGATTTCCGGCATCCGGAAATCTCCCTTTGCTTGTTGGGGAAACTCTCCCCAAACCCCTGATTGAACGAACGGTTCCCGTTCGGCTGCGCCCTGCAAAGCAGTGCTATTTTTCCTGCTGACGCTCTCTTGTCTGCCGCTGTTCCTCGGTATCCGTGCGCAGAAGCATCTCGGCGTTGGCTTTATAAATCTGGAGCTGTTTTGCCTCGTCACGTGCCTTGGAAAGTTCTTCATACCCGTCTGGGTGTTCTGCAAATCGCTGTTCAAGTCTTATCACCTCTTTTCTTTGCTCGGCAACCAGAGCCTTCTTTTCTTCGGCTGTGCCGTACAGAAGAACATCAAGCAGATATTCGATGTGGCTTTCTCGTTGCAGGGCTTCCACGAACAGCGGATGCCATTCGTCCTCCGGCTGCTGCGGTGCGTACTGCCGTTTCCATGTTCTCAGGTGATGGAAGTAATCGGACAGCACCTTGAAGCACCTGTTTTCTTCCTGCTGATACTTTTGCTCCGGTGTGGGTTCTCTTAAACGGAACGCGGTCTGCTAAAACTTTGTCCATTCATTGGAACTTCACAAGAACGGAAAAGCAAATGAGGCAAGTATGTGATAAAATACAGACCAAGGTGGTGAAGCGAATGGGTTACAAAGAGGACATGGCTCAATGCCGGAACTATATTGCAGAGCATCTGCAGGAGGAATTGACGCCTGCAGAGCTGGCGGAGCGGTTCGGATATTCCTTCTACCATTTCTGTCACGTGTTTCAAAGTGTTAACGGCATGGCAGTAGCGGAATATCTGCGGGATCGGCGTCTGTGTGCGGCGGCAAGCCAGTTGCTGCTCGGAAGCAGCGTTACGGAGACTGCGATGGATTCCGGCTTTGATACCGTGTCAGGATAACCGTGGTAAAGACGGACAAGCCCTGCTGTACTGATTTGACAAGTGCTGTGATGCAGGCCGCCAAATCCCGCCATCTGCCTGTTCCGATTCAAGCCGCGACAATATTCATTGACGCTGAAGATGTGGGGGAGTAATGGCTGGCTACTGCACATCCCCTGATAAGGGCATTCCCGCTATCTCATAAGTATGAATGCTATTTGCAGCAAAAAATGGACATATTATCCGCCGACCTCTACTGGCCGGCGGATGTATTTCAAGGATAATTCGAGTTTACCGAGTATCTGCTTCCGGCACAAACTTCTCCAGCAGTGCAAGACTCTCCTTTGACGAATACCCCCACAGCACCGAACTCAGGGCATCAATAGCCATCTGGCGCTTGCGGAAGTAAGTACGGTAGCTGATGTCGCGGATATGCGGCTCCAGCTTTTCGATGATCTCCTGCGTGTTCGCCAACTGCTGCGGTGACAGGTATGTGTAGTACAGCAGCCAGTAATAGCTTTCACCATACTTGTGCTTTGTCCGCAGCAACTCCACGGAGGTGTCTAAAAGCTTCAGCATCTTGTAGCTGCGCTCGATGCAGCGGGCATGATCCTCAATCGCAGATCCTTCAAAGGTGATGCCGGCCACATAGAGGGATTCCAGAAACTCCTCAATGCTGCTGCCGTATTCGATTTGGAATTGCCGGCGCACCTGCTGCACGGACAGTTCCAGGCTCCACACCACGTCCCGGTACTTGCGCAGCAGCATCCATGTGTCATGGTACAGGGGATTATCGGTCACTTTGGGTTCTTGTGCAGTCTTTTTCATCGTTCGGCCTCCTTATCGCCGCGCAGCCCTATCGGGTGCAATCTGAGTTCAAAGTGATAGACTTCCTGAGCGTCACCGCAGGTGATCACCAGCTGAAGCCACCGGCGCAACGGAGGCACCCCTTCTATCGTAACCTCGCAGTCGTCGGATAATGGTAATAACATATATTTGGATTTAGCGCATGAAGCGCACGGCAGCCCCTGTGCCACAAGGATTTCGCGCATCTTTCGCTCGATTCGATGGCGGTTCATTTCTGAAACGCTACCGACCTCATTTGAACCGCTGGATGCCGCCGCGGTCAGGGCCGTTTCCTCCTGAAGCTCCAGTTTGATGCCCAGGCTCATAGCAATCTCTTCCTTGTCCACCACGATGTCAGATATCTGGAACATGGTGGAGAGATAGTTTTGGAGATAGATTGTGGTGCCGTGTGTGCCGGGGAAAGCTGCCAGTTGCAGATAGCCTCGTTCAGCCATGCGCTTGAGGTATCGGCCAGCAGTCGCCTTAGAGATGCCCCAGCGGGATGCCAGCTCCGCATAGCTGACCAGCGGGCAGCCTGTGCCATTGCGGAGATAGACCACCGGCCCGACATCTGAGCCGAGGACTTGCGGATCGTTATAGACCGTGTTTAGCCATAGATCCAGCACGGCATCCATCTCTGAGCAGTGACCGGCGCTGACCAGCTCTGTGGCCGTAGAGACAGGGAAGAAGAAAAAGCCGGTATCTTTCTGACAAGGCGCGTTGTAGTCAAGGATCGTGTTGTGACGCCGCCAGCCCCGAATCTTGAATTTGACCAGCTTGCCATGTCCGAGAACGAGAAAGCTGATAAGCCCTTTCTTTTGCAGTCCCTCCAATGCGGTTAAGGTCTGGCGGCGGAAACGTGTGCGGAAATACTGGGACAGTTCCTCCACGGACATGATCCATTCGCCGGGGTAGATGGTGTAACTAATGCCATCAATGCGCTTGTATGAGGTGCGGAAGTTGGCATAGGCGCAGAGCACGACAAAATAAAAAAGACCGGAGCCTCCGCTTGCGCGAATGCTCCGGTCTGCTATCAAGGCTTGTACGAACTGCCGGTAGATTCGGCAGCGTGGATAGTCTACGATCTGTTTGATCTCAAGTGTATATTCTGACATGGAAACCTCCTGAAATGCGCTTCCATAATGGGAAGCCTTGTGTTATAATTGGCATGGAGAAAAGCGGCGCAGCATTACCAAATGTGGAATGATGTTCTGCTGGTAATGCTGCGCTATTGCGCTATTTAGATGTTGGTACGATTCGTATGCCTGATGGTCTGTTTCTTGTTCTGTCTGAACCCCGATGAACTGAATTCCTTAGAGGTAAAAACCCAAAGGTGCAGTTCTTGCGTGGTTGGGCCAACAAAATCGGTCATCTTATGGCTCTGTTTTCAGAGTTGACACCAACGCTGACACCAACCGCTACAGGATTTCATGGTACGGGGTGGGAAAGAAGAGGAATGCAGATTCCTCGGAGCCCTTGAAAATACAGACTTCCTGGGATTATATGCGCCGCTATGGGACTATAAGAAATTCACGGTGCATTTCTCATAACCCGGAGGTCGGAGGTTCAAGTCCTCCCTCCGCAACCAAATCAAGCGGATGTAACTGATTTCAGTTACATCCGTTTCCGTCTGTCAAAGAGAACCCCCTGCTTTCGCCGCATGAAAGCAGGGGGTTCTCTTTGACAAGCACAAGGCTCCCCCTATGACAGGGGGAGCCTTTGATCAGCAGGGAAGGGAGCAGGCAAGCCCGCCGAGCCCGGTTACATAGCCGCAATGATCTCCACGATCTCCTGGCCGATGCGCTTCTGGGCCTCCACGGTAGCCGCGCCGATATGAGGCGTGCAGGACACCATGGGATGGCTGTACAGCGCCACGTTGCTGGCGGGCTCGTCGGCGTACACGTCCAGGCCGGCAGCCCGGACCTTGCCGGACTCCAGAGCGGCCAGCAGCGCATCCTCGTCCACGTTGGTACCGCGGGAGGTGTTGATGATCACCACGCCGTCCTTCATCTTGGCAATGCGCTCGGCGTTGATGAGCGCGCCGCCGTCCACAGCGGGGGCGTGGACGGAGATGAAGTCGGACTTGGCCAGCAGCTCATCCATCTCCACATAGGGGATGTCCAGCTGCTCGGAGATCACGGGCACCTGATAGATATCGAAGGCGATGACCTTCATGCCGATGGCCTTGGCCATCACGCCCAGGTGCTGGCCGATGCGGCCGAAGCCCACGATGCCCAGGGTCTTGCCCTGCAGCTCGATGCCCTTGCCATAGGCCTTCTTCTCCCACTTGCCCTCGCGCATGGTGTGACCGGCGATGGACAGATACCGGGCGCAGGCGAACATATGGCCCATGGCCAGCTCTGCCACAGACTGGGAGGAGGCGCGGGGGGTATTCTTCACGTCGATGCCGTTGGCCTTGGCATAGTCCACGTCGATGTTGTCCACACCCACGCCGCCGCGGATGATCAGCTTCAGCTGGCCGCCCTTGGCCGCATCAATGTGCTCCTTGCGGACCTTGGTCTTGGAGCGGACCACGGCCACGTCAAACCCGCGCAGGGCCTCGCCCAGCTGATCGGGCTCATAGAACTGCTCCACTACCTCATGGCCATGCTTCCGCAGCTGCGCCATAGCGGTCTTATCCATACCGTCAGTAACCAGAATACGCATCGTAATAATCTCCTTCCATAATACAAAATGTTGTTGGATATAGGGGGCAGGGGGACGCCGTCCCCCGTTTTGCGTGTTACTTGTGCTCTGCCTCGAACTTGGTCAGGAACTCCACCAGCGCCTGGGCGCCCTCGATGGGCATGGCGTTGTACACGGAGGCCCGCAGACCGCCCACGGACTTATGGCCCTTCAGGTTGTCGAAGCCGGCCTCCTTGGAGGCGGCCACCACGGCGGCGTCCAGCTCCTTGTCGCCGGTGACGAAGGGGATGTTCATCAGGCTGCGGTCCTGGGGCACCACGGCGCCCTTGAACAGCTTGGAGGAATCCAGGAAGTCATAGATGACCTGGGCCTTGGCGATGTTGCGCTTTTCCATTTCCTCCAGACCGCCGATGCTCAGCAGATACTTGAACACCTTGCCGCAGCAGTAGATGGCCCAGCAGTTGGGGGTGTTGTACATGCTGTCGTTGTCGGCATGGGTCTTATACTTCATGTAAATGGGGGTCTTGGGATCCAGGTCGTCCCGGATCAGATCCTCCCGGATGATGACCACGGCCATGCCGGCGGGGCCCACGTTCTTCTGCACGCCGGCCCAGATCAGACCGTAGTCGGACACGTTGCAGGGCCGGGACAGGAACATGGAGGACTGGTCGGACACCAGCACGTGGCCCTTAGTGTTGGGCAGCTTGTGCCAGGTGGTGCCGTTGATGGTCTCGTTCTCGCAGATATAGACGTAGTCGGCGTCCTCGGGAATGTCCAGGTCGGAGCAGTCGGGGATGTAGGAGAAGTTCTTGTCGGCGGAGGAGGCAACCACCTGCACCTCGCCGTACTTCTTGGCCTCGGCAATGGCCTTCTTGGACCATGCGCCGGTCTCCACATAGCAGGCCTTGCCGTTCTTCATCAGGTTCATGGCCACCATGGCGAACTGCAGGGTGCCGCCGCCCTGGATAAACAGGACCTTGTAGTTATCGGGGATGTTCATCAGCTTGCGCAGGTCGGCCTGGGCCTCGTCGGCGATCTGCTGGAACACCTTGGAGCGGTGGCTCATCTCCATGACGCACATGCCGCTGCCGCGGTAGTTCATCATCTCGTCGCGGATCTCCTCCAGCACGGGCTCCGGCATCATAGCAGGACCGGCGGAGAAGTTGAAAGTACGACCGTATTTCATGTTGCTTTTCCTCCTGATTGTTGTGATAGGGTGTTTTGCGGTTTGTTCCTTTTGCTTCTATCTCATAGTATACGGCAAATGTTCCCCAGAATCAACAGGGAAAATCTCAAAAAATCAGCCTGCCTGAAAATTTTTCAGCTTCTCAGAAAAAACGAGAGAAAGGGGAGAGGCGGCAGCGTCCGGTTCCGGGTTGACAGGACCGCGCGACAGTGGTATCATGACGAAGCAATCGACTTTTATTCCAGAAAGAGGTGAGCAAAGTGAGCTTAGGTGACAGTTACGGGCGAAGTATTCAATGTGCCGCTGTGTCCGGCGTTTGCTTTGCGTCGGCTCGTACAGGTAAATAAAGGCCGGATATGACAGCACATTGCCCGGCTTCACTTTCAATTAGGAACACGATGCGATTTTAATTGAAAGGCGGTAATACCATGGCAATGTTCAACGAAGACAAGAACCTCAAAAGCGGAGGCTGCGCGGATGAGATCGCGGCGCTGATAAGGGATGACCTTTCGCCGAAGATGATCCAGGAGCAGCTGGAGAACTATCATAACAGCGATATTGCCAAGTCCATGGAGCAGATGGACCGGCTTGGAAGGATGCGGCTGATCCGCTCCATTGAGCCGGACAAGCTGGCCGGTATTTTCAAGTATGTCGAGCCCCAGGAGGCGGCTGCCTTCCTGAAGGACATCGACACGGCAAGAGCTGTTTTCATTCTGGAAAAGATTGACCCGGATGCTGCGGCGGACATTCTGCGGGAACTGCCCGGCAGCGACAGGTCAGCGATGATCGGGCTGCTCAACGGAGCGCTGCGGAAAAAGATTGAGCTGCTGGTGTCGTTTGACGAGGACGAGATCGGCAGCAGAATGAGCGCCAATTTCATTTCGCTGGATTCGGAAATGACGGTGGGCCAGGCCACCCGGGCGCTTATGGACCAGGCGAAGGAAAACGATAATATCCAAATGCTCTTTGTGACGGCGGAAAACGGCTTTTTCTGCGGCACGGTGGAGCTGCGCGCTCTGCTTATTGCGGAAAAGAACGCGGCTATCGCGCCCCTTATCCAGCACAGATTCCCGTATGTCTACTGCAGCGAGCGCACGGAGGACTGCATCGAGCGGCTGAAAAGCTACTCGGAAAGCGCCATTCCCGTGCTGGATGCCTCCAACTGCATTCTCGGCGTCATCACCCTGAAGGACCTGGTGGAAGCGGTGGACGACGAGATGAGCGACGACTATGCGAAGCTGGGCGGCCTTTCCGCGGAGGAGGATCTGCACGAGCCGCTGTGGGCAAGCCTGAAAAAGCGGATGCCCTGGCTGCTGGTGCTGCTGGTGCTGGGAATGGTCGTTTCAGGCGTTGTAGGCGCATTCGAGAAGGTCGTGTCCCGGCTGACGATCATTATGGCGTTCCAGTCGCTGATCCTGGATATGGCGGGAAATGTGGGAACGCAGTCGCTGGCTGTCACCATCCGCGTGCTGATGGACAAGGAGATCACCGCCCGGAAAAAGCTGGGCCTCGTCTGCAAGGAGATGCGGGTGGGGCTGTTCAGCGGGCTGATTCTGGGCAGTCTTTCCGTGCTGTTTGTGGGCGCTTACATCATGCTGGGCAAGGGCTATCCCGCCCAATATGCGTTTGCGGTTTCGGCGTGCATCGGTGCGGCGCTTCTGCTGGCCATGTTTATCTCCAGCGCCGTGGGAACGCTGATTCCCATGTTTTTCAAGCGAATCGGGGTGGACCCTGCCGTGGCCTCCGGGCCGCTGATCACCACCGTGAACGATCTGGTGGCTGTGGTCACCTACTATGGGCTCAGCTGGCTTCTGCTTCTCCAGGCGCTTCATCTGGGCAGCTGAAGCAAAATGAAACAGGACGGGGGCTTTGCTTCGCAGGAGGCAGGCCCCTGTTTTTGCGGAAACAGGGGATGGCTGATGTGCCGGATTGACACCAAACCGTAAAGATGCTATAAAGAGACTGTCGAAAATAGCTGGCTATAAAAGAAAGAAGATTTTTTGGGGAAACGGGCGGAAAGGACGGCGGCAAGCGGTGGATAAGTGGAAAAAGACCATAATGCATATGGGAGCATACCCGGCGGCACTGGGAAAATGGGTGCTGCTGGGCGGCATCATCGGTGTGGCCGGCGGCGTGATCGGCTCCCTGTTTCATATCGGCGTCAATTACGCCACGGCCATCCGGGGGGCCCACCCCTGGATCCTATACCTGATGCCGGTGGGGGGCCTTGCCATCGTGGGGCTTTACAAGCTCTGCCATCTGGAGGGCAAGGGCACCAACGCCATCATCGAGTCCGTTCACTTCGGCGAAAGCGTCCCCATTCTGCTGGTTCCGGTGATCTTCGTGTCCACCGTCATTACCCACCTGTGCGGCGGCAGCGCCGGCCGGGAGGGTGCGGCCCTTCAGATCGGCGGCGGCCTGGGCTTCCAGGCGGGCAAGCTCCTGCGCCTGGGGGAAAAGGACCTGCCCCTTGCCACCCTGTGCGGCATGAGCGGCGTGTTCTCCGCCCTGTTCGGCACGCCCCTCACCGCCACGGTGTTCGCTCTGGAGGTCATCAGCGTGGGCGTGCTGTATTACGCGGGCCTGGTGCCCTGCATCACCGCCGCCATGGCGGCCTTCGGTGTATCCGCCCTGATGGGGGTGGAGCCCACCCGCTTCACGGTGTCCATGCCCCGGGTGACCCTGGAGCTGATGCTGCCGGTGGTGGTCCTGTCCATTCTGTGCGCCCTGGTCAGCATCCTGTTCTGCAAGGGGCTGCACTGGACGGAGCACCTGCTGACCCGCAGCTTCCGGAATCCCTGGCTGCGGGTGCTGGCCGGCGCGGCCATCCTCATCGTCCTGAGCCTGCTCACCAACGGCGACTACAACGGCGCTGGCATGGACGTCATCGCCCGGGCCCTGCGGGGGGACGTCAGCGGCTGGGCGTGGCTGTGGAAGCTCCTGTTCACCGCCGTCACCATCGGCTGCGGCTTCAAGGGCGGCGAGGTGGTGCCGTCGTTTTTCGTGGGCGCTGCCTTCGGCTGCTTCATGGGGGGGCTCCTGGGCCTGCCTGCGGGCTTTGCCGCGGCCATCGGCCTGGTGGCGGTGTTCTGCGGGGCGGTGAACTGCCCCGTGGCGTCGGTGCTGCTCAGCGTGGAGCTGTTCGGCTCTGCCGGGGCGCCCTACTTCGCCGTGGCCTGCGCCCTGAGCTATCTCCTCTCCGGCTACTGCGGCCTGTACAGCAGCCAGACCATCCTCTATTCCAAGCTCCGTGCGGAGTTCATCAACGTCCGCACCCACGAGTGACAAAAATGTAAGCTCAGACCGGGGAAATGTAAGCCCATTCGATGGCCGTGCATTTCCCCGGTCTGCTATAATAGGCCCCGTAAAGGAGGCATGGATATGCAAATTCTCAATGTAACGGGCCTGAAAAAGGTCTATACCACCCGTTTCGGCGGCAGCCAGGTCATGGCGCTGCGCCAGGTGGACTTCTCCGTGGAGGAGGGGGAATATGTGGCCATTATGGGCGAGTCCGGCTCCGGCAAGACCACCCTGCTGAATATTCTGGCGGCGCTGGATAAGCCCACCGCCGGCCGGGTGGAGCTGGACGGGCGGGACATGTCCGCCGTCCGGGAGTCCGACGCTGCGGCCTTCCGCCGGGACAACCTGGGCTTCGTGTTCCAGGAGTTCAACCTGCTGGACACCTTCACCCTGCGGGACAACATCTATCTGCCCCTGGTGCTGGCGGGGCGGCCCTACCGGGAGCTGAAGGCCCGCCTGGATCCCATCGCCCGCCAGCTGGGCATCCTGGAGCTGCTGGACAAGTATCCCTACGAGGTGTCCGGCGGCCAGAAGCAGCGGGCCGCCGTGGCTCGGGCACTGATCACCCATCCCCGGCTGATCCTGGCTGATGAGCCCACCGGGGCCCTGGACAGCCGCTCCACCGATGAGCTGCTGGACCTGTTCGGCCAGATCAACCGCCAGGGTCAGACCATCCTCATGGTCACCCACTCCGTCAAGGCCGCCAGCCACGCCGGACGGGTGCTGTTCATCAAGGACGGTCAGGTGTTCCACCAGCTGTACCGCGGCCAGTGTACCGACGAGCAGCTGTACCAGAAGATCGCGGACACCCTGACCATGCTTCAGGCAGGCGGTGACCGGGCATGAAGCTGTACCGTCATCTGGCCTGGGACGGCATCCGGAAAAACAGCCGCCTCTACGTACCGTACCTGCTGACCGGCGCAGGCGCCGTGTCGTTTTTCTACATTCTTGTGGCCCTGGCCCGGCTGCCGGAGGGAACCCTGCCCGGCAGCGGCTCCGTGCAGGTGATCCTGAATCTGGGCAGCTTTGTGCTGTGGGTGTTTTCTCTGCTGCTGCTGTTTTACACCCATTCCTTTCTGATCCGCCGCCGGAACCGGGAGTTTGCTCTGTACAACGTTCTGGGCATGGGCAAGGGGGACATTTCCCGCATTCTCTGCTGGGAGTCTCTGCTGTCCGGCGGCCTGTCCCTGCTGGGGGGGCTGGCCCTGGGCGTGGTGCTGAGCAAGCTGGCGGAGCTGGGCCTTATGCGGGTCATGGGCCTGGAGGCGGACATGACCTATCGGGTGTCCGCGGGGGGCCTGCTGATGGCCTTGGGCCTGTACGGGGCCATTTACCTGCTGATCCTGCTGTCCTCTCTGCTGCGGGTCCGCCGCTCCACCGCCATCCAGCTCATGCGCAGCGAGGCGGTGGGGGAGAAGCCGCCCCGGGCCAATTGGGCCCTGGCGCTGCTGGGCGTTCTGCTGCTGGGGGCGGCCTACTACCTGGCTGTGTCCATCCGGGAGCCTCTGACGGCCCTGACCTGGTTCTTCGCCGCCGTGCTGATGGTCATCGCCGCCACCTATCTGCTGTTTATCTCCGGCTCCGTGACCCTGTGCCGCCTGCTGCAAAGGAATCCCCGGTTCTATTACCGGAAGCGGCATTTCGTGTCCGTTTCCTCCCTGGTCTACCGCATGAAGCGCAACGGCGCAGGCCTTGCCTCCATCTGCATCCTGGGCACTATGGTGCTGGTGATGCTCTCCTCCACCACCTGCCTGTATTTCGGGGCGGAGGATTCCCTCCGTACCCGCTATCCCCGGGCGGAGAACGTTACCGTCTGGTACACGGACCGGGAGGACCTGTACCGGGACCACTCCGACCTTCACGCCGCCGTCGTCACTGCCGCCCGCAGCCGTGGCGCGCAGATGCAGGACCTGCGGGAGTACCGTTCCTCCTCCTCGGCGCTGACTGTTCGCAACGGCGTCCTGCAGGGCGCAGGCGGCAGCATCAGCGATGCCGTTCAGTTCACCGCCATCCCCCTGTCGGACTACAACGCCGCCATGGGCGCCCGTCTGACCCTGTCCCCGGGCCAGGTGTATATCTGCCATGGCCGGTCCGACTACCGGGAGAGAACCCTGTCCTTCCCCGGCGGCGCTGCCTGGCAGGTGAAGGGCCTGGTGGACAACCTGGCCTCCGGCGGCGACTCCGCCAGCATCGTCACCCAGCTGACGGCCATCGTCCCCGACGAGGAAATAGCGGACATGGACCGCCTGATGGAGGGCATGAACACCGGCGTGTCCCGCAGCTGGAGCTGCGGCTTCGACCTGGGCCAGGAGCCTGCCCGGGACGGGGGCGACCCTGTGGCCGCCGCCATCCGGGAGGCGCTGGTGTCCCGGCAGGACGATATCCGCTTCAACGTGGAATCCCTGTCGGAGAATCGCGACGATTTCTACGGGTCCTACGGAAGCCTCTTCTTCCTGGGCATCCTGCTGAGCGTGGGCTTCTCTCTGGCCGCGGTGCTCATCATCTATTACAAGCAGATCTCCGAGGGCTACGAGGACCAGGCCCGCTTTGACATCATGCAGAAGGTGGGCATGACCCGCCGGGACATCCGTTCCAGCATCAACAGTCAGCTGCTGCTGGTATTCTTCCTGCCGCTGCTGCTGGCGGGGCTGCATCTGGTCTTCGCCTTCCCCTTTGTCCATAAGCTGCTGCTTCTGTTCAACCTCTGGAACACCCGCCTGCTGGTGGGTACCACCGCCGCCAGCTTCCTGGCCTTTGCGGTGCTGTACACCCTGGTGTACCGCGCCACCTCCACCGCCTATTACCACATCGTCAGCGACGGAGGGGACCGCTGATGCGCCGGGCCGCATATCAGGCGGTGTTGTGGTGCGGCGGCGCGGTAACGGTGCTGCTGGCGGCGGCCGCCGCCATGACCGTGTCCCTTACGGACCGTCTGCTCCGGAAGCTGGAGCCATAAAAAATCAACCCCGGAGGCATTCTGCCTCCGGGGTTGAACGCTGTTGTAAACGCCTCGCAGAGCTTGCCGCCCGCAGGCGGCAAAGCAAGTATAATCCGTTTTTTGCGGCGGCGTGTACGTCGCAAAAAACACTTCTCAGTCTGCAAGTGTGGAATTTGTTCGCCTATGGCGAACAAATTATGCGCGCGGCAGACTGCAATTTTTATCAAAAAAAGCAGGGCTTTTTTTGATATTTACATCCACATGGCAAAGGGCCGCAGGAGGCCCCCCAGCACCCGGTGCAGCAGGGGGCGGTGCTCCCAGTCCGCCCGGGTCACCTGCCGGGACTTTTCCATAATGCCGTCCATGTCCTCCAGCAGCGTCTCCATGGCCGGCGCGCCGTACAGCAGGGTGCCGCACTCGAAGTGCAGCTGGAAGCTGCGGTAGTCCATGTTCACGGACCCCACGAACGCCGCCTCCCGGTCTGCCAACACGGTTTTCCCGTGCAGCAGCCCCGGGGTGAACCGATAGATCTTCACGCCGTGGTTCAGCAGCTCCCCGAAATAGCTCTCCGCCACCATAAAGGCGAACTTGTGGTCCGGGATGCCGGGCATCATCAGCCGCACGTCCACGCCGCTGCCGGCGGCCATGCACAGGGCCTTCTCCATGGACTCGTCAATGGCCAGATACGGCGAGGTGATGTACACCATGTGCTTGGCCCCGCCGATCAGCTGCAGAAACGCGTCCTCGGCAGAGGACACCGGGTTGCTGTCCGGCCCGTCCGCGATGGGCTGCACAAAGCCCTGCCCCGCCGCGCTGCTCTGGGGCCGGTAATAGTCGTGCTCCTGCTGCAGGGAGCCGCCCATGCGCTCCCACATATAGATGAACTCCCGGGTCAGAGTCCAGCAGGCCTGGCCCTCCAGCCGGATGCCGTCATCCTTCCAATAGCCGAACCGCTTGGTGATGTTGGCGTACTCGTCGGCGATATTGGCCCCGCCGGTATAGGCGGTGTCCCCGTCGATGCAGGCGATCTTCCGGTGGTCCCGATAGTTGAAGTACAGCCGGTTCACATAGTGGTGCACCGGGTTGAAGATCAGCACCTCCGCCCCAATGCGCCGCAGCTCCTCCACAGCCTCCTCGGGCATGCGCATCATGCTGCCGAAGTCGTCGAACAGCACCTTGATCTCCACGCCCTGTCCGGCCTTCCGCCGGAAAATATCCATCAGCCGGTCCCACAGCTGCCCCTCGGCCATGATGTAAAACTCCATGAAAATGAAGTGCTCCGCCTGCTCCATGCGCTCCAGCATGTCCTCCAGATACGCCTCGCCGGTGGGCAGATACACGGCCCCGGTGCCGGTGTACAGGGGGAAGCCCTGCCGGTCCAGATACGCCGCCAGGCGTCCCCACTCCGGGTGCTCCCGCCGCAGCTTCTCCACCTGGAGGCGGCTGGCCTCCCGCCGGGCCTCGGATTCCTGGGGCCTGGGCAGCTTTTTCAGGTCCAGCCGCTTCTGGGGATGGTCCCCGTTCCACAGCCAGTACAGGATCAGCCCCACCACCGGCACCGTCAGGATCAGCAGGGTCCAGCCCAGCTTATACGAGCTGCCGCCGGGCCGGCTGTTGATGCGGAAGGCATAGGCCAGAGCCAGCAGCTCCAGCACTGTGTACGCCATAGCCATCCGCTGCCGCAGCAGATCGCTGAGAAACAGCACCAGCGCGATCTGGGCCAGCAGCAGCACCGCCACCAGTCCCAGCCGCAGCGCCGCGGATATGCGCCGCTCTGTCTTTTGCTGCACATGTGGTTTCTTCACCGGAAATCCTTCCTCCTTTCCCACTGTCCCCGCCGCTCATCGGCGGTGTATGGGTATCTAAGGGTGTCTGTTTTGCGGCCCGCTGAGGGCAGCGAGCTCTACAGCCTTGGCTCTCCCTCTGGGAGAGCTGTCGGCGCAGCCGACTGAGAGGGCCTGTAGGGACGGACAACCCCCGTTTGCCCGCAGGTCACTGCTGAGAGGACCGCAGCAGCTCCTGCTGAATGTCCCACAGCTTCCGGGACAGGTCTACCACATACTTGTGGGGATAATCGAACCGCTTCACCTCGTCCCATAGGGTGTCCACCTGCTGGCGGCAATAGGCCTGGATCTCCGGCAGGGAAGGGGAGTCATACACCCGCCTGCCGTTGAGGAAAATAGGCACCAGCAGCTCCCGGGCCGTGAAGTTGTACACGGTTTTCTTTTTCCAGGTGGCCATGGGGTCGAAGATCTCCATGTCCTGGCTGTCGTCCACCGTCTCGTCGTGGAGGGTGATCAGGTCGGCAATGGCCTTGCCGGTATCCCGGCCATAGAAGCGGTAGACCTTCTTGAAGTGGGGGATGGTGATCTTCTCCACGTTTTCGCTGACCTTGATCTTGGGGATGATGTTTCCCTCATCGTCCTCCACCGCCGCCAGCTTGTATACGCCGCCGAACACCGGCTCGGACCGGGCGGTGATCATCCGCTCACCCACGCCGAACATATCGATCTGGGCGCCCTGCAAAAACAGATCCTGGATCAGATACTCGTCCAGGGAGTTGGACACGGTGATTTTGCATTCGGTCCACCCGGCGTCGTCCAGCATCTTCCGGGCCTTCCGGGTCAGATACGCCATATCGCCGGAGTCCAGCCGGATGCCGCACTTGGTGATGCCCATGGGTTTGAGCACCTCATTGAAGGCCCGGATGGCGTTGGGCACGCCGGATTTCAGGGTGTTGTAGGTATCCACCAGCAGCGTGGCGTTGGTGGGGTAAATTTCGCAGTACGTCTTGAAAGCATCATACTCCGTGTCGAACATCTGCACCCAGGCGTGAGCCATGGTGCCCCCGGCGGGCACGCCGTACAGCTGGTCAGAGATGGTGCAGGCGGTGCCGCCGCAGCCGCCGATATACGCGGCCCGTGCGCCGATGATGGCGGCGTCGGCGCCCTGGGCCCGGCGGGAGCCGAACTCCAGCACCGTGCGGCCCCGTGCAGCCCGGACGATGCGGTTGGCCTTGGTGGCAATGAGGCTCTGGTGGTTGATGGTCAGCAGGGTAAAGGTCTCGATAAGCTGTGCTTCAATGGCCGGAGCCCGCACCACCACCAGGGGCTCCTTGGGGAACACCGGGGTCCCCTCCGGCACGGCATAAATGTCGCCGGTAAACCGGAAATTAGCCAGATATTCCAGGAATTCCTCGCAGAACAGGTTCCGCCCCCGAAGATACGCAATGTCCTCCTGGGTGAAGTGCAGGTTCTCGATGTAGTCGATCAGCTGCTCCAGGCCCGCGGCAATGGCAAAGCCGCCCTGGTCCGGCACCCGGCGGAAGAACACGTCAAAATACGTGATCTTATCCTTGAAGCCGTTCTCGAAATACCCGTTGCCCATGGTCAGCTCATAAAAGTCGCAGAGCATGGTCATGTTCAGCTTTTCCTCAATGTTCATCCTTCAATACCTCAGATTTTCGTTATACTTGCAGGGGTGCCCGCCTATGATAGCCGGTTTCCGCCCCCCCAATGCAATCGTTTGCTTTACGCATCCCTGCGGAAATAGTGCTTGGCGCAGAATTCCCGCCGCACCTCAATGCGGCCCTCGTCTGCCAGCCAGTCCACAAAGTTGGCAAAATTCCGCTCCACCACGCTGAACTTGAACTCATTGTGGGTCCGGACGTTTTCTTTTTTGCAGAAGGTATAGATCCACTGGTCAAAGGACATGCCGTCCTCCAGGCAGTCCAGCACCTCCTGTCCCTTGTCCAGGATAAACGCAAGGTTCCGGTCGATCAGCGGCCCGATATCCGTCAGCACCTGCTTGTGGGCGATGATGTATGCCGGGCACCGCAGCGCCCGCAGGCTCTCCTTGCTTTCCAGATCCCGGGCGATGAACATGCTGGTGGGCAGCTTGGCCCCCTCGATCTGCCCCTCGTCAATGAGGCAGTCTCCCACATAGGCCACGTTGTCCGGGGTCACAATGCCGATGTGTCCGGCGGAGTGTCCCGGCAGCTGCAATATGCCGAACCGCGCCCCGCAGAAGTCCACATGGTCTGCGTCGGCGGGGATGATCACGTCCGCCAGAAAGCACTCCTCCAGGAAGTATTCGTGGCTCTTGCCATAGGTCAGGGCCACATAGTTGGCCCGGTACGCATCGGGATTCACGGAGATGCCCGCCTCGATGATCTGGGCCGCCGCCTGGCAGCCGTACCGCTGCTGCAAGTAGCGGACGTTGCCTGTGTGGTCAAAGTGGGCGTGGGAGCACAGAATCCCCCGCAGCCGGAACCCGTTGTCCTCAATAAGATTCGTCAGGGCGCTGCGGTCCAGCTTGGCGTATCCCGTGTCCATCAGCACAATGTCCGTGTCCGTCAGCTTATATACCGGCATCAGCGCCGTGGCCCCCACGGCGGCATAGGTCCTTCCGTATACGTGCCGCAGCTCCATATTTCGTCCCCCTCCATGGTGCAATATTCCATATTATATACCCTTCGACGGGAAAAAACAACCTCGGAAAAATTTCCGTTTACCCCCTATGCAAAACCAGAAAAATAAGGTAAAATACACCTAAGTATAGATAGGGAGGATTCTGTCAATGGACGAACCGAAGTATAAGCGGGTGCTGCTGAAGATCAGCGGCGAGGCCCTGGCCGGCGACAAGCACTTCGGCCTGGACTTCCAGGTCATGGGCCGGGTGGCCGACGTCATCAAGGAGTGCGTGACCATGGGCGTCCAGGTGGGCGTGGTCATCGGCGGCGGCAACTTCTGGCGCGGCGTCAAAAACGGCGAGGGCCACATCGAGCGCACCCGCGCCGACCATATGGGCATGCTGGCCACCGCCATGAACTGCATGGCCATGGCCGACGTGCTGGAGCAGAAGGGCGTGGACGTCCGGGTCCAGACGGCGCTGGAGATCAAGGAGGTGGCGGAGCCCTACATCCGGGCCCGTGCCGTGCGCCATCTGGAAAAGGGCCGCGTGGTGATCTTCGGCTGCGGCGTGGGCTGCCCCTTCTTCTCCACGGATACCGCCGCCGTGCTTCGCGCCGCCGAGATCGGTGCCGATGTGATCCTGCTGGCCAAGAACATCGACGGCGTGTACGACTGCGACCCCGCCAAGAACGCCAACGCCGTGAAGTTCGACGCCATCACCTACGACGAGGTGCTCAAGCGCCGCCTGGCCGTCATGGATTCCACTGCCACCAGCCTGTCCATGGACAACCACATTCCCGTGCTGGTGTTCGCGCTGAAGGACCCCTACAACATCGTCCGTGCCCTGCGCGGCGAAAAAATCGGAACAATTGTGAAGGAGGCATAACCCCATGCTGAAAGACGAGTACAAGATTTACGAGGAAAAAATGAAGAAGAGCATCGAATCCGTTGCCAACGACTTTGCCGCCGTCCGCGCAGGCCGTGCCAACGCCTCCGTGCTCAACCGCATCCATGTGGACTACTACGGCACCCCCACCCCCATCCAGCAGATCGCGTCCGTGGCCTCTCCCGATCCCCGCAGCCTGGTCATCACCCCCTGGGACGCCTCTGCCCTCAAGGGCATTGAAAAGGCCATCCAGGAGTCCGACCTGGGCATCAACCCCCAGAACGACGGCAAGTCCATCCGCCTGAGCTTCCCCCAGCTGACGGAGGAGCGCCGCAAGGACCTGGTCAAGCAGATCCGCAAGTATACCGAGGGCGGCAAGGTAGCCGTGCGCAACATCCGCCGCGACGCCATGGAGAATTTCAAGAAGCAGCAGAAGGCCTCCGAGATCACCGAGGACGAGCTGAAGATGGCGGAAAAGGACCTGCAGAAGCTGACCGACGACAGCTGCAAGGAGCTGGATAAGCTCCTGGAAAACAAGGAAAAGGAGCTCCTGTCTGTCTGATGGGCCTGTTTTCCAAAAAGATCCATCATCACGGGGCGGGGCAGGTGGACATGAGCCGCCTGCCCCGCCACATCGCTATTATTATGGACGGCAACGGTCGTTGGGCGAAGCAGCGCGGCCTGCCTCGCACTGCCGGACATAAAGTAGGGGCCGAGACCTTCCGCAAGATTGCCACCTATTGCAAGGATCTGGGGGTGGAATACCTGACGGTGTACGCCTTCTCTACGGAGAACTGGAAGCGTCCCGCCGACGAGGTGGGGGTCATCATGGGCCTTCTGAAGCAATATATGCTGGAGGCCATCGACTCTATGGAGCGCGATCAGATCCGCCTGCGCTTTCTGGGGGACCTGTCCGCCATCTCACCGGAGCTTCAGGCCCTGGTGGACCGTACCAATGAAATTTCCAGCCATATCCACGGCTTTCAGGCCAACGTCTGCCTGAACTACGGCGGCCGGGACGAGATCCTCCACGCCGCCCGCCGCTTCGCACAGGACTGCACCCGGGGCGAGGCCGTCCCGGAGGACCTTACCGAGGAGGACTTTTCCTCCTATCTGTACTCCGCCGGGATTCCGGACCCGGAGCTCATCATCCGCACCAGCGGCGAGGAGCGCCTGTCGGGCTTTCTGCTGTGGCAGTGCGCCTATTCTGAGTTTTATTTCTGCGATACCCTGTGGCCGGACTTCGACGCCCGGGCCCTGGACCAAGCCATCATCGCCTACCAGAGCCGCGACCGGCGGTTCGGCGGCGTGAAATAGAGAGGATACAACTATGAAACAGAGGATATTGGTGGCTGTGGTGGGGATTCCCGCCCTGCTGGCGGTGCTGTGCATCGCCCCGGCCTGGGCCACAGCCCTGCTGCTGGCGGCCCTGACCGTCATCGCCGCCCACGAGCTGCTGACGGCGGTGTGCGGCCCGGACAAGGCCCGCCGCTGGACGGTGCTTCCCGCCGTGTGCGGCGTGCTGCTGCTGGCCCGGGCGGTGTGGCCCGGCTGCGCCGCCCTGGAGGGCCTGCTGCTGGCAGCGGCCCTGACCCTGCCCCTGTCCGGAGTCCTGACCTACGGAAAGCCTCATGCCCTGACGTTTACCGACGTGTGCGCCATGGCCGCGGCGGGCTTTGCCATTCCCTGGGCCTTCTCCGGGCTGTATGGCCTGCGCACCCTGGATAACGGCTATCTCCTGGTGCTGACGCCCCTGGTGGCGGCCTTCTGCAGCGATGCCCTGGCCCTGTTCACCGGCATGGCCCTGGGCCGTCATAAGCTGGCCCCCCTGGTCAGCCCCCACAAAACCGTGGAGGGCGCGGCAGGCGGCCTGGTGGGCGGCATGGCCGGCATGGCCGTTTTCTGCGCGGTGTTCCGGGCCATGACCCACACGGCCCTGAGCTATTCCCTGTGCATTGCCCTGGGCCTGCTGGGCGCGGTGCTGGGGGAGCTGGGGGATCTGAGCTTCTCCGCCGTCAAGCGCCAGTACGGCATCAAGGATTACGGACGACTGCTGCCGGGCCACGGCGGCGTGCTGGACCGGTTCGACAGCGTGCTGTTTGCCGCCCCGGTGCTGTGCGCCCTGCTGCGGGCCCTGGCGGCGTAAGGGGAGGGCGTTCATGACAAAAACCATCTCCCTGCTGGGCTCCACCGGCTCCATCGGCCGCCAGACCCTCCAGGTGGCCCGTGAGCTGGGCCTTACCGTGGCGGCCCTTACCGCCAACCGCCAGGTGGACCTGCTGGAGCGGCAGGCCCGGGAGTTTCACCCCCAGCTGGCGGTGCTGTATGACCGGGACGCCGCCCGTCAGTTGCGCCTGCGGCTGTCGGATACGGATATCCGGGTGGCGGAGGGGCCGGAGGGTCTGCTGCTGGCGGCCCAGCTGCCCCAGGCCGACACCGTGGTCACCGCCGTTATGGGCAGCGTGGGCCTGGAGCCCACCCTGGCCGCCATCCGGCAAAAAAAACGCATCGCCCTGGCCAATAAGGAGACCCTGGTCTGCGCCGGGGAGCTGGTCATGGCCCAGGCGGAGCGCTGGGGGGCGGACATCGTCCCCGTGGACTCCGAGCACAGCGCCATTTTCCAGAGTCTCCAGGGCTGCCGGGACCGAAATGAGGTCCGGCGGCTGCTGCTGACCTGCTCCGGCGGCCCCTTCTTCGGCCGCAGCTTCCGGGACCTGGAGGGGGTCACTCCCGCCGATGCCCTGAAGCATCCCAACTGGTCCATGGGTGCAAAAATCACCATCGACTCTGCTACCCTGATGAACAAGGGGCTGGAGGTCATCGAGGCCATGCGGCTGTACCGTCTGCCGGTGGAGCAGGTGGACGTGGTGATCCACCGCCAGAGCATCGTTCATTCCCTGGTGGAGTACCGGGACGGCGCCATGATCGCCCAGCTGGGCACCCCGGATATGAAGCTCCCCATCCGCTATGCCTTCACCTGGCCTCACCGGGCCCCCAGCCCGGATACGCCCCTGGATCTGCTGACCTGCGGGGACCTGACGTTCCGGGCTCCGGACCTGGACGCCTTCCCCTGCCTGCGCATTGCCCGCCAGTGCGCCAAAGCCGGCGGCACCGCCTGCGCCATTATGAACGGTGCCAATGAGGCGGCGGTGGCCCTGTTTCTGCAGGAGCGTGTGGGCTTCAACGACATTCCCCGCCTGGTGGAGTCCGCCCTTTCCCGGGTGGAGGTGAAATATGCCCCGGACCTTCCGGATATACTGGAAGCAGACAGACAGGCGCGAGCCGCTGTACTGCAAACGGTAGGAGACATGGTATGATCTATATTTTAGCTGCGATCCTGATATTCGGCGTGCTCATCGCCGTCCACGAGCTGGGCCACTTCCTGGCGGCCAAGGCCTGCGGCGTGCGGGTCAACGAGTTCGCCATCGGCATGGGCCCCGCCCTGTTCAAAAAGACCAGGGGCGATACCACCTATGCTCTGCGCCTGCTGCCCATCGGCGGCTTCTGCGCCATGGAGGGGGAGGAGGAGGACTCCGACGATCCCGCTGCCCTGAATAACCAGGGCTTCTGGCGCAAGCTCCTGATCTTCGCCGCCGGCGCCCTGATGAACTTTCTCACGGGCCTTGTCATCATTCTGGTGCTTTACGCCGGGGTCAAGGCCGTCAACGTCCCGGTGATCCACGGCTTCGCCGACGGCTGCCCGCTGGAATCCGCCTCCGGCCTTCAGGTGGGCGACCGCATCCTGTCCATCGACGGGGAGCGCATCTACACCTTCAGCGACGTGTCCCTGCTGCTGGGCCGCAACAAGACCGGCGACTTCGACCTGGTCATCCGCCGGGACGGCCAGAAGCTCCGCCTGGAGAATTTCCACATGGAGCGCGGCGAGTATCTGGACCAGTCCGGCGAAAAGTTCACCGGCTTCGGCCTGTATTTCGGTGCCCAGGAGCTGACCTTCGGCGGGCGGCTGAGATACTGCTGGGACCAGGCGGTGGACTTTGTCCGCCTGGTGCGCCTGAGCCTCCAGATGCTCATCACCGGCGAGGCGGGCTTTTCTGATATGAGCGGCCCCGTGGGCATCGTGTCCACCATCACCACCGTGGGCGAGCAGTCGGAAAATGCCCGGGCCGCCGCCGCCAACATCGCGTACCTGGCGGCCTTCATCGCCGTGAACCTGGCGGTGATGAACCTGCTGCCCCTGCCCGCTCTGGACGGCGGCAAGATTTTCTTCCTGGTGGTCAACGCCCTGTCCCTGCGCATCATCCGCAGGCAGATCCCCGCCAGGTTTGAAAATTACGTCCATCTGGCCGGCTTTGTCCTTCTCATGGGCTTCATGCTGGTCATCACCTTCCACGACGTCATCAAGCTGTTTCAATAGCGGCAGACCGTCCCGGAATGGGGCCGGCGTCTTTGCCGGCCCCATTTCGCCGCCCCGTGCGGCGCATTTTACTCGCAAGGAGGATATAAACCATGAGCAAGCAGATTCATGTGGGCGCCGTGGCCGTGGGCGGCGGCGCGCCGGTCAGCATCCAATCCATGTGCAATACCCCCACCCAGGACGTGGAGCGTACCGTCTCCCAGATCCTCCGCCTGGAGGGGGCCGGGTGCCAGATCATCCGGGTGGCGGTGCCGGATATGGACGCCGCCCGGGCCATCGGCCCCATCCGCCGCCGCATCCACATCCCCCTGGTGGCGGATATCCACTTTGACTACCGCCTGGCCCTGGAGTGCGTCCGCCAGGGGGTGGACAAGATCCGTATCAACCCCGGCAACATCGGCTCCGCGGAAAAGGTCCGGGCCGTGGCCGACGCCTGCCGGGACCGGGGCATTCCCATCCGCATCGGCGTCAACGGCGGCTCCCTGGAGCGGGAGCTTCTGCAAAAATACGGCGGCGTCACCGCCCAGGCCCTGGTGGACAGCGCCCTGGGCCACGTCCGCCTGCTGAACGACTGCAATTTTGACGACATCTGCATCTCCGTCAAGTGCTCCCACGTCCCGGTGAACATGGCCGCCTACCGCATGCTCCATGAGCAGACCCACTACCCCCTGCACCTGGGAGTCACCGAGGCCGGCACCCCCCGCCTGGGGGTGCTGAAATCCGCCATCGGCATCGGCGGCCTGCTGTGCCAGGGCATCGGCGACACCCTTCGGGTCAGCCTCACGGCGGACCCGGAGGAGGAGGTCCGCGCCGCCCTGGATATCCTGTCCGCCGCCGGTCTGCGGAAAACCGGGCCCGACCTGATCTCCTGCCCCACCTGCGGCCGCACCCGGTACGACATGATCCCCATCGCCCGGGAGGTGGAGCGCCGCCTCCAGGGCTGCACCAAGCCCATCACCGTGGCCGTCATGGGCTGCGTGGTCAACGGCCCCGGCGAGGCCCGGGCTGCCGACGTGGGCATTGCCGGAGGCGACGGCGAGGGCCTGCTGTTCCGCCATGGCGAAATTCTGTACAAGGTGCCCCAGGACAAGCTGGTGGACGCCCTGATGGACGAGATCGACAAGCTATAAGGAGGGATGCCCTCATATGTGCGATAAAATACCGTTTTTTACCTTTTTTGAGAGCTTCGTGCCGCCCCGTGAGCTGGGCCTGCTGCTCCACGACGCCTGCGTGGTGGGCGGCAGCATGGACCGTGCCCAGCGCACCATGGAGCTGGAGCTGACGGCCTCCGCCCCGCTGCCGGAGGCCGCCGTCATCGCCCTGCGCCAGCTGCTGATGGACCAATACGACCTGCGCCAGCTGCGCCTGAGCTTCCGCACCCCCCAGCGCGCAGATGACAGGTCCGACGTCCTCATGGGCCGGGAGATCAAGGGCAAGCCCGTCTCCATCGACGGCCTGAACCCCAAAATGGGCGCCGTGGTGATAGAGGGCAAGGTCTTTGCCGCCGAGTGCTATGAGACCCGCAAGCCCGGGGTCTGGCGGCTGACCTTCGACATGACGGACTACCGGAATTCCGTCACCGTCACCAAGTACATGGAGGGCAAGGAGGCCCAGTCCATGCAGAACGCCGTGTCCCCGGGCATGTGGCTCCGGGTCCAGGGCAATGTGGAGCTCAGCCGCGACGGCAAGGACATTCAGCTGCGCCCCTTCCACATCATGAAGATCCCCCACAAGCCCCGGGAGGACACCGCCCCGGAGAAGCGGGTGGAGCTGCACCTGCACACGAAGATGTCCAACATGGACGCCCTGACCGACACCGCCTCCGTCATCAGGCAGGCCATCTCCTGGGGCCACCCGGCCATTGCCATCACCGACCACGGCGTGGCCCAGTCCTTCCCCGACGCCTGGCACACCGCCAAGGGCAAAATTAAAATTCTCTACGGCGTAGAGGGCTATTTCATCAACAATCTGGACGACCGCATCGCCGTCCACGGCCCCCAGGACCAGGACTTTTCCGACGAGATCGTCTGCTTCGATATTGAGACCACCGGCCTGAAGGTGGACCGGGAGGCCATCACCGAGATCGGTGCCGTGGTGCTGAAAAACGGCCAGGTCACCGACCGGTTCCAGACCTTCGTGAACCCCGGCCGCCGCCTGACGCCGGAGATCATCGGCCTCACCGGCATCACCGACGCCATGCTTTCCGGCGCCCCGTCCCCCAAGGAGGCCCTGACGGCCTTTCTGTCCTTTGTGAACGGCCGCCCCCTGGCGGCCCACAACGCCGAATTTGACATCAGCTTCATCCGGGCCGGCTGCCGCCGGGAGGGCATCCCCTTTGACCCCACCTATGTGGACTCCCTGATCCTGGCCCAGAACCTGCTGCCCCAGCTTCACAAGTTCAAGCTGGACATTGTGGCCGAATACCTGGACCTGCCCGCCTTCAATCACCACCGGGCCTCCGACGACGCGGCCATGGTGGCCTACATGCTGATCCCGTTCTTTGAGAAGCTGGAGCGGGAGCTGGGCATCCGCCGTCTCCAGGACATCAACCCCCAGATGCTGAAGCTGCGGCCCCAGGGCAGCAAGTCCAGCCGCTTCCCCAAGCACATCATCATTCTGGCCAAGAACAAAATGGGCCTCAAGCACCTGTACCAGCTGATCTCCGCCTCCAACCTGCAATACTTCAAGCGGGTGCCCATCATCCCCAAAACCGAGCTGATGGCCCATTGGGAGGGGCTCATCATCGGCTCGGCCTGCGAGGCCGGCGAGCTGTTCCAGGCGGTGAAGGACCACAAGGACTGGGCCGAGCTCAAGCGCATCGCCTCCTTCTATGACTATCTGGAGATCCAGCCCATCTGCAACAACCTGTTCATGCTCCGCAACGGCGACGTCCGGTCCGAGGAGGAGCTGCGGGAATTCAACCGCACCATCGTCCGCCTGGGCCGGGAGCTGGGAAAGCCCGTCTGCGCCACCGGCGACGTCCACTTCCAGGAGCCGGAGGACGAGACGTACCGCCATATCCTCCTGGCCAGCAAGAAGTTCCCCGATGCCGACGCGCCCCTGCCCATCTACTTCAAGACCACCACCGAGATGCTGGAGGAGTTTTCCTATCTGGGCCAGGATCTGGCCCATCAGGTGGTCATCGACAATCCCCGCCGCATCGCCGATCTGGTGGAGGAAATTGAGCTGCTGCCTCCGGGCCAGCTGTTCCCGCCCCGCCTGGAAAACTCCCAGGAGGACCTGAACCGCCTGGTGTGGGACAAGTGTCACGCCCTGTACGGCGACCAGCCCCCCCAGCTGGTGGTGGACCGGCTGAATGTGGAGCTGGGCAGCATCCTGGGCAAATACGACGTGGTGTATATGTCCGCCCAGAAGCTGGTGCAGCGCAGCCTGGAAAACGGCTACCTGGTGGGCTCCCGGGGCTCCGTTGGCTCGTCCCTGGTGGCCTATATGTCCGGCATCACCGAGGTGAACTCCCTGCCGCCCCACTACCGCTGCCCCCAATGCCGCCATGTGGAATTCATCACCGACGGCAGCTACGGCTGCGGTGCGGACATGCCGGACAAATGCTGCCCGGAGTGCGGCACGAAATACGTCAAGGACGGCTTCGACATCCCCTTTGAGACGTTCCTGGGCTACGGCGGCGGCAAGGTGCCGGATATCGACCTGAACTTCTCCGGCGAGTACCAGGCCCGGGCCCACCGCCACGCCATCGAGATGTTCGGCCAGACCCAGGTGTTCCGGGCCGGCACCATCGGCACCCTGGCGGAAAAGACCGCCTTCGGCTTTGTCCGCAAATACCTGGACGAGCGGGGCCTCACTGCCGGCAGCGCCGAGGTGAACCGCCTGACCCAGGGCTGCGTGGGGGTCCGCCGCACCACCGGCCAGCACCCCGGCGGCCTGGTGGTGGTCCCCGACGACATGGATGTGGAGGATTTCACCGCCGTGCAGCACCCCGCCGACGCCGAGGACGTCGACACCATCACCACCCATTTTGAATACCACTGCATGGAGGATAACCTGCTGAAGCTGGACATGCTGGGCCACGATGACCCCACCATGATCCGCATGCTGGAGGACCTCACCGGGGTCAACGCCCGGACCATCCCCCTGGACGACCCGGACACCATGAGCATCTTCACCTCCTCCCGGGTGCTGGGCTTTGAAAACGACGAGCTGCTGGGCCCCACCGGGGCCGTGGCCATTCCGGAGTTCAACACCCGGTTCACCCGGGGCATGCTGGTGGATACCCAGCCCAAGGATTTCAATACCCTGGTGCGCCTGTCCGGCTTCTCCCACGGCACCGACGTGTGGCTGGGCAATGCCCGGGACCTGATCGTCAGCGGCACTGCCTCCGTTCTGGAGACCGTGGGCTGCCGGGACGACATCATGCTCTATCTCATCCATATGGGTCTGGACCCCAAAATGAGCTTCAAGATCATGGAGGCCGTCCGGAAGGGCAAGGTGAAAAAGGGCGGCTTCCAGGACGGGTGGGAGGATGCCATGCGGGCCCATGAGGTGCCCGACTGGTACATCGACTCCCTGGCCAAGATCGGCTATCTGTTCCCCAAGGCCCACGCCGTGGCCTATGTGATGATGGCCTTCCGCATCGCCTGGTTCAAGGTCCACGAGCCCCTGGCGTTCTACGCCACCTTCTTCACCGTCCGGGCCAAGGCCTTCGACGCGGAATACTGCTGCGCCGGCATCGACGCCGTGAAGCGGAAGATCCGTGAGATCGAGAACAACAAGGACGCCACCGCCGTGGAGCAGAGCCTGATGGTCACCCTGGAGGTGTGCTACGAGTTCTATCTCCGTGGCTTCCACTTTGACACCATCAGCATCTACGACTCCCAGGCCACCGCCTTCAAGATCACGGAGAACGGCCTGCTGCCCCCCTTCGTCTCCGTCCGGGGCCTGGGCGAGACCGCCGCCCTGGATACCGTGGAAAAGCGGAAGGGAAAGACTTTCATCTCCGTGGAGGAGTTCGCCGCCTGCTGCAGCAAGCTGTCCAAAACCCACATCGAGCAGCTGAAGGCCCTGGGGGCCTTTGCCGGCATGGCGGACACCAGCCAGATCACGTTTTTCTGATATGGAGTGGCGCTTTGTCTGGTCCCGCGGCGACGAGCATGAGACAGGCCGTGCCCTGTCCCGGGAAATGCTGCGCTTGTATCGGGACAAAGCCCGGGAAAAGCGGGACGTCCCGCCGGATATCGGGACAGTTTTTATAGGAAAAAACGGCAAACCGATGACAAATGGCTGCTATTTCAATATCAGCCACAGCCACGGTCTGGTGGCCTGCGCCGTGGCGGAGGTCCCGGTGGGCATCGACGTGGAGAAGATCCGCCCGGTATCGCCCCGGCTTTTACGCATTTTATCGCCTGCTGAACGCGAATCTGTGCGGTGTGACGAGGATTTCTTCCGCCTTTGGACCCTGAAGGAGGCCCTCATCAAGTGTCAGGGAGGTGTAATGGGCCAGGTCCGGCACGTTCATTTCCGGATCGACGGGGATTCTGTCACCTGCACCGTCCCCGGCTACGCCTTCTCCGTTCTCCCGGCCCCGGAGGGCTATGCCGCCGCCCTGTGCTGGGAAAAACTGGAAGAAAACCGGCATGAAACGCGCAAAAAATGACAGGCTATTGGAAGGATGTGCATAAAAAATACCGGAACCGGCAGAAATTTTGCCGGTTCCGGTATTTTTTATGTGAGTAATCCGTATTTTTCCTTGATGCGGTCCAGTTTTTCCAGCATGGGCTCCGCGGCCACCCACAGGAAGAATACCGTGGCTGCCGCGTGGACGCAGTCCACCGGGAAGCCGGTGACGTAGTACGTCAGCAGCGTTTTCCAGGTGAGGCTTTCCGCCCCGGCCCACATCAATACCGATGCCGGATTCATGATGCCGCCGTAGATCACGATGGCGCAGAAGGCGCCAAAGGTACACATGCTCCCCAGAGTTCGGCGCAAAAGCCCCTTTCGGAACAGGACTCCGGACAAAAATCCGATAATTCCCATGCTAAACATCTGCCACGGCGTCCAAACACCCTGGGAGAACAGCATGTTGGACACCAGCATGGACAGCGCGCCCACCAGAAAGCCGCTCTCGCCCCCCAGCGCTACGCCGGAGATGATGGTCATGGCCATGACGGGCTTGAACTGAGGCAGCATGAAAAATGCCGCCCGGCCCGCCACGGAGATGGCGCACAGCACCGCAATGACCACCAGCTCCCGGGCCTGGGGCCTGCGCCCCTCGAACACCAGGAAGAACGGGGCCATGCACTCCAGCAGCACCAGCACCGACATGAGGCCATACTGCCTGTTGTCCAGGTAATAGACCCCCACAAACAGGGTCACGGGGATCAGCAGCAGGATAGACACCGCCGCCGCTGCCGTCCGGCGGGACAGCCTGCGCTTTTCCGCCGGAACCTGCACCAGGTCAAGGGGCTTGGTCCGGCGGCCGATGGACAGGGCCAGCACCAGCAGCAGCCCGCAGAACACCAGATACAGCCGCAGCTGCTGCCAGCCCAGAGCCGTCAGGCCGCCCTTGCCCACGGCGGCGGACAGGTCCGTGACTCCGGTGGCATACAGGAATATGGCCAGGGCCCCCGCCCCGGACACGGCGGCCAGGGCCTTGCGCCACAGGGGCAGCTTTTTGGGCTTCCAGTCCGGCGTTTCCTCCCGGGGCTCCGGCAGAGGGGGAATGTCCTCCGGCAGGGCCGGCTCCGCAGGAACCGTGCCGCCGCAGACAGCCATGACGTCCTCCGCCGTCACCGCCTGTGGCTCCAGGCTCCGGGCCATGCGGTTGGCGGCGGTGGTATAGAAGCTGTTGCCGGAGAAGAAGGCGCGGGGAGATGCCTCCGTCACCACGCTGCCGTCAAAGAACAGGGCGCAGCGGTGGGCATAGCGGGCGCAGAACTCCACGTCGTGGCTGACCATCAGCAGCGACACCCCGCGGGCCAGCAGCGTCCGCAGAATCAGGGCGAAGGCCTGCTTGAACTCCGCATCCAGGCCCTTGGTGGGCTCGTCCAGCAGCAGGATCTCCGGCTCCAGCAGCAGCACCTTGGCCAGGGCCGCCCGCTGCTGCTCGCCGCCGGACAGGTCGTAGGGGTGCCGGTCCAGCAGGTCCTCCAGGCGGCACAGAGCCACCATCCGGGCCACCCGCTCCTCCTGCTGGGGGCGGGGCGTTTTTGTGCCGGAAAATATCTCGAACAGGTCCTCCCGGACCGTTTTTTTCACAAATAAGGTCTGGGGATTCTGGGGCAGCATGCCCAGGGTCCCCTTTACGGAAATGTCGCCCCGCTGGGGCTTTTTCATGCCGGACAGCAGCTTCAGCGTGGTGCTCTTGCCCGCGCCGTTGCCGCCCAGCAGGGCCAGAAACTCCCCACGGCCCAGGGTCAGGTCCAGCCCCTTGATGACGTCGGGGCTGTCCGGCTCATACCGGAACCAGGCGCCCTGCACCGTCAGCACCGGCTGGCGCCGGGGGTACGTCTGCTCCCGGTGCAGCGGAACCAGCGGATGCTCCGCCGCATAGCTCCGCAGAAAATCCCGGCCCTCCCGCACGGTGACGGGACAGGGGGCCTCCGTTTCCACCGAGGCCCAGACGCGCATGGCGGCGGGCATGGCCAGAAACATCCGGTGGCCCAGGGTCTTTAGCCGGCGGCCCACGTCGTAGGGCGTGCCGGTGCACAGCAGCTGCCCCCGGTCCATTACCGCCACGGCGGTGGCCAGGGGAAAGGCCTCCTCCAGCCGGTGCTCCGTCAGCACCACGGCGGTGCCCAGCTCCCGGTTGATCTTTCCCAGCACCGCCAGGAAATCCGAGGCGGCGATGGGGTCCAGCTGGCTGGTGGGCTCGTCCAGAATCAGCACGTCCGGCTGCATGGCCATGACGGAGGCCAGGTTCAGCAGCTGCTTCTGGCCTCCGGACAGGTCGGAAACGTCCCGGTAAAACCAGTCCTCGATGCCGAAGAATGCCGCCATCTCCGCCACCCGGCGGCGGATGGTGGGGGTGTCCACCCCCAGGCTCTCCAGCCCGAAGGCCAGCTCGTGCCAGACCTTGTCGGTGACGATCTGGTTTTCCGGCGACTGCTGGACAAAGCCGATGCGGGCCGCCAGCGTCCGCTGGTCCACCTGGTCCAGCGGCGTATCCCGGAACAGAATGCGGCCCTGCCGGGTCCCGTGGGGGGCCAGGGCGGGCTTCAGCTGCCGCAGCAGCGTGGACTTGCCGCAGCCCGAGGGACCGCACAGCACCAGGAATGCACCCTCCGGCACCGTCAGCGACAGGCTGTCAATGGCCCGGGCGGTCTGCCCCGGATAGGAAAAGGTCAGATTTTCGACGGTGAACAGCGCCATACCCGCGCCTCCTTTCGGTCTATGATCACCGGCGTCAGGCACAGGGCCAGATACGCCAGGTAAAAGCTGATGGAAAACGGCTGGGCCATGGCTCCCTGGAGCATGGGGAAATACCACCATTTCAGGCCCCCGGCAAGGCTTCCGCACAGCAGATACATGCCGCAGAAGCCCAGCCAGCCCAGGGCGTATTTGTCCCGGTCCTCCATGCGGTAAATGGAAAACGCCGTCCGGCCCCGGAGGCCGTAGCCCCGGCTTTTCATACTGTCGGCGGTTTCGATGGCGTTCTCCAGAGCCCAGGTCACCATGATGGAAAAGATGGTGACGGCCTTTCTGGCCCGCTGCCATGCGCTGCCGGTGGAGGCGTCCCGCCCGATGCAGAACTGCGCCTGGCGCACGGTTTCCAGCTGGCGGCGGAACAGGGGCACAAACCGCAGGGTCATGCTCAGCACCAGGGACAGGGCTGGGATCACCCGGCCAAACAGATACACAAATTTGTCCGACGTGATGACCCGGTTGAAGCACACGAACCACAGCACCACGGCGCACAGCATGGTCCCCGCCGCCAGACCATACAGAATACTCTCCAGCGTCAGGGGGTTGCCGGAGGGCAGATAGATGAGAATGGTGACACCCGCGTGGTTGAAGGCGGGATTCACCAGGGCCGCCAGCAGCAGCACCGGCAGGGCCACCCGCAGGTGCCTTGCCAGGGCCCGGCGGCCCTCCAGCTGCCCGGCATACAGCAGCGCCCCCAGCAGGGACACCGCCAGGCAAACCGGGTGCATCAGCACCATGGAATAGGCCAGCACCAGGGCAAAAAACAGGAAGTTCACCAGGGGGTGATAGCGGGAAAAGGCGTCGCCCACGGCTCCGGCCTCCTTTCACAGAATCGTTTTGGGGACAGGCTCAGCCGCCCATGAAGCCGCCTCCTACATCATACCCCAGGTCGCAGGTATACACCCAGCAGATCACGTCGCCGGGCTGCACCTGATACCGGGAGCAGCCGTAGTTGGGGAACCAGTCGTTGACCTTGTACATCCAGCCGGAGCCGTCGCCGACGTCGAACTCGTACAGGTTGTAGATCCCCTCGATATAGGCGGAGTTGTACATCGGCGTCCAGCTGAACTCCATGGGGATCTTCCTTTCCTTGCACACCCGCTGCAAAACGTCAAACACGCTCTCCCCCTGGGAAAACGTCACCGTAACGGCAGGCAGGATCACCCCGTCGGCGGGCACCAGCCCCCGCTTGGACTCGTCGCATTTGTCCATATTGTTCAGGATGGTGGCGCAGGAGATGGAGATGGTGCAGGTGTCCTGGTGGGACGTATCCGGCTGAGACGTTTCCGGCTCCACGGGCTTGGGCTTGCCGTCCGGCACCGGGTCCGTCTGGTAGCGGTCCTTGCCGCCGGTGGAGGAGTCGTCCGTCCCGGGCTCCTGGGGGGCGTCGGGCGTCTCCGGCGTATTCGTATTCCCGGGTTCCTCCGGCGTATCGGGGGTATTCTGATCGCCGGTCTGCTCCACGCCGGGAGGAATGGGTGCTTCCGGACCAGTGCCGACCATCAGGTCGCAGCCGGAAAGGGACAGGGCCAGCAGCAGCGTCAGCAGCAGGGTCAACAGGACTTTGGGGAATCGATTCATCATCGAAAAACACCTCCTATCAGAGCACCGCGCGCAGGGACGTTGTGACAACGTCCCTGCGCCGGTGTATTTCCTTGGGGTTACGCGGGTTTGATGCGGGGCTTATGCCCGCTTTTTCTTTCTCTGCATCAGCAGCACAGCGGCGCCGGACAGGGCGGCAGCACCCATCCACAGCACCAGCAGGCTCTCGTCTCCGGTGCGGGGGGTATCGGGCTTTTCGGGCTTGGCGGGCGTCACGGGCTGGTCGGGGGTCACGGTGACGGTGACATCGCTCATGTCGTACAGGCTGGTCTTCTGGGCCAGCAGGCGATAGTAGGCCGCCAGGGCATAGTAGCCCTGCTCGGTGGCCATGCCGTCCACGGTCTTGTCGGCCATCAGGTGGCGGAAGCCGCCGCCGGTGACATAGAAGCCGCACAGCGCGTCCACGACGCTGACGCCGCTCTTTACGAACCGGCTGTCGGCGGTGGGATCAATGCCCAGGGCCGTCAGGGCCACGATGACCTGGGCCGTGGACTCGGCGGAGGCATCGGTGCCGGGGATCTCACTGAAGGTAGCGTCGTCGTTCTGCACGCCGGCCAGGAAGGTCAGGGCCGCGTCCACAGCCGCCTTCACCTGAGCATTTTCATAGTAGGGGGCCAGGGCCTGCACGGCCATGGCGGTCATGTCCACATCGGGGACCTGGGAGGAGGCGATGACAGGCCAGCTGCCATCCTCGCGCTGGGTATCCAGAATGGCGCGGACCAGCTTCTCCCGGGTCACGTCGCCGGAGGTGGGATAGCCGTGGCTGTCCAGCGCCAGCAGCGCCCAAACGGGACCGTTGACGCTCTGCTTGGTGATGAACGCCATGGAATCCAGACCGTCCAGCAGGCTGCGGCCGGCCACATGGGTCACGTCCTTGCCGATGGCGGTCAGGGCCAGGATCAGACGGGAATTCTCGGTGGAGCGGGAGCGGTTCAGACGGCCGTTCTCGTCCATGGCTTTTTGCACATACTCCACCACGGAGGCGTAATACGCGTCCGCACCGGGGACGTCCCGGCCGGAACGGGCCAGGCCCAGAACCGCCCACTCGCCGCCGATGGAGCCGGTGACGGGGGCACCCTTGGAAACGATGAAGTCGCCGGTAGTCTTATAGATGTCCTGAGCGTTCAGCTCCGCCAGGCGGGCCTCGGCGGCCAGCAGCACATCGTAGTTGCCCACGCGCTCCTGGAGCTTCTGGCCCAGGGCGTCGTAGGCGGCCCGGGCAGCCTCCACGGCGGCACGGGACGCGGGGATCACGGGCTGGCCGATGGCGTCGATCAGCTCCTCCACATGGGCAACCGCCTCATCCTGGAGCTGGGCCAGCTTCTTCTCGGCAGCCAGCAGCACATCGTAGTTGCTGACCTGGGCCTTGCGCTGGTCGCTCAGGGCGTCATAGGCGGCGCGGGCGGCCTGGATGGCCTCCTCGGAGTCCAGAGTCACGGTGCCGATGGCGGCGATCTTCTGCTCCACGTCGTGGACGTACCAGCCGGTCAGAGGCAGCACCAGCTCAGGCAGACGGGTCAGGACTGCGGCGGTGGTGGAACCGTACTGGCGGTCCATGCCGGAGCGGTAGGACACGCCGCGGTGGGTGGGAATGCCGCCGAAGCCGCCCACCCGGATGGTACCGGTCAGGTCATAGCTATAGCCTTCGGCGGTCTCGGGGATGGTGACGCTCAGCAGCTGGCGAACGGGGTTGCCGCTGAAATCATACTGGCCGAAGGGGGTGCCGGGGTTGGTCTGATACTTGTTGCCCTGGGCATCCAGGTACAGCAGGGAGAAATTGAAGTTGTAAACACCGGAGATCTTCTCCTGGGGGCTTACCAGGTCGTGGAACTGGACCTTTACGGCCTGGCCGGGGACCAGCTCCGCATCCTGGGGCAGGACCTTGCCGTCGGCGTCGATGAGGTCATAGCTGACGCCCCGGGCGGTGATGACCTGGTAGGCGGCCATGCCGTCCTTCTCGATGCGGAGAATGTGGCGGCCGGTGGTCAGGCCCGTAACGGTGACCTGGCCGTTTTCATCCACGGAAACGCCCTGGCTGGTGAAGCCGTTGAAGGTCATCTTATCGGTGACGGTGGAGCGGGCCACGGTAACGGTGCAGCCCTCCTGGGGAGTGAAGCTGTAGCTGGCGCCCTGGGTACCCACATAGAACAGGATGTCGTGCTCGGCATCCAGATACTTCTGCTCGTCCTTGGTGATGTTCACGGTGGGACGGTCGATGAAGGTGTTGGTCTGGATAGAGGAGCCGTCGGCGCCCACGGACACCACGAACACGCCGGTGAACTCCGGCCAGATGGCGCTGAAGTCCTTGCCGCCCATACCCTGAACGAAGGTCATGGCGTCATAGGTCACCTGGACGATGGCGGTGCCCGGGTGGTTGGCGGTCATGGTGGCCAGGCAGGAATTGTTGGCGTCGGGGGTGATGGTCACCACGTCGCTGTCGCCGCCGTCCAGGCTCAGCACCTGATAGTGCGCGTCGGGCAGGGCGATCTGGCTGTTCATGAAGCTCTCGATGGCCTGCCAGTTACGCAGCACGTCCAGCTCGCAGCTCTGGCCCACCTCCAGGTTCTTATAGCCCTGGCGGTTGATGTTCAGATAGATGTTGCCCAGGTCGTACACGTTCTTGTCGAAGCGGTACACGGTATCGCTGCTGAACGCGTCGTCCATGTGCAGGTCGTCCCGGGTCACAGCCAGCTCCTGGCCGCCGGTGAATTTGCCGAAGGTCCAGTAGGTGACGCCGTCGGGATTCTGGGCCCGCAGGAACTGCTGACTGCCGGTCTCCGGCAGGCGGAAGGAGGCGGTCATGGTGTCGCCCTTGGTCTCCTGGGAAACGGGCTCCAGGAAGGTATAGCTATAGTAGCTGCCGAAGGTGCCCATCCGCAGGGTAGAGCCGGCGGGGGGCGGTGACGGTGATGTCCAGGGCCTTGGGAATGGTCAGAGAGAAGCTCTTGGCGCCGCAGCCCACGGTCTGCTTGTTGGTCATGGTGGTGGTGACAGGCAGATAGCTCGCCGCCTTGTCGCCGATGGGGGTCAGGGTGATCTTCAGGCTGCCGCCCTCCACAAACAGGCAGGCGGTGTGGGTGCTGCCATAGGTAGTGGAGACGCCGGTCTTGGCCTGGAGGTCCGTGCCGTCGGGGCCGGTAACGGTGACGTCGATGGTGTAATCCTTGCCCTCCACCCAGCTGCTGCTGTCGTTGGTGGCATAGATGGCGTAGGCCCGGACCAGGGTAAACACGTTCTCCTGATTGGCCTTCACGGTAAGCACCAGGGTGCCGTTGAGCTGACCCTCGGTGTTGTAGCCCTCTACCAGATAGTCGCCCACAGGCAGCTTGGTGTTGTACATCAGACCATAGCCGTCGGGCTCGATATCCACATCGGCCAGCAGGTTCTTTTCACCCTTCACGCCATCGGCATAGGTATACACCTTGATGTCGGCCAGCTGTGCATTGTGCAGGCCCTTGAAGGAGACGTCCATGTCGCCCTGGGGCGCGTCACCCTCCTGGGACACGGTGACGGTGTAGGTGGTGGGGGTGATGGCGGGGGACCACTCGGTGGCCGCCGCCTTGTCGCCGCAGCGGATGGTCAGGACGGTGCCGTTATGGACGGGCACGGTCTCCACCCGGCGGTAGTCGGTGCCGTCGGCGGTGAGATACACCTGGTTGTTCTTGTTGGAGGCGGTGGCCGTCATCCGGATGCCGGTGACGCCCTGGGGCAGGGTCAGGGTGTAGGCGGTCTTGTCTGAGGCGAAGTCGGGAGTCAGGACACCCTCGCTGAAGGACAGGGCCGCCAGGCTGGTGTCGCTCTGGGTGTTCCAGTCGCCGCCGATATCCGCGCCGTAGCCTTTGGTGGTGTACATCACGCGGATGATATCCCCGGCGAACAGCTTGTCCCCGGCCTTGATGTCCTTGAACCCAACGTTGGTGAACCAATCGTTCAGGGTTCCCATCCAGCCGGAGGCTTCGCCGCCGTCACCGGCGGACAGGCCGTTGATCTCGCTGATGTAGCCGGACTCGGCGCCGGTCTGGGAATAGGTACCCAGGGCGCTGACGATGCAGTCCATCATGGAGGACCCGGGGGCCAGGTCCACCCACTTGTCCACCAGCGTGCCATCCCAGGCAGCGCCGTCGGCCTTTGCGTAGGTCGTGTTTTCCACAACGACCCGAACCTGGCCGTCGTGGTTCTCTGCTGCCCAGACAGTGGCGGGTACCAGGCTCAGTACCATCATCAATGCCAGCAGCAGAGAAACGATGCGTTTCTTCATATGCATTTTCCTCCTGTGAAAAATTTATGCCCAGCCGTTTCCGGCAAGTCAACGGAGTGTGTCCGCGGCGGAGGAAAAGCAGATACACGCCCGCTGCAAAAACCGCCGGTACATCCCCTGAAAAAGGGAGACACCGGCGGCGCATGGTTCCTGTCTGCGCCCAACGAAGATAACGCCCGCCGCGCTGAATGTCCTCCGCCGTGCAATTCTCCTGCCTCGCGCCGTGGAGCCGATGGCTCCTCGTTTGCATCCTACCTTCTCAGGGGAGCTGCCCCCAATGGCGGACTTTCGTCCCGGCGGTCAAGGCCGCTTCGGTGCATTCTTGCGCTCACAGTGCCGTTCGCGTGGGGTTCTTTCGCCCCGTTTCTTTCAGGCTGGCACCTGGCCGTTTTCCGGCCTTTGCGGTACCCGCCGCACGGCATCCTCGGACATGATTCGATTATCCGGCTCTGCGTTCTCGCAAAGCCATTCTTATCATACAGCATCCGGCAGGAAAAGTCAACGGTCCGCCCCATGCAAAACGGCTGTGTATTGCAGGACTGCAAAAAACCGCCGCAGCGGCGCGGAGTCCCCTTGTTTTGCCGGAAAAAAAGATGTATAATCAAGGCCAGCGGGACAGGGCGAGAAAACCGCGGGATGCTCCCCGGGAAAGCCTGTCCGCATCCGTCAAAGAAGCAAAGGAAGAGCACTGTCATGGAAATTTTGCACGAGATCAACCCGGCGCTGGAGGCTCTGGCGTACTTAGGCTCCCGGGCCAACGGCCATACCCTGGACCGGCTGGAGGAGCGCTTACAGGCCCGGGGCGTCCGGAAGGCGGAGCCCTTCCATCGGGCCAGCGCCGCCCTGCGGGAGCTGCTGCAGGACCTGGACGCGGAGGTTTCCGTCCCGGCAGAGACCCTGCAGCGTCTGTTCGGCGACATCAAGGGCTTTTCCTACAGCACCATCGGGTCCTATAGTCCGGCTTTTCTGTTCTTCTATCCCATGCTGTCCCGCCGGCAGGACTTTGAGACCCTGATGCAGCGGATGGAGCGCCTGACGCCGGACGAGACGGCGCGAAACATGATGATCTCGCTGAGCCTGGAGGAGCAGTCCGGCCCTGCCGCCGGGGCCGCCGCAAAGCTGGTTTCCCGGGTGCTGGCGCTGACGATCCCCACGGAGAGCCGCCTGGCTCTGCTGGAGATCCACCAGAATTACCGGACTCTGCTGCCGGAGATCGCAGCCTGTCTGCGCCCGGCCATAGCGGCGCTGGAGACGGAGTCCGGCCGCATTCAGGAGATCATAGAGGCCTTCTGCCGGGAGGTGGAGGGCCTGGGGACGGAGAGCTATCTCCGGGAGACCTCCAGCCTGGCCATCACGCCGGAGGTGCATTATCACCTGATCCCCTTTCTGATGGGACCGGATACCAACCTCTCCATGGAGCAGGAGGACGGCAGCGTGGTGATCTGCTGCGGAGTCCTGCGGCTGTCGCTGCGGCGCACCCTGGCGGAAAACAGCAGCGCCTCCCAGGTATATGACGCCATCCGGATCATCGGGGACAAGACACGGTTTGACATTCTCTGTTATCTGAGGGATCATCCGGCGGTCTACGGTCAGCAGCTGTGCAACCATTTCGGCCTGGCCCGCAACACCATTCACCACCATATGAGCAAGCTGGTGAATGCGGGGCTTGTTACCTGCCTGGTGGAGGGAAACCGTATTTATTACACCACGGACCGGGAGCACCTCTCCTATTTGCTGAACCAGCAGCGGCAGCTGCTGATCGGCGGAGAGGATACGGAGCAGCAGGAAAAATAAAACCGGCAGGAATGCCGCCGGCGCAGGGTTTGCCGCGCCGGCGGCATTTTTTTGCAGGGTAAACACATGGCCGCACCTGTAGGCGCGGCCGTGTGTTTACCAGCGCCGCTTTTTCTTTTCGCCCTCCCGGCGCTGGAAGGGCTTGTCGATGAGGATGATGTCCTCTCCGAACCGCTGGACGCAGTCCCAGGGAATGTAATAATCCTCGCCCCGGCCGAACAGACCGAAGAACCGGCAGGGGCCAAAGACGATCAGGGCCTTGACGGTCCCCTCCGGGATGCAGAGCTCCAGGTCTCCCACGCAGCCCAGACGGCTGCCGTCGCAGATGTTGATGACCTCCTTGCGGCGCAGCTGTGAAAATCGGCACATCATGGTCTCCACCTCAGCTCCAGCCTATGCGCCTTCCGGCGCGTCCTATGCCATCAGATCACCGCGTCCACGGGGATGCCGCCGCCCGTGGCCGCCGTGAACCGGCGGGTGACAAAACTGTTAGATCATCTTTAAGGAATCTTAAAGGTTCCCCCCTTGTTTCTTTAACTGTTTTTCTTTATACTGAATTTTGGGAACAGGGACAGCTGATCGGAAGCTGTATCGCCAAAAAAAGAGCCGCTCTTGACAGGGAGCAGCAGATCATATATACTAAGTGTATCAACCATCTTGATACAGTTGCGCCTGTGCGCACAGAGAAAGGAAAGCGCCTATGGAGATGTTAAAGACCATCAATTTTATCATAGCGGTTATTTTCTTCGTCTGCTATACCTATCAGTTTTTGTATATCCCGGTGCCCTGGCTGCGGAAGGAGAAGCCCCACGGCCCGGCCAAGGCCAACCGGTACGCCGTTCTGATCTGCGCCCGGAACGAGCAGCGGGTCATCGGCGACCTGATCGCCAGCCTTCGGGGGCAGACATATGACCAGAGCCTGCTGTCCATTTTCGTGCTGGCGGACAACTGCACCGACGACACGGCCATGGTGGCCCGGGTGGCCGGGGCCCATGTGTATGAGCGGTTCAACCAGGTGCGGGTGGGCAAGGGCTACGCCCTGCAGGAGCTGCTGGAGCATCTGGAGCAGGATTATCCCCGGGGCTTTGACGGATACTTCGTGTTTGACGCGGACAATATTCTGGCTCCCAACTATGTGGAGGCCATGAACCGGACGTTTTCCGACGGACACGAGATCATCACCAGCTTCCGCAACAGCAAGAATTACGGCGACAACTGGATCAGCGCCGGTTATGCCCTGTGGTTCCTGCGGGAGAGCCGGTATCTCAATCACGCCCGGTTCCTGCTGGGCACCAGCTGCGCCGTGTCCGGCACCGGGTTCCTGTTCAGCCGACAGGTGCTGGAGGAGACGGGGCCCTGGCCCTTCCACCTGCTGACGGAGGACATCCAGTTTTCCGTGGACCAGGTGACCCGGGGACGGAAGATCGCCTTCTGCCCCGACGCGGTGCTGTATGACGAGCAGCCCACCACCTTCCGCCAGTCCTGGAACCAGAGGCTGCGGTGGTCCAAGGGGTATTTGCAGGTATTCCGGGGCTACGGCGCCAAGCTGCTGCGGGGCGCGGCCGGGGGGAGCTTCTCCTGCTACGACATGGCGGCGGCCATTATGCCGGCCTTTGTCCTGTCGGCGGCGGCCATCGTGTGCAATGTGACGGCGGCGGTGCTGGGAGCCATTCGGGGGGCGGATCTGACCATTGCCCTGTGGTCTGTGGGGCAGATGCTGCTGAACATGTATCTGACGCTGTTTATCTTGGGGGCCATCACCACCGTTACCGAGTGGCGGCGGATCCATACCAAGGCGGTGAAAAAGGTGATCTACGCCTTCACCTTCCCGCTGTTTATGTTTACATACATTCCCATCTCCTTCGCGGCGATCTTCTGCAAGGGGGAGTGGAAGCCCATTGAACACCGGGTCAGCGCGGCAAGCCTGCGGGGCCGGGGCCGGGAGGAGCTGCTGCCCTTCTGACGGAGCGGCCTGAGAGAATGGAGAGGCGAACACCATGTACAACATTCTGGTCTGTGACGACGAAAAGGATATTGTATCGGCGCTGCATATTTATCTCAGTGCCGAGGGCTATCGGGTGCTGACGGCCTTTGACGGGCCGGAGGCCCTGCGGCTGCTGGACCGGGAGGAGGTACACCTGGTGCTGCTGGATGTGATGATGCCGGGAATGGACGGCATCACCGCCATGACCCGGCTGCGGCAGAGCCGGAATCTGCCGGTGATCCTGCTGACGGCCAAGTCCGAGGACACGGACAAGGTGCTGGGGCTGAATATGGGAGCCGACGACTATGTTACCAAGCCCTTTAACCCCGTGGAGCTGCTGGCCCGGGTCCGGTCCCAGCTGCGGCGGTATATGACTCTGGGCGGCGGCCATGTGGCCCCCACCGCCGTGACCATCGGCGGAGTGAGCCTGGACGACAATGCCAAGACCGTCACCGTGGACGGAGACACCGTGAACCTGACGCCCCTGGAATACGACATTCTGCGGCTGCTGATGCAGCATCCGGGGAAGGTGTTCTCGCCCCACGAGATCTATCGCCGGGTGTGGCATGAGGACCCGGCGGCGGACAATCCCGTGGCCGTCCACGTGCGGCACATCCGGGAGAAGATCGAGATCAACCCCGCAGAGCCCCGGTATCTGAAGGTGGTGTGGGGCAAGGGGTACAAAATGGAGGGGGCGGCGCAATGAAAAAGCTGCTGGAAAAGCCATGGGCCAAGGCCCTGGCCTTTCTGCTGACCCTGCTGCCGGGCACGGCGGCGGTGTATGGCGGAGTCGAGCTGGTATACATATATGTCTATAACATGCATACGGACAGGCGCCTGGATATGCTGTGGGCCGTGACGGCGGTGTGCGCCGTGGCGGCTGCGGCATCCCTGGTGTTCTCCCTGTCGGCGGCGGGACACTGGCCGGGCCATGAGGGCATCCATCTGACCTGGGTGGAGAAGATTCCGGTGGACCTGTTTGTGCTGGGGTTGACCTGCGTGTGGTACATCTATCTGGACGCCGTGTACTATCCATCGGCCACGCTGGGCCTGGCGGTATTTGTGGCGCTGGCGTATCTGTTCGTGCTGGCGTTTACGGCCCGGTGCAAGGCCGGGACCGTGCTCAGCGACCTGCTGGCGCTGCGGCTGCTGCGGCTTTTCAGCCGGGGGGCCGTGTGGACCTGGCGGCACCTGCGGCGGCTGTTTCTGGGCCTGCCTCTGGCGTGGAAAACGGCGGCGGTGCTGCTGGCCGTTATGGCGGCGGACCTGCTGATCTTCGCCTATGGCATGGACGGGGGGCAGGCGGCGCTGTATGTGACGCTGCACCTGGTGCTGCTGGGGGCGGCTATCTGGCAGGTGCTGGCCCTGCGGCAATTGCAGCAGGGAGGCGAGAAGCTGGCGGAGGGGGACTTTTCCCACCCCGTGACCCTGAGCCGGGGGGCGCTGCCGGAGCTGAAGCGCCATGCGGAGAACCTGAACTCCGTGCAGGCGGGCATTCAGCGGGCTGTGGAGGAGAAAATGAAGTCCGAGCGGCTGAAAACCCAGTTGATCACCAACGTGTCCCACGATATCAAGACGCCGCTGACGTCCATCGTCAGCTATGTGGACTTGCTGAAAAAGGAGGAGATGCCCTCCGACGCGGCGCGGGAGTATCTGGCGGTGCTGGACCGGCAGTCCCAGCGGCTGCGGAAGCTGACGGAGGACCTGGTGGAGGCGTCCAAGGCATCCACCGGGAATATCCCGGTGTCCCTGGCCCCCACGGACCTGAACGTGCTGCTGAGCCAGGTGTGCGGCGAGTATCAGCAGCGGCTGGAGGACCAGGTGCTGGAGCCGGTGCTGGCTCTGTGCCAGCCGGGGCCGGTGGCCATGGCCGACGGGCGGCTGCTGTGGCGGGTGCTGGACAACCTGATGAGCAACATCTGCAAATACGCCATGCCCGGCACCCGGGTGTATCTCACCACCGAGAGGGAGGGGGACACCGCCCGGATGGTGGTCCGGAACATCTCCCGCTATCCCCTGAACATCTCCGCCGACGAGCTGACGGAGCGGTTCGTCCGGGGGGACAGCTCCCGGTCCACCGAGGGCAGCGGGCTGGGGCTGTCCATCGCCACCAGCCTCATGTCGCTCCAGGGCGGCGATTTCCGCCTGACCATCGACGGGGACCTGTTCAAGGTGACCCTGATCCTGCCCCGGGCGGAGCAGGAGGAAAAACAGGAATAACGGCGCATGAAAATACCCTCCGGCGGAATGAAAACCGCCGGAGGGTGATTTTTATGTGTTGGCACAGCGGGACAGAAACTGCCGGGTGCGCTCCATCCGGGGATGGTCCATGACCTGACGGGGGTCCCCCTGCTCCACGATGACGCCGCCGTCCATGAAGATCAGCCGGTCCGCCACGTCCCGGGCGAAGGCCATCTCGTGGGTCACCACGATCATGGTGGTGCGGCGGCCGGCCAGCTGGCGGATGACCCGCAGCACCTCGCCGGTAAGCTCCGGGTCCAGGGCGGAGGTGGGCTCGTCGAAGCACAGCACGTCCGGCTCCATGCACAGGGCCCGGGCGATGGCCACACGCTGCTTCTGGCCGCCGGAGAGCTGATGAGGGTAGTGCCCGGCCCGGTCTGACAGGCCGATCTGGTCCAGCAGGTCCAGCCCCCGGGCCCGGATGTCCTGCTCCGTCTCGCCGTCCCGCCGGGCCAGCCGCCGGGCCAGGGTCACATTTTCCAGGGCTGTGTACTGGGGGAACAGGTTGAAGTCCTGAAAGACCAGGCCGAAGTGCAGCCGCTTCCGGCGCAGGTCCCGCTCCCGGTCCGGAGGCCGGGACGCATCCAGCAGGGGCTCTCCCCGCAGGGAAATGACACCGCCGTCGGGGCGCTCCAAAAAGTTCAGGCACCGCAGCAGGGTGGTTTTGCCGCTGCCGGAGGAGCCGATGACGGACAGCGTTTCACCCTCCGGCAGCTGGAAGCTCACATCCCGCAGCACCCGGGTGCCGCCGAAGGCTTTCTCCAGGTTCTCGACGCTTAAATATGCCATGGCGGCCTCCTTTACCGGAAATAGCTGAGACGGCGCTCCAGATACCGGAACAGCAGCGTCAGCAGCCCCACGAACAGCAGATAATATATCCCTGTATAGAACAGGGGCCAGGTGATCCCGGCGGACTTCACATAGTCCTCGCCGGCCTTGGTCAGCTCCACAATGGCGATGATCCGGGCCAGGGAGGTGTCCTTTACCAGGGTGATGATCTCATTGGACATGGGGGGCAGGATCCGCTTGATCACCTGCAGAAGCGTGACCCGGAAGAAGATCTGCCGCCGGGTCATGCCCAGCACCTGTCCTGCCTCCCGCTGGCCCGCCGGGATGGCCTGGATGCCGCCCCGGTAGATAACGGAGAAGTAGCAGGCGTAGTTCAGCACAAAGGCCACGATGCACGCCAGCATCCGGTGGCTGCCCCAGATGTTCCGGCCCAGCCACAGGCCCGGACCGTAAAAGATGATGATCAGCTGCAGCACCAGAGGCGTTCCCCGGATCACCCACACCAGGGCGTCGAACACCGCCCGCACCGGGCGGCACCGGCTCATGGACCCCAGGGCCACCAGCAGCCCCAGGGGCAGGGAGAACGCCAGCGTCAGCCCGAACAGCACCGCCGCCTGACGCAGCCCCTGAAGCAGGGAAAGGGTAACGGTCCAGAACATGGCGTTATGCGGCGGGAACCACTACCACCTGAGCATTGCGGCAGTAGGCGGGGGTGCAGGTCATGGCGTTCTGCACGCCGTCGGTCAGGGTCATGCCGTTCCACACCACGTCGATGGCCTGGCTGTTCAGCTCGTTGACCTTCTGGCCCCAGTCGATGACCACAAATTCCACCTCCACGCCCAGGCGCTGGGCCACCAGCCGGGCAAGCTCCGCGTCGAAGCCGGTCCACTGGCCGCTGTCGTCCTTGTAGTCCATAGGCGCAAACTCCGTGATGCCCACCACCAGGGTGCCCTTGTTCTGAATGTAGGCCACGTCACCGGCGGTATCCTGGGTATAGCTGGTCTGGGGCAGCTCTGCCAGCAGGTCCTCCCGAACGCCGAACTGCCGGGCCAGCTTCTGGGTGGTGCCGTCCCGGTAGGCATCCTCCAGGACCTCGGTGATGAAGTCCGCCAGGTCGGAGCCCTGGCGGCAGCCGATGCCGTATTCCTCCTCCGTGAGGCTGTCGGTATAGGTGAGGTTGGGATAGCTGGTGTCGGGTCCGATCATGGCGCCGGCCATCAGCAGGTCAATAACGGCGGCGTCGGAGGTCCCGGCGGCTACCTCCATCAGGGCGGCTGCCTGATCCTGGACACTGTTGACGGTCCAGCCCTTTTCCTTGGCCACCTCCTCGCCGGCGGAACCGGCCTCCACGGCATAAATCGTGTTCTTGGCGCCGCTCTGGCCGCAGGCGGACAGAGCGGCGGTGACGGCCAGCAGCAAGAGCAGACAGACTCCGCGTTGAATGATGTTCTTCATGATTTCCTCCATTCCCCGGCCCCTATCGCCGGGAGATTTAGTACGCTAATACACTACCACACTACTGAGATAAAGTAAAGACGGAATAACCACCAAATTTACCCCTATAGGGCTGGCGTGTTTTGCACGGAAAACACAAAACGACAAAATGTCCGCACAAAGCGGACGTTTGACTGCGATTGACGGCGGCGGCCCCGGGGCATGCTAACCGGGAGAGGAGGCGCACATGGACATTTTTGACGGATTGTCCGCTCTGGGCGGACTGTGCCTGTTTTTATTCGGCATGAGCATCATGGCCGAGGCTCTCCAGCGCCGGGCAGGCGGACGGCTGGGGGGACAGCTGCGCCGCATGACCCGCAGCCGCTGGGCGGGCTTTTTCACGGGTCTTGCGGTGACGGCGGCGGTGCAGAGCTCGTCGGCGGCTATGGTGATGGTGGTGGGATTCGTGAACTCCGGACTGCTGACCCTGGGTCAGGCGGTGGGGGTCATCATGGGCACCAATGTAGGCACCACGGTGACGCCCTGGCTGCTGAGCCTGGGCGGACTGGAGGGGGGCGGTTTTCCGGGACGGCTGCTGCGGCCTGCGGGCTTCGTGCCCCTGCTGAGCCTGTGGGGCATCATCGCTTATCTGTCCAGGAATGGCCGCCGCCGGGATACCGGCCAGGCCCTGCTGGGCTTTGCCACATTGATGCAGGGAATGGAGCTGATGTCCGGCTCTGTGGCAGGACTTGCCCAGGCAGAGGGCTTCCGCCGGCTGTTTACGGCCTTTACGGACCCGCTGCTGGGGTTGCTGGCCGGGGCGCTGCTGACGGCGGTGATCCAGTCCAGCTCCGCCTCCGTGGGGATATTGCAGGCCCTGGCCGCCAGCGGTCAGGTTACGGTGGGCGCCGCTGTGCCCATCATTATGGGGCAGAACATCGGCACCTGCATCACGGCCATGCTGTCCTCCGTGGGGGCCAGCCGCAATGCCCGCCGGGCGGCGCTGGTCCACCTGCTGTTCAACCTTACCGGGGCCGGGGTGTGGCTGGCGGTGTTCTGGCTGGTGAAGGTGCTGGCGGCTCCGACGATGCTGGCCCGTCCCGTGACTCTGCCGGGGGTGGCGGTGATCCACACGGCCTTCAACCTGCTGTGTACGATGCTGCTGTTTCCGGCGGCGGGACTGCTGGAGCGGGCGGTGCTGCGGCTGCTGCCGGGTGAGGAGGGGGAGAAGGGGACGGAGCTGGACCCCCGGCTGCTGGCGGCCCCGGCGGCGGCCCTGGAAAAATGCCGGGAGCTGGCCGGGGACATGGCGGCCCTGGCCCGGGATAACCTGCGCCGGGGCGTGGCTGCTCTGACGGAGGTGCAGCCTGCTTCGGCAAAGGAGCTGCGGCGGCAGGAGGAGCGCATCGACCGGATGGAGGACGTGCTGGGGACATTCCTGGTGCGGCTCAGCGGCCAGACGCTGACCCGGCGGGCCAACGCCCGGGCGGCGGAGCTGCTGGCGCTGATCGGCGATTTTGAGCGGCTGGGGGATCACGCCATGAACCTGTTGGAAAGCGGGGAGGAGCTGCGGGACAAGGACATTTCCCTGCCTGCCGAGGACCGCCGGGAGCTGCGGGTGCTGACGGACGCCGTGGAGGAGATCGCGGACCTGGCCCTGGACGCCTTCCGACGGGAGGACCCCGCCGCCCAGGCGGAGGTAGAGGCCCTGGAGCAGGTCATCGACGGCCTGAAGGAGCAGCTGCGGTCCCGGCGCATCCGGCGGATGCAGCAGGGGAGCGGCACCATGGAGCTGGGCTTTGTATGGTCCGACGTGCTGACGGACCTGGAGCGGGCGGCGGACCATTGCAGCAACATTGCCGGGTGCGTGGCGGGGCTGCCCGATGGGAACCAGGGGCTTCATGCCGCCCAGACGGCCCTGCGGCAGCAGGACCCGGCGTTTGAGGACCGGGTCCGCCGCTATGCGGAAAAGTATCGGGTATGAAAAACTACTCCGGCGCAGGCACCGCCTGCGCCGGGGTTCAACTTGTCAAAAAATTTTTTTGACAAGTTGAACAAGCATTTTCAGAGCTTTCATAAAAGCTCTGAAAATGCGGTGATTGAAAACGAAAGACACCCCTGATGGGTTTCTTTCGTAACTATCTTCCTTTCCGAAGGCGGAGGCGATCCTGCTTTTTTGACAAGCGGTGAGGGAAATTTCCACATCCCGTTTCGACGATTATTTGCCATCGGTGTGCCATAATACACGCTGATCGGCTAATTTTTCCACCTGTCGGGGCCGGAAAAGGGATCGCACCGGAAAAAACCCGGTTTTAGGCAGGGGAGGGCTTGAGAAATTGGGACATATCCTGTACAATATAATTTTACAGGCATACAAAGGGGGGATTCCCATGAAACGATATCGTCGCCGGGCGCTGTGTCTGCTGCTGGCGGCGGCGCTGCTGCTGAGCGGCTGCGCCGGACCCACGGCAGGGAAGGACGACGGCAGACTGCGGGTGGTTTGCACCCTGTTTCCTTACTATGATTTTGTCCGGGCCATCGGCGGCGACCGGGTGGAGCCGTATCTGCTGGTGACCGCCGGGCGGGAGGCCCACAGCTTCGAGCCAACGCCTCTGGATGTGATCCGCATCTCTGAGGCGGACGTGTTTCTCTGCAACGGCGGCGAAAGCGAGGAATGGGTAGAGGACATTCTGTCCGCTGCCGGGGAGAACATCGGCTCCGTGGTCCGTATGATGGACCACGTGGACGCCCTGGGTGAGGAATTTTCCGAGGGCATGCAGGGCGGCCACGACGATCACGACGGCCATGACCACGATGGTCATGACCACGACGGCCACGAGGAGCACATCGAATACGACGAGCATATCTGGACCTCGCCCCGCATCGCCATGGATCTGTGCCGGGTCATCGCGGATACCCTGTCCCAGGCGGACCCGGACCACGCGGCGGAGTATCAGACGCGGCTTGCGGCGTATGTGCAGGAGCTGGCGGACCTGGACCAGGCGTTCCGGGACACGGTGGAAGGAGGCAGCCGCCGCCTGCTGGTGTTCGGCGACCGGTTCCCGCTGCTGTATTTCTGCCGGGAGTACGGCCTGGACTACCGGGCGGCCTTCCACGGCTGCTCCGGCGACACGGAGCCGTCTCTGGCTACGCTGAAGTACCTCATTGACAAGGTGCGGGCGGAGCAGATTCCGGTGGTGTACACCATCGAGCTCAGCAGCCAAAAGGTGGCCTCCGCCATTGCCGAGACCACCGGGGCCAGGCTCCTGACCTTTCACTCCTGCCAGACCCTGACCCGGCAGGAATTTGACCGGGGGGAGACGTACCTCTCCCTGATGTGGAAAAATGTGGACGTACTGAAGGAGGGGTTGTCATGAGCGAACCCAAGATACTCATAGACTGCCGTGACGCGGCCCTGGGCTATGAGGGCCGCCCCATCTGGGAGCATCTGTCGTTCCGGGTGCGCCGGGGGGATTATCTTTGCATCGTGGGGGACAACGGCTCCGGCAAGTCCACCCTGCTGAAAAGTCTGCTGGGCCTGCTGCGGCCCCTGTCCGGGGAAATCCACCTGGACGACAGTGTGCGCCGGGGGGCCATCGGCTATCTGCCCCAGCAGACCCGGGCGCAGAAGGATTTCCCCGCCACCGTCAGCGAGGTGGTGCTGTCGGGCTTCCTAAGCGCCCGGGGCTGGAAATTTTTCTACACACCGGCTCAGAAATCCCAGGCATTGCAGCACATGGGCAAGCTGGGCATTCTGGAGCTGAAGGACCGGTGCTACCGGGAGCTGTCCGGCGGCCAGCAGCAGCGGGTGCTGCTGGCCCGGGCTCTGTGTGCGGCGGGGGATCTGCTGGTGCTGGATGAACCGGTGACGGGACTGGACCCCGCTGCCGCCGACGACCTGTACCGCACCCTGCGGTATCTCAACCGCACCGAGGGCATGGCCGTGGTGATGGTGACCCACGACATCCGCAGCGCCCTGCGGGACGCCACCGCCATCCTGCACGCCGGACGGAACCAGTGGTTCCTGGGCACGCCCCGGGAATATCTGGCCTCGCCCTACGGAAAACGCTTCGGAGGTGACCTGTCATGAGCCTGCTGCTGGAAATGTTTACCTATCCCTTCATCGTCCGGGCCTTCGTGGTGGGCATTTTAGTGTCCCTGTGCGCGGCGCTGCTGGGGGTGCCCCTGGTGCTCAAGCGGTATTCCATGATCGGCGACGGCCTGAGCCATGTGTCCTTCGGGGCCCTGTCCATCGCCGTGGCCTGCGGCTGGGCCCCGCTGCCGGTATCCATTCCGGTGGTGATCTTGGCGGCCCTGGGCCTGCTGCGGCTGACGGAAAACAGCCGCATGGGGGCCGATGCCGCCATTGCCGTGGTGTCCGCCTCGTCCCTGGCTGCCGGCGTCATTGTCACCAGCCTGACCACCGGCATGACCACGGACGTGGACAGCTATATGTTCGGCTCCATTCTGGCCATGGACCGGTCGGACGTGGCCCTCAGCGCCGGACTGTCGGCGGCGGTGCTGCTGCTGTTCGTGCTGTTTTACCACAAGCTGTTCGCCATCACCTTCGACGAGAGCTTCTCCCGGGCCACCGGTGTGCGGGTGGGGCTGTACAATACGTTCCTCTCCGTGCTGACGGCCCTGACCATCGTGCTGGGAATGCGGATGATGGGGGCTATGCTGATCTCCAGCCTGGTGATCTTCCCGGCCCTGTCCGCCATGCGGGTGAGAAAGAGCTTCCGGGGCGTGGTGATCCTGGCGGGGATCCTGTCCGTGACCTGCTTCTGCGCGGGGCTTACGGCATCGTATCTGCTCAGCACCCCGGTGGGCGCCACGGTGGTCATCGCCGATCTGCTGGCGTTTCTGGTGTGCAGCATAGTGGGGAAGAAATAGATAAACGCTCCCTGTCAAAGAGCCCCCGCTTTCACGCGTGAAAGCGGGGGCTCTTTGACAGGCTGAGGGCCGGGACGCTTGTGCGTGTTCCGGTCCTTTTCCGGTTTACAAACGGCTCACAGGCTGACACCGCCGTCGGCGGAGGATGCGTCCTCCAGCAGGGGGGCAATGCGGTCCAGCAGAGCGCGGACCTGCTGCGGGCAGCGGCCAATGTAACGGGCCGGGTCCATGAGGCGGTCCAGCTCCGGGCGGGTCATGCCAAAGGCCGGGTCCGCCGCCAGACGGTCCAGCAGGTCGCAGGGCTCACCGTCCTTCATCCGGGCGGTGGCGGCCATGGAGTGTACCCGCACCCGCTCATGGAGCTCCTGCCGGTCGCCGCCGCGCTTGACGGCCTCCATCATCAGGTTCTCCGTGGCCAGGAAGGGCATATACTCCCGGATGGTCTTGTCCACCACCTTTTCGTTGACCCGCAGGCCGTCTGTAACGTTCTGGGCCAGGCGCAGAATGGCGTCGGCGCACAAAAAGCCCTCGGGCATGGACAGGCGGCGGTTGGCAGAGTCGTCCAGGGTGCGCTCCATCCACTGGACGGAGGCAGTCATGGGAGCATTCATGGCGTCGGCCATGAGATAGCGGCTCAGGGAGCAGATGCGCTCACAGCGCATGGGGTTGCGCTTATAGGCCATGGCCGACGAGCCGATCTGGTGCTCCTCAAAGGGCTCCTCCAGCTGACGGTCGTGCTGCAGCAGGCGGATGTCGTTGGCCATGCGGTAGACGCTCTGAGCCATAGACGACAGGCAGTTCAGAATCCGGGCATCTACCTTCCGGGGGTAGGTCTGGCCGCAGACGGTGAAGCAGGAGTCAAAGCCGAACCCGGCAGCGATGCGGCGGTTCATCTCGTCAATCTTTGCCTCATCGCCCTCAAAGAGATCCATGAAGCTGGCCTCGGTGCCGGTGGTGCCCCGGCAGCCCAGAAAGCGCAGGCTCCCCAGGACAAAATCCAGCTCCTCCAGGTCTGACAGCAGATCCTGGAGCCACAGGCAGGCCCGCTTGCCCACGGTGACAGGCTGGGCGGGCTGATAGTGGGTATAGCCCAGGGTGGGCGTGGCGGCGTATTTCTCCGCAAAGGCAGAGAGATTCTTCATCACCGCCAGCAGCTGGCCCCGGAGATAACGCAGCCCGTCCCGGTACAGGATCAGGTCGGCGTTGTCGGTGACGTAGCAGCTGGTGGCCCCCAGATGGATGATGCCCGCCGCCAGAGGCGCGGCCTTGCCATAGGTATAGACATGGGCCATGACATCGTGGCGGACCTCCCGCTCCCGCTGCCGGGCGGTGTCGTAGTCGATATCGGTGATGTGCTGCTCCAGCTGGCGGACCTGCTCCTCCGTTACCGGCAGGCCCAGGTCATGCTGGGCCCGGGCCAGGGCCGTCCACAGGCGGCGCCAGGTCTGAAAGCGCATGTCCGGAGAGAACAGGTGCAGCATATACGGTGAGGCGTAGCGCCCGGCCAGGGGGGATTCGTAAACGTCGTGGGACATAAGGGTCCTCCGTTTCCTTGGTTTCAGCGGACGATGAGGCTGTCGCGCTCGGCGCCCACGGACACATAGCCGATGTGGCAGCCGATGGCCCGCTCCACATACTCCACATAGTCCCGGGCCGCCTGGGGCAGATCCTCCCAGGTGCGGGCGGCGGAAATGTCGCAGGCCCAGCCGGGGACATACTCGACAACGGGCTTGGCCTGGTCCAGCAGCACCGGGAAGGGGAATTCGTCGGTGCGCTGGCCGTTGATCTCATAATGGGCGCAGACGGGGATCCGGTCCATGTAGCTGAGAATGTCCAGCTTGGTCAGAGCAATGTTGGTAGCATTCTGGGTCCGGACACCGTAGCGGGTGGCCACCAGGTCGATGGGACCCACCCGGCGGGGACGGCCGGTCTTGGCGCCGTATTCGTCACCGGCGTCCCGGAGCTTTTCGGCATCCGCGCCGAACCACTCGCAGACAAAGGGACCCTCGCCCACGCAGGAGGAATAGGCCTTCACCACGCCCACCACCTCGTCGATGGATGCGCCGGGCAGGCCGGAGCCTACCGGGGCAAAGGCGGCGATGGTGTTGGAGGAGGTGGTATAGGGATAGATGCCGTAGTCCAGGTCCCGCAGAGCGCCCAGCTGGCCCTCGAACAGGATGGACTTGCCATCGGCCTGGGCCTGGTGGAGATAGCGGCCGGTGTCGGCCACATAGGGCTTCACCCGCTGGCCGTACTGCTCCACCCAGGCCATCATCTCGTCCATGGTGTACCCCTTGGCGCCGTAGACCTCCCGGAGGATCAGGTTCTTCCACTCCAGCAGGTCCTGGAGATGGGCCCGCAGATGGTCGGGGTACAGCAGCTCGCCGGCCAGGACGGTCTTTTTCTGGTACTTGTCGGAATAGAAGGGGGCGATGCCCTGCTTGGTGGAGCCGTACTTCTTATCCTTCAGCCGCTGCTCCTCCAGGGCGTCCAGCTCCCGGTGCCAGGGCAGCAGCAGACTGGCCCGTTCACTGACCAGCAGATTCTCGGGGGTGATGTCCACGCCGCCCTGGCGGACGGTGTCGATCTCCTTGAGCAGATTCTCGCAGTCCAGGGCCACGCCGTTGCCCAGGATGTTCATGACACCGGAGCGGAAAATGCCGGAGGGCAGCAGATGCAGGGCGAACTTGCCCTTTTCGTTGATGACCGTGTGCCCGGCGTTGCCGCCGCCCTGATAGCGCACCACTACGTCATATTGTTGGGTGAGGTAGTCCACCATGCGGCCCTTGCCCTCGTCGCCCCAGTTGATACCCACGATCGCGCAATTTGACATGTCTTTGTCTCCTCATCTATATCATAACAGAATTTTTGGCGGGTTTCCACCGCCAACAGCCCCTTATTATACCGAAAAGCGCGTCAGAAGTAAATAACAAATCCGACATATCTGACATTATTATTTCTAATGCTTGTTGTGAATATACACGATAAATATGCATGTATTTTCAGCATAAATTACAAAAAACTTGTGCGTTCTGCCGCTTGACGACCGGGGGGCGGCGGGGCTATAATCATATGTTCCTTTTATGGGAGGTAAATGCTATGGAAAAACAGAAAAAATCCCTGTTCGGGCCAATGGACCTGACCGAGGGGACATGCTGGAAAACGATTCTGATCTTTTCGCTGCCGGTGATCCTGTCGTATCTGCTGCAGCAGGTGTATTCCATCAGTGACGCGGCCATTGTGGGCCAGACGCTGACGGCCCAGGAGGTGGCGGGCGTCAACGACACCACGTCGCTGGTGTTCATCTTTCTGCAATTCGCCTTCGGTGTCAGCGCAGGCTTCTGCGTGGTGACGTCATGCCAGGTGGGCGCCCGGAACCAGGCAGGCGTGCGGCGGTCCCTGGCCACCCAGATCATCCTGTCGGCGGTGCTGACGGTGCTGCTGACGGCCCTGGCCCTGGCGCTGCTGAATCCCATGCTGGCGTGGATCAACGTGACGCCGGACAATGCCGAGGTGTATCGCGCCGCGTATACCTATTGCTTCATCATCTTCGCGGGCATCGGGGCCCAGCTGTTTTATAACTTCATCTGCGCGTTTCTGCGCAGCATGGGCGACTCCCTGACGCCGCTGCTGTTCCTGCTGTTTTCCACGGTGCTGAACGTGGGACTGGACCTGCTGTTCATCATGGTGTTCCGGTGGGGCGTGGCCGGTGCGGCCATTGCCACGGTGGCGGCTCAGCTCATCAGCACGGTGGCGTGCTTCATCTATGCCTTTGCCAGGTATCCTCAGCTGCGGCTGCACCGGGAGGACATGCGGATCACCCGGGGCGATATCCGCCGCCATGTGGTGCAGGGCGTGCCCCTGGGGCTGCAATTCTCGGTGCTGGCCATCGGCATTATCGTCATGCAGGGCGTGGTGGTACAGTTTGACATGCTGGACGGCGTTATGGTGTCCTCCTCCGCCCAGATGGGCTTCGGTGCGGCCAACAAGCTGTCCAGCCTGACGGCAACGCCTATGAATGCCCTGGGCACGGCTATGACCAGCTTCACCGCCCAGAACCTGGGCGCGGGCAACTATGACCGCATCCGCAGGGGCGCGCTGCAGGCTCTGGGGATGATGGCCATCATCGCCGTGGCGGCGGTGAGCTGCGGACTGCTGCTGACGCTGAACAATACATATCTGCATATCTTCCTGTCGGCGGACAAGATCACGGCAGATACCATCCGGTTTGGCAACACGTTCCTGTATGTGGATTATTCCATGTATCTGTTCCTGGGCTGCGTATTCATCACCCGCAACTGTGTCCAGGGCATCGGACGGTCCCAATTTGTGCTGGGGGCCGGCGCGGCGGAGCTGGTGGCCCGGATCGCCGTGTGCCTGGTGCTGCCTGCGGCTGTGGCAGGGGGCACCGTCAGCGCGGCGGCCAGCCCGGCGGCGTTTTACGCCCTGTGTGCTGCGGACCCGCTGGCGTGGATCGCCGCAGACATCATCATGGGCATCCCCGTGGTGCGGAACATCCTGCGGAAGGATTACCGGTATATGAATCTGTGAACAAACGCTCCCTGTGCCGGAAGGCACAGGGAGCGTTTGAGCTTGTCAAAAAAGGGCGGCGCCCTTTTTTGACAAATTGTAAAGCGTATTACGCCAGCGCCTGCAGCGCTGCCCTGGCAGCGGACTGCTCGGCCTCTTTTTTACTCCTGCCGGTGCCGGTACCGGCGGTTTCGCCGTTGAGCAGCACCGCGCAGGTAAACTGCCTGGCGTGGTCCGGGCCGGTGGCGCCGATCATCTCGTAGTGCAGCGTTTGGTTGCTGCGGCGCTGGACCAGCTCCTGAAGCTCCGTCTTATAGTCCCGGCGGCGCTCCTCCACGGCCTCCTCCTGCTCCTTGTCCAGCAGCACCCGGTGGATCAGGGCCCGGGCGGCTTCCATGCCGCCGTCCAGGTACACCGCCGCGAACACGGACTCCGTTGCGTCGGCCAGGATGGAGGGCCGCTGCCGGCCGCCGCCGGCCTCCTCGCCCTTGCCCAGCCGCAGCTCACTGCCCAGGCCCAGGCGCTGGGCCACCTCATACAGGCTCTCCTCGCACACCAGCGCCGCCCGCATCCGGGTCAGGTCTCCCTCCGGCAGGTCCGGGTGCTTGTGATACAGATAGTCCGCCGTGACCAGACCCAGCACGGCGTCCCCCAGAAACTCCAGCCGCTCGTTGCTGCTGACGCCGCAGCACCGGTGCTCGTTGGCGTAGGAGCTGTGGTACAGGGCCGCCTGAAGCTGCTCCTTGCAGCGGAAGGTGTAGCCCAGCTTTTTTTCCAGTACTTGCAGGGTATGCATGATGTTTTTTCTCCCTTCCGCAGCGGAAAAAGGAAACCCCGTTGCAACCAACGGGGCCTTCTTTTTCAGCTGCCTGATTGATTCAGTTCAGCTTATTATACAGATAGCGCACGCAGTCGCCCACGGTCTTCAGACCGGTGAGGTCCTCCTCGTCGATCTCGCCGACGTCGAATTCCTCCTCCATGGCCATGACCAGCTCCACCAGGTCCACGGAGTCGGCGCCCAGATCGTCCACAAAAGAACTATCCATGCCGATCTCGTCGGTATCAATGGCAAACTGCTCAGCGATCAGATCCTGCATGGTCTTGAAGATCTCGTCCATCGTCATGAGATGATCCCTCCTTTCGGGCTTTGTCTTGGAAAATAATACGGCAATTGGTCAGGTCTGTCAATACCCTTTTCGCAATTATTCCGCCTGGATCTGCATCAGGTGGACATTTTCCTGAATCTGTCCGATAATGCCGCTTTCCGCCACCTGTCTGGCCTGGCCGATGGCGTTGTCGATGGCCTCGGCGTTGGAGGCGCCGTGGGCCTTGATCACGGGCTTGGAGATGCCGATAAACGCCGTGCCGCCTACCTTATTGGGGTCCAGCTGGGCCTTGAAGGCCCGCAGCCCCGGCATGACCATGGCGGCGGCCAGCTTGGTCAGCAGATTCTTTTTGAAAATATCGCCCAGAGCATGGCCCGCGAAGGAGCCAACGCCCTCCATGGTCTTGAGCAGGATGTTTCCGGAGAAGCCGTCTGTGACGATAACGTCGCAGCCGCCCTTGATGGCCTCCTTGGCCTCGATGTTGCCGATGAAGTTCAGGTGCCCGTCGGCGCCTGCCTGCCGCAGCAGGGCCAGGGCCGCCTTTTGCAGGTCTGTGCCCTTGCTGTCCTCCGTGCCGATGTTCAGCAGGCCCACCCGGGGGCGCTCCAGCCCCAGGACCCGTCCGGCATAGAAGCTGCCCAGGTACGCGAATTGCAGCAGATACTCCGGCGTACACTCGGCGTTGGCCCCGCAGTCGATGAGCACGGCCCGGCCGCCGGTGGTGGGAATCACCGGAGCCATCGCCGCCCGGCGGATGCCCCGGATGCGCTTGGTAATCAGGGTGGCTCCGGCCAGCAGCGCGCCGGTGGACCCGGCGGAAACCAGGGCGTCGGCCTTACCGTCCCGCAGCAGGGTCAGGCCCACGCCCATGGACGTGTCCTTCTTGTGGCGAAACACCTTGGAGGGATCGTCGCACATGTCCACGGTCTCCGTGGTGTGGACGATCTCCATCCCATGGGGGATGGTATCATGGCCGCAGTCCCGCAGGGCCCGGAGAATGGCCTCCGTGTCGCCGGTGAGCAGCACCTCCACGCCCCAGTGCTCCATGCCCAGCAGGGCGCCCTTTACGATTTCCAGCGGGGCGTTGTCGCCGCCCATGGCGTCAATGATGATCTTCATAGCTCAGAACCTCCTGCTTCAGCTGCTCGATAATGGCCAGCGACCGCTGGGACAGCTGGGCGTTTTTGTTGCGCTTGCCCTTGACCCGGTGGTCCAGGGGCGGCATAATGCCGAAATTGATGTTCATAGGCTGGAACTGGCCCACGGACTCGTTGCTGACATACAGGCCCAGGGCGCCGATGGCCGTTTCCCGGGGAAAGTCGATGGGCGGCTGGCCCAGCAGCCGCCGGGCCGTCTCCACGCCTGCCAGAAACCCGGAGGCGCAGGACTCCACATACCCCTCCACGCCGGTCATCTGTCCGGCAAAGGCAATGCGGGGCATCGCCTTCAGCCGGTAATACCGGTCCAGCAGCCGGGGAGAGTCCAGATAGGTGTTCCGGTGCATGACGCCGTAGCGCAGGAATCTGGCATCATGGAGAGCGGGGATCATGGAGAACACCCGCTTCTGCTCCGGGAAGCGCAGGTGGGTCTGGAACCCTACCAGGTTATAGATGGTGCCGTCGGCGTTGTCCTTGCGCAGCTGCACCACGGCATAGGGCTCCTTCCCGGTGCGGGGGTCCTTGAGGCCCCGGGGCTTCAGGGGACCGTAGCGCAGGGTGTCCTCTCCCCGCCGGGCCATGACCTCCACGGGCATACAGCCCTCGAATACGTTTTTATCCTCAAAGCCGTGAACCTCCGCCTCCTGGGCGTGGATCAGCTCCTGCCAGAAGGCCAGGTACTCCTCCCGGTCCATGGGGCAGTTGATGTAGTCCGGCGTCCCCTTGTCGTACCGGGACGCGAAAAAGCCGCTGTCCATGTCCACGCTGTCGAAGCTCACCAAAGGCGCCGCCGCGTCGAAGAAATGCAGGGCGGAGTCCTGTCCGCCCAGCATGGACATAAGCCGGTCCGCCAGGGCGTCGGAGGTCAGGGGACCGGAGGCCACCACCACATCCCCCTCCGGCAGGTCCGTCACCTCACCGGGGACCACGGTGATCAGGGGGTGGCTTCTGACCCGCTCCGTTACCAGCCGGGAAAAGCCGTGACGATCCACCGCCAGGGCTCCGCCTGCGGGGACGGCGGTCTCGTCCGCACAGCGGATCAAAAGGCTTCCCAGCTGCCGCAGCTCCTCCTTCAGCAGGCCCACGGCGTTTTCCAGCCCCGCTGCCCGCAGGGAATTGGAGCAGCACAGCTCCGCAAAATCGGCGGTCTGGTGGGCGGGAGTCAATTTTTCCGGCTTCATCTCCCGCAGGGTCACGGAAATACCCCGCTGGGCCAGCTGCCAGGCGCACTCGCTGCCGGCCAGCCCCGCGCCGATGACTGTTACATGGTTCATGCTTCCTCCGTCTTTTTCTTGGTGGTCTTGGTGGTCTTGGTGGTTTTGGTAGTCTTAGTGGATTTGGTGGCTTTGGCCGTCCTGGCGGCAGGCTTCTTGGCGGCGGCTTTCTTAGCCGCTGCTTTCCTGGCGGGTGCTTTTTCCTCTGCCGGGGCTTCGTCTGCCTGACCGCCGTCTGCCGCGGGCTCCTCCGTCCTGGCCTTTTTCACATAGCCGCGCTTGTCCTCCGGCAGGAAGTTGGCACAGTCGGGATTGATGCAGAAGGGCTTGCGGAAGCCCTTGCCGGCCTTTTTGAACATGGTGTGGCCGCACACGGGACAGTCGTCCTTCACCGGCACGTCCCAGGTCATGAAATCGCAGCGGGCGCTTTCGTCGGCGGCGTTGAGCCGCTCACAGCAGTAATAGGTGTACTGCTTGCCGGTCTTTTTGCTGACGCCGGTGCGCTTCATGAGCCGCCCGCCGCACTTGGGGCAGCGGCCCGGCATCTCCACCACCAGGGGCTTGGTAAACGTACACTCCGGATATCCGGGGCAGGCCAGGAACCGGCCGAACCGGCCGGACTTGACTACCATATTGCGGCCGCACACGTCGCACTTCTCCTCGGTGACCTCGTCGGGAACCTTCAGATATACGCCCTCCATGTCCTTCTCCACCTGCTGGAGATTGCTCTCAAAACCGCCGTAAAACTGCCGCAGCAGCTGCTTCCAGGGGATCTTGCCGCTTTCCACCTCATCCAGCTCATCCTCCATCCGGGCGGTGAACTTCACGTCCACAATGTCCGGGAACCGCTGGCACATCAGGTCCGTCACCACCTGGCCCAGGGGCGTGATCCGCAGGGCCTTGCCCTCCTTCACCACATATTCCCGGTCCAGAATGGTGGACACGGTGGGCGCGTAGGTAGAGGGGCGGCCGATGCCGTTTTCCTCCATGGTGCGGATCAGGGTGGCGTCGGTGTAGCGGGCGGGGGGCTGGGTGAAGTGCTGGCCGGGCTCAAAGCCCTCCAGCGTCACCACCTCGCCGGGCTGCAGCTCCGGCAGGGCGGGCTCCTTTTCCTCCTTATCGTCGTCGCGGCTCTCCTCATACACGGCGGTATAGCCGGCAAATTTCAGGCTGCTGGCGCTGGCGCGGAAGGTGTGCTCTCCGGCGGCAATGTCCACGCTGACGCTGTCGTACACGGCGTTGGACATCTGGCTGGCCAGGAAGCGGCTCCAGATCAGCCGGTACAGGCGATACTGCTCGCCGGTCAGGTCGCCCTTCACCTGCTCCGGGGTCAGGGTGACGCTGCTGGGGCGAATGGCCTCGTGGGCGTCCTGGGCCCCGGCCTTGGCCTTGTACTGCTTGGGGCTCTCCGGGCGATAGGCCGCGCCGTAGCGGCTTTCAATGAAGCTGCGGGCCGCTGCCTGTGCCTCGTCGGAGATACGCAGGGAGTCGGTACGCATATAGGTGATCAGACCCACGGTGCCCTCGCCGGTGATGTCCACGCCCTCATACAGCTGCTGGGCGATGGCCATGGTCCGGCGGGGGGTCATGTTCAGCTTCCGGGAGGCCTCCTGCTGCATGGTGGAGGTGGTGAAGGGAGGCGACGGGGAGCGCCGCTTATCCGTCCGCTTTACGTTGGACACGGCAAAGGGCGTATCCTGGAGCTGGGCGCGGATCCCGTCCACCTCCTGCTGGGAGGTGGGCTCATATTTCTTGCCGCCTCGGCCATAATAGTGGGCCTTGAACCGGGCCCCCTGGTCATTTTGCAGCAGGGCGTCCAGGGTCCAGTACTCCTGGGGCACGAAATCGGCGATCTCCTTTTCCCGGTCCGCCACCAGGCGCATGGCCACGGACTGGACCCGCCCGGCGGACAGGCCCCGGCGGATCTTTTTCCACAGCAGGGGAGAGAGCTCATAGCCCACGATGCGGTCCAGGATACGCCGGGCCTGCTGAGCGTCCACCAGGTCCTGGTCAATGTCCCGGGGCTGGCGGATGCTCTCGGTGACCACCTTGCGGGTGATCTCGTTGAAGGTGACCCGGAAGGTCTTGTCCTCCGGCAGGTCCAGCAGCTGCTTCAGGTGCCAGCTGATGGCCTCTCCCTCGCGGTCCGGGTCGGTGGCCAGGTAAACGGCGTCGCTGTCCTTGGCCGCCTGCTTCAGGTCCCGGATGATGTCCTCCTTGCCCTTGATGGGCCGGTAATTGGGTTCAAAGTCGTTTTCCACGTCCACGCCCAGCTTGCTTTTGGGCAGGTCCCGCAGGTGTCCCATACAGGCCTTCACCTGATACGCGGGGCCCAGGTATTTGCCGATAGTCTTGGCCTTGGCCGGGGACTCCACGATCACCAGGTATTTTTCAGCCTTTTTTGCCATATTTATGATCCTTCCTTTTCCGAATGTAGCCTGACTGTGCGCACATAGCTGCGGGGGCCGGAGCGTTGGGCATAGCCGTCGATCTCCAGCACCGTCAGCGCCGACAGCACCCGCCTTACCGGCAGGCCCGCCTGTTCCGCCGCCTCATCCGTCAGCAGAGGCGTTTCTGTATCCAGCACCCGAATCAGCGCCAGCTGATCGTCGGTAAGCCCCTCCCGGTTGCGGTCCAGGTCCAGCACCGGCAGCTGCGGCTTTTGGGCCGGCTCCGGCGGCGTATCGGGCAGGGGAGAGGACTTGTCCTCCTCCGGCTTGGGGGCGTCTCCCGGCTCCGGCACGGTGACGTGGGCCGGATGCAGCCGGTGAGGAAACCGGCTGTGGTACACCGACAGAATGTCCCAGCCCGAGGCCGCCAGCCCCGCGCCGTCCCGGATCAGCCGGTTGCAGCCCACGCTGGCTGCCGCGTCGATGGGACCGGGCACGGCGAACACGTCCCGCCCCTGGTCCAGGGCGGCATGGGCAGTGATCAGGGCCCCGGACCGCACCGGGGCCTCCACCACCAGCGCCGCCAGACTCAGGCCGCTGATGATGCGGTTTCGCACGGGGAAATGCCCCGGCAGGGGCTCCGTTCCCGGGGGATATTCCGACAGCAGCACGCCGGTGGCGGCGATATCCTCATATAGTCTGCGGTTTTCCGCGGGATATACCACGTCCACGCCGCCGCCCAGCACGGCGGCGGTGAAGCCCCCGGCCTGCAAAGCGCCCCGCATGGCCGCACCATCGATGCCCTTGGCCATGCCGGACACCACCACGGCGCCCTGCCGGGCCAGCTCATAGCCCATGCGGTGGGCGCAGCGCAGCCCGTAGGGAGTGCAGGACCGGGTGCCCACCACGGCAATGGCCGCCTCCTCGTCAAACAGCGGCAGCGACCCCTTGCCGTACAGCAGCACCGGCGGGTCAAAGATGTCCCGCAGCCGGGCGGGGTAGGCGGCGTCCTGCATGGTCAGCAGGAACATGTCGCCCCGGGCGCAGTCCGCCAGGATGCGGTCCGCCCGCGATAAGCTCTTGTCCGCCAGAAGGGACGCCTGTCCCGGCGTCAGACCCTCTACCTGGGCCAGCTCCTCGGGGTCGGCGTAATACACATCCTCCGGGGACCCGTACCGCTCCAACAGCAGCAGCCTGCTGCGGTTGCTGAGCCCCGGCAGAGCCGTCAGCCAGACCCAGTATTTCAGTGCCGCCACGGCGGTCCCCCCCTTCATTTATCGCCAGCTTTCCCACAGCAGCACCGCCGCCGCGATGGCCGCGTTCAGCGACTCGCAGCGGGGAGACATGGGGATGAGCACGGTTTTGTCGCACAGGTCCAGCACCTCCCGGCTGAGGCCCCGTCCCTCGGAGCCGATGGCCAGGGCGCATCGGGAATAGTCCGCCTGCCGGGCGTCCAGGGCGTCCGGCCGCAGGGCCGCACCATACAGGGGGATGCCGCTGTGCCGCAGCAGGGCTCCCAGCTCCTCCGGCGTTACGCTCCATACCGGACGGCGGAACACCGCCCCCATGGAGGCCCGGACGGTTTTGGGGCCGAAGGGGTCCGCGCAGCCGCCGGTCAGCAGCAGGCCGTCGGCGTCAAAGGCGTCCAGGGTCCGCAGCACCGTTCCCACGTTGCCGGGGTCCTGGACCCCGTCCAGCACCACATATCGCCGGCCCGGAAGCGTTTCCGGCACCGGCAAAACGGGAATGGTGCAGATGAACAGCACCCCCTGGGGCGTTTTGGCAGGACTGATGGAGGACATGACCTCCGGCGGCACCAGCACCTGCCGGACATGATCCGGCAGCGGCCCGTCCCAGGGCAGAACGGATACCACGGTCCGCACGTCTGCGCCCCATTGGGCGGCCTCCCGCAGCAGCTTGGGGCTGTCGCACAGGCATTCGCCGGTCTGGCGGCGGTAGGCGGCGGACCCCGCCAGCTTGCGGATATGGGTCATCAGCGGGTTCTGGCGGCTGGTAATGGTCTCCATGCTTCACGGCTCCTTCTTGGCATCCGGACCTTCTATATTTAATAGGTAAGCCCGGTGTGTGATCAGGTGCATTGTAGCACACCTTTATCCAAAAAGCAACTACCTGAAAAAATCCCCGCCGTCCGGCCCGGAAACTCCCGGATTGACGGCGGCAGGGAAGTACGGTATACTGGGAAAAAATGATGGAGGAGCTGCTATGGAATATGTTGCCGTGATTGGCCTGCTGTTTGCCCCTGTGATCTGTCTGCTGTGCGCAGGCTGGTTTTTTGTCCGGTGGAAAAATGAGCACGAAAATCAAAAGCTGGCCCTGCGGGACCGGAAAACCTGCTTCGTCTGGCTCATCGCCGCCGCCGCATCCCTGGTGATCTTCGGCGTGCTGAAGCTCCTGTTTCCTATCACCGCCTGACATGGATGACTTTTTGCACCTGTCAAGAAGAATGATCTGATTTCATTGACGGGACCCATATCCAGGCCAGCGCGAACAAGGACTTGGCCGCCGCCACCAGATGGGTCAGGCTGAAATATGCTGCCATGAATCTGAAAAAGCTGGCAAATTGGAGCTGGAGGGACTCCATTTTCCGGATGATACGCGCTTATTTTTCCACAAATTGCAACAGAACCCCCGCTTTCACCGCGTGAAAGCAGGGGTTCTTTGACAGGCTGGCCGAAGAAGGCACTTCCTTGCGAAGTGCCTTCTTCGGGGAGATCCTTTTCCCGGATGAAACCTGTCATTTGGTGATGGCCCCAAAGGCAGAGACGCCCAGCAGGCTTAGGGCGCCCATGATGCATCCGGCCAGCAGTACGCCGCCCATACAGGCCAGCACACTCTTGCGGAAATCCATATCCAGGAGACTGGCGGCCAGGGTGCCGGTCCAGGCTCCGGTGCCGGGCAGGGGAATGCCCACAAACAGCAGCAGCGCCCAGAACAGGCCCCGTCCCGCCTTGGCCTGGAGCTTTTCACCGCCCTTTTTTCCCTTTTCCAGGCAGAAGGTGAAGAATTTCCCGATGACGGGCTTGTCCTGCCCCCACTCCAGAATGCGCCGGGCAAAAAAATAGATCAGCGGCACCGGCAACATATTGCCCACAATGGCGACGATATACGTCAGCCACAGCGGCAGACCGAAGCCCACGCCGTAGGGGATGGCCCCCCGCAGCTCGATGATGGGCACCATGGACACCAGAAATACGATGAGACAATGCTTGAACATAACGGCTCCTTTTTACAGCGTTAAGCGCATCTAATCAATGGTATAATAAAACAGTATACCCCGTCCCGGTGTAATACGCAAGTATCGTTAATTTTTTGCCGAGTATTTTTCCGGAATCTACAAAGAAACCGGCTTTTTTTCTCCGTATTTCTCCATTCTTTCTGCCCGGTTTCCATCGACAGACTTTGCACGGATTTGCTATACTATAAAGGATTAATACACTGGGAGGGGCTGCGTATGGGCGCATCCGAGATCATCAGCCTTCTGGGCGGCATCGCGCTGTTTTTATTCGGCATGGCCATCATGGGCGACGGCCTGAAAAAAGTCGCCGGAAGCAAGCTGGAGCTGGTGCTGTATAAGCTGACCAGCACGCCGCTGAAGGGGGTGCTGCTGGGCACCGGGGTCACTGCCGTGATCCAGTCCTCCTCCGCTACCTCCGTGATGGTGGTGGGGTTTGTGAACTCCGGCATGATGAAGGTGAACCAGGCCATCGGCATTGTCATGGGCGCCATTCTGGGCACCAGCGTCACCGGGTGGATCCTCTGCCTCAGCAGTCTCAGCGGCGGCAGCGGCTGGGTGACCCTGCTGAGCACCGCCACCCTGACGGGTCTGGTGGCCGTTGTCGGCATCATTCTGCGCATGGCTGCCAAGCGGCCTGCCACCCATCATGTGGGAGACATTCTCCTGGGCTTTGCGGTGCTGATGTACGGCATGTCCATTATGAGCGATGCCGTCTCTCCTCTGCGGGACAGCCAGGTGTTTATCGACGCACTGACCTCCTTCTCTAACCCGCTGCTGGGGATTCTGGTGGGCCTGCTGTTTACCAGCGTCATCCAGAGCGCCAGCGCCGCCGTGGGCATTCTCCAGGCGCTGGCCGTCACCGGGGCCATCACCTTTGAGATCGCCCTGCCCATAGTCATGGGCATCGCCATCGGCGCGGCGGTGCCGGTGCTGCTGTCGGCTCTGGGGGCCAACGTCAGCGGCAAGCGCACGGCCTTTGTATATCTGCTGATCGACATGCTGGGCGTGGTGATCTGGGCCACCGTGTTTTACACCGTCAATGCCATCGTGCATTTCGATTTCCTGACCATGACCATGACTGCCGTGTCTATTGCCCTGATGAACACCCTGTTCCGTCTGGCCACGGTCATTGTGCTGGCGCCGCTTATCGGAGTGTTGGAAAAGTGCGTGTGCCTGCTGATCCCGGAGAATCCCGAAAGCGTCCGGGAGGAGCAGGAGATGGACCGGCTGGAGGAGCGCTTCCTGCTGCACCCGGCCCTGGCCCTGGAGCAGAGCCGCCAGGTCACCGACGCCATGGCACAGCGGGCCATGGACAACCTGCTGCGGGCCATGGAGCTGGTGCACCGATTCAGCGACAAGGGCTGCCGGGCCGTTGAGGATACCGAGGACGCCATCGACCGCTACGAGGACCGGCTGGGCACCTACCTGATGAAGATCACCGGTAAGGAGCTGTCCCAGCGGCAGAGCGAGGAGGTGTCCAAATATCTGCACACCATCTCGGACTTCGAGCGTATCTCCGACCACGCCCTGAATATCTGCGATGCAGCCCGGGAGATCAACGCCAAAAGCGTGGCGTTCTCCCCGGAGGCCGACCGGGAGCTGCGGATGCTGGAGCAGGCGGTCACCGAGATCCTGCACCTGTCCGTGGGCGCGTTTGTCAACGGAGACCTGGAGTCCGCCGGCCGGGTGGAGCCGCTGGAGGAGATCATCGACGGACTGTGCGACGAGATGAAGCTGCACCATGTGGACCGCCTGCAAAAGGGCGTGTGTACCCTGAACCAAGGCTTTATCTTCAACGACCTGCTGACCAACTACGAACGCGTGGCGGATCACTGCTCCAACATTGCCGTGGCCATGATCGAGTTGGAGTCCGACTCCTTTGATACCCACGAGTACCTCAACAGCGTCAAGGCCATGAAGTCCGCATCCTTTGCCCGTTATTCCGCCGAATATCAGAAAAAATACACTCTGTGACGTACTTTTCCCGCCGGACCTCCGGCGGGAAAAATTTTTTAAAAATTTACGCAGAAAAAGAGGATTCCGGGCTTTTGCGGGGTATATATAAGTATCACGGGAATTTCACGGAAAGGAGGCGCGGCCATGCCGTTTCCCCAGAGCTTTCTGGACGAGCTGATCGCCCGCAATGACATTGTGGACGTGGTGGGCTCCTATGTATCCCTGACGCCCAAGGGCGGCAGCTTCTGGGGCTGCTGCCCCTTCCACAATGAAAAGACTCCTTCGTTCCATGTGCTGCCGGACCGGCAGTTTTACCACTGCTTCGGCTGCAAAAAGGGCGGGGGCGTCATCAACTTCATCATGGACATTGAGAACCTGTCCTATCCCGATGCGGTGCGGTTTCTGGCCAAGCGGGCCAACATCCCGGTGCCGGAGGAGGCCAACGACGGCACGGAGAAGCTCCGCCGCCGGATGCTGGAGCTGAACCGGGACGCCGCCCGGTGGTACTATCAGACGCTGCAGGGGCCCGACGGTCAGGCGGTCCGGGCATATCTGGAACGGCGGCGTATTCATCGGAAGATCGCTGTGCGCTTCGGCATGGGGGCGGCCCCCGACAGCTGGGACGCCTTGCTGACCGCCATGACCCAGAAGGGATACGGCAAGGACGAGCTGATCCGTGCGGGCCTGGCCGTCAGCGGAAAGAACGGACATCTTTACGACAAGTTCCGCAACCGGCTGATCCTGCCGGTCATCGACGTCCGGGGCGACGTGATCGGCTTCGGCAGCCGGGTGCTGGACAAGTCCGAGCCCAAGTATATGAACACCCCCGAGACCCTTACATACAGCAAGCGGCGGGTGCTGTACGGCCTGAACCTGGCCAAAAAGACCAAGCGGCCCAACATCATCCTGTGCGAGGGCAATCTGGACGTGGTGACCCTGCACCAGGCAGGGTTCGACAATGCCGTGGCCTCCATGGGCACGGCCCTGACGGTGGAACAGACCCGGCTCCTGTCCCGGTACACCAAGGAGCTGGTGCTGTGCTACGACAACGATAAGGCCGGAGCCTTGGCCACCCAACGGGCCCTGGAGCTGCTGAACCATTCGGAGTTCAGCGTCCGGGTGCTGCGTCTGCCCAACCGGCTGGTGGACGGGGAATATGTGAAGCAGGACGCCGACGATTTTATCAAGCTCCAGGGCCCGGAGGCCTTCGAACGGCTTCTCAGCGGCAGCGCCAACGGGGTGGAGTTCCGTCTGAACGAGATCGCCGGGAAATATGACCTGCGGGACGACCAGGCCCGGGTGGCCTACGCCGAGGAGGTCAGCGCCGTGCTCTGCACTCTGGAAAACGCCGTGGAGCGGGAGGTATACACCACCCGGGCGGCGGAAACGGCGGGCCTGACGCCGGAGGCTTTGCGGATGGAGGTGCAGCGCGCCTTCAAGCGCAAGGCTGCCAAGGACAAGAAGGCCCGGGAGCGCCGGGAGCTGAACCCTGCGGTGTCGCTCCAGCCCCAGGAGCGTGGCCTGCGGTACGAGAATCTCCGCAGCGCTCTGGCAGAGGAGGGCGTCATCCGGCTGCTGCTGCTGGACGACGGCCTGTTTGGCCCGGCGCCGCCCATTCCGGCAGAGGAATTTTCCTCGCCGCTGCTGGGCCGGGTTTATGCCAGCCTGTGGGAGAGCCATATGGCCGGGCGGCCGATGACGGTGGCGTCGCTGAGCGGTGAGCTTACCGGCGACGAAATGAGCCACTTGACGGCGGTGGTGCAGAAGCCGGAGTCCCGCACAGGCGCGGAGCGGGCTCTGGAGGACTATTGCCGCGTCATTCATGAGGAAGCGCAAAAACGCGCCGCCGGGGCCGGGACAGACCCCCTGGCGGCAGCGGCGGAAAAATATAAAAACAAGAAGGGCTATGGAGGAAAGCACAATGACAGATAAAACCTATACCCGGCAGGAGCTTGAGGAGATGGCGGACCAGCTGCTGACCGCCGACGACAAGAAAAAGGCCGAAAAGACTGCCGACAAGAAGCCGGAGAGCGCCAAGACCAACGACAAGATCAACGACAAGACCCTGGAGGAAAAGCTCGGCAAGTGCCCTGCCGCTGCTCTGCTGGCCGGCAATGAGAAGCTCCGGGAGCTGTTCATCAAGGGCAAGAAGAAGGGCCGCCTGGAGCCGGCGGAGCTGTCCGAGGTGGTGGACGCCATGGACCTGGACGGCGACCAGATGGACAGCATCTATGACTCCCTGGCGGATCTGGGCATCGACATCGTCACCGAGGATTTCACCAACGACATCCCCGAGGACATGGAGCCCGCCATGGAGGAGATCGCCGAGATCGAGGAGGAGGAGCTGGTAGACCCCAACACCCTGGTGGACAGCTTCAACATTGACGATCCCGTGCGCATGTATCTGAAGGAGATCGGCAAGGTGCCCCTGCTGACCGGCGAGCAGGAGATCAAGCTGGCCACCGCCATGTCCGCAGGCAACACCGCCAAGGAGAAGCTGGCTCAGGTGGAGACCGGAGGACTGACCCTCACCGAGGAGGAGCTGGCTCAGGCCAAGGCGGACCTGAAAGCCGGAGAAAAGGCCAAAAAGCAGCTGGCGGAGGCCAACCTCCGGCTGGTGGTGTCCATCGCCAAGCGCTATGTGGGACGGGGCATGCTGTTCCTGGACCTGATCCAGGAGGGCAACCTGGGCCTCATCAAGGCCGTGGAGAAGTTTGACCACACCAAGGGCTATAAGTTCTCCACCTATGCCACCTGGTGGATCCGCCAGGCCATCACCCGGGCCATCGCCGATCAGGCCCGCACCATCCGCATCCCCGTCCATATGGTGGAGACCATCAACAAGGTCATCCGCGTATCCCGTCAGCTGCTTCAGGAGCTGGGCCACGATCCCTCTCCCGAGGAGATCGCCGAGGAGATGAACATGCCCGTGGACAAGGTCCGGGAGATTCTGAAGATCGCCCAGGAGCCCGTGTCCCTGGAGACCCCCATCGGCGAGGAGGAGGACTCCCATCTGGGCGACTTCATCCCCGACGAGGGCGCGTCCGAGCCCAGTGAGGCCGCCAGCTATACCCTGCTGAAGGAGCAGCTGGTGTCCGTGCTCAGCACCCTGACTCCCCGGGAGGAGAAGGTGCTGAAGCTGCGCTTCGGCCTGGAGGACGGCCGCACCCGCACCCTGGAGGAGGTGGGCAAGGAGTTCAACGTCACCCGCGAGCGCATCCGCCAGATCGAGGCCAAGGCCCTGCGGAAGCTCCGCCACCCCTCCCGCAGCAAGAAGCTCAAGGACTTCCTGAACTGAGGGACCGGCCATGACATTGGACTTTGACCGTATGCCCTCTCTGGTGCAGCCCCGGTTCAAGGGCGGCCAGGGGGAGGCCGAGACCCGCATCTTTCAGGACGGTATGGGCAAGATCCTGCGGCTGACGCTGGGGCCCGGCTCCTCCATCGGCCTTCATACCCACACCGACAGCTGCGAGGTCATGTATTTTCTGTCCGGTACCGGCGTGTGCCTGGACGACGGCGTGGAGGCGGCGGTTTATCCCGGCCTGTGCCACTACTGCCCCCAGGGCCACAGCCACAGCGTTGTAAACACCGGCACGGAGCCCCTGGTGATCCTGGGCATTGTGCCCAGCGCAAAATAAGAGAAAGAATCGACGAATCATGGATCTGCAACAGTTTTTCAAGGAAAATCCCCGGGTGGCCATTGCCTTTTCCGGCGGGGTGGACTCGTCTTACCTGCTGTATGCCGCTCTGCGTTACGGCGCCCGGGTCCGGGCGTATTATGTGAATTCCGCTTTCCAGCCCCGGTTTGAGCTGGAGGACGCCCGGCGTCTGGCCGGGGACCTCCATGCCGACCTGCGGGAGCTGCAAGTGGACGTGCTGTCGTCTCCCACCGTGACGGCCAATCCGCCGGACCGGTGCTACCACTGCAAGCGCGTGATCTTCCGCACCATTGCCGCGGCAGCGGCGGAGGACGGCTTTCCGGTGCTGCTGGACGGCACCAACGCCTCCGACGACGCCGGGGATCGCCCCGGCATGCGGGCTCTGCGGGAGCTGTCGGTGCGGTCGCCCCTGCGGGAGTGCGGCCTGACCAAGGACGAAATACGACGGCTGTCCCGGGAGGCAGGACTTTTCACCTGGGACAAGCCCGCATACGCCTGCCTGGCCACCCGCATCCCCACCGGACAGCCCATTACCGCCCGGGACCTGGCTGTCACTGAGGCGGCGGAAACGTATCTGTTTTCCCTGGGCTTTACGGACTTCCGGGTCCGCCTGGCGGGCCGCAGCGCGAAAATTCAGCTGCCCGCCGCCCAGATGCCCCACCTGCTGGAGCACCTGCAGGAGATCCTGGACCGCCTGGGGCAGGACTACGACGCCGTATGGCTGGACCTGGAGGCAAGAGCATGAACAGCGAGATCCGCAAAATGCTGGAGGGCGTACGCCAGGGGACCGTGTCCGTGGATGACGCGCTGCTGGCCCTGAAAAAGGAGCCCTTCACCGACATCGGCTATGCAAAAGTGGACCTGCACCGCGGCATCCGCCAGGGCGCGGCGGAGGTGATCTACGGCGCGGGAAAGACTCCGGCCCAGATGATCGGCATCATCGGCGTCATGCGCCGGCGGGGCCAGCGGACCATTCTCATCACCCGCCTGTCTCCGGAGGCGGCTCAGGAGATCGCCGCCGCATACCCTCTGGACTATCACGAGGATGCCCGCTGCGGCATCATCGGCACTGTGCCGGAGCCGGACGGCATCGGCCGCATCGTTATCGCTACCGGCGGCACCAGCGATATTCCCATAGCGGAGGAGGCCGCCCTGACGGCGGAGGTCCACGGCAACGAAGTGCTGCGGCTGTACGATGTGGGGGTGGCGGGCCTGCACCGCACCCTGCACCATATGGACGATATCATGAGCGCGTCGGTGATCGTGGCCATCGCGGGAATGGAGGGGGCTCTGGCCAGCGTGCTGGGTGGTCTGGCGGATTGCCCGGTGATCGCAGTACCCACCAGCGTGGGCTACGGCGCCTCCTTCGGTGGCCTGTCGGCCCTGCTGTCTATGCTGAATTCCTGCGCCAGCGGCGTATCGGTGGTGAACATTGACAACGGCTTCGGCGCCGGGTATTTGGCCAGTATGATCAATCACATGGAGGGAAAGAAATGAGGACCCTGTATCTGGACTGCGGCATGGGCGCCGCCGGAGATATGCTGACGGCGGCGCTGCTGGAGCTGCTGCCCCGGCCCGACGAATTTGTCAAGCGTCTCAACGGCCTGGGTATTCCCGGGGTAACATACCGCCTGGAGCAGGCCGAAAAGTGCGGCATCACCGGCTCCCGAGTCACCGTGACGGTGAACGGGGAAACGGAGCATGACCACGACCATCATCACGACCACGACCATGAGCACGCCCACCATCACCACAACGGTATGCACGAGATTGGCCACATTGTGGAGCGGCTCCCGGTGTCCGACCGGGTGCGGAGGGACATTCTGGCGGTATATGACGGCATTGCCCAGGCGGAGAGCCATGTCCATGGCGTGCCGGTGACGGACATCCATTTCCACGAGGTGGGCACCATGGACGCCGTGGCAGACGTGACGGCGGTGTGCCTGCTGATGGAGGAGCTTGCACCGGACCAGGTGATCGCCTCCCCGGTCCATGTGGGCAGCGGAACTGTCCGCTGCGCCCATGGTATCCTGCCGGTGCCTGCCCCGGCCACGGCATACATCCTCCGGGATGTGCCCATTTACGGCGGCGGGATCGACGGGGAGCTGTGTACCCCCACCGGTGCGGCTTTGCTGCGGCACTTTGTCACCCGCTTCGGCGATATGCCGGTGATGACCCTGCGGGCCGTGGGCTGCGGCATGGGCCACAAGGACTTTCCCCGGGCCAACTGCCTGCGGGCCATGCTGGGGGACACGGCGGCAGACATCGGCGACGTGTATGAGCTGGCCTGCAATCTGGACGACATGACCGGCGAGGACATTGCCTTCGCTATGGAGCGTCTGCTGGAGGCCGGGGCGCTGGATGTGTACACCGTGCCCATTGGAATGAAAAAATCCAGGCCTGGCGTGATGCTGTGCGTTCTGTGCCGGGAGGAGCAGCGGGAGGAAATGGCCCGGCTGCTGCTGCGGCACACCACCACCCTGGGCGTCCGGGAGAGCCGGCACCGGCGCTATACCCTGTCCCGCGCGGAGGAAACGGTGGATACACCCTGGGGCCCTGTGGCCCGGAAGCTGTCTCAGGGCTGGGGCGTCCGGCGGCAGAAGCCGGAATATGAGGACCTGGCCCGTATTGCCCGGGAACAGGACTTGCCCCTGGACCAGGTCCGTCAGCAGATCAGGTAAACAAAAGCCTCCCCCATGGCATCGCCATGAGGGAGGCTTTTGCTATTTTTCCACCGCTTCCGCTTCCTGCCGCAAAAACGACACGAACTGCCGGGCTGCCAGGGAGACATATCCCTCCTTGGGCAGGAGGATGCCCATGCGCCGGGCCACCGGCGGCATCAGCCGTGCGGCATGGACCCGGTACGACGTGCGCTGCAGCAGCAGATGAGGCAGCACACTGACGCCCAGACCGCTTTCCACCATGGCCAGAATGGTGTAGTCATCCTTTACCCGATAGCCCACCCGGACCCCGGCCTGCCGCAGCTGCGGTTCCACCGGGGCATTGTCCTCCGGCTCCAGCAGGATGAAGCATTCCTCCCGCAGCTGCTCCAGGCTCAGCTCCTCCGCTCCGGCCAGGGGATGTTCCCGGGGCAGGATCACAGAATAGCAGTCCTCCAGCAGGGGCAGAAACGTCAGATCCTCGGTCTCCGGGTCGATCATCAGCCCCAGGTCCACGGTGCCCTCCCGGAGCCACTGATCGATATGGGCCACGTCACCCAGCTTCAGCTGAAACCGAATCTGGGGATACAGCTGCCCGAAGGCCTTCAGCCGCCGGGGCAGCCAGTGGCAGGACACGCTGGTAAAGGTGCCGATGGACACCGTGCCGCCCCGCAGGTCCCGAATCTGGTCCAGCTGGTCCAGAAGCACCAGCTCCTGGCGCACCAGCTCCTGCAAAGTCGGCAGCAGACACCGGCATTCCGGCGTGGGCATCACGCCCCGCTTGCCCCGAACAAACAAGGTCAGTCCGAACTCCGTCTCGGCGGATTTCAGAATCTGACTGACCCGGGCCTGGGTATAGTTCAGCTGCTCCGCCGTGCGGGTCAGACTGCCGGTCTCGGCGATTTTGGTCAGGATGCGATATGTGTTGTCAGCCATAAGCTTTTCTCATGCTCCCCACGAAATATATTTATTTTACAGGATGCGCTTTATGCGGTATGATAAATTGGTTCCGCGAAAAGCGGAGTATTTTGTGGAATAGGGACAAGGAAGAAAGGAAAATCGCTATGAGCCAGTCTGTCATCGAGGAAACCCAGGCCCCGCCTGTCGGGGCCGAAGAAACCCACAAGGGACCCACCTGCTATAAAAAGGAGATCGGACCCGAAAACTTCATTTTCATCGTGCTGTTTGTGGCCTTTTTTGCGCTGTTTGCCGCCAAAATGGGCCTGGGCAACACCATCAACACCATGATCAACACCGCCTTTGTCCTTCTGACGGATACGGTGCTGTATCTGACGGCCCTGTGCGTCATCATGGGGGCCATTTCGGCGCTGTTTTCCGAGTTTGGCCTGGTGTCGCTGATGAACCGGATGCTCAACCCCTTCATGCGGCCGGTATACGGCCTGCCGGGGGCGGCGTCCGTGGGCGTGGTGACCACATTCCTGTCGGACAACCCGGCCATTCTCTCCCTGGCCCAGGACCGTTACTTCAAAAGCCTGTTCAAGGCGTATCAGTTTCCGGCCCTGACCAATCTGGGTACGTCCTTCGGCATGGGCTTCATCGTGTGTACCTATATGATCAGCCTGTCCCCCGGCAAGGGGGTGAACTACACCGGCGCGGCCCTGACTGGCCTTCTGGGAGCGGTGGTAGGCAGTATCGTATCCACCCGGATCATGCTGGCATTTACCGCCAAGATATACGGCCGGGAGCAGCCCATGATTGACGGCGGCACCCTGTCCCTGGGGGGCAAGCGGGTGCGTCCCGTCCGGGCCGGCGGCACCGGCACCCGCTTCATGTCTGCCCTGCTGGACGGCGGCATGGACGGCGTGAAAATGGGCGTGAGCATCATACCGGGCGTGCTGGTTATCTGCACGGTGGTGATGATGCTCACCAACGGCCCGGCAGAGAGCGGCCTGTATACCGGCGCGGCCTACGAGGGCATCGGACTTCTGCCCAAGCTGGCGGATAAGCTCAGCTTTATCCTGACGCCGCTGTTCGGCTTCTCCTCGCCGGAGGGTCTGGCGGTGCCGGTGACGGCTCTGGGCGCAGCCGGCGCGGCCATCAGCCTGGTGCCCCAGCTGCTGGCCGAGGGGAAGGCTGCCGGCGGCGACATCGCGGTGTTTACCGCTATGTGCATGTGCTGGAGCGGCTATCTCAGCACCCATGTGTCCATGATGAACAGCCTGGGGTGCAACCATCTCATCGGCAAGGCCATCATCAGCCACACCGTAGGCGGCCTGTGCGCCGGCGTGGCGGCCCACTGGCTGTATGTGCTGTTCGCGCTGCTGTAAAGTCTACTGTATCTGTGGAAACGTGTCAAGAAAAATCGAGCCGGTCTTCAAACCGGCTCGATTTTTCTTGCTTTATACAGATCAGACCCTGGGCCTGCGCCGCACGCACAGAAGGGGGCAGACTATCAGCAGAGCCAGGGGGATGAGATAGGCATACAGGGAGCAGGTAACGGGGGTCCACAGGCGGGCCAGGGACAGGATGCCTGCCGCCCGCACGCCCACCAGCTCCAGGGCCGCCGGGCCCACCAGTCCGGCGCAGCATACCACCACGGCAGCGTTCACCGTCCGGCACAGGCTCGACAGCAGGCACCCGGTCATGGCGGTAGCCAGCAGCACCAGCAGCCGCAGCAGCAGGCATCCGGCCAGCCACTGTCCCACGGTGCAGTTTGCGGCCAGGTCTGCAAAATGGGCCACACTGCGCAGCGGGGCGGACAGGGCCGTCAGGCCGCCGTAATACGACGAGACCTGGTACACCTGCCGCAGGGTCAGGGTCAGCCATACCGCCGCCGCCAGCAGGGCGGACAGGGCCAGCTTGCAGCGGGGCGCCCGGCGGCGGCCCCGGGGCGTGGTCTGCAGCAGCGGCAGCATCCGCTGCTGCCGCTCTCCGGCGAAGGTGCCTGCCGTAAGCAGTGCCGCTGTCAGCAGCGCCGCCATGGCCGGAATGCGCTGGCTGCCGCCTACGTCGCCGCCGCACAGAGTGAACATGGGCGCAGGATTCAGCACCCACAGGCCGGTGTCCAGCTTTTTCAGAGCCTCGTCCTCCACGGCGGACAGGGCCGCCAGCTGGGCGGAGCGGATCTCGGACTCCGGCCAGCCTTCCACCTCCGCTATGCGGGCCCGGATGGCCCGGAGGGTGTCCTCCGTGGCAGGGCCCTGGAACTCATTCTGAAAGGCGGCGGTGTCCGTGTCGTACAGGGACACGTCCGCCGTGGGGGCTGCGGCTGCCCGGAAGCACCAAAGGGCAAAGACCAGCAGCACCAGCAGTCCCTTGTGATACCATAGGATTTTCCTGAACTCGAACCCCGTCAGGGTCAGCCGACCGGAGGCCCGGGAAAACACGGGACGCAACCGGGCCGCCAGACGCTGTAACACGTTGGCTCCGGCCATGGGCCGGTGATGTCCGGCATAGACCACGGCTCCTGCCGCTGCCAGCACCAAAAGCGCCGGCAGCAGGGCGGTACACAGCATGGCTCCGTTTACTGCCCGGCCCAGCAGGTTGATATTCAGATAGTGCAGAAACGTTTTTTCCATACCGACGAAGGAAAACACGTTGATGTACCGAAGGGCCACGATGGCATAGCTGTCCGGCACAAAGGCGAACAGACTGTATTCCACCGCCAGAAATGCGGCGGCGGCCACCATAGCCGTCTGCAAATGGTGGATCAGCTGAAGAATCAGCCACAGCAGCAGTCCCATCAGCCACATGCCAAGAGCTTTTAGCAGGCAATACGCCCAAAGCACCTGGCGGAGAGTCAGCGGGTACGGAAAATTCTGGAAAATTTCGCTGGACTGGGCGGCGGCGGACAGGTCGCCCAGCCCGCCGTACAGCAGACTGTCGGTGACAAGGCCCGTCAGCATCAGAAGGGCTGTGCCCAATGCGGCGGAAAGGCCCAGAATCCCCACCCGGCGCAGGGCCAGCCATGTCCGGCCTCGGGGGCTGCCAAATACCAGGTAGCGCAGACTGCTGCGGCGCTCCTCCGTCAGCCGCAGCACCGTTACCAGCATCCACAGCAGGATGCACACGGACAACACACCGTCCTGCAAGAAATTCTCCAGTCCGGCAGTCTCCGTCAGGGTCAGGGACACATCCATGCTGCGGGGAAAGTCCCGGTCCGTTTTCTTCACGTTTTCCGCATGGAATTTTCCGGCGCTGCTGTCCATGAAAATGGACAGGGTGGGCATGTTGGCGGCATTTTCGTGGATGGTATCCAGATATCCGGGGTACGCCGCCAGGTAGTCCAGCTGCTGGCGGAGGGTCTGCTGGGCCTGCTGCCGGGCGGTAAATTCCACTTGGGCCTGGTCGCTGAGATCATATGCCATGGCTGCCGCCTCATAATCGTCGCCCAGCACCTGCCGGGCCTGATCCCGGTATAGCTCCAGCAGGTCCGGGTCATCCGTGCTGCGCCAGAGCAGGGCCGTCATATAGCGGCGGCTCTCCGCCTCCATCTGAGACAGGGCGGCAGACGGGTCCGGGCTGGCTGCCAGCTGAGCCACGGTCTGCCGATAGGCGGCGGCAAAGCCGGGGGCGTTGTGATGGTCCACCCGGTGGAAAAACACCACCGCCGCCATCAGCACCAGCAGCCACAGCAGACTCCTGCGGGAGAAAACACGCCTGCACTCACGCATGGGGATGCAGCCGCCGGATATAGGCGTCCTCCAGGTTGGCCGCACCGCAGCCGCGGATAAATTCCTCCGCCGGGGCGTCTGCCAGCAGGACGCCGTGGTGCAGCAGCAAAATCTCACTGGCAATGGATTCCACGTCGCCGGTGATGTGGGTGGTGATAAGGACGATTTTGTCCCGGCCCAGCTGCCGGATATATTCTCGCAGGCGCACCCGCTCCTCCGGGTCCAGTCCGGCGGTGGGTTCATCCAGCAGCAGGACCTTGGGTGCGCCCAGCAGGGCCTGGGCCAGCATCACCCGCTGGCGCATGCCGCCGGAAAAGCCGCCTACCCGGCGGTGGGCCGCGTCCCACAGGTTCACCACCTGCAGCAGCTCCTGAAGCTGTTCCCGGGCAGCCCGGGGCCTCAGCCCCTTCAGCTGGGCCATGTACAGCAGGAATTCCCAGGCGGTCATGTCGTCGTACATCCCCTGGCTCTGGGGCATGAAGCCCAGCACCTGCCGGAACGCCGGCCCCATGGACAGAATGTCTGTCCCGTCGAAGGCGATGGTCCCCACCTGGCGGGGCAGCAGGTCGCAGATCAGGTGGATGAGGGTGCTTTTCCCCGCGCCGTTGGGGCCCAGCAGGGCCGTAATGCCGGGGGTGAAGGTGTGGGTAAAGTCCGTCAGGGCTTTCTTGTCCCCGTAGGAATGGGACAGGGCGTGAATGGTCAGTTCCATATTATCCGTGGCTCCTTGCCGTGGGGTCCGCCAGCTGGATCAGCTCCAGGCGGTCCAGATGGTGGGGGTCGATGTAGTGGGTGATGGTCCCGCCGTCGGCGGAGAAGTAAATGGCATTGGCGGTGGTGTATTCCAGGAAGGGGAAGTATAGCCCTATCCGTTCTTGCTCAACCTTCCCCAGAAGCTGGTAATCCCGGTCTAGGGCCCAAAGGGTGCGCTGCGTGAATTCCTTGGAGTCCGAGGTGCGCATGAAGATATAGTCCTTGGTGTAGCTTACCTCTGCGCAGTAGACATCCATGGGGAATTTTACGGACTCCTGATTGGAGGCTTTGTCGTATTCACAGAGTCCTACACCGGCGCGAAAATAGTGCAGCACTCCATCCAGATTCACGATCTGACTGCTCATCACATCCCAGTCCTCAAATACCCGCTCGATGCGCCCGGTTTCCAAATTGCCTTCCGCATAGGCGCGCTTTTCGGTGTTTGCCTGGGGCAGGGGAAAGTAGAGGTACCCGTTGCTGACAGACACATCCTCCGATGGCCACTCTGTGTGAAGCGGGATATCCTCCTGAAACAGCCGGGTGGTCGCTCCGGTTTCCAGCTGGATCTTGTAAACCGGCAGCGCATACTCCGGGTCGGCCTGCGGCGGCATGGCCACGTAGATTAAGAAGCCGTTATCAAAGAAGTAACTGCCGCCTAAATGACTGGTCCCATTGGGCTCAAACTGCTTGGGCAGGTCAACAATCTCCCGGTGATTGGTGGCATCCATATCCATTTGAATCAGGGTGAACTCCTGATTATTATCCTGTACCCCATACAAGTGACCGTTGTAGTACCCAAGAGCAATGTCCATGTATGCATTGCAATTGGTGTCCTCGTGCTTGCATTCAGGCTTATTGCATAGAATGTGGAAATCATGACTGCCCGGCTCAGCAAAGCGGATCAGGTAATCACGCAGGGGATTCATACAGTAATTCCCTTTTTCAGTCTCTATGAAAAAGACGTCTATGTCCTGATACCGGTATTCCCCCGGTTGGACCTCGAAGTCCGTGGCAGTGGGTGCGGTGGGTTTGGCGGCGCAGGCGGTGGGGGCGAGGGCCAGCGTGAGGGCGAGGGCGAGAAGCAGCGAGGGGAGAAGGCGTCGTTTCATAAGAAGAACTCCTTTCTGCGGCGGGCGATATCGGATAAACCCATTATAGCAGATGGATTTATCCGGTGTCAACTGTGAGTTAGCCGTGGGCTCTGGCATTGCTGGTGTCCGGCATCGGAAGGAGCTCCAAGTTGGACAGATCGCTGGTGTCGATGTAGTGGGTGATCTTTCCGTTGAGCCAGAAGTAGATGCTGTCTGCCGTGATGGCATACGGCTGGGGGAACCATCTGCCAATCTTTTCCTGCGGGGCCTTTCCCAGCAGGTTATAGTCCCGGTCCAGCACCCAGAGCGTGCATTGCTCAAAGTCCTCGGTATCCGTAGACCGCACCAGAATATAGTTCCGGGTATAGCAGGGGTTCGCCGTGTATGCCTCCATAGGGAAGCGGACCGTTTCCACGCCTGTGGCCCTGTCGTATTCACACAGGCCGGCATCCGCCTTGAAGTAATACAAAACGCCGTCCTGCTCCATTGCCCGACCGTTGCGATCGCTCCAGCCGGGAATGGTCGCTTCCACCTGGCCTGTTTTCAAGCTCCCCAGGGCATAGGTGCATTCACCGGTGACTCCGTTGGTCATCATAAAGAAAAAACCATCCCCGCAAATATTCGCATATGAGCTTCCGCAGAAATAAGTGAACGGCGGGATATCCTCCTGAAACAGCCACCGGCCCTTTCCGGTTTCCAGGTCAAACTGGTAAATGGACATGGCCCATTCCGGGTCCGTTTCGATGGCGTCGTACATATAAAACAGAGAGCCGTTGTGGAACAGCAATTCGCCGCTGGCGTGCCGCGCACCATCCACAGCTGTCAAAATCGGCAGCTGCCCCACCTCGCGGCGGTTGGCGCCGTCCATATCCATGCGCTGTACTACCGGACCGTTGTTTCCGTAGGTGGTGGTGTAAAGATGCCCGTTCCAGTATCCCAATCCATAGTCGGTGTATGCATTGCAGTTATCGCTGCCATGTCCGCAGTTGGGCTTATTGCACAGGGGGTAGAAGGCCCGGCTGCCCGGCTCGGCGAAGCGGATGATTTGATCCTCGCCCAGGTAATACTGCCCCTGCTCCGTCTCCACAAAAAAGTCGCCCATGTCCTGATACCGGTATTCCCCCGGTTGGACCTCAAAGTCTGCGGCAGTGGGTGCGGCGGGTTTGGTGGCGCAGGCGGTGAGGGCCAGGGCCAGGGCGAGAAGCAGCGAGGGGAGAAGGCGTCGTTTCATAAGAAGAACTCCTTTCTGCGGCGGGCGATATCGGATAAACCCATTATAGCAGATGGATTTATCCGGTGTCAACTGTGAGTTAGCCGTGGCTCCTTGCCGTGGGGTCCACCAGCTGGATCAGCTCCAGGCGGTCCAGGTGGTGGGGGTCGATGTAGGAAACCAGCTTGCCGCCTGAGGTGAAGTAGATGGCATTTGCAGTAACATACTGAAGTGACGGAAACTTGACTCCGTAGGGCTCCAGCTCCATCTGCCCCAACAGATGATAATTCCGGTCATATGCGTAGATGGTGCGGTGTGTATCCGCGTCATCGTCCGATGTGCGAACGATGATATAATCCTTGGTGTACTGCGGCAGGGCCAGGCTGCAATCTGTGGGGACCTTCACCGTCTCCGTGCCGGTGGCCTTGTCATATTCGCACAGGCCCACGCCGACGCGGTGGTAGTATAGTACATTGTCAAAGTTCACCATCGGACTGTTCGATTGGTTCCAATCTTCAAAAACATGCTCGATGCGCCCGGTTTCCAAATTGCCTTCCGCATAGGTAACACTGCCAGTCTCGCCGTTGAACATCGGGAAATACAGGTATCCGTTGCTGATAGACACCCCGGCAGACGGCCAATCCGTATGCACCGGAATGTCCTCCTGAAATAGCCGGGTGATTTCCCCGGTCTCCAGCTGAATCTTATAAATGGCCATGGCATAATCGGGATCGCCCGAGGAGATGGGCATAGCCAGATAAATGAGATAGCCGTTGTCGAAAAAGTAGCTGCCGCCCAGCTGCTTACGCCCGTCCAGGGCGTTTTGCTCCGGGAGTCGGGCAATTTCCGTGTGGTCCGTCCCGTCCATATTCATACGTACCAGGACAAAGTCAGTGCCGTTGTCCTGCACCCCATACAGATGCTGATTGAAATAACCCAGGGCAAATCCCGCGTATGCATTGCAATTGGCATCGCCATGTCCGCAGTCCGGCTTATTGCACAAGACATAAAAATCATGACTGCCCGGGTCGGCGAAGCGGACCAGGAAATCCAGCAGGGGCTCCAGGCAGTAATTTCCCTTTTCCGTCTCCACGAAAAATCCGTCGCTGTCCTGATACCGGTATTCCCCCGGTTGGACCTCGAAGTCCGTGGCGGTGGGGACGGCGGGTTTGGCGGCGCAGGCGGTGAGGGCGAGGGCCAGCATCATGCATATAAGAAAGAGTGTTTTTTTCATAATATCTCCTGTGATTTTCATGTTTGACATCCAGTCTTTTCACGGTGTGTTTTTGGGTGCAGGCAGTGGACCATGGCATCCCTCCTTATGGCCTGGGGGCGGCTTCTGTCTGCGGGAAATGGCTGCATGCGCACGGCCCAGAAGAAACCCCTCTAATATCTAAACGCCTGAAACGGCAATTTGCAACAGGGTTTCCATAAACTTTCTAAAATTTTGTTGAATTAAACATATTGCGAGGGACGAAATTGTGAATAAAAGCAAGGAAATTGAGGCGTGTACAAGTCGGAGACTATACAAAGTCCCACATCTTCTCCTCCCGTCGATTTGTTCTGAAGCGGCGATTGCGACTCTACTCCCGTATTGCCTTTTGGGCAAAATCCGCCGTGCACCGTTTCCGACAGGGGAGGAGCGGCATAGGATGGGATACCCGCGCCGGAGTGCGGCGGGGGAATCCGGATCGTGAGGTGCGCTATGAACTGCATACATAATTCATCCGGCGGCTCCCTGCGGGAGCTGCTGAGCCGGAACGTGGGTCAGTACGCCGCAGCCAGCTTTCTGGTGGGCTCCTGTCGCCTGGTGCGGCAGGAGGGCGTTCTGGAGGAGGTGGGGACGGACTATCTGGTGCTGCGGCAGGGGAACGCCCGCACCGGGTGCGACCTGTATGCACTGAAATTTATCGAATTAACGGACAGCGCTGGAACATGACACCGTTGCGCCCGGCATCGGTTTGTGGTATGCTGGGGGCAGTGAGGTGAGGGCATGTACTACGTCTATATGCTGCGGTGCCGGGACGGGAGCCTGTATACCGGCACAGCGGCGGACCTGTGCCGGCGGATGCGGCAGCACGCGGGGGGAGGCTCTGCCTGCGCCCGGTATACCCGGGCCCATCCGCCCCGGGAACTGGCCGGGGTATGGCGCACGGAGCGGCAAGGGGACGCTCTGCGGCTGGAATACGCCGTGAAGCAGCTGACCCGGCGGGAAAAGCTGGCCCTCCTGCAGCGTCCGGATACGGCGGCGGAGCTGGTTTCCGGCGGGGCCGTGTTTGAGCCGGTGCCGGGGGTGACGCTGGATATGTGCCTGGAGGGAACGTTTCATGGATAAGCTTTACGCCGCCCCTATGGAGGGGCTTACCGGGTATTTGTGGCGGCAGGTCCACGCGGAGCTGTTCGGTCCGGCGGACAAATATTTTACGCCGTTTCTCTCCCCCAACGCCACCTGTACCTTCCAGCGGAAAGAGCTGGATGAGATCGACCCGGAGCACAACCGGGGACTCAACGTAGTGCCCCAGTTGCTGACCAACCGGGCAGAGCATTTCCTGTGGGCTGTCCGGGAGCTGCATGACCGGGGCTTTCGGGAGGTGAACTTCAACCTGGGCTGTCCGGCAGGTACCGTGGCCGCCAAGCGGAAGGGGGCGGGCCTGCTGGCCTATCCCCAGGAGCTGGACCGGTGCCTGGAGGAGATCTTTGCGGGATTGCCCCGGGGAATGACGGTGTCCGTCAAGACCCGGATCGGGAAAAACGACCCCGGCGAATGGCCGGGGCTGCTGGAGATCTATCGGAGGTACCCTCTGGCGGAGCTGATCGTTCATCCCAGGCTCCAGAAGGAATTTTACAAGGGAACGCCCCATCGGGAGGCTTTTTCCACCGTCTCCGGCCCCTGGCCGGTGGTGTATAACGGCGATATATGGACGGCGGAGGACGCTGCGGCGCTGTCCCGGGACTTTCCCGGGACAGATGCGGTAATGCTGGGCCGCGGACTCATGCGGGACCCCAGCCTGCTGCGGCGGCTGCGGGGCGGCCCCGCCGCCTCGGTCCGGGAAGTCCGGACGTACCATGACCGGCTGCTGGACGCCTACCGGCAGCGGCTCTCCGGCGATCTGCCGGTGATGCACCGGATGTGGGAGCTGTGGACGTACCTGGCCGCCGGGTTCGATGGGGCGGAGCCGTATCTCAAGCGGATGCGCAAGGCGAAGAATTTATCGGAATATCAGGCCGCGGTGGACGCACTGCTCCGGGAGCAGCCGCTGGTATACAGCAAGGAGGGATGACCATGCGTTTGCTGATCGCGGAGGATGAGGTAGACCTGGCGGAGGCATTGACCGTTTTTTGAGAAAAATCATTTTTCGGCGGACGCCGTCCACAACGGGCGGGACCATTGCCTTTACGGCGCAGCTGCGATAAAAAACGCTTACGGAAACGTTAGAAGGTGAAAAGCGTGTATTTTGCATACGGAGAAGCCGAAGCTTCCTATTTGCGGCAAAAGGATAAGCGGCTTTGCGCGGTCATTGACCGCATCGGGCATATCGACCGCCCAGTGGATACGGACTTGTTTTCATCCGTCGTTCACCACATCATCGGGCAGCAGATCTCCACCAAGGCACAGGCGACCATCTGGCAGCGGATGCAGGATGCACTGGGCACCGTCAATGCCGAGACCATCCTGACAGCAGGTGTTCCCAAGCTGCAGGGACTGGGTATGACCTTCCGCAAGGCAGAGTATATTACGGATTTTGCCGAAAAAGTCCATACGGGCGCATTTGATCTGCATGCTGTGGAGCACATGAGCGACGAGGATGCGATCCGGGAATTGAGCAGCCTGAAGGGCATCGGCGTCTGGACGGCAGAGATGATTCTGCTTTTTTGTATGCAGCGCCCGGATATTTTCAGCTATGATGACCTTGCCATCCAGCGCGGGCTGCGCATGGTATATCACCATCGCAGCATTGACCGCAGGCTGTTTGAAAAATACCGCCGTCGCTTTCACCCCTATTGCAGCGTGGCAAGTCTGTATCTCTGGGCTGTGGCAGGCGGCGCAATCCCGGAGATGAAGGACTACAAGCCGAGCAATAAAAACAGAGGCAGCTTTTGAAGCGAGGTGCAGATCATGCTATTTATGCAGCATTACGATTCACCGCTGGGCGGCATCCTGCTGGCAGCGGACGGAATCGGACTGAGAGGTCTGTGGTTCGACGGACAGAAATACCTTGCCCGTGATCTGCCCGCAGAGCGTATCGGGCAGGATACACCCGCCCTTGCAGAAGCCAGGCGTTGGCTGGACATTTATTTTGCTGGCAGCCAGCCGGATTTTCTGCCGCCGCTGCACCCCGTCGGCACCGCGTTCCGGCAGTCTGTGTGGGAAATCCTTTTGCAGATTCCCTACGGAAGGACTACGACCTACGGCGAGATCGCACGGCAGCTTGCTGAAAAGCAGAAGCTTCCCCGGATGTCTGCGCAGGCGGTCGGCGGTGCGGTGGGTCATAATGAGATATCCATCATCATTCCCTGTCACCGTGTGGTCGGCACAAACGGCAGCCTGACCGGATACGCCGGGGGCATTGACAAAAAGAGGAAGCTGCTGGAATTGGAACATACCGATATGACCGGATTTTTCGTGCCGAAAAAGGGCACTGCACTTTTTTGACAAGCTGAAGGGGCGGCGTGACCGAAGTCACGCCGCCCCTTAAAAACACAAGGCTTTCCTCATTCTTGGATTTTACTGCTTTACGCCCGACCGGTATTCGGCTCCGGCGGATTTTTATGGGCAGCTTTATGCAAGAATGTCCGTCAGGTCGTCGAATACCTGGGACTTGGTGACCACCACCACATGGTCTCCCTCCTGAATCGTGGTGAGGCCGCCGGGAATGATGATCTTGTTTTCCCGGGCAATGGCGGCCAGCAGAACGCCCTTTTTCAGGGCCAGGTCCTTCAGAGGTTTGTCCAGCACCGAGCGGCTGGAGGCGGTGGCGGTGAACTCCAGAGCCTCCACGGAGCCGTCCAGCATTTTATACAGGCTCTCCACAGTGCTGCCCTGGGAATTGGCCAGAGCCCGGACATAGCGGGTGATCTGGTTGGAGGTCAGATCCTTGGGACTGATGATACTGCCCAGCTTTGTCTCCTGCACCAGGTCCATGTAGTTGGGCCGGGTCATTTTGGCCAGCACCTTGGGGACTCCCGCCCGCTGAGCCGTCAGGGCCATCAGCAGGTTCTCCTCGTCCCGGTCCGTCAGGGCCACGAAGGCGTCGGTCTCAAAGATGTTCTCGCTGTCGATCAGGTCTGCGTCGGTGCCGTCGCCCTCAATGATCATGGCGCCGGGCAGGGAGGCCGACAGACGCAGGCACTTGTCGTGCTTCATCTCGACAATGCGGACCTTGGTATTGCTGCGGGCCAGCTCCCAGGTCAGGTACATGGTGATGCGGCTGCCCCCCAGAATGGATACGTTCTTCACTCTTTGCAGGGTGCGGCCGATGCCCCGGAGCATTTTTTGCAGCTCTGCCTTGGTGCCCACCATATAGAGCTTGTCCCCGCTGCGGGGCACGAAGGAGCCGTCGGGGATGATAAAATTGTCCCCCCGGTGGGCGGCGCAGATCAGCACCTCCGCCAGGCGATTGCGGTGGAAATCGTTGAGGGACACCCCGGCCAGGGTGTCCTGCTCCGTTACCTGAAAACCAATCATATCGATGCGGCCTCCGGCAAAGGGCTCCACGGAAAAGGCCGCCGGGAAGCTCAGGATCCGGGCGATCTCCTGGGCCGCCCCCAGATCGGGGTTGATGAGCATGTCCAGGCCGATCTCCCGCTTGAGCATGGTGTCATCCCGGCGATACTCGGGGTTGCGTACCCGGGCGATGGTGTGCTTGGCCCCCAGCTTTTTGGCGATGAGGCAGCACACCAGGTTTGTCTCGTCCAGATTGGTGACGGCAATGACCAGGTCCGCGCTGCGGACCCCGGCAGTGTCCAGCACGCTGATGCTGGCTCCATTGCCCTCCACGCACATGACGTCCAGGGTGCTGTCGGCCCGGTGCAGGGCTGCGGCGTCGTCATCCACGATGGTGATGTCGTGATCCTCTACCGCCAGCTGCCGCGCAATGGCATAGCCGACCTTGCCGTTGCCTACGATGATGATTTTCATGCTTGCTCCTCTCCGCTGCCCGACGGCAGCCGGCTGCGCCTGCGGCGCAGGATAACGGCGCTGTATTCCGCGCCCATGATCAGCACCGTGCCGCTCATATACAGCCACAGCAGCACCACGACTACTGTGGCGATGGAGCCGTACAGCACGGAGTAATTGGCAAAATGCTCCACATAATAAGAAAACGCCAGGGACAGGACCATCCATGCCGCCAGAGAGATGCCTACCCCGGGAGCAACTTCCTTCAGGGGACGGCGCTGGCCCTGGGCCAGCATATACAGCACCGTCAGCATCAGGAACATCACCACGCCCAGAACGATGAAGCGCAGATAGCTCCACAGGTCAATGAAGCCCTGCGGCAGGGCAATGAGCCCGGACACGAACTCCAGGGCCCGGCGGCCCACCGTCACCAACAGCAGTGTCAGCCCGATGGAGAGGATCAGCCAGACGGTAAACAGCAGAATGGCCAACTGGTTCAAAAGCATTTTCCGGGGCGGACCCATGTTGAAGGCCTTGCGCAGGGAGTGCAGCAGGCAGCTGGTGGCACGCATGGGGAACCAGATGGAAAAGACCAGACTGAACCACAGCAGCTGGCGGCTGGCGTTGGCGGATACATATATTAAATACGCCTCCAGCACCGAAACCACGTCCGCCGGGACCAGCTGGGACAGAAACTGAGAAATGTTGTCCACATCCAGCTTCAGAATGCCCAGCAGCGTGCTGACAAACACCATCAGCGGAAACAGGGCGAACAGCAGATAATACGTCAGCGCTGCGCTGTCGCGCCCCACGTCATGCAGATAATACCGGCGCACCAGTTGCACCGCCACTTGCCCCGCTGCGGTGCGGGGCAACCATGCCTTTTTCACAGGAGTCATCCCTCCTAATCCCATACAGTGTACCACATAGCGGCCAAAATGAAAAGAGAAATTTGTCCTGTTGGCTTTCGACGGCCCCGTTTAGCAGATTTTTGTAAAAATTTTATATGTTTTTTTGTATTTCCCTCTTGCGAGTTCTCGTTTGCTTTGATATAATCATTTCATCCAGAGAGATAGTCGTTTCTGGAATCTACAGTAAAGAGGGTCGAATTATGGACAAACTTACCAACATCGTACGGGACGAAATTTCCCGCCAGTACAAGAGCGTTCGGCAGTTCGCTTTTGCGGTTGGCATTCCTCTGTCCACCATCAACAGCGCGCTGCACAACGGCATCGGCGGTTCCTCCTTTGACACGGTGGTCCAGATCTGCCGCACCCTGGGCATCTGCGCTCTGGGCGAGGAGAACATCCACCTGACCGAGGATACCCAGCGGATCCTGGATCAGTATGCCAAGCTGGACGATTACGGACGCCACACCATCTCCTCCGTGATGCAGGTGGAGTATGACCGCTGCACCAAGACGTTTGAGGACAGCTCCGAGCTCCGGGGCGGCTACTCCAGCGTCAACCTGTCCGCTCCCATTGCCAATGACGAGCCCGTCTCCATGAACGTGCTGGCCAGCCGCGAGGACTGAGTGGATCACATCATTCGTCGGTAAACAGCATAAAAAGAGGGTCTTCGACAGGGGTCGGAGACTCTCTTTTTATACGTTTCCACCAAAAATGCGTGTGATTTTTGGCGATTTTACGGAAGATTACGCTTGAAATTCCACGGTGTATCTGATATAATACAGTGTAATTGGCGGAACAGCGGCATTTTGCCTGGGGAGATTCTCGCGTTCGCGCCACCTTTTCAGATGGGAGAAAGATGCATGAAAGCAACAAGAAAAACCGGCACCTGGCTGTGGGCGCTGCTGGCAGCCGCAATACTGACGGCGCTGCTGACGGCCACAGCCTTTGCCGGAGGCAACGATTTCCGCTGCTGGACCGTGGACGCCCGGCAGTGGACCAACCAGGGATACCGTTCCGAAAAGGATGGGGTATGGTATCTGTTTCTGCCTGCCGACGAGAGCCTGGCGGACACGGTGCTGTCCTTCAGCGGCAGCGTGACGGCAGCTTCTGCCGGGACACTGGACCGGGAGCATGGCACCCTTACCGGCGCGTTTGCCGCCAGCGACCGGGTGACCCTGACGCTGGACGGCGGTAAAACGGTGCAGATCTGCGCGAAGCAGAGCAGTCTGCCCAGCTTGCGCCTGACCCTTAACGGTACCACGCTGGAGCAGGTGCACCGGGACAAGAACGTGAAATATCCCGGCAACGACCTGGTGGTGACGGACGGCGACGACGTTTTCACCGGTACCGTGGAGTTCAAGGGCCGCGGCAATTCCACCTGGAGGGAATATGCCAAGAAGCCCTATCAGATCAAGTTCAGCAAGAAAACCTCCGTGCTGGGCATGCCTGCGGCCAAGAAGTGGATCCTCCTGGCCAATGCTTCTGACGACAGCATGATCCGCACCCGCCTGGTGTATGATGCGGCGGAGCAGATGGGCTTTCCCTATGTGACGGAATATAAATATGTGGACCTGTGGGTGGACGGCGAGTATCTGGGTGTGTATCTCATCGGCGAGAAGGCCGAGATCGGCAAAAACCGCCTGAATCTGCAGGATCCTGCCGGGGCCATGTTTGAGCTGGATAACGGCTTTGCCACCGACGAGGACCACTATTTCTTCGAGGGGCGGCTGAACAGCTACTTTGCTCTGAAGGAGATCGTGGAGGAGGATGACGCGCATATTGCCCAGGCCATGAGCAATTTCCAGACCGCCATGACCCGCTTTACTACGGCGCTGACCTCAGAGGGTTGGGAAAATCTGTCCTTGGACCAGCTCAACGCCATGATCGACGTGGACTCCCTGGCCCGCTACTATCTGATGAACGAGTACGTTCTCAACGGCGAGTCCTTCTTCACCAGCTTCTTCTGGTATCAGGACGGCGCGTCCGACGTGCTGCATGTGGGTCCTCTGTGGGACTTTGACACCTGCATGGGCAACAAGCAGGAGAAGGTCACGGACTACAACGCCTGCGATACCTCCGTGCTCATGAAGAAGATGCTGAACATCCCGGCCTTTTATCAGCGGGTGCAGGAGCTGTATGCCCGGTATGAGCCGGTGCTTACCGGCATGGCCGGGCAAATTGACGGCCGGAAGGCCGAGATCGGCGTCTCCGCCGACCTGAATTACCTTCGCTGGAACACCCTGGGCACTGCAAACCCCAAGCCCGGCGGTATGCCCTTTGCTCCCACCTATGACGAGGCACTGGACCGGGTGCGTACCTGGCTCAATGGCCGCGCAGGGGCGTTCACGCCTGCCGTGCGTCCCCAGCAGCTGGGCTATTACTTCAACACTGCCCGCACAGTGATGTATCTGACCTATTCCGCCCCCCAGCAGACGGCCCTGCGTTTCGCTGTATGGGGTGAGCAGGACGGGCAGAACGACCTGCACTGGTATCAGGCCAAGAAACAGAATGGCCGCTGGGTGGCCGAGGTGCCTCTGATCAACCACCAGGAGACCGGCACCTATATGGTCCACATTTACAACCAGAACGGCCTGCCCCAGGGACTTCTGGACCACGGCACCGTGGTGGTGGACAACCTGGTCCAGCCGGAAAAGCCCGCCCTGAAGGCGGCGCTGTCCGCTGACGGACGGTATCTGAACCTGACGCTTACCGGCGGCAGCGACCTGGCAAAGGTGTGGTTCCCCACCTGGAGCCAGAAAAACGGTCAGGATGACCTGCAATGGTACGAGGCCCGGAAGCAGGCGGACGGCAGCTGGACATATTCCGTGCTCCTGAGCCGCCACAACACCACCGGCACCTATTTCATTCATGCCTACGGCAATAGCAAGCAGAATCTGGTGGCCCATACCACCGCTTATGTGGAGAAGATTCCCGGGCCGGAGATGAAGGCCGCCGTGTCCGCTGACGGGCGGTATCTGGACGTAACGCTGACGGGCCGCAGTGATCTGAGCCGGGTGTGGTTCCCCACCTGGAGCCAGGACAACGGTCAGGATGACCTGCGGTGGTACGAGGCGGTGAAGCAGACAGACGGCAGCTGGACCTGCCGGGTGCCTCTGTCCAACCACGGCAGCACGGGTACGTATTTCATCCACGCCTACGGCAATGACAAGAAGAACCTGGTAGCTCACACCACCGCTTATGTGGAGAAGCTGGTGCAGCCGGAAAAGCCCGCTATGACGGCGGTGCTGTCTGCCGACGGAAGATATCTGGACGTGACTCTGACGGGCCGGGGCGACCTGAGCCGGGTATGGTTCCCCACCTGGAGCGCCGTGAACGGTCAGGACGACCTGCGGTGGTACGAGGCGGTCAAGCAGGCAGACGGCAGCTGGACCTGCCGGGTGCCCTTGGCCAACCACAAGAACGCGGGGGGCTATTTCCTCCACGCTTACGGCAATGATAAGCGCAATCTGGTGGCCCACACCACTGTTTCCGTCGCTCAGGCCGTGTCTCCCCAGGTGTGGACCCAGCTGTCCGCCGATGGGCGGTACATGACTGTGACACTGACAGGCCGCAGCGATCTGAGCCGGGTGTGGTTCCCCGTCTGGAGCGCTGTCAACGGCCAGGACGACCTGCAGTGGTACGAGGCGAAAAAGCAGTCCAACGGTGACTGGACGTATACGGTGACGCTGGCCCGGCACAAGGGAGCGGGTACGTATTTCATCCATGTCTATGGCAATAGCAAGCAGAATCTGGTGGCTCATACCACCGCCTATGTGATCTGAAAGGAGGAACGAGCAGCCCGGAACACCTGATGGAGATCCCCTGCGACGAGTAGGAAATCAAAAACTGTAACGGAGGAAAAATATGAAGAAGGCATTATCTCTGCTTCTGGCGCTGATGATGGTGGTGGGTCTGGTCATGCCCCAGACCTGGGCCACCGGGCTCCAGGAGACGGAGCCGGACGCTGCCATTACGGAGACGCAGCCCGGCGACACCGCAGAACCTGACGCACAGCTGCCCCAGGCGGATACCCTGTCCGGCAATTCCGCCGGGCTTACTCCCATCACCCGCACCAAGAATGCCGTGGCCAGCGGCGTGACCCTGGAAAAGGTGGTCATGCGCAACGTCAACGGCAGCCAGGTGGTGGGCTACCTTTCGGAGATCGACCTGAGCAAGGATGTGACCCTGAAGGCCAGCTACACCGGCTATTACTACGACGGCAGCACCGCTGCCCAGCGCAAGGCTATGGTCAGCAGCGGCCGGCTCAAGTGGGAGATGTCCCAGACCACCGCCCAGGCCGCCGCCTACGGACGGGCCTCGGATACCGATGGCCGCGTGGTACTGGCCACCAACGCCGACTACTACAACATGCAGACCGGCGCGCCCACCGGCTACCTCATTATGGAGGGCAACCTGGTAAAAACCGGTAATGAGCCCTTCTTTGCCATTCTGAAGGACGGCTCCGCCGTGATCCGCAAGGCGGGCAGCGACACCTCCGACGTGGTGGAGGCCGTCTCCGGTCCCTACATGCTGGTGGAGAACGGCCAGATCGTTCCCGGCCTGGACCAGGGCGACCGCATGCCACGCAACAGCGTGGGCATCCGTGCCGACGGCTCCGTGGTATTCTTTGAGGCCGACGGCCGACAGGAGCCCATGTCCATCGGTATGAGCATGTATGAAGTGGCCAGTTTCCTGAAGGATGCCGGCTGCGTCACCGCTATTTATCTGGACGGCGGCGGCTCCGCCACCGTGGCAGCCTGTTATGAGGGCACCGACGAGCTGGTGGTTCGCAACAGCCCCAGTGACGGCCTGGAGCGCACCGTGTCCGACGCCCTGCTGGTGGTGTCCACCGCCCGCTTTGACGGCGATTTTGACCACGCGTCCGTGAGCCCCCAGAACGAGCTTTATACCCCCGGCAGCCGGGTGCCCTTCACGGCCCTGGGCGCTGACTCCGCAGGCGGCGCGGCCGACCTGCCTGAAAGCGGCCTGACCTGGGTGCTGGATACTCCCGCTGCCGGACGGATCGACGCCGCCACCGGTGTGTTTACCGCCGCCAGGGGCTATGTGGGCGATGTGCGGGTCCGCCTGACCTATCAGGGTCAGGATGTGGGCTCCGCCTCCATCACCATCGCCGAGCCCGACCAGGTGTCCTTCGCCGGCAAGACCCTGTCCCTGGACTATGACAAGACCAGCGACCTGGGCCTCACCGTCAAAAGCAGCCTGCGGGATATCCACTATCACGACGGCGACTTTACCTGGACCATCCGGCCTCTGACCGAGGGTACCACCGCCGCCGACATCGGCACCATCGTGGACAATCAGCTCCATACTGCCGCCAAGGCCAGCCAGACCCGTAAAGCAGAGATCACTGTCACCTATACCAAGGCAAACGGCCAGGAGCTTACCGATACCGTCACCGTGGAGATCGGCAAGATGCCCACCGTCCTTCTGGACTTTGAGGACGAGAGCTCCAAGTCCGGCGTGAACGTGGGTGCCAACGCCGTGTGGGGCAACCTGAATAGCTTTTCCGGTCACAGCGCCCATAATCTGCCCGGCGTCAGCGACGCGGGCTTCGGCGTGGCCGGTCAGGTCAGCAAGGATCCCAACGGTCTGGACATCCCCTACGGGCCCATTACCGATTTCGGCCTGGCATGCCCCGACTTTATCAGCAGCAACGCGGAATGGGACTGCAACTCCGCCGGCGCACCCTATAGCTGGGACTGCGCCCAGGACCCCGCTACCCTGTTCCGCTCCATGGGCTATGAGTACTATGTGGGCGCCATCTCCACCGCCCAGGAGGGCGCGTGGGATATGTATGCCCGCCGCGTAGCTTCCGACGAGGGTCCCGTGCGCTTCGGCCAGAAGTCTCTGGAGTATCATTACGATTATACGAAGATCTCCGGCACCAACAACACCAACGAATACCTGCGCTACAGCGGCGAGGACGTGGTCATCGAGGGCCGTCCCACCGCCCTGGGCATGTGGGTCTACGCCCCGGAGGGCACGCCCAACTACTGGCTCAGCACCAGCGTGTCCTATTGGAACGGGGAGAAGTACGTTTCCACCAGCTTGCTGCACCTGAAGACTACCACCGTCAACGCCGCAGGCGAGACCGTGGACACCACCACCCAGTACACCGGCATCAACTGGTCCGGCTGGAAGTATGTGGAGGCCGATCTGCGCAGCGTGTATGACAAGGCCCAGGACGTGGAAAACCATCCCCTGAAGATCACCGCCGGCCAGGTGCTGCTGTGGACCATCATCATCGAGGGCGGCACCGGCGACGTGGACGGCAACAAGATCACCTGCGGCTCCCGGGCTGCCGGAAGCCTGTATGTGGACAACATCCGCGCGGTGTATGGCACCACGGCTGACGACCTGGAGAACCCCGTCATCACCTCTGTCCGCGGCGGCAGCGCCTCCGTCACCGGCTACACGGATCTGACGGAGCTGGCTGAGGACGGTTCCACCGTGCTGACGGACAATGAGCTGCAATTCTTTACCGGGTATTATGATCCCCAGGGCGAGAACCGCACCGGTGTGTCCGCCGAAAACACGGTCATCACCATCGACGGCCAGGACATCAAGAACTTTGCCAACACCGACCAGGCCGTTACCGGCTCCGTGACCCTGCCCAATGGCCGCCACAGCATCAAGGTGGAGATCATGGACGGCTTCGGCAACCGCGCCAGCGTCACCCGTACCTTTACCGTCAAGGGTCGTGCCGCCATCCCCACGCTGACTCTGGACGCGCCGTCCTATGCGCTGGTGGGCGAGAACTATGTGGTCAACGTGACCTCCCCCAATGCAGGGAAGATCGATTCCGTCACCGCACACATCGTGTACGGCAACGTGGACCTGTTTGACACCGACGAAAACGGCGGCAAGGGCGCGTTCAACACCTGCGCTTCCCTGGGCTACGGCGAGGGATTTGAGGGCACCAGCTCTGCTGCCCGCCGCACCACCACGGAAAAGACCGTCACCGTGAACATGAACCGTACCGGCTCTGCCGGGAAGGACCTGTTCACCTTCACTATGCCCATGCCCGCCGGGGTCACGGCACTGGACAGCCTGCCCATTTCCGTCACTGTGTCCTACACCTGTGACGGTGTCACCTATACCACCTCCACCGGCAGCCTGCGGCTGCCCATGCAGGGCTACTACACCGTTACCTCCGACATTATGGTGGAGGGCGCGGGCGCGGCCAAGCTGTATGTGAAGGATATTGACGGCAGGGCAGCCTCCGGTGTGGACCTGTATGTGGGCGAAACCTGCATCGGCACCACCGACGGCTCTGGCCAGATCAGCACAGACTATTTCAACAAGCTGGCTGCCGGCTCCCGCACCGGTGTCATCGCCCGGAAGGACAGCCATCGCTCCTTCGAGACGATCATCGTCACCCGCCGCGCCGGCGGCAGCAGCGACGGTATGCCCGCATTCGTGCAGCTCAACGCCACCCCCAATGCCCAGAGCTGCCAGAACATCACCTGGGTGTCCAACCCCCTGACCGCGCAGGCCAAGGCCGTGGTTCAGTACAGCGAAAAGAACAGCTTCAAGGGCACCTTCTCCTCCAGGGCCCAGGGCCAGGTCACTCTGTGTGAGTTCACCACCTCCGGCGACGCCGCCTATGTCAGTACCGTGTCCCTGACCGGGCTGAAGTCCGGCACCACCTACGTTTACCGTGTGGGCGACGGCAGCAGGTGGTCTGAAAACATGACCTTCACCACCAGCCAGCCCGGCGCGGCCACCACCCGCTTCTTTGTCATCGGCGATACCCAACTCTCCGGCATCGCGGAGAGCGATCAGGAGGAGATCCGCCTGATGAACGCCATCGCCGCCAACATCAACAGCCAGCCCATGAACTTCGGTATCCAGACCGGCGACTTTGTGGACAACGGCGGCAACCTGGTCCAGTGGAACGAAATTCTGGATGTATTCTCCAGGAACTACGCCGACATTCCCGTGGTGCAGGTCATGGGCAACCATGAATATTACGGCGACCTGTCCGGCGGCAACGCCTCCAGCCTGTGGACGCTGCCCGACAAGCTGTATTACTCCGTGGAGTACGGCGATGTGTATGTGGCGGTCATCAACTTTGCCGCCAACCTGGAGGACGCCTGCCAGTGGCTGATCCAGGATGCGGCCAAGTCCAGCTGCACCTGGAAGGTGCTGGCCGTTCACCAGCCCGCATATTATACCAATCCCAACGGCAGCAGCGAGGCCTTTAACCGTTATATTCCCGCAGCCGCCGAGGCCGCCGGGATCAACGTGGTGTTCTCCGGCCACGACCACAGCTATGCCCGCACCATGGTGCTGAAGGATGGCCAGCCTGTGTCCGAGACCACTCAGAACGGCCGTCTGCCCGCCACCTACGGCAAGGGCGTGCTGTACTACATCTGCGGCGACCTGGGTGAAAAGTCCCGCAGCACCGAGTACAAGGCCGTCAATAATCCCGACTTCCACTTTGCCCAGGTGTCCCAGGAGTACGACTCTCTGTACCTGGCCGTGGAGGCCACCGCGGACGCTATGACCGTCCGCACCTACTCTGTCAGCGCTGAGGGCGCCCAGTCCCTGATGGATACCTACACCATGCGGGTCCCTGCCAGCGTGTGCCGCGATAAGGGCCACGACTTCTCCGGCAAAACTGTGTATGCCCGGAACGGCAAGCTGGTATGCTCCTTCTGCGGCCAGACCGTGGAGCTGAAGGACGCGGGCTATACCGGCTGGGCCCGGGATGAGGCCACCGGCCTGCGGATGTATTGCTACAACAACGCCTGGCACACCGGCTGGTTCATCATCGACCCTGAGGTGTATTGCTTTGACAAGAACGGTGTGGCCTACGACGGAAAGGTGACCCTGTACGGCAAGCAGTTCGTCTTTGACGACGGCGTGGTGGTCAGCGGCCCCACGGGCTTTGTCAAGCGCGACGACGGCAAGACTCTGTACTTTGAAAACGGCCGCATTGCTTCCGGCTGGAAGGACATCGGCAACGCTACCTACTACTTCGAGACCTCCGACCTGGGCGATGACTTCGGCGTCATGTACACCGGCCGCCGCCTGATCGGCAGAACCTGGTACGAGTTCGGTGCGGATGGCCGTCTGTATGAGTTGGTCCGGGGCCGTATGTCCGCCGACGAGAAGGAGATCGTGGTCACCATCACGCCGCCCTCCGGCCAGGGCAGGAATTACGGCAACATCATGGCCGCTGCCTGGAGCCAGCAGGACGGCCAGGACGACCTGGTGTGGTACAATGCCACCGCCAACGGCGACGGCACCTACACCATCCGGGTGCCTATGTGCAAGTACAATGTGGTGGGCCGCTACCTGGTCCATGTGTACAACCACGGCATCCACGGCCAGCTGCTGGGCGGCCTGACCTTCCAGAATACCCACACCGTGGGCCATACGGATGTGGTCAAGAGCGACTCCAGCACCTGCGTCAGCGCCGGCCAGGTACGATACGTCTGCCGCTACTGCGGCGCGGCCCATAGCTCCAGCACCCCTGCCAAGCACCACTCCGTATCCGCTGTGGTGGACAGTGAGTGCCGCACCATGACGGTGACCATGGACGCAGGCAACGGCCACGCCCACTCCAACGTGCGTTTCGCTGTGTGGAGCAGCGCGAACGGACAGGATGATCTGACCTGGTACACTGCCAAGAAGAACGGCAGTGGTCAGTGGACCTATACGGTGCCCCTGGTGAACCACAACAGCACCGGCACCTACTTCATTCACGCCTATTCCTCCGACTCCGGCCAGAACCGGCTCATCGGCAACACCACCGCCCAGGTGGCGAAGCTCCCGGCTCCCGACACCGTCACGGCCCAGGTGTCCGACAACTGCCGCACCATGTCCATCCGGCTGGATACCGCCCACAGCTACAGCGGCATCCGCTTCGCCGTGTGGAGCAGCGCCGGCGGCCAGGACGACCTGGTCTGGTACACCGCCAAGAACGGCGGCAGCGGCAGCTGGATCTATGACGTGGATCTGGCCCGCCACAACACCACCGGCACCTACTTCATCCATGTGTATGCCGGGAACAAGCTGGTGGCTCACACCACTGCCCAGGTCAAGAGCCTGCCTCCCGCTGCCCCCGGCGTCAAGACCGGCCTGACAGCCACAGTTTCCTCGGACAACGCCGCCATCGAGCTGGCGCTGACCACCGCTGCCAAGTACGGCAAGGTACGCTTCGCCGTGTGGAGCAGCGCAGGCGGTCAGGATGACCTGGTCTGGTATGACGGACGGCTCAACGGCAATACCTGGTCCGCCGGTGTGAAGCTGCTGAACCACAAGACCCTGGGCGGCTACTTCATTCATGTGTATGCCGACGGCAAGCTGGTGGCCCACACCACCGCCAATGTACACGGCATGCCGCCGCAGCAGAGCGCCCAAGCCATTGTTACCGACGACTTTAACTGGATGCGGCTGCGTTTGTACAGCGCTGCCGGATACAGCAACGTGCGCTTCGCCGTGTGGAGCAGCGCAGGCGGTCAGGATGATCTTACCTGGTACAAGGCCGAGAACATCGGCGGCGCCTGGGTGGCCGCAGCAAACCTGGCCAAGCACAACAGCACCGGCACCTACTTCATCCACGTTTATGCCGGGAACAAGCTGGTGGCTCATACTACCGTCACCGTGAAGTCCCTGCCCAACGGGTAAGGCTTATCAGATTATCGCAGCATAACACAGGCCCGCAGGCTTTCGCCTGCGGGCCTCAGCTTGTCAAAAAAGGACGCCGCCCTTTTTTGACAAGCTGAACGCCCCGATGCCGTGACATCGGGGCGTTCTTAATGAAATGCAGCTGACTGGCAGGAAGCTCAGTCGATCATGGACTTCAGGTTCTCGGCGACGGTGATGGGGGCAGCGGTGGCAGCCTTCACCTGCTCGACGGTGAACTCGGGATTGATCTCGGTCATGACCAGGCCGTTCTCGGTGACTTCCAGCACGCACATCTCGGTGATGATCTTGTTGACGCAGTGGGAAGCGGTCAGGGGCAGACGGCACTTCTCAAAGATCTTGGGGTTGCCCTTAGCGGTGTGCTCCATGCAGACGATGCACTTGCGGGCACCGACGCACAGGTCCATGGCGCCGCCCATGCCGGGCATCTTCTTGCCGGGGATGATCCAGTTGGCCAGGTTGCCCTGGGCATCCACTTCCAGAGCGCCCAGGAAGCAGGCATCCACGTGACCGCCGCGGATCAGACCGAAGTTGGAAGCGGAGTCGATGAAACCGCCGCCGAAAGCCACAGAGGAGGGAGAACCACCGGCGTCCACCACATGGTAGGGATCATAGTTGGCGTCGCCTTCCTTGGGGGACTTACCGGCGGAGACGATACCCAGCTCAGCATGGATGATCAGCTCCACATCCTTGGGCAGATAGTTGGGGATCAGGGTAGGCAGACCGATACCCAGGTTGACAACGTCGCCGTTCTTCAGCTCTTTGGCGCAGCGCTTGGCGATAAAGCCTTTGATCTCGCTCTTTTCCATTACTTTCTTTCTCCTTCCACGATGTAGTCAACACACATACCATAGGTGTGGATATTCTCGGGCTCGATCTCGCCCACGGGAACCAGATACTCGGTCTCGGCGATAACGGTATCGGCGGCAGTGGCCATGACAACGTTGAAGTTGCGCATGGTGCCCTTGTACCAGCAGTTACCGAACTCGTCGCACTTATAGGTGCCCAGCAGGGCGAAGTCCGCATGGATGGGCTTCATCAGCAGATAGTCCTTGCCATCAACGGTCTTGCGGCCCAGGCAGAAGGGGCTCTCCTCCACCAGGGTGTCGATGCCCACGGGGGTCAGCACACCGCCGAGGCCGGCGCCGGCGGCGCGAATGCACTCAGCCAGGGTGCCCTGGGGCAGCAGATTGACCTCCAGAGTGCCCTCGGTGTGCTGCTGGCCGACCTCGGGGGTCATGCCAACGTGAGTGGCGATAACGCGCTTGACCTGATGATTGTGGATCAGCTCCGCGATACCGAAGAACTCCTCGCCCTGGGGGCCCACTGCGCGGCCCATATCGTTGGCGATTAAGGTCAGGTCCTTGGTGCCCAGAGCTACCAGCTCCTTGACGATTGCTCTGGCCTGGCCGCAGGCCAGGAAGCCGCCGCACATAATGGTGGCGCCGTTGGGGATCATAGCCGCTGCCTCTTTGGCAGTGATAACAGGTTTCTTTGCCATTTCAGTTCCTCCTTGTTATTTGTCGTTCTCCCAAAAAATAGAATCCCTTCTATTTTCTCATTTGTAATCATAGCACTATTGGCGGGAAAATACAAGAGAAGATTGGATAACTTTTTCACAAATGAACAGATTCACCGTCGAAACAGCCATACTGTACGAAATGTGAAAAACGGATATTTGGAGACACGACCAGACGGCCACCGCAACAGTGGCCGTCTGGCGTAAGGTTAAATTTTACTTCATGCCACGCTTGACCATCTCGGTCACAGCGAAGGAAGCCACGTCGTCGGCATACTTGCCGGCGCCGAAGCCGGCGTCATAGCCCAGCTCCTTGGCCAGCTCATGGGTGATACGGGGACCGCCGCAGCAAACAACGAACTTGTCGCGCAGGCCCTCGGCCTCCAGCAGCTCGATGAGGTTGGTGAGGTTCTGGATGTGGACGTCCTTCTGGGTCACGGTCTGGGACACCAGCAGCACATCGGCGTGCAGCTCCAGGGCCTTCTTGATGAACTCCTCGTTGGGAACCTGGGAGCCCAGGTTGTACGCCTCGATCATCTCGTAGCGTTCCAGGCCGTAATGACCGGCAAAGCCCTTGCGGTTCATGATGGCGTCGATGCCCACGGTGTGGGCGTCGGTACCGGTAGACGCACCCACCATAACGACCTTGCGGCCGATATGCTCGCGGATGTAGTCATTGGTGTCTTCCATGCTCATGACGTCGGACTCCACGGTGATGACGTGGATATCCTCATAGTTTACGGAGTGGACGCAGCTGCCGTAGACCACATAGAAGGTGAACTCCTTGTCCAGGGGGGTGTGGTAAGCCACATTGGGCTCGTCCAGACCCATTTTCTTGGCGATCTGACGGGCAGCCTCCTCGCCGCGTTCATCGTCCTTGATGGGCAGGGTGAAGCTGGTCTGCACCTTAC